>Ga0265798_10003113_pt1 | contig 23880 bp, 22 predicted proteins | sample P3T30metagenome_FD_192430 | JGI IMG/M metagenome (GOLD analysis project Ga0265798, IMG submission 192430) | Plant litter microbial communities from East Loma Ridge, Irvine, California - P3 T30 | ecosystem: Environmental > Terrestrial > Plant litter > Unclassified | place: USA: California... | reverse complement strand
GGAAAAATCTAGATGTCGCCCAAGACGATTGGAAACTTCTTATTTCCCGCCATGTCAGTTTCCATCCGTATTTACTACCGCCTAGAGCGCAAGCTGAGGAATCTTAAGAGTTGGTAGATCTTAGCTATATTGCTTTTTGACAGCTCACTCGGCATCATTAACTGTGGATTCTTGCAGAATACTACATGTACTATCACTTATGTGGTTTGTAACCATAGGAGACATCCAACCCCTCTCTCTCCCCCTCTTTTGGGGAAAGTAGGTATGTTCATCGGTGTTCGGAGAAGAAAAAAGAGCGAGCGAGAGATGCTAGTGGTGTTGTCTTTGGTTTGGGCTCTTGCTCAGGCTCTTGCTCAGGCTCGGATTTGGACTCGGGCTCTGGTTCCGATGTCTGTGGAATTTGATTGTTATCTCCTTTGGGCTCATTCTTTGACGCTGTTGACGAATTCTCAAATTCGTGTGTGAGCGCGGGCTCATGTTTGTTTTCCGGAGCCGGCGAGGGCGAGGGTTCATGTTCGTCAGGTCCGTAGTCCGACGTCAACGGTATGCCGATTCCTTGTTGGCAATGCTCGGACTCGGGAGGGGGTTGGAGAGGTGAGGCTGCTGAGGAGGAGGGATTGGGTTCTTTCGTGGGCTCGGCTTGCAAGTCTGACGGTATTTGGTGCTCGAGATGGGCGGGCTCATGGGACTCTTCTTCCGGACGATGCATCGACGCTGACAATGACGTCCTGTACTTGTAGCCGTGGTTGTCGTTCAATTCTGGCGGGTTGTCATGCTCACGATCCAGGTCCTCGGGCTCCGAAAGGACCAATGCCAACGGCGTCTGATGTATATGACCTTGCTCGTGCTCATCTTTCCTGGAGGCGGAAGGCATCGGCATCCCGTCTTCCCTAGGGTCAAGGGCATCTTTAGAAGCCAGCGCAGACCGATTTCCATCTTCACTTCCACTCTTATCCTCGCCCTCCTTCATCATCTCCCGCACATTACGCTCGCGCTCCCCCCTCGACGCTTCCCCAAGCTCGCACTCATCCCACAACCGCACCAACACCGCCGACCCCACTTTGTGCATTTCCACAACCCCCGACGCCAGGACAAAGTCGCGCAGCCGCGAGAAGCCGTGGTTCTCGGGTTTGAAGTCCGGCGATACTTTGAGCAGGCACTTGCCCACGTCGGAGACTTTGACGAAAGAGCCGCCTTTGTAGGGCGGGCAGGCGGAGATCGCGGCGCGGAGGACGGCGAGGGTTGTGCGGTCGAAGAAGTGGTTTGCCTTTAGTCTGATCAGCGCGGTGGTGTCTTGCCACTCGAGCTCGACTATCCCTGATGCCAGCACGAAGTCGCGCAGTTGTGGGAAGCCGTAGTGGTGGTGGTGCAGGGTTGGTGGGAGCTTAGTGAGGTAGTCGTTTGCGAACCTGGTAAAGGGGACGTAGGCGAAGGGGTCGGCGTCGTCTTGGGGGATTGCGGTGATTGTTTGGCGGATTCCTTCGAAGGCCGCCTCGTCGATGGGCTTGTGGCTGAGGGTGGATGGGGTGGGAGGTTCCTCGAGAGGCGTGGGTGGTTGGGTGCTGAGAGGTGTGAGCCCTTCGCGCGGGTCCTTCAATCTAACCAACGCTGTGGAGTTGCTCCATCTTAGATCGACGATTTTCGACGCTTGGAGGAAGTTGCGCAGCGATGAAAAGCCGTAGTCTCTATAGTCCAGGGCGGCGGCACCGGTTTCGGGTGGTGGCTTCGCCAGGTGCCGGCCAAAAGCGGGTATGCCTACGAAGTCATCTACGCGGTTGTATCGGTTCAGGTGCGTGATTGCCATGCGGATGGCTTCGAGGGCTGTGTGGTCTTCCAGGGCTCTCACAACGGAAATTGCTGGGATCTCTTCTACAGGCGCAGGTAGTGGGATGGATGCATTAGGCTTTGTTGTGGGTTTGATGCCATTACGCCATCCATCTCCAAACTTGACAAGAGCCGAAGCGACGCGGTCGTGCAGTTCGTGTTCGAAGGGTTGCACGTGGGAGGTCGCTGGGTTCTCTTTTTGCGCAGGCGATGGTGGTGGTAAGGAGGCTGTGAGAGGCTCTGTGGCGGTGGTATTGGCAATACGCCACTCAGCTGTCAATCTGACGGTCACCTTTCCCTCTCTCTTCCACTCAATGATCCCCGAGGCTAGGATGAAATTATTGAAATTGTATACCCCCTGATAGCCGTAGCTACTCGGTGCCAGGTCCGGCGACAAATCCCTCAGAGAATTACTTACGGTGCCCAGATTGACGAATGAACTCGGATCGCCCTGGCAATTTTCAAGGACCGCGGCCTGTATATTTTTGAGGGCGGTCTGATCGTGTGGCTTGTGTTCGAGTATTACTGTGTCTCGGGAGAGATGAGGTGAAACGGCTGAGTTCCTCCCTTCTCGCCAGTCCTTCAGCTTGATCAGCGGTGACGCTTTAGTCTGTTGCTCGACAATTCCCGATGCCAGTATGAAATCGTGTGGCCGTGAGAAACCGTAATTCAAGAAATGGAAGTCTGGTGACAGCTTAAGCAGGCGCTGCGACACGAAGTTTAAGTCTATAAACATGTCTCGGTTGGCTGTCATCTGGTGGTCGAGGATCACTTTGCGAATGCCGTCGACAACTGCCTGGTCAAGAGGGATGGGATCAAGATTCGTATCATTTCGGGGTGAGGGCGGCACAGAAATGTGAGCGGCGGTGATGTCGTTCCGCCTGTCCTTGAGTTTGACCATCATCTGACCATGCTTCATCTTTAGCTCAACGATCCCCGATGCCTGGAAAAAGTCGCGCAATCGTTTATAGCCGAAATATCGAAAGTTGAAATCAGGCAATCGATTCAGACATTCTCCTACGAAACCCATGTTGATGAGATGGTCTTTATCGGACCTGCGCTCAATGATCGTCTTGCGGATATTTTCGAGAGCGGCTTGGTCGAGAGGCTTGGGCTTGTACAATGGTTCAGGCTGTGAGGTGAGAGGTGTCGGATCTGCGTGTCGATCCTCATTTTGGTACGCGGACGTGAGGTGTGTAGGAGTGGTAGACGTAGAACTGCCGCCGCTGAAGATTGCCCTCCAGCTCCAGGGGGTGTTTGGCGGGTTTGGCGCCACCGGTGTTGGTGGTGGTAGAGGTATTGATTCTCTCTTCTGTAGACCTGATGAAGGAGACAAGTCATTCAGATAGAAAAACTTGCTGCAAGCGGCGACAAAAGCTCGATGGGTGTGATCACGTCCGAAACCGTGGACGGCCGCGCCTTGCTCGCGGATCCTGGTGACGAGGCGTGTGAAGTCGGAGTCACTTGTGATCAAGCAGAACCGGGAGAACCGATCGGTGTAGAGTAGATCCATGGCATCTACCATCATCGCCCCGTCACTTGAATTTTTGCCACTAGCGTAAGCAAATTGCTGTATGGGCACGATGGAGTGGTGTAGAATGCTTTCTCGCCAGGTACTCATTGTAGGATTTGTCCAGTCGCCGTATATGCGTCGCACGCTGACGGTTCCACCCTTGCTCACCTCGGCCATCACAGAGGTTAGAGCCCTGTGGGAAACGTTGTCGGCGTCGATGAGGACCGCGATGTTGTCGCCGCCGTTGCCATCTTTCCTGCTGCCCGGGCATCTGAGACATTGGTTTATGTTTTGTACACTGTTTGGGACGCTGTTCGTCCTGTGGGATATGCGGCGAGGCGTGTGGCGATAGAACCTGCGAGGAAGCCTCATTGTTGAAAGTGTGGTGTGTATGAACAGGTACGCGCGGGTACCTGTGAGGAGTACATGTACTCTCCACTCGCTTATGCAGAGCCTCGACCTTGGCGACGAACGACTGGAGGCGGGACTTGTGCTACAATCAATGTCAGTTCGGGTTCGGCTTTTTCTTGAAATACGTACCCACCTTACCCTGATAATGTGCAATCGTGTTGTGCAGAGGAAAGCTTATTCTTTTTAGAGTTTCACGCTGTGAATGCCCACAGGGTCTATGGAGCTGCATCAACGGCGAACGTGCTTTCTTGACGACCAAAAAACCATTGACCACTCATTACGCCTCTACCACCTCGTGTTCCTTCCGCAAAGCGTCCTCATCGAACAACTCAAAGTCGAAATTCCACAGCTTCTCCGTAACAGAGAGCTGGTGTTTTGCATCATCCGCAAAATCGTCGCCCTTGGAGCTATGTCGACCAATATGCTGGATCACACTCGGGGTCATGGCCAATCGAAGCTCGCCATGTTTATCCGCATACTCCTCGGTGAGCATATCAACGAAGCCTACATGCGCCTCCTCGTACCACGCAATCAGATCCCTCGCTTTCTGTCGCGGGAAAACAAAGCCCTGCGAGCAGCAGCCGTACTTGTTCATAACGTTCACACCGGTGGGAAGAGGCATCACGCTCGTCTTCCCCGCGGCGAAAACGAGGACGATCGAGAGGGGCACCGCTACGAAACATATGGCGAGCGTTGCCAGTGGTGTCAGCAAGCGCCTCATGTGAGAACTACACGACCGCAAGCAGAGGATCGCGAGTCCAGATGCGACGACAGCGGCCACGGACCAGAACAAGTGAATCGGCCAGTCCTCTCCGTTCCAACCCAAAAATTCTTCGGTGTAGAAAAGGCGCAAGTAGAGGAAATCAGAGGGTTTGCGGCTGTTGCGCACACACTCCTTGCCTGCTTGATCAATGCCTGAGCGGGTTCGATGGTACCAGCCGTCCATGGCAATCACGTCGTCTTCGAACATCGCAATATGCGGAGCGCCCGTGGCTTCGCAGGCTTTCAGTAGGTAGGTGTAGTCGTAAAGGCCCTTCTCGCGAAATAGCCCTTGCTCATGCTCCATGTCCACAATATGGTCTAACTGCTCTTTGCTGACGTTGTACTGGAGGACCTCATCGGCTAGGTTGGCCAGCCATGGCTCATGATACGCGGGGTGAACTCCGGGGTCCGAGTGTGGGATGAACACTATCAGGTGTATCCCGTCTCTTTCTTGCGGTGTCAGACCCTCCAGTAGGGATCCTACCGTTGTGCGCAAGTAGCGAGCACCCTTTCTGGCTATCGAAGGAATTCCGACGCAGAGGTTGGGAGGTTCTTCGGAGTGACTTGAGCGGTGGAAAGGCGCTGCGGTATCGGCTGAGACGATGAACGATTCGGCTTGGTGGCTGCGTGCGCTGCTGTAGCTAGGAGTGTAGGCGGTGCGTGGGTTGAAGAACCACGAGCCTGGATCTCGTGTGGTGATGCTGCGAACGTATATGAGAGCAATGAAGTAGATGGCTGTGAATATGCAAGCGGCAGGTCCGAGCTGGTGGATGCCAGAGAAAGAGAGTTTCGCCTGGCGGAAGAGATGGCCCAACTTCATGGTGTATAATACATGTATTGCCGGTCAATAGTGTTGTTGAGTGTCGCTCATGGAGGTTGAATGTACGGAGATGGAAGCCTGCGATCTTTTCCCGGCCATTTGCATAGGATCGCACACGTGTTTTACTAGTCCGGGTGGGAGTGGATGCCCGTCAATAGTAGTAGATCCTCATGCCGTAAAGAGTAAGAGGATTGTTAGTGTTTTGAGTTCAAAGCGTTTAGCAGTATTGCAAGTGGCTAGAGAGCCAACTCGTTGCATGAGTAGTAGACTAAAGCGGTGATGATTGTCGTTGCGAGAGACTGTGCCACGAGACGCCCTTGACGCATTCTGTTTGGATCGAGTCGAGTACATGTCGTGTTCCTTTGCCTGAACAACATTCCATGGACCTGGCATCTCAATCTGCAGCATCTTGGCCAACCTACGGCCAAAAGAACCATCGTCGACTGGTTTCCAATTGAGTTTGAAGGATTCACAGCTACCAATCGGGCAGGTGAAATGACATTGGGCGTTGGTCATCGCGTTGGTCGAAGGATTCGAGCTTGTGGTAGTGTCGCACTGCGTTAGTACTAGGCCCGTGTGAACGCGGTCAGAAGTGCCCCGGTTACACGACGACTGGAATGTGATTATTAGCGAGTTTGACACGGATTAGACCAATTGGCATTGGTAATTTTTCCTTCCTGTCCATAGTTTCTGGAGGATGACAACAGTACTGTCGCTGGACATGGCCAGACGGGGAACGCGGTGCGCTGCGTCGTGAACATGGAGCATCCAAGCCAGGTTCAATGCATGGGTACCTGGCAGACCTCGAGTCATCTCACTGATTCGATAACTGATGGGTATGTTAATCGTAAGCCTGTAGGTACATGTAGTGTTCTTGAATCAGTATAGTCGCGTATCGAAAGGAGACATGCAAGACGTCAGGTCTGGATTTTGTTGTAATTGCATTAGTAAGCACTTCGTCTCGTCGCGCCTCGTGGGAGGCGCGATCAGAAAGCCGGACCAAACCCCGCCTCTCCTCAAACCCAGTCGACAGCAATCATGTTTTATTCCCGTAGAGCCAAAGATAAAGTGACATCACAATTCCAAGGTGAGTTCAAGTTAGATAGATACTGTGGATAGCGGACAAGCTCCCACATGCAACAGTCCTCGAAGTCTTTGTCCATCAATTTGCGCAAGAATCATTGGAAGTCTGTAACATCCCAAAGAAAAACCACTGCCTACAGCAAGACACCATCAACGACTACCACGAACGTCCTCCTTTCTACAATGACCACCCCCTCAGTCCCCCGCACAATGCGCGCAATCCAAGTCGTCGAATTCAACAAACCCTATCAAATCAACACCATCCCCGTCCCCTCCGACCTAGGCCCCCACGACCTGCTCGTCAAAGTCGCCGTAGCCTCAAACTGCCACACCGACAGCATGGTGCTCGAAGGCGTCTTCCACAGCGCCCTCCCCCAAACAGCCTCGCACGAAGGCGCCGGGACCGTGGTCTCAGTTGGCTCTGCCGTCCAAGACTTCGCCGCGGGCGACAGGGTCATGTGCGGCTTGCCGCTGCACCCTTGCGGGTACTGCAAAGATTGCCTGGGGCCGGAGAGGCAGAGGCAGTATTGTGGGAACATCGACGGGCACGTGGGCGTTACGGCGCAGGGGTGTTTTGCGGAGTACGTCAAGGTGGATGCGAGGAGTTCGACGAGGTTGCCGCGGGAGGTTAGTTTTATGAGTGCGGCGCCTTTGGCTTGTGCGGGGAGGACGGTTTGGAGGTCAGTGTTGGAGACGGAGTTGAAGGCCGGCGAGTGGATTTGTTTCGTGGGCAGTGGGGGTGGGCTGGGGCATTTGGGGGTGCAGTTTGCGAAGGCGTTGGGGTTGAAGATTGTTGGGGTTGATGCGAGGGATGAGGGGTTGGCGCTGACGAAGGAGTACGGTGCTGACGTGGTGGTTGATGCGAGGAAGGGGAAGGGAGAGGCGGTCAAGGCTGTGCAGGCTGTCACGGGCGGTATGGGTGCGGATGCGACGGTGAATCTGAGTGACGCTTCGAGTGCTGCTGGACTGGCGTGTGCAGTAACCAAGATGCATGGTTTGATGGTCCAGATTGCTCAGCCGGATACTGTCGAGATTCCGTTCCCTGAGTTGATCTTCCGAGATATCAGAGTCAGAGGATCGCTAATCTGTTCGCCAGAGGAGTCCAAGAGCATGCTGAAATGCATCGCAGAGCACGGTGTCACTGTTAAAACCAATCCTTTTCACGGTCTTGATAAGATCGAGGATCTGGTCAGTATGGTGCACGGAGGCAAAATCCAGGGAAAAGCTATCATCATAGTCGATGATGAACAGATCAAACGAGAAAAGGAGCTGGGTGCCAAGTTCTGAGTTGCCTGGCGGTGTATGCATTCGGCGGTTTAGGGGTGGGGTGAACGGAGAAAGGTTGTGTGTATGCCTTGTCCTTAATTGTACATATCAACAAATTCTTCGTTCAAAAAGCTCCATGCTGGCCATCCGAGTCCCCCCTCGAAACCCAGCATTAACAAGAACGCCGCTTTCGCCATGCTCCGCCAAGTTGTCAGTAATGCATATATCAAATCTTTCTCGGTAGCTATCACCTAGCCACCGCACGTTCTTCGGTCGAATCGAGACTTCCACCTTTAAATGACGAAAGCCCTGTTCTTCTTGCGGTTGAAGGCACGCTGGTCCTTCAGCCAGCGCCTGTAGTCCTTCACACTGGCGATCTTCTCTCCGTAATAGTCAGGAATGGGGTTTTGTGGGCTGCTCGAGGAGGGGTCGGCGCGGTATCGCTTGATACGCGCGTAGAAGCTCTTCTCTTTCTGTAAATTTGTCAGCGTCTCTCGTACTGCCATGCTACCCTGTGTTTGTCACCCACCTGTGCAATGGCAGTGTTCCAGCCTCTCCTGCCCGCCCAAAGCTTGAAACCGGCAGTGCCAAAAGTAGGTCCGCACATCCATCCTGCGATCGCGACTGTGAAGGTCGTAACACCAAGAACGATGAACGGGTCCATGCCGGAGATCTGTGCTCCCCACGTGTCGATGTCCTGGTTGGCGATGATCGGCGCAGCAAAGCCGACAGCGGCAAGTGCGGTGACAATCGAGGCTCCGAGGTTGATGAAGCGGCGCTTACGCCTGAGGTCAAAGAAGCGGTTCCAGGTCAGGATCTCGGGCGCAGGAGTGGCCGGCGCATTGCTGCTACTGGTCGAGGCTTGTCTGGTGAATTGAAACTTGCACTGCGCAGCGATTCGGCCGGTCGGGATCTTGGACGAAGTCGAAGGAAGAGCTGCTGCGGGTGCGTAGGCGCTGCGAAGCTGTTTCAATGGGGCGGATGAGGTTGTGAAGAAGGCCTTGGAGGGAGCGGGCGCAGTAAAAGCGCGAGAGAGCTGGGTTGTTGCGCGGAAGCAACTGCTTCGGGCAACAAAGGGAGCGGCCATGTTTGTGAGGTCGCTGACGGGCGTGTAGTTCGCGATCCGGATGAATGGCTCAAAGATGGCGTTTGTAGCTGTAGCAGTGGCATGTGATCCCATTCGAAGCCCAGACGCTGGTGGTGGTCGGCGTCGGGGGTGCTGCGGCATTTTCCGCTCTTGCCGGACTCCGGATCCTTCCCTTCTCCACTTCTGCCTTGTCCTGCAGTCTTCTGTACAATGAACGACCGCATCGACGTAAACATCATTACAATCCGTATTTCTTTCCTTCCATTAAACGCTGTTTGCCTCGCTGAATTGGCTCATCTCATCATGATACTCGTGTCGTTCGTTTAACATGCCGCCGCCTGAAAGCAACCCGGTCCACGACGGTATCCGTAAGAAGAGCGCCTTCTCGTGTGAATCTTGTCGCCGCAGAAAGGTCAAATGCGATGGCGCTCATCCAATATGTGCCCGTTGCGTTGCAAGGGGCGATCAGAGCTGCGTATACAAGCTGTAAGCCAAGCCGAATTTGCTGCCTTTGGTCAATACCTGACGGCGTCAACTCAGAGCACCATCGATATCTCATACTCAGAAGCTTGAGACCCGCATAGCACAGCTTGAAGCTGCGCTGGTAAAGGCGAATGAGCAGCAGGCTAACAACAGTGCTCACACACGTCGGTCTCCAATAGAAGATGTCCCTTCCAGGCCACCTGCACAGTCCTCTGCAGATCTACTTGGAGAGGCTACGGCGAATTTGCCGAGTCTCACCAGACATGCCTGCGGCAACATATCATTCCATGGACGCACAAGTTTCATGACTTTGGGGGTCGCTGGTCAAGCTGAACAGCCCGAGTCTGCATTCCGAAGCATCTTGGACCCCGAACTAGGGAAGCAGGAGCTCATCAACAGCGCGTGGACCGAACGTGCTCTCGAGAAGTTGTCCAATCTACCGGAGGCCATCCAATTACTATTAGACCTGCACTGGTGCTGGGTGCAGCCTGTCTTCAACTTCATCTACCGTCCAACTTTCACTCGAGATCTCCAAAGCAATGGTCCTTACTGCTCGGTCCTCCTTCTCAATGCAGTCCTAGCGCATTCAATGCGTTGGGCAAAGGCAGATATCAGAATGATACAGTTACTGGAACCGTTTGAAGGAGGTGCGTACTTTGGTCGCCAAGCACGAGCCAGCCTTATGGATGCCTTACAAACTGGCGCTCCTAGCATTCCGACCGTGCAAGCACTCCTACTACTTAGTGCCCAAGAATGCGGTCAGGGTAATCTGAGCCAAGCGTGGTTATACAGTGGCATGGCTTTCAGGCTTCTGGTTGATCTTGGTATCGTCTTTGATGGTCGGAAATACGCAAAGACTGTTCAGCTATCTGTCGAAGACATTGAAATCCGCAGTAGACTTTTCTGGTCCTGCTACTTTTGGGACAAGCTCATATCTTTGTATCTGGGACGACTTCCTGTACTCCAAGAGACTTCTGTCAGTCCGTCGCTACAAGTACTGGACGACACTGGTGAGATCGACACGTGGGTGCCGCAGGGTTTGGATCAAGCACCCAGACCGCACTACCCGCCCGCCCAAGCACATACAACCTCGTGTTTCATCAACACATGCGCCTTGGCCAAAATCCTCAACGTAATCCTGATCACCATGTACAACCCGGTGAAAGAGAGCAGTATGGCTGAGGTCGCGAAATGCGCTCTCGATGAAGAACAAAAGCTCGCGACATGGCACGAGAAGCTACCGTCACACCTATTGATATCGGTCCACTCACTGCCCAAACAGTGCCCACCTAGCCACATAATAACTCTGAAGTAAGATCATCCGAGGCGCCGTTTGAGAACTTAGCTAACGTCCCACCAAGTCTTCTATACCACACAACTCGAATTCTTCTTCATCGACCTTTGCTGACAACGTACGGCAAGCAAGACGATGTCAAAGATCCACAGAACAGCCATCACCTGCGCCAGTGTCTTGAAGCGGCCAACTCCACGTTAATGATCTTCAGCCTCTTCACGAGATCGTTTGGCGATGGGCACGTTATCACATCGCAAGCCTACACTGTATACATTGCAGCCTCGGTCTTCTTATTACAGGTCCAAGCCACCAAAGACTTCACTTGTCAAGCTATGGAGAACCTCCGATACTGTGTTGATGCACTCGAGCGGATTAAAACGACAAGCCTTGGTACGTCAAATCTTTGTCCCCTGCTTGGTGCTGATGTCTTGATTTACTAACTCTCTGTTGCAGTGATTGGATCGGCACTGACCTTAATTTATCGTGAACTTCAGCAGCTTGATGCGAATCTGATCGCTCGAGGTATAGATGGCTCCTACCATATGGCCAGCTCAAACCATCCTTCATGGCACAGACCAGAACAGCGAGTCAATGGCATGCCCCATGTCGAGAATAACTGGGTCAATACTCATGATGTCGGCTTCGCTGTGCCGAACTTTGAGGATTTCGAAATTCCACCAGAATTCTTCACAATGCTACCAGACCTTGAGCCGATTTCTGCAAATGTAGGCGCCGGCTTCGACGTCGATCTAGACAAACCTTGGGGTTGATCGTGACGACCCCGGTACTTCGACTGGCAGACTTCGAGATCGACTGGGCATCTTCAATGCGATTACAGAAATTACATAACCATCAAACGCGCTCAACGCGAGAGTTGGAAATCAACTTGTCGCCGTCGACTTTCCTTCCGCCCATGGAATCCCCATCCAGCCGTTGCGGTTCGAGCTTAGCTCTCCAGCCCATCCACCAATGCCCCTGGAAGAGCTCACCCATGCGTTCCATAGGCACGCCCTTGGTCTCTGGCGCCCATAAGCCCAAGATGACGAAGCCGCTGCCGCAAATCAACGCCCAAAAGACATACGCTCCCCACACGTCCAGGCTTACAAACATGTTCGGCGTGACCCGCACAACAGCAAACTGGAAGAACCAGTGCAGCGCCATGCTGCTAGCGTAACTCACGCTACGGATGCGAGTCGGGAAAACTTCCGTCCCGTACAGGTACTGGATGGTGCATAGTCCGATGCTCCAGCCGGCAGCGTAGATGAACACCGACGCGATCGCCGCGTCTGAGGCTGACTTGTTGCTCGCGACGTCTGGCTGCAATGACATGTACACTGCCATGTATATATGCGCTGCTAGTTGCAGTCCGAGCCCGGCGAGGAAGCAGCGGCGTCGACCGATTTTGTCGATCAGGCCCCAGGCGAATACCATGGTGAAGACCAGTTTGACGATGCCGTAGGCTCCGGAAGAGATCAGGGAGTTGCCGTCGCCTCTCACTCCTGCGTAGGTGAAGATTTCGGGAATGTAATATGTGATGCCTGGCATCTGTCAGTTCACACACAGCAAGATACAATGGAAAACAATTGGCAAGTACCGTTGCCGCCGGTCCACTGCGCTATCGTCTGCATTGCCATGACCAGCAGGAAGCGACTTCGGTACGTTGGGATCGTGGCGATTTCTTTGACGACATTCCAAACGGAGGTGCCGGCGAGGTCTGCTAGCTTCTCGCGCCTTTGTGCTTCGATCAGCTCAAACTCCTCTCGAACGGATGGGTCGCTTGAGTCGGATCCACGGAGTCTTGCGAGAGACGCGATTGCTTCGTCGTAGCGGTCTTGGGATGCCAGCCACCGCGGAGTGTCGTTCAGCCACCAGGAGCAAATGAAAGCAATACCAGTGGGAATCAGAGGGATGGCTTGTACGAGTCTGTACTGCGTTCGCGTTGCTGCCATGTGAGCTTCGGCGGCATAATTGATGAAGAAACCTGCCCAAGGATGTCAATAAACTTGCGCGCGCGCAAACTGAAATTATGACAATATTCAAAAGACTTACCCAGCGTCAAGAACGACAACAGAATTACCATGTACAGGCTGACCATCAACCCCCTCCTCTCCGCCGTCGCGATTTCCGCCAAGAATAACGGCGCCGTCACCGTCAACGATCCCGCCCCCAGCCCTCCAAAGATCCGCGCGAATAGCATGAATCCATAGATGCCGGAAGAGAAGATTTGCATCAAGATTCCTACGGCCCAGACGCAGAGCGCGAGTTGGTAGGATCGCAAACGGCCGATGCGATCGTTGAGGAAGATTCCTATCAGAGAGCCGAAGGCGGCGCCCAGGACCCCGAAAGATGAGATGTTTGCTTTTCGGTCGGCGAGTAGAGATGCGCGGCCGACCCAGTCGGATTTGTTGAGGTTGAAGTCGGAGGTGAAGGAGGGGAGTTTGGTGCTGGCTGAGAAGCCGCCTTCGTCGTAGCCTTTGGGGATGCCGGCGCAAGCTATGCAGCCTAGGGCTACGTAGTAGTAGAGAGTCGAGCGCCCCATCGTTGTGGTCGATGGCGTTGCTGATGGCGACGGTGACGGTACGGGAGTCAGAGGTCAACTGCAGATTTTGTTCATGGTGGACCTTGCCACTTATCAACCTTTTGTTGCTCCAGAGTCTTCCCTCGGAGATGACTTGATGGTTCACAACGGTCTCCACTACACACGGACCGGAGGATCAGTTGCATGCGGGGAGCTGGGGAGGCAGGGACTTTGAGTAGTGCCACGGACGATGACCGAGAATCTTGGCGGAGATGCAGTATTAGTGTTTCTTCTACCGCCTAAGTCGATCCACGCACATGGCTAGTCGTCACTTAAGCATGGCCCACCATGTGCAGAGAAGCGCCGCATACCGCCGGTCTTCGTACCGCCAATGAAGATACGATGGCTGAACAAAACTCCTCCCCGACGGACGGACTTTGTGCGAGGTGCTCCACCGCGGTGGGTAAAATGCTGCATACCGCATGCCTGCAATCTTCCCAGCTCGACGATAGTACTCGGCCGGGTCGTGCGACGGACTCTCCACAGCGTCTTCAAAATGCCACGCTGCTCCCTCCCAAGGTTCGATTCACCTAACTTTCGAGAGCTCCTTCTAACGGTACCGCTCGCCCGTCATCCAACCAGCATGCCAACAGCTACGATGGGTCGCTTTGTGAAGCGAATATTCCATTCCTTCTACGCTATCTTGAGCTCGGTGAAGATCAGAACGCGAGCTTCGTTCCTACTGCCGTCCAGACCGACAAGGTCTGTCACATTTGAATATTCTTCGAGACGATGTTCCAAGCCGGCACCGAAGCGAACACTCGCACAACGACTGCCAGTCGATACTTGGGATGGCCACATGCATTTCATCGATCCTAAGCGGTACAGCTTGGCTGCAGGTGCTGCGTACGTTCCATCCATACACTCGGTCTGGGATGCAGTCACATTTGAGGACACTGTTGGGATGAAGAACGTTGTCGCGGTCCAGCCATCCATCTACGGCAACGACAACAGCGCAATGCTCGACGCGATGAAAGCTCTCGGCCCCGAGCGATCGCGTGGAGTGGTCGTCTTTGACGAATCAACAGTCCAGAACGAAACACTACTTAAATGGCACGCCCTAGGCGTCCGCGGCGTACGCTTGAACCTCTCCAGCACTGGCCAAACTCCTGACGTCGAAGCTCTCAAGAAGACTCTCCGTCGATACGCCGAACTCGTACAGCCGCTCGGCTGGATGATACAAATCTACATATCGATGGACCTCCTCCCAGCTCTCGAATCCACCATCAAAACCCTCTCAGTCAAGATCTGCTTCGACCACTTCGCCCACCCGTCCAAACCCTCAAACCCTCAGTCACCACTTTCAAGACCCTTCGACCCTTATTCGATCGCCGGCTTCCCTTCTCTCGTCAGAATGTTGCAGCACGGAAACACGTTCGTTAAATTCTCCGCTCCTTACCGCATGGATCTCGAGAACCACCAGCTCGAAGCGCTGGCGCTGGAGATCTTGCGCGTGCAGAACGACCGTGTGGTTTTCGCTACGGATTGGCCGCATACGCGGTTTGAGGGACTGGATATCAGGGCTTTTCAGGAGGATGTTTTGGGTTGGGCGGAGGGGGAGGGGTGTGTGGAGAAGGTGTTTTCGTTGAATGCGAAGGCGCTTTGGGATGTTGAGTGATGGGAAGTGCTCACCATGAGAATTGTTCTGCGCTTGTGACTGGAACAGTGTTCTCGGCTCACACTTGATGCGCTTTTAGCCTTGCAGATGGTGATGGTGGGAACGCATTTCCTGCTCAGCCAACGAGGGTCCGGCTCGCCCCTACGATCATATTAATAAGGCCTGGAGGATGTCGTTGACGACAGAAACTTCGAAGACTGTAGAGCATCGCAAGCTCATGCTCTCTACACATCCCTACAAGCGTACAGTTGACTACAGATGCTGATACGACGCCTGGTTCAAGTCTGCAAGTCTCAGCATGAGTTACTACAGAACGAAGCTTTGGATTACAATACGACCGATCGTTGACAAGAGCGGAGACTTCACTGGCTTGAACAGAATCAATAGATTACAATCACTCCTTGTGGAGCTTACGAGACAACGCAGCAATCCTGGAGTCACGTCCACCTCTCATCAGATCTCGCCTATTCTACAGCAATCAGTGATCTCTCTCAACTTTCGACTACTGTCCGATGATGCTCTCCTATCTGGCCATGTCATCAGAACTCGCGCAAATACATCCGACGACAGACGGCTGTATCACACCGCCGCCGCCACCACCGCCCGACGACCTCTCAAACGACTCAATTCAAGCAGCGCAGCGCTGAGAGCAACGAGCTCACCTATCCACAAGCTGCCGCGTCTGCTTCTCTAGCGCCCTCTTGTCGAGCGACAATCCGCGCACATGATTAACGTCGTACGCAACAAAAAAGCACACCTCGCCCCCCTTGCTCCGCATCCGATCGACGGCGCCAGTAATGGAATGGCAGTCGCGAGCGCACCAGGGCTCCCCCTCGATGTCCTCAAACCAGTACACCCTGCGCTGTGAGTCTGGTGCGTCGTGTATGCGCAGGCTGTGCAGCATGAAGTCGTAGTCGTATTGCCAGAGTCGCGAGCTGCTGAACCAGGTACGAAGGGCGCGGAAGTCTTTTTCGAGGACAGGGGTGCGGTGGGTTGGAGGTGGAGCTAGCCGATGTGGGTTACTGTTTCGAAGAGGGGCGGTTGGGGGGTGGGGAGGAGGGGTTGGTGGTGGGTTTGGGTTCGCGAGTCGTGGCTGTTGGGTTCGTGGTTGATTTGTTGGGGGTCTGGCCAGCCGTTGGGGTGTTGGGGTTCTGTGATCCCATTGGGGAGTTTGTTTTGCATGAAGGACATGCTTCGTTGGCGGATTCCTGATAGAATCAGTTCCCGCGGCTGGTACTGGTTCACAGTATGCTGGAGACGCGAGGAGAATCCGTCGGCGGGACAGTGTTATTCGGGTAGTGGGGAAGGACAGGAATTTCAAGAAAGAGTTGCCTTGTGTATGGAGAATGTGGAAGACTGATCAAAGGAGCGAATGTCTCATCACGGAAGCAAAGAGAGTGGAGCAAACGCCCGAATGCCCATAATGCGAGGTGAATGTCAAAGGCATGCTTGTATCAAACTTGGTTATATTGATCACTTAGGAACCCGGATGAATGAGGCTTTCATGATGGTCGCCAACATGGCCGTGATTCTTCCTTGATTGTGCTGCCTTGTGATCTCAGAGTAGTGCCACCTGAGAGTGATGTGCTTGATGGATATCGCCTTACAACGTCGGTGATTCTTCACTCCGAATGACGTAGGCGACACCTAAACGGCACGTTCTTCGATCAATCAAGACTATATATCCACACGAGACAAGGAACAGCTAAGCTCTCGGATCATTTGAAACTTGCTCCTACACCATTAGCATTCACAATGAACGCCACCGCCATCGACTCGCGAATCTTCCGCAACCTGTTCGGAACCGAAGAAGCTCGGCAACTCTTCTCTGACGAGCAATACGTCTCGCGCATGATCAATGTGGAATCGGCACTGGCGAGAGCACAAGCTGAAGTTGGGATCGTGCCGGATGAAACTGCAGCTGCCATCACAAAAGGTTGCGATGTGGGAAAGATCGAGTACGTTTTGTAATATACAGCATGGACTTGTAGATGGATGGTTTTTGACCTGCCGCACACAGTTTTGAGAGACTTGCCATCGATACAGATGTTGTCGGATATCCGGTACTTCCTCTGGTCGAGCAAATGACGGAGATGGTCTCCCCTGATCACGCCAAGTATATCCACTGGGGAGCAACGACTCAAGATATCCAAGACTGCGCGTCTATGCTCCAGATGAAAGACGGCATTGCGCTTGTGAGGCGGCAAATTATGGAGTTAATCGGAGTTCTTGAAGGGTTGTCGGAAAAGCACAAAGACACGTGAGTAATGCTCATTCGACAGCATTACACAGGAAGCATCTAACACTGTCCAGCCCAATGGCAGGACGAACACACCTTCAGCACGCCCTCCCATTAACGTTTGGGTACAAGTGCGCCGTCTACCTTTCCAGCTTCCAACGCAATCTACGAAGGCTAGATGTGCTGCAACAGGAATGCTTGAATGTGCAGTTCGGCGGTGCAGCCGGCACACTGGCTTCTCTTGGGTCAGATGGCGTCGGTATCAAGGTTCGTGCTAACCTTGCACGACAGCTCGATCTCGCAGACCCTCAAATCACCTGGCACGTCGCAAGAGACAACGTGGCCGAGATCGTCAACACGCTCGCAATCATCGGCGGCTCGCTCGGGAAAGTGGCGTTGGACGTGATGATCATGTCGTCCAACGAGCTGGGCGAGGTTTCAGAGCCCTTTGTGCCGCACCGCGGAGCCTCGTCGACGATGCCGCAGAAGAGGAACCCCATTTCGAGCGAAGTGATCCTGGCAGCGTCAAAGTTGCTCCGAGCGAACGCAGGCCTTGCCATGGACGCGATGGTGTCTGACTTTGAGAGAGCGTCTGGGCCATGGCACTTGGAGTGGGTTTGCGTGCCGGAGAGCTTCGTCTACTGCTCCGGGGCTCTCCATCAAGCAATCTTTGCCCTCGGGGGTTTGGTCGTTAATGTGGATGCCATGGCGACGAATCTTGCGTCGACTCGAGGGCTGATTGTTGCTGAAGCAGTTATGATGGGACTCGCACCTTATGTTGGTAGGAAGCCGGCACATGATATTGTTTACCGAGCTTGCTGCGATTCGATTGATATGGGCCGCCCTCTGCTTGATGTGTTACTGGATGAAGAAGCCGTCCGGGCAAAGATCTCGGCGGAGGAGTTGGAGAGGCTATGCGATCCGATGAGATATATGGGATGCGCCCAGCGAATGGTCGATGATGTTTTGAGTTATGGCAGGAAGGGTGTCTGACGGCGTAAGAGGTGCAGCATCGAGCCCAGACAACGGTACGATGGTGGGTTTCCGGGTGAGACTGGCTCGAGTCTCAACAGGATGGCGCTTGTGTCTTGAAAAATCCGATCCGTATGTGTATGAAACTGTTGTATAGAGAAATCTCTTGACGTTCCACAATGTCGCGAGTCCTATCTTTGCGTATCTCTAGTGCCCTTTCGAGCCATGCTTGTCGTCAAGGACAGAGGCGTCCAACACCGATTATCTGCATCACCGTTCGCAAATATGAGGGGTCAGCCTACATTAGAGACTCGTTTATCAAGCCGGCCGCGGAACACCGTAAGAAGATATCTATACAAGCGGACGGATGTAAAGCCGAGTGTAAAGTGTTTTGGCCAGGTAGACCAGATGCCACAGGTCCGCAACGAGAGGAATGGTAGCGTTGCAAAGCAGCATTGCTACTGTGTATACAACTGAGGTGTGATCGACTGCAGAAGCATCTCTGTTCACAGAAAAACCTCCCGATCGAATGAGTCTGTCGGCATGCTTCTTCGACAAGATATTAGTCTCTGACGCCGTTCAAACAATTCCAAGCAAAGACAAGTGCCGTTGTTGAACGTCTGGGGCAGGTTGAGTACACGACGAGTGGCACAGGGAAGTAAGTCAGCATCCAGTTGCCGCAAAGTGGAATGGAGACTGGCTCGAGTCGAAAAGGAGCAGGTTGGGGACAGTGGAGTAGACGAAAGGTCGGTGCTTTCGCCTGCGATAGGGTCTCTTATAGTGCAGCGACGACCCTTGCCGCTTTCCAGAGGCGTTCCACCACAGCACAGCACCCGCGACGTCCAACAACACATCGACAATATCTATGTATGTGTCGTGACCTCCGTGCGTTGTAATGTTGATCTGAGCTTTTCAACATCCTGAGTGTGACACACGATCAAGGACATGGGAACAGGATTAACAACACAATTGTAGGATCGACTGGACTCGGCTGGTGCCTTACAAACTACTTCATATGCGGAGTACCGTACCGTATGACAGGGTGGCTTGGGCCGATGTCGCGGCAACGCAAGATAAGCTTCTCTTCAACAACATCAACAACAAGAACAAGACCTTGTATGCATAACTATCGATGGAACTCTTGCTGATGCTGCCGCGATAACGGAACCCATCATGCGTCCAAAACTATTGGATTTGCAGCCCGGGTAGCATGACAGTCAATTGCATTGCGTCCTGCCTGCAGCCCTACATTCGCATCTCATGCGCACAAGTGCGGAGTCAAGATGGCGCGAGAAGATAGCGGCTCCTCTGATACTGCAGTACTTCTTTGCGTTACGTGATAACCAAGGTTGATCACTATAATCAAACTCAAGCCCATCATATATTATGGCCGCCATGCTTCCGCCTGCAAGTCGCTCTTCCTGTCTCTACCTCCAAGTCAGCCATGTTTCTTCACAAGAGTACCCTTGCGGGCTTGTTGCTCGCCCAGCTATCACTCGCATCTCCCGGAAAATACCCTCCGTCCTACAAGCACCATTCTGATGCTGGCCACGATCAACTGGGAGCTGTTGCTTCTGAGAGCTCGATTTGCAGCAACATTGGCACGGATGTGCTCAAAGACGGCGGTAACGCTGCTGATAGCATGATCGCTACTGTCTTCTGCGTGGGCGTCATTGGCATGGTAAGGCAGGCAGAACATCATTGATATCAACCCGAAGCTGACAACATCAGTACCATTCCGGCATTGCCGGCGGCGGCTTCATGCTCGTCCGCGGAAGCAACGGCTCGTACGAGTATATCGACTTCCGAGAGACTGCTCCCGCGGCGGCGTTCCAGGATATGTACGTCAACAACACCAACAGCAGCATCTACACCGGCCTGGCCAGCGGCGTGCCGGGTGAGCTTCGCGGTTTGGAGCGACTTCATCAGGGCTATGCTTCTTGGTCGTGGGAGTCTCTGGTCATGCCTGCTGTCAAGGTCGCCCGCCATGGATTCCCGGTCACGGCAGACCTGGTCCGTTACATGGCTTCTGCGACTTCAGGTGTTGATAACTTCCTCGTGAACGATCCGACGTGGGCCATTGACTTTGCTCCGAACGGCACCTTGCTGGGTCTGGGGGATACCATTACGAGGCGACGATATGCCGATACGCTGGAGGCAATTGCTAAGAGAGGTGAGATTCAGCATGTTTTGTTCTCGGAGCTTGGACTGACAGCCAGCAGGTGCGGATGCTTTCTACACTGGACCGATAGCAGAGGCTACAATCAACACACTCAACGCCACAGGCGGCAGCATGACTCTTGAAGATCTCAAGAACTACACCGTAGCCATCAGAGACCCAGCCTCAATCACCTACCGCGACTACAAGATCCGAAGCTGCAGCGCACCCTCATCCGGAATCGTCGCCATGTCCGCCATGAAAATAATCGAGGGCTACTCCGACATTGGCGAAGCAGCAACCCTCAACTTGAGCACGCACCGCTTCGACGAAGCTCTCCGCTTTGCCTACGGCCAGCGCAGCGAGCTGGGAGATCCCTCGTTCGTCTCCGGCATGGCCGAGTACCAAGCCTCCATGCTCTCCAACGCCACGACCAGCGCCATCCGCGCAAAGCTCAACGACTACCACACGCAAAACGTCTCCGCCTACGACCCCAGCGGCTTCGAGTCCCTCGAAACCCCCGGCACCTCCGCCGTGGTGGCCAGCGACGCCAGCGGCATGGCCGTCTCGCTGACAACAACCATCAACCTCCTCTTCGGCTCCAAGGTCATGGTCCCCGAAACCGGCGTCATCATGAACAACGAGATGAACGACTTCTCCATCCCCGGCTCCTCCAACGCCTTTGGCTTCATCCCCTCGCCCGCAAACTACATCCGCCCCGGCAAGCGCCCGCTGAGCTCCATCTCGCCTTCGATCGTCGAGCACGCGGACGGCAGCCTGTACTTTGTCGTAGCGTCGGCAGGCGGCAGCAGGATCATTACCGCTGTGTTGCAGAATCTGTGGCACGTTCTGGACCAGAACGCGACTGCGGCGGAGGCGCTGGGCGCCCCGAGGCTGCATGATCAGCTTGTGCCGAACCAGGTCAGTTTTGAGTATTCTTATGACAACGGGACTGTAGCGTTCATGAAGGAGAGGGGGCATAATGTCACTTGGACAGCGCCGGGGGGCTCTACGGCGCAGAGCTTGAGGCTGCTGGGAAATGGGACTTTCGAAGCGGCTGGGGAGCCTAGGCAGGCGAACAGTGGTGGGTTCGTGGTTTAGGGCGTGTTGGTGAGGTGGGTTTATGATTTCTGAAAAATCTTATGAGGCGTCTGACTTGTATATATCAAGTGGAATTGTAGTTGGAATTGTGTATCGTAGCATACCATGTATGGTAACTACAAGATCTAAACTAAAAAGATTGCATGTTCCAATTTTGGAATTCTAGACTGAAGGAAAGTTTTACGAAAATGGCGGGCCAGCAGGGAGAGTGATCTATCCTTCCAGTGCTGCAATAGCTTGGTCCAGGGTGATGACCCGAGCCGGCATCTTGGGAATGATGTCCTGGAGAATGGCGGCTTGTGTCATCGGCCTCTCGGGCTCAATGGTGTTGTCCGAGATCACGAATCTGGGATAGTAGTTAGCAAGCAGCCTGGGAAGTGAGACCACAGTTCGCGTTCATGGAGAAACTTACATCTTGTAGTCCAGATCGAATAGCCTGTAGACTGTGCTGAGAACAACCCCCGAAGTCCGCACGCCGCCGATGACAACAGTCTTGATCTTCTGCGCACGAAGGATCTCTTCCAAAGCGTTACCGTCGCCGGCGTAGTATCTGGTCTTCCGCAAGACGATGTCTCCCATGTCCTGCTTGACTTCGAAGTCCGGGTAGATTGCCGTGGAATTGTCGTCTTCGGTCGTGATGCCCTCGACGAGATCCGCGAAGCCCGAGTTGGATTTGAGCTCGGGTTTGAGGTCGTTGCTGAAGTAGATGCGGGTGAAGATCGAGAGAGGTGCGGGCTCGACGTCGTGCACGGCATCGATCCATTTGGCGGTGTTTTTGATGAACTTGCGGCCTTCTTTGCTGTCGGCGATCGGGGTTACGATTGCGTTGATCAGGTCGAGGTTGAGGACGGCGTAGTGCTTGCCGAAGTTAACGGATTCTTCGGAGACGTTTTGGGCGGCTGCTGCGCCGATGAAGATGGAGAGGAGAGTTGAGGCGCGCATGTTGGATGGTTGTGTGGAAGATGCTGGAGAGAGAGAGCAGTCGAGTGAAGGAAGCGAGATGTAGGTCTAGTGGTACTTATGTCGAGACTGAGACTTCTCAATGCGATGTTTCAAGGAAAGCGTTCGAGAAGAGATGATAACGTGGCGATGCCAATGGGATGTGATATTACTGAGACATGCCGGGTTGTTCTTGAGCAATAGTCTATGCCAAAGTCTGTTGACATACTCGGATGTTGTGTCTATATGGCGATGTCAGCAACTTTCGAATGTTGAGATGTCCTTTTGCCATCGAGCCATTTGCGAGATTTAGAGGATATATTGAGGTGTCTCGCTGGATCAGACGGTGATTCCAGCAGCTTCAGTGCACCACAGACATGCTGATACTAGTAAAACACCTTCAGACAAACCTTGGCACATATGGGGGGAACGGAAAGTGTGATGAAAGAGAGATCCGGGTTCCGGACCGGGAGAGGAGACGATGGGACATGCGCAGCATTTGGTCCGAACGCAGCAGTTTGGAGGTGAAATGCCGTTGAAGGGTGAAGCTATAACAGCAACGGTCGATGCTGATATAAGGGGATGACAAGTTAGGCGTATTCCGGGATGTGAAGCGACGGCGGGATGAAGCTATGCGTCTAGTCTTTCCATCATGAGAATGTCGCGAGTCTGGGATCTGGGAGCGGACGGAGGCGATCAGTTCAAGGTCTACTCCGATGTGATGTAGAGTCGTGTTGGCCGTGTACATGGGTAGATTCAAGGCGATCAGAATCGCGTCGGCGGCATGCATTGATATTCGCGTACAACGGTCCGAAAGGCATGCCCGAGCCAATCAGACTACGGCTTGCACACCGGAGCATTATTGCCGTCTAATTCTGGCAGCGTCCTTCGATATCACTTTTACACTTCTCTCTGCATACTCTACGCCTGAGCCTTTTTACCTCTTCGATCACACAACCAGATAGAATCCCCACCAGTCACTCTAGAAGTGAAATGAATAGACTGCTAATCCCTTTGAAGACCTCCAAGGCACCTAGTCTCAAAGCGAAGCGCTCTGCCCCAATATTCCAATCTGGTAACTGTTAGGACCGTCGATTGATCCTGACTCTAGCAACCACGAGGCTCCGCGTCTTCTGAGCAGAAGGGATGTGCATTCATCCGATACGATATCAAAAAGTCGGAGCCCGTGAACCCAGGCGAGAAGAGGATGCCATTCAAAGGCAACAAAACGAAACGAAAGCGGCCGGACTCGAACCGACAACCTTCGGCGTATTGGTAAGTGGACGTTGGTCCTGAACCGAAAACCGATGCGCTAGCCATTGCGCCACGCTTCCTGGCTTCACTCTTATCCTTGAGATGCTCAAGGCAGAGACTTGAATATATGAAAACTGAAACGTGATCGAGAGCACTGAAGGTGCTGCTTCGAACAGCCCTCAGAACGATCATCCCGGTCCTGCTAGATTAGTACTCAGACATAGATCATATCGATGATCCTCTAGTTGGAGTGAGCAGTCGCTCCGATGTCTTCATAGGTCCGGATATACCTTCGTTAGGCGATCGACTGGTTGTTCGAATTACTACATCGATTGGGGTTGTGCAACCAAACAACACGCCTCGCCCTCTGAGAGGAAGCTCATGTCATTCCTCCCGTCACTAGACTTCAATTAAACAAGTTCCGTGATTCGTCACCAAGCTTATCAAGCCCCGGTTATCATTGTTGCGAACACCGGTC
>Ga0265798_10003111_pt1 | contig 23888 bp, 19 predicted proteins | sample P3T30metagenome_FD_192430 | JGI IMG/M metagenome (GOLD analysis project Ga0265798, IMG submission 192430) | Plant litter microbial communities from East Loma Ridge, Irvine, California - P3 T30 | ecosystem: Environmental > Terrestrial > Plant litter > Unclassified | place: USA: California... | reverse complement strand
AAAAACTGTACTATAATGCTGTGCTCTGATGTAATGAGCTTATAAGCACCAATTACCGAATAGGTTACACTTTTTAGCCTGCCTTTTACAAACCTGTTGTCTTTCATTATTTTTCGATGGTTCGATGATTCGATTTTTCGATGGTTCGATGGTTCGATTTTACAGCTATTCAATAGGCGAACAGTCGAACCATCGAATTATCGATTAATCCAGTTAAAGTGCCGCTAGAGCTGCTTCGTAGTTTGGTTCGTCTTTAATATCGGCTACCTGCTCTGTATATTTTACAGTACCGTTTTCATCTATAACCACTACAGCGCGGCTGTGCAGGCCCGCAAGCGGGCCATCCAGCAAGGTAAGGCCGTAGCTTGTACCAAAGCTGCCATCGCGAAAATCTGATAACGAGATTACATTGTCAAGGCCTTCGGCACCACAAAAGCGGTTTTGTGCAAACGGAAGGTCGCGGCTGATGCAAAGCACCCTGGTGTTTTGAAGCGTAGAGGCCTCCTGGTTAAATTTTCGTACCGATGCAGCGCATGTGCCGGTATCTACACTGGGGAATATGTTAAGTACAAGCTTAGAGCCTTTAAAATCAGATAATGAGGCAGTAGAAAGATCGCCTTTTACCAGTTTAAAATCTGGCGCCGGTGTGCCGTTTTGCGGCAGGTTGCCGGTTGTATGTACAGGGTTTCCCCCAAGTTTGATATCAGCCATTTGTGTTATATTTTTTTGTTACGCAAAAGTAGCAAAATATATGGTATGGCACAGCGTGTACGTGCTTTTTATAGGCCATGATGGTAATGATAAGGCAATGTGGTACCGACCCGATTTACAAGCCGGATGCGTATGCCTGCGACAGGCTGAGGCGTCAACAATCCCCTAGCTATTTAAAGGTTATTTGTACTTTAGCCTGAAGTTCAGATTTTTGACTTGTTTATTGGGGTGATACCCTTTACAAATACATAACCAGCATGGCAATGCTCATGGCTATCATTAGCGCATCTTCTATTATGGTAACGGTGCTCATGGGCAGGTTAAACACGGCGCCCAGGCAGGCGCACTGTATCTTCTGTTTATTTAGTACACTTTGAAGCACCCCCACAAGGCTGACCGACATGAGTACGGCCGTGAAGGCATTGGTAAACACAGGCTCGAAGTTAAGGGCGAAGGCCAGGCCAAGTGCCAGTTCAAGAAACGCATAGATGTAGCCCCAGGCCGGTATTTTTTTAGCTACTACATCATACATGGCGTAGCTTTCGGCAAAGCCTTTAAGGTCGAGCATTTTAAAAAAGGAAAAGACTAAAAAGAACCCCGCCATAAATACCCTCATAAAGCCCATGCCGCTAAAGGTGCTGCCCCATGTTGCCGCTATAGCCGCTATTACCGTTATATAACCAAAGATGAGCAGTATGGGCTTGTAGGTTTCGGCCCAGCTTTTTACCGGTTCGGGCGCATTGCCAAAAACATCTTTGGCGGGCATGGTGTGGCCGGTGGGGGCATCTGTAAGCTGGTATTTTGGGTAGTCTTTTAACGCCTGCTGTAATTGCGGGGTGGGGATGTGGCTGCTCATGGTAACATCTGCCGTACCATGGTCAAGATCTACGGCAACATCAGTTACACCCGGAAGTTGTTTTAAGAGGTAACTTACTTTTGCTTCGCAACCTGCGCAGGTCATTCCGGATATGTTATAAGTATGTGTCATTAAGTCGAAAGTTTTAAAGTTTTTAAAGTCTTAAAGTCCGGAGCCCAAAATGTAAAGTAGAAATCTGAATTTTTCAGCGAAATAGCGGGTTGTAAATTTACGACATGGCAGTTGTAAAATCCTGATATTTTAGCATTTTGAATCTTGAACTCCAATTGTGAAATATTAGCACAAATTTCGGCAAAAAATGCAGGAATGCATTTATGCAATTTTAAGCAATTGCTATAAGATTTACAGTTGGTCTATACCACGCCGTTTGGTGTCCTTAATACCTTTATAAAAGGAAGGGGTAAGCCCGGTAACTTTTTTAAACTGGCCAGAAAGGTAGGCCGCGCTGCTATAGCGCAGTTTATCAGCTATTTGAGCAAGTGTAAGCTCATCATAAACAAGCAGTTCCTTTACTTTTTCTATGCGTTGGGAAATGTAATATTTCTCTATAGTTGTGCCCTCAACCTCGCTAAAAAGGTTGCTTAAATACGTATAATCGTAATGTAATTTATCCGATAACCAGTTAGATAGGTTGGTGTGCAATACTTCGCCGGAGTGGTGCACCAGGTAAACAATCTCTGTTTTTACTTTCTCGATAATTCGGCTTTTACGGTCTTCAATGCGTTCAAAACCAAGATTTTGTAAGGCAGCATCTACCTTCTCTAAAGTTTCGGCGGGTAGTTCACCGGCAACTTCAACTTCTCCTAAAATAATTGATAAATACCTGATATTTAAGTTCTTGAAGATGTTTTCAACCGCCACAACGCACCTGTGGCACACCATATTTTTAATGTACAGGCGCATTAGTTGTACTTATTTACCCAGTTGGTAATTTCGTCGAGCACCAGTTTTTCACTGTCGGGCTGGTTCATGCCGCAGTCGTGGCCCTTACCTTTCATAGTAATAAACTTTGATGCTATATCTTTGTCTTGCAGTGTTTTATATAATATTTCAGAACTTTTGTAGGGCACAATATCATCTTTATCGCCGTGAAAAAGGAGGGTAGGGATGTTGGTTATCTGTTTGTAGGGGCTAACATCACTAAATGCTTTTGGCACTGCCTGGCCGGGAGTATATCGGGCGTCAGCAAGCAGTTCAATGTTATGTATCAGGTTAAGTTTTGCTATGGCATCCAGGCCTTTAGCATCATCAAGCACCGATGGCGCACATAATGCTGCTATAGATTTGATGTCTTTTTTAGTAGTATAGCCATACAGTAGCGCAAGGTGTGCCCCGGCACTTATACCTGCCATGTTATATCCTGTGGTACGGAACTTATATTGCTTGGCAGCAGTAGTTTGCAGGTAGTTAATGGCGTTGTCAACGTCGGCTAATAAATCTGTACCATGCACAGAATCATTAACATACCTGTAGTCTACATTAGCCACTACAAATCCTCGGTCGCGCAGGTCGCGGGCTGTTTTATCGGTATATTCGTTACCTCCCATTGCCCATGCTCCGCCATGCAACATCACTATAAAGGGGGTCTTATCATCAAATTTTGCCGGAAGAAAAATGTCCAGGTTGTTTTGTTTGTGGGTGCCATACATCAATCCGCGTACGTCCTGCTGAGCATTGAGAGTTAAAGATGTTGATATTAAGGCGATTAAGTATACTATATTTTTCATTATTGATATGCCATTTTAAGGATATCAAAGGTAAGAATTTCAGAGGTTGCGTTATAGTGTAGTAAACAAAAATCCGCAGCAAGATAATCTTGTTGCGGATTTTTAATGACAACTATCTGTTTATGAGTTGATAAACCTGATTAAATCTTCGTTGAATTTGTTTTTGTGAGTATAGAACAGTCCGTGTGGGGCATCATCATATACAATGTATTGCGCATGCGGTACGCGCTTGATGGTTTCTTCGGCAGAAGCATCAATAGGCACGGTTTCATCGGCTTTGCCGTGTAATACAAGTAGCGGACTTTTGATTTTATCGAGGTCAGCCCTAAAATCAGTTGAAGACCATGCCTGCATGGCTTTTATAGTAGCATACCCGGCTGAATTTAAGGTCAAAATCGCATCTCTTTGTAAAAACTCATTACTTACCGGCTTGCTGAACAGGTGTACTCCATAAAACATTTTTGCAAAGCCAGCCAGGAATTTAGGCCTGTCGTCTTCAAGTTGTTGTTTAATATCGTCAAACATTTCCTGTGGTAGTCCGGAAGGGTTATCATCAGTTTTTAATAGAAATGGTGTTACAGCACTTATAAGTGCCGCCCTGGTAACACGTCCATTATTGTTATATTTAGAAAGATAACGGGCAACCTCGCCACCGCCCATGCTAAATCCCACAAGGGTAACATCGTTAAGGTCAAGCTCTTCAAGTAGGGCACTAAGATCCTGCGCCAATGTATCATAATCATAGCCTTCCCATGGTCGCGATGATTTGCCAAAACCACGACGGTCGTAGCTAATGACGCGTATGTTATGCTTAGGCAGTTCGTTGTACTGGTATTCCCACATTTCATTGTTTAGTGGCCAACCGTGAATAAGTACCACGGGCCTGCCACGCCCTATATCCTGGTAAAATATCTTAACTTCTTCTGAACTGCCGGAAAGGCTTACGGAGTTTGTTGTAATAAAAGGCATACAAATAATTTTTTAGTTGTTGTGTTTCCTAAAATTACAACAGCAAACCCTGAATATGACTGTTGTTAAGATATAATTAGCTGTTAATGAATACTAAAAGTAATTATTGGCGCGTCAATCATTACCGTATTCCATAACTGATTGTTGGTCTATCTGAGGTTAAATGACTCCCATTTTTTTCATGATAAACGTGGCGCTGCGGTTTTTGCAAACACCGTTAAGCAACTGGTAATCAAAATAAAGCTCATTATCAATAATCTGAACCTCAAAACAGCGATTTATTAATTCTGCAGGATATTTATAAGTGGTATCGCATACTTCAATATCATGTGTAGCGATGGCGCCAATGGCTTTGTAGGCTACCATTTTTTCAATGACCTTAATTGTCCCCATTTGTTTATCATCTGAATTTGTGCCCCTTAAAATCTCATCTAACAGCACAAAGGCCCTATTATTTTGTAGTGCATCCATAATTTCTTTGAGCCTTTTTATCTCGGCAAAAAAGTACGATTCGCTATCAGATAGTGAGTCAGACAGCCTCATAGAGACCAATACAGGCAGTGGGTGTATGTTTGCCTCTTTAGCGCATACGGGCGCGCCACAGCCCGCCAAAACCATATTAACGCCCAGGCTGCGCAGAAAGGTGCTTTTGCCCGACATGTTAGAGCCCGTAAGTATGGTAAAGCCCGGATTAAAGGCGACATCATTGCCTACGCGGCTCTCCCTTTTTAAAAGTGGGTGCGATATGTTGCTAAAGGTAACCTCATGGTTTGTATTTAGTTGTGGGAAACAAAAATCAGGATTGTTGTAATACATGTTTGCCATGCTCGAAAGGGCTTCCGTTTCGGCTACAACATCCAGCCAGTCGGCTATTTTTGAGCCGTGTTTTTTCTTCCACTCTGCTAAAGCGTTAAATATATGAAAGTGGTACAAAAACAGGCCGTTAAGCACCGCAGCGGCAAATACATTGCTTATGCTATCCATTTGAGAAAATAGTACCCCCAGTTTTTTTATAAGGCTGCCGGCTTTTATGTTGTTACTTATTAGTGCTGTCTTTAAGCTGTTTAGCCTCGCGCTTTTAAACTCCTGGTTTTCGATTTTGGTTATTATTTTGGCGTATCCTTTTATGATAGAGCCTACATCGGTAGTGTCCTTAATTTCAGGAGTTATCTTTTTTACCTGGAATAGCATGAAGCAGATATTAAATGCTATAACATAGCCCATATAGGTGGATAATTCATCTTTTTGTGTAATGATGTAAGCCAGTAACAAAACTATTAAGAGTGCAGGAGAGGCTATTGCTATTATTTTTGAAATGATGTTTACTTGCGCAGCAGGCCTTTGCTGCCACGCCATAAGCTTGCTGTATACCTGTTCAGAATCGTTATTTACTTTACCCTGCGCCATTATTTCCTGCCTGAATTCGGGTTCAGCGGCAAGTTCTTTAATAGCTTCCTGGTTGTCAACTATTTCTTTATTGGGTAGCAGGCTAAGCAGCAGGCTGGAAAGTTTTTGTTTTCCTTTATAGGTATAAGTGCGGTTAAGGTTGTGAAAAAGTGACCGGTTGCCAAATAGATCGAGATCGTGGGAGTAAGGATGTGCGGTATTAATAAATTCTATGCCGTTATCAAAAGGCAAGTGCTTGTTTTCAAGGAAAGTAATTTCGTTATCGTTGATTGCTACTATGGCCTCCGCACGCTTTTTCTTTTCAGAAAGCAGGTTATGCCTGTTCATTAAAAGTATGAATATGGCTGAACCACCTACAATTGCCCAGATGTACGCAGGCCTGTTTTGGCCGTCTTTTATTGAAAAATATCCAAGCGTAATTATAGCCGCAATTACAGCCATTCGTGCTATGCTTATAAGATTGTAACTGTTTTTAAGGGTATTAAGTTGTTTTAAGAATGTTTCTTTGCGCTTTATATAAAAGTCCATTAATAGCTATGATTTTAGCAAATATAAGCAATAAAAAATCCCGCCGAAGCGGGATGGCTTATCCTTCATGGTATACCAACAACGGAACTTTACTGTGGTAGGCCATTTTTTTAGTGAGGCTACGATGAAAAAGGCTTTCGAAAAAGTTACGTTTATGGGTACGCATTACCAGCAGGTCAATACGTTGATTTTCTATAAAGTCTAATATCGTTTGCTCAATATGGTCTCCGGCAATATTAAAAAAAGCAATATTTTCATCACGGTAATATATTTTCCATTCATTAATTCGCTCTTCAATATCTTCCGGGTCATCATCATTTTTAATATACAGGCATTGCACCTTTGCCTTAAATTTATGTGCTATTTCTATAGCATTGCGCAAGGCATCATTATCTTTATCTTTATATTGGGTGGTAAAAGCAATGCTTTCTATAGGCTGATATTCAGCCTCGGCCGGTATACCCAGTACCGGTATTTTAGTATTACTGATAACAGACCCTGTGGTAGAGCCCAAAAATGTTTCCTTAAGGCCGGTGGCACCTTTTGTGCCCATAACAATAAGGTCTACCTGCTCTTCATCGCAAATTTTGTTTATGTTATAAATCAGATCGCCATATAGCAATGTATTCCTCATTTTAATATGGCCAAGATTATGTGCTTCGGCAATTTTGTGCATGGCAGGCATTTCTTCCCTAAAGCTTTCAAACTGGTTCATTTCTACTATGTCAAATATCTCTTTTGTAGACTCTGGTAATGGTGGCGTTTCTACAATTGGCAGGTCATATACATGCAACACAAGCAGTTCTGCACCAAAAGAGTCGGCAAATTTAAGTGCATACACAAAAGCAGTATTAGCCGCTTCAGAAAAATCTGTGGGGAAGAGTATTTTTTTCATAGTACCGGGTTTCAAAAATTATTATGCTAAAGATATAAAATATTGTAAGTTTTTCCTACTTTTTGGGTAATGCTTAACACAATGGTAATTCGTTGCAATTAGCTGTATCTTTGCAAAATCTTACATTGCAAAATAATGATTCCACAAGATACTATAGTGGCATTGGCCACACCTGCAGGCGCTGGTGCCATTGCGGTAATAAGAATATCAGGTATAGATGCCGTTACCATAGCGGCAACGGTTTTCCGTTCTATAAACAATAAGGATATTACACGCCAAAAATCGCACACGTTGCACCTCGGGTTTATTGAAGATGATGGTAAAACCTACGATCAGGTATTATTGTCGCTTTTTAAAGGCCCTAACTCTTATACCGGCGAAAATACTGTCGAAATATCATGCCACGGTTCTACGTTTATACAACAGCAAATTATACAGTTATTGCTGCGCAAGGGCTGCCGCATGGCTAATGCCGGAGAATACACGCTGCGTGCTTTTTTAAATGGCAAACTCGACCTGAGCCAGGCAGAAGCCGTTGCCGACCTTGTAGCAAGTGATAATGAAGCCAGCCACCAAATTGCCATGCAGCAAATGCGTGGTGGCTTTAGTAATGAAATTGCCCGCCTTAGAGAGGAGTTGCTCAACTTTGCATCGTTAATTGAACTTGAGCTTGACTTTGCCGAAGAAGATGTAGAGTTTGCCGATCGTACCCAGTTTCATGAGCTTTTAAACCGTATTGAGTTTGTGCTTAAGCGTTTAATAGATTCTTTTGCGGTAGGGAATGTTATAAAGAATGGCATCCCTGTAGCTATAGTAGGGGAGCCAAATGTGGGTAAGAGCACATTGCTCAACGCGCTTTTAAATGAAGAGCGTGCCATTGTGAGCGATATTGCCGGTACTACGCGGGACACTATTGAAGATGAACTGGTTATAAAAGGTATTGGCTTTAGATTTATTGATACAGCTGGTATAAGGGAAACCCAGGATGTGGTAGAAAGCATTGGTATAAAAAAAACATTTGAAAAGATGGAGCAGGCGCAGGTAGTGTTTTATCTTTTTTCGGCAGATGTGTTTAAAATATCAGGTTTAAGGTTGAAAGAAGAGATTGAAAAGGTTAAAAATCAATTTCCGGGTAAACCGCTCGTTATTATAGGTAATAAAGCCGATAAGCTTACTGAAACTGAACAATCTCAATTGCAGGAGCTTGTGCCGGGGCTTATGCTTATTTCGGCCAAAGATGTTGAAGGAGTAGAGGAAGTTAAAGAAAAACTGCTCTCCTTTGTTAATACCGGTGCTCTACGCAATAACGAAACTATTGTAACCAATACGCGCCATTACGATTCGTTATTAAAGGCCCTTGAAGAAATTCAAAAAGTACAATTTGGCCTGCGCTCCGGCATACCGGCCGATTTAATGGCTATTGATATTCGGCAGGTGTTGTATTATTTTGGCGAAATTACCGGGCAGGTTACAAATGATGAACTTTTGGGTAATATTTTTGCAAATTTCTGTATCGGTAAATAGAACGAACTGCTCGGTTTCTGCAGTTCTATTTCCCGGGCGGTAGTGGCCTCCAGTAGGGGAGCACATGGCCAACCCCAAGGCCGTGAGGCTGTAGTGCCCTTCTTATGTTTTCATCTTATAAACTACGCGATAAGCCCGACAGCTACAGATCTAATCTTATCAGAACCTATAATGTAATCCTTTTTGTATACCGGCAAACGGCTATTGCTTTATGAATTTGCCTTTCCATAAACCCAGATCCGTAGTTGCCTGCAACAGGTACGTACCTGCAGGCAAATTGGAGACATCAATTTGGGATCCTTCCCATTTCAGTACTTCCTGCCCAAGTACAGTAGTCACTACCACAGAGGTTACAGTGCTATCGGAATTGATGGTCAGGATATCTTTGGCCGGGCTGGGGTAGATTACGAAAGTATGGCCGGCAAAAGAAGGCATCCCCAATTCTTCCCCACTAACTGTGCGGCATTGCGAGATGGTAGTGCATCCAGAAACATTAGTCACCGCCACCTGGTAACTTCCCGGGGCGGTTGGTGTAAAGGATGCCGAAGTTTCCCCCTCTATCGGGGTCTGCGTATCGCAATTGATCCACTGGTAGGTAGCACCTTCGGCGATAGCACTAAATATCCCATGGCTAAAGGCTACCTCCAGTTCCGGTGCAGGAAGCTGGGTAATCCAGATTTCCTGTGATTTAGCATAACATTCGTCATTTTCCTGCGCGATGACATAATAGATACCTGCATGATCTACTGAAATTGTTTCTGTTGTAGCGCCTGTATTCCAGTGGTAGTCAAGGTCAGGATTTATAAAGCTGGCTGAAAGCTCAATGGAACTGCCCTGGCACATTTGGGTTACCTCAGGGACGGTTATCCCGGGCTGCGCCGTGGTGCAGCTGCCGTACTGTAGGATAAAGCCATTATAATGGTTAAGGCTTGGGGTCGTAAAAAACGCCGTTGCATCAAAGTAGGCATTAACCCTGAATGTCCCCGAGACCCATATATTACCACCGCCTGCCGGCTGGCATATTGAGAGCGGGTGTATTCCGCCCAAAGGCTGCCCCTGCGCCTGCAGGCCTGTCACGATCTTTTGCCACAATACAGTACCATCACTCTTAAATTTCTGTAGGAGCATCTGATTCTCGCTGGCATTATCGTTCTGGCCGGCCGCGTAGATGTTGCCCAGGGCATCGGCCAGCAGCTTGTTGTAGCTGTCTTTTCGGCTCAGCAGGGGTATATGCACCCATTCGACGTTCCAATCCTGGGCAGTGAGCTTTATCAGTACCGCATCAGAGTCCAGGTTGTTCCCATATCCGTTATAGGATTCTTCTTCCAGGAGCAGGTAACCGAAAAAGCTTCCGCCAATATAAATGTTACCCTGCGGGTCGACGGCAAATCCAGGTAGTGAGGGCTGGTGCTGGGTGCCGTTTGTAATAAAGTAGATATCGATTGTTTGGGAGTTTATCAGGCCGCCCTGTGCATTATAACAATAGAGTTTCTTTTCATTTGCGTTGTCAGATAGGCGGTAAAGGTTGCCAAGGGCATCGGGCCTCACCTGTTCAGTGTCGGTATATGCGCTGGAAGTGGGCAACGCTACGGTGCCTTCAAGTGCCGTGCACAGCAGGATATCGCCATCAGCACTATATTTTGTAAGGAATACAGCCTTTTGCCCTTCGCCGGCCTCCAGCGTGTTTTCCTGGGAAAAGGAAACCGAGCCCCAAAAGAAACCGGTGACATTTATGTTTCCCTCCAGGTCAAAGTGGATGTCATTGCAGGGTGCATTAGAGAAGGGGTAATCAGTACCTTGAGCTGTCCTTGTCCAGAGCACGCTGCCCGAGGGATCGAACTTGGCCAAAAAAAGGTGCTTGTATTGATTTGGTTCGGTGATGCTTAATATTGTGTTGTCAATCCTGCATTGCTGATCAAGTTGTTCAATGCGGTATTCCCCGGCAAGGTAAAGGTTTCCTTGCACGTCGATAAGCAGCTTATCGGTATTTGGGGACGAAGCAATGCCTGAGACTGTAATTATACCTACAGTTACTTTTGCCCAGAGAATCTGGCCCTGCGGATCATATTTGGCGATATAGCCGCACCTGCCTGTCTCTGTCGTATTGGCTGACTGCAGTATAATTCCATCGAGGTTGAGGGATGCGCCCTGGAACAGCCCTGCTACGTAACTGTTGCCCTGTATATCGACTGCGGCGGTAGGGCCGGAAGCTAGCTGGGTGGGTGTTCCGATGCGCTTTGCCCATGCAAAATTTGGTTCCTGAGCATAAAGCCGGGAAGCCATGCTGAGAAAAAACAGGGAGAGGGCACAGAGAAAGTAATATTTGGCCTTTTCGGGAATAAGGCTGATCGGGTATTTTTTTTTCATGTTGCCGAGATTGGTAAATAATCGTATTTAGTTTGCTTATGCAATATAACAGTTAAAAACAGGCAAACCCTATCCAAAAATGTATAAGCACAAAAAGTTTTGGTGCATCGCACCAAAACTTTTATGAATTGTGTTCTTAATTTTACTACTTGATGATGACCTGACGGCTTTCTTTCTTTCCATCAATTATCAATATTACGATATAGGTCCCTGCAGCAAGGCCTTCGCGATCAATGCTGTTTTCACCTTCCTGAAGTTCATAGGTTCCTATAACCTTACCTGAAGTGTCGCTCAGGGTAGCATTGGCTGATTCCCTGAATCCATCTACTTTGATAAAGAAGTTGCCTTTGCTTGGGTTTGGATATATCGAAATGCCTTCGATTACACTGCCAGAGGCAGCGTCTGGGTTGGCCATCCTTGCTGCGCCATGGGTTCCCACCAGCGGGGCACAAAGCCTGGTCTTGCATGTACCATTGGTCATGACAACACATACCGACGTCGGGGCTGCGCTGCTGCCACAAAGGTTAAGGGCATTTCCTGAAGGGCTGAAGAATACGGTGGTACCGTTGGCAACCACTGGTGTAGCTGAACCATTAAGGAACCATTGGTAGGTGGTGCCGGCACTAGCATTAATGATTGTGTAGGTGTCACAGCCACCGGTGCTTGGGTCAAACGATCCCCCTGTAATTGTAGGGTTGTTGAACACACCAGGGTTGCCGGCAACAGTAACACTAAAGGTTGCCGCCAGTGACGGACACGCCCCTCCGCTGATGTGGGTAATTGTTAAGCTGTAGGTACCGGGTGCTGCCGAGGCCGATGTAGTAAGGGTAATTGCGCCAGTAGAAGGGTTAACGCCGTAGCTGGTAAAAAGCCCTGCTGGCGAAGAAGTAACGGAATACGTACCGTAGAATGGGCTTGGTGCATTGGCCACGGTTATTGTTGTTGAGCCTGCTACACCGATACTCCAACAGGTTGCTGTTATTGAATTTGGCGTTACCCCTGTATAGTTAACAGGGCGTGTTGCTGGTACGCTGTTACAGCCTCCAGTCCCTATGGCCACTACGCTTACGGTTCCAGATCCGGTACTTCCGCCCGGGGTGACAGTGATCGTTGGCGAGGTGGTAGTTTGTGAGGCAGGTGTCCAACCGGTCGGGAATGTCCATTGGTAGGAGGTCGCGCCGGCCACTGCATTTACGGTATAGGTAACAGCCGGGCCGCCGTTACGGGTAACGCAGCTTGGGGATATAGACCCAGTAGTTACGAAACTGGGGGTTGCCGGCCTCACGTTCACTACAATGCTTATCGAGGTGCTTGGACATGCTGTTGAGCGGGCCACCAATGTATATGAACCTGCAGTTGTCCCTGCCGGAACCGTGATATTGGCTATTGAGCGGGGCGTGTTCGATCCAGTAGGGTTGATGGACCATCCTGAAGGCAGTGTCCAGGTGGTGTTGTTGATTTGTGCATTTACAGGAAGGCTAAAGATGTTAGAGCCCGCACCGATACATGTTGAGCCGCTTATGGCTATAGCAGAGGTAAAATTCCGGTTGATATTATAGGTATATACTGAAGGCTCGCAATCGCCTTCAATGGTCAGTATTAGCGTGCCCGGGTTGTTGTCAACCCCATTTACCGTGATGTTCGGACTTGAGAAAGAGGGCTGCGAAATGGTCCAGCTGGCGCCCTGTATGGTCCAGGTATAGGTAAAGTCAGGATTGATTGAGGCCACCGTCGCTGTAATTGGGAAACTGGTCGTGCCTGTTGGAAGGCAGGTAGGCGGCGCCGCGGTATAAATAGGCTCCGCCGGCAGGGCACCAATTGTTTTCGATACCACTGTCGTATGTGACGCTGCAGGGATTGTATTGCCATCCCATGGATTGGCACGGCCGTAGGCGCATTTAATAACCCATAAGCCTTCAATAGTTGATGGTGTCTGCAGGGTGATTGAGCTTTTGTCTGCAGAAGTATAGAAATTGGTCAGAGTAATTAAAGGGTTGTCTACGCTTGCGACCGTCCAATAGTATTCATCAACACCAATGCCGTCCTGGAGGTTATCACTGGCAATTTGGTCGACCGAATACGTATAGGTTTCTCCAGCCAGCCAGCAGGGCGGGCCTACAATATCAGGAACGTAGTCAGCCGCTGTAGTGACGGTATTTCCGCCGGAATATTTCTTATAAATATCAAAGCTCATAGATCCACCGCAGGCCGAGGCTGAGTAACCGATCGATACGCGGCCTTTGCTCCTGGCCAGGTTGCTGGCCTCGGATGGTCGTAGTGCCTTGTTATAAGAATAGATGGTCCTGGTGGTTGTCGTAGCACTTGCAGATTGCGAAATAGTCGTAGGTCTTTGCGTGAACGACAAGTCGCCTGCCAAAGACCACGTTGTCAGTGTAAGTCCGCCGGGGTTGTTGATGGTAAAACTTCCGATACCGGTGCTTGGATCGGGCATTACCACTACACCACCGCTCCCTACAGTGCCGCCAAATCCCAATGTTCCGCCAGTTCCTGCAACCACAACCTGCACTGTGGAAGGAACCGTTACTGTCGGTTGGGCCCATGCGAGTGTGCTGAGCATCATGAGCATCACAAGGGCAATCCTGCCCGTGATGCTCTTTTTAGTTCTAGTAAAGTTTTTCATAAAAATAAGATATTGATTAAAAGATTTTCGTTGGACTATTGAAGTGGGCGTATTTCATCGTTTTCGATAGCTCTGGTTTTGCCAAATTGGTTTTCTGCGTTAATTTGCAAACCTTTCTGCTTAAATGTTTTAGGTATTCAAACTTAGTTGTTAAGAATCATTGTATACTTATCAAAATCCAGCCAAAATTGTTCAAAATCCAGCCATTAGGTTGTTAATTGTATTTTCTGACGGTACTGTGTCGGTGTTGAGGCAGTGTGCTTTTTAAAGAAACTGCAGAAAAATGAAGCATTGCTGAACTCAAGTTCGTCTGTAATATCAAGAATCGAAAGCTTGTTATTATAAAGGAGAATCTTGGCCTCTGCAACCAGCGCGTGCTCAATAATTTGCTTTACAGTACGCTTTTCTACCAGCTTTACAACTTTTGTCAGGTGGCCTGCAGTCACAAAAAGGGCATCGGCATAAAAAGATACCTTATGCTGTTTTCTAATGTTGAGGTTAAGCACCTTAAGAAATTGCTGAACCAGCCTTTCATTTTTATCATATAGTATCTTTCCTTCAGTCTTCTGGCTAGTATATACTTCAGCAATCTCATAGATTAGCAGGTTGAAGCTCATTTGCTGCAGTTCGCGGCTAAATCGGGAATTTGTGTTTTGGGTCTTGCTTCTGAACATCTCATACGCCTGCGTGACAGTACCATACTGCTGCAGGTCAAGGCGGAGCGATATTACTGATGGATTTGTAAAAAAGGTTAGATAGCTATTGAGAGCAGTCCTTACCAATGCTTCTTTTACGTAAGCTGTGCTAAATGAACAACTGTAAACACAGCAATAGATGCCGGGCTGACTGCACTCGCACAAGGTTCCGGGTGGGACAAAGACCATATCATTAGGCATTAGGCAGTAATCAGTACTGCCAAGACGCAATTTCAGCATACCTGCAGTAACCATTATTACTGAGTACACTTCAAGAGTAAAGGCCTTGGGTGTATGGCTTTCTATATTGCTCTTAAGTACTACTATGTCCTGGGGCGGGCTGGTAGTAGCCAGACCAGGTTGGGAGGTAAGGTGACGGATCATATGGGAAGCGAATTATAGGTCAGGGCTATGCATTCAAATTTTTTTTGATAAGAAAAGAACCTGTAAATAGCAGGTTAATTACAATTATTGTGAAAATTATGCAAGAGGGTATCCGCATGCTTGCTAAGTGCTCTTCACCATAGGGTGAATATTCTATAATGGCATCATAACCCAGAAGGTCTATAATAAAATAAAGACCTACAAGGTTCAACAGCAGTATGAACAGGCAGAAAGAATATATAATCCCCCTTTCCTTTGTGTATATCCAGGTAACCATTATTCAGCGCTAGAGGTTTCAAAAAGCCCTGATGCGAGTGACAAGATAATAGCCTTAGCACCACTTTCCCTGACACCGTAAGACGCGGCGGTAATGTTGCCCATAGACAGGCGCCAGTCCTTGTCCCTGCCCTTGCCCTTACCTTTACCTGTACTTTGTGCAAAGGCCGCATAGCGGGCGATTGAAGTGATTGTAAGTATTACATTTAGTTCTTGAGGTGATAAAGAGGAAGCCAGTATTGCAGACTCGTAAGCAACTATTGGCTCGTAAATTTCATTATAGTTCTTATGATCATAATCAAATGCAACTATTGTATTAACAAGATTTTCAAGGCTTGTGCGTGAGGCGGCTGAAAGGGTGGTAAAACTAAGCGCGTTCCCCAAAGTGGTTGTGCCTATACTATTGGCTTGCTCGGGTGTTACAGGCAGGTAGCCGCCCGGTGCCAGGGCTAGAAATGAGTTGTCCTGCAATGCCAAGTCCTCCAGGGTGTTATAAAAAAAAGATAGGGAAGGGTTTGGGAGTTTCGTAATTGGAAGCAAATCAAGGATCTGATTGTGCAATAAACCAGCCTGGTCAAAAGGATTAGCAGGATTCGAGGGGCTTAGTGCCGATTTTTTATAATCTTGGGCTTCTCCAAGACCTGCAGTTGTAGTATTAACAGTTTCCTGCTCGTCAGGGCTGCAAGAAAATAGTGCTACTGCCAGGGCAAATAGCAAAAAGATATTTTTAGTCATTGTGCAAAATGTTTTTTAGTTACTGAATTTTAATCCAGTTCATTTCGCCCGGGGTTATGAACAGTTTTTTTACCTCTGTTTGAATTCATAGCAAATCTATAGTTACCAGACTTGACCTGCAAGTGTTTGTTTTGTGATTTCTAGAATTTCGGGTATGTATTTCTAGAATTTAATATCTGTTTATTATAATTATTTAATTGATAGTCAGTGTGTTATTGGGATATTGTGTGAAGACTAAAAATCTTCTTATTTTAATAAAGAAACAAACGATAATTAATCTAAATTAGATACTTTAGTACTTATTTAGCCTTCATTTATATTTCTTAATGAGCACTGACTTTGAAAAGCCAATTAATTACCCTACTGCTTTTATTTACCTGTTTAGTTAGAAGCCAGACTCATCAGCCAGACACAGATGGTACCGACTCTTTACTAGCCAGGGATTACAGTTACCTTAGCGAAAATATAGACAAGTACCAAGAAAAGGGGAAGGCTTGGTTGTATATCAATGCCTACCTGAATAAAGCTCGGGCTGAAGGGAACTGGAAGGAAATATCGGAGGGCTATAAGAATCTCCTCCATGCTTCAGGTGAGGATAAAAGACTGGCATATGCCGACAGCATGGTCCGCGCCGCAGTTAAAACGCAGGATGATGATGTAATTGGCAGTGCCTACCTTACAAAGGGTATTGTGTATTATTCCCTGAAGAAGCACACTATGGCACTGGACAATTATCTCGTTGCCAATAGTTATATCTCACTTGGTAATGACGATTACTTAAAATACAAGGTGAAGTATAATATTGCACACATCAAATACTATTTGGGATTCTATCCTGAAGCGCTGGCCTTGTATAAAGAGTGCGTGGCATTTTTTAGGAAGGAGGATTCTTCGGCCTATCTAAGCTCACTGCATTCCTTAGGCCTCTGCCATAACAGGATGGGAAACTTTAAAGGGTGTAGTACTATCAACCAGTTTGCCATAAAGGAGTGTTCCCAACTAAATGAATCAGAGATGCTGCCATATTTCAGCCTGTCAGAGGGAATCAATGCCTGTTGCTACAAGGAATTCGCCAAGGCAATTAGCCTTATCTCAGGTTCGTTAAATGCCTTTGAACGTAATGGGGATTTTGGCAATCTCTCAGTGGCTTATTTTTATTTGGGCAAGGCGAATATGAGCTTGAATAGCAAGGGTACGGCCTTATCGTACTTCCGCAAAGTGGACTACCTGTTCAGGGAAAAGAATTACCTGCGCCCTGACCAGCGGGAGAGTTATGAAATACTGATACGATCAAGCCGTGAGACCGGGAATCTTGAAGGGGAACTTTACTATATCAAGCGCTTACTATCTGCGGACAGCCTGCTTAATATAACTTATAAATACCTGTCACAAAAAGTCCACAAGGACTATGACACACAAGAGTTAATTAAAGCGAAGGGTTCGATTGAATTTCAATTGCGGCAGGCGAAGATGCTTGAAAAGGTATTTCTGGCAACTATTGCTCTGGTTGTAGTACTCCTGTTGTATCTTGTCTATCGTTATTTTAAGGCCAAACAACAGTACAAAAAAAGGTTTGAAGAACTAATAGGGGAAAGATTCAATAAACTTCCCGATACGACAGAGCCTATTGAAGGTGGAGCAGATCCGGACATGGAACAGCTGAATATTAAGCCGGAGGTTGTGGCTCATATAGTAAAACACCTCCAGAGGTTTGAGGAGCAGCAAAAATACCTGCAAAAGGACCTCACAGCGGTTAAGCTCGCTGAATCTTTCGGCACCAACCATAAATATCTTTCTAAAGTGATATTGATACATAAGCATAAGAAATTCATTAATTACATCACAGATCTGAAGATCGACTATATTGTGCATTTACTCAAGGACCAATCCAAGTTCAGAAACTACACTAACAAGGCATTGGCCGAAGAGGCGGGCTTCAGCACAACACAAAATTTTACAAGTGCATTTTTAAAAAGAACACATATCTCGCCCACCTACTTTATTGAAGAATTAAAAAAGCATTATAGGGGAATTGAGGAAGCGTAAGCATCATGACCGTCAGGCCCTGAAAGCACAGCGAAGGCGAGTTTAAGATTAGCAATGCTACGCGCCATTGGTCTTACGTGCCAGAAGCGTCGTGGAACGCGTGGCCATATGCCGGTCATCGGTATGCGCCCGTGTGTTGGCTTAAGGGAAACAATACATGTTTGTGCGGGCAGGCCCCACTTACGGAGGTGGCCAGGTCAATCCCCATCCCGAGAGGCGACATTCCGACAGCAATTTCCGCAGATTCAAAGCAAAACTCATTTTTTTGACTAGGGACATCGGCATAATTACTCCGCCTTTATAACTGAAGCAAGATAATAATCGTATGCTGATCTTTAAACGGTGGATCGGTTACTGCTTTAAAAAGCTTATTGCTCAAATTACCGTTAAATATGATGTAAATCTTTATCCGTAAAGTGTTCGCCGCAATATTTATTTTAAATTTAGGTCAAATACATTTTAATAAAAATCAGTCTCCGGAATTGCATGCGCTAACTGTATGGTAACGCCTGATAAGTTTCTGCCTGATACATTAAGTAAGAGATGGATACAAGTCAAAACGAATTTATAGGCTATATAAAAGTCAGGGGAGCAAGAGAACATAATCTTAAAAATGTAGATCTTGATATACCCCGTAATGCTTTTGTCGTTTTCACAGGAATATCCGGTTCGGGAAAATCATCATTGGCATTTGGCACACTATATGCCGAGGCACAGCGGCGTTACCTGGAGTCGGTATCGCCCTACGCCCGTAGGTTGTTCAACCAAATGTCTATACCCGAGGTAGATCAAATAGAGGGCCTGCCGCCTGCAATAGCCTTGCAGCAGCAACGTAGTTCGGGCAGTACGCGCTCTTCCGTCGGAAGTGTTACTACAGTGTCTAATTTACTCAGGATGCTATATTCCCGTGCGGGCGATTATCCAAAAGGGCAGGGCATACTGTATGCCGAATCATTCTCAGCCAATACGCCCGAAGGCGCCTGCCCCGAGTGTCACGGCCTGGGCAGAGTTTACAAAGTTACCGAAAAATCTATGGTGCCCGATGATTCGCTAACCATCCGTGAACGTGCGATAGCCGCCTGGCCCACAGCCTGGGGCGGGCAAAACCAGCGCGACATCCTCATTACTATGGGCTATGATGTAGATGTACCCTGGCGTGACCTGCCCCAAAAACACGTGACTGGATCCTGTTTACAGAGGAGCAGCCGGTGGTACCTGTATTTCCGGGCCTCAACCGCGGTCAGGTGCAAAAAGCCTTAAAAAATAAAATACCACCCGATTATATGGGTACATTTACTGGTGTTAAGCGCCATGTAATGCATACGTTTGCCACTACGCAAAGCCAGCTCATGAAAAAGAGGGCGGCTCAGTTTATGATTAGCAGTGCGTGCCCGCTATGCCATGGCAAACGCTTACGTGTTGAATCGTTGTCTGTAAAGTTTGCGGGGCTGGATATTACCGAGATGTCAAGGCAGCCGCTGGAAAAGCTGGCTGAAATTTTCACTCCTGTTGCAAAAGCTGAATATCCATCAGGGAAGGATTCGCCGGAAAGGTATATTGTTGCACAGCGCATTGCAGAAGACCTTGTGGCACGGCTTGCCATTATGCTGGACCTTGGCTTGGGCTACTTAACCCTGGAGCGTAGTACACCAACACTCTCTCCAGGAGAATTGCAACGCCTGAGGCTTGCCACGCAGGTGCGCTCTAACCTGTTTGGCGTGGTGTATATATTAGACGAGCCTTCGGCAGGATTGCATCCTGCGGACACTGAAGCATTGCTGCGGACACTTGACAAGCTAAAGGACTCCGGCAATTCACTTTTTGTGGTAGAACATGAAATAGACGTGATTAAGCATGCCGACTGGATTGTAGATGTAGGCCCCGCCGCAGGCGAAAACGGCGGTAAGGTTTTATACAGCGGTCCTCCCGCCGGGCTAAATGATGTTGAAGAATCGGTAACGCGGCATTATATTTTTGATGATAAACCAAAAACTAAATTTATGCCACGCAAGGCAAATACATGGCTTCAGCTGGAAGGTGTATCTCGCAACAACCTCCATAATGTAAACATTCACTTTCCGTTAGGCGTTTTTACAAGCGTGACCGGGGTATCAGGTTCAGGAAAAAGCAGCCTTGTAAGCCAGGTATTGGTGGAGTTGGTAGCAAACCATTTGGGGCTTAAACTTGAGGTGGAAGCGGATGAATCTGCAAATCCCTTAGAGCAAAACAAAATTGAAACTACCGGCGGAACTATTACTGATGGCATGCAGCATATAAAAAGGCTGGTAGTGGTAGACCAGAAACCCATCGGCCGTACACCACGCTCTAATCTGGCAACTTATACAGGATTGTTTGATCATGTGCGTAAGCTGTTTGCGGCTACTAAACTGGCCAAGTTACGAAAGTATGATGCAGGCCGTTTTTCATTCAATGTTGTGAAAGGCCGTTGCCCGCATTGCCAGGGCGAAGGCTTTGTAATGGTCGAACTTTTATTCCTGCCCAGTGTGTACACGCCTTGCCCCATGTGCCAGGGCACCCGCTATAACCCACAAACACTGGAGGTTACTTATAAAGATAAAAATATTGCCGAAGTATTGGGCATGACTGTAGATGTAGCCTCTACCTTTTTTGATGAAGTACCTCAAATATACCACGCGCTGGATGTGCTGCGGCAGGTAGGATTGGGCTATTTACGCCTTGGGCAGTCCGCAACCGAATTATCAGGAGGTGAAGCACAACGCATAAAACTTTCTACCGAATTGCAGCGAACACAATACGGCAATACCTTATATATCCTGGATGAGCCCACTACAGGGCTGCACCCATCGGATGTAGAAAAGTTGATGATCCAGTTAAACGCCTTGGTAGATGCCGGAAATACTGTTATAGCGGTAGAGCACGATATGCAGGTAATAGCAGCCAGCGACTGGGTTATAGATATTGGCCCCGGGGCAGGAGCTAAGGGAGGTACTTTAGTAGCAGCAGGCATACCGGCAGATATCGTGAAGGTTAAAAAAAGCAGGACCGCGCCTTACCTTGCGGGCTTTATGTAGTATTAAACTTTATTAGGTTTGCTTACATATATATTGCCTTTAACAAAAAAACGCCATGGCAAATCAGCATGCTCCTGGGCATAAGCAACGCCTACACGCGGGCATGCAAAGATATCGTCAGGCGCGTACCTAATGCCATGATCTTCAATCCAAACTTCCTCGCCGGTTAAATCTTTTTCATTAAACGATTTATCAATGCCCAATGCCTTGGCTGCAGAGCCTGGGCCAGCTGATACAGCCGTTTTGGTAACAGGCATATTTCTTCTTCCTTCAATGAGCTCTTTGCCAATAAGAGGTTCAATAGCCCGTATCAAAACAGCATGGGGTTCCCCTTTTACAGCGGTTACAACATTAAACAGGTAATGAATACCGTAGCATAAATAAACGTAGGCGATGCCTCCCCGGCCATACATAGTCTGTGTGCGTGGTGTATGCCGGCCACCATAAGCATGGGATGCTTTATCATCAATACCAAAATAAGCCTCTGTTTCTACGATAATACCTGCTGTTATCTTTCCATCTATTTGTGTGAAAAGCACTTTTCCTAGCAGGTCTTTGGCAAGAAATAGTACATCATTGTTCAGGTAATATGATAATTGTAACTTCACACTATTTAATTTACAGTTGTAATTACGTTGGTAATACTCTAAGATATTAATAAGATCCTTACAAAATAAAAAAGCTCAAATATAATTTCAGCCTTCAGTTTATTATTATCGTACCATAAAACGATGCTGCTACAAATTAATCGTTACGTAAAAATTATTAAATTTGCAGTAATTAATAAGTCCAGAAGTTTTTTTAATCTCTGAAATTCAAAATCGGTTTTATTTGCTAGAAGTTGTACACTATTTGTACCTCGTATCTTAAAAGCAACTGTAATACTGGAAAATTAATTTCTGTATTGGTAAGTAGCAGTCACACAATATCTCAATGCGAATTGTTATTTTTGGCATTGTGTTATTATGATATAACCGCAACTATAGTCATTGGATGAAACTATTTCTCGCTTTGTTTTTATTATTAGCTACCGGGATTAGCCACGCGCAAAAATCAGGTACGGAAAGGAAGTTAGCAGATATCGAAAAACTTCTTTTCGTTCAGCCGGACAGCGCATTGGTGCTCATCCGGCAGGTTATCAGCATAAAACAGCAGCATGATACCATTTATGCAATGGCTAATACATATCGTGGCTATTATTATCTAATAAAGAACAACCTCGATTCCTCAATTTATTACTACGATAGAGCAGTTGCATATTCTGCAAATTCACCAATATGTCGTGCGCGTGCTCTGAGGCTTATGGCCGCCCCATATCGTAAAAAAACCAATTATTCTAAGTCGTTGCAGCTTCTGGAGCGTTCGGAGAGAGAATATGTAGCGCTAAACGACCAAAAAGGGCTCGCAACCGTATACGGCGAGATAGCGGCAAATTATAACGCCATGCTACGCCCACAGGAAGCCATACCATACCTTACAAAAGCAATCAGCCTTTTTGAAAAGGCAAACAACACAAAAGATCAGCTGCCTGTAAAGCAGAGCCTGGCAAACACCTACCTGAATATAGGCAACTATAGTTTTGCGTACGATATGTACAAAGAAGTGCTCAACGGCTTTAAAACTTCAGGGATGCGTAAAAACTATTATCTTACCCTTATTAATTATAGTGAGTGTCTTATAAATCTTAAAAAGACTGATGAAGCTAAGAAATCGCTTTTGGAAGCCATTAACGGACTGGAACAGTTTGGCGACAAAGAACTTATAGGAAGCGCCTATTCAACACTCTCAAGGCTGGAAACCCAAACAAGAAATTTTGTGCAGGGTGAACTATATTTAGAAAAGTCTTTCAGCCTCCTGTCCTCCGTAAATTCCCCGCGCACCGTGCCAATTGCTTCTATGTACATTAATTACCTTACATATCTCAAAAAGAATATTGAGGCGGAAAAGATAATTACAATTGTTGACAATAGTACCTTTAAAACGAAGGCTAATCTAAGTGATCTTGCAGCATACGAAAAAGCTAAAATAGACTTTTATACCCAAGCCCAAAAGTATGGCCCGGCGCTTGTGAGTGTAAAAAAAGCTGTAGCCTTGCTCGATACGTTAACGAAAACGCAGGATACGAAGGCTGTAATCGCGATGCAGGCACAAATTCAGCGGGAATACCAAAGTAAAAAAAGCGATACATTACAAAGTGTAAATGCCGAACTAAAGGATTTGGCAACCCAATCAGAGCATAAAAACTGGATTTGGATATACCTTCCATTATCAATATTAGCGATGTTGGCTGCATGGTATTTATATAAAAAGAAATCGCACAGTGAGACAATCTCCGAAAACCAATCTGAAATAAATAGATTGGCTAAAGAGCAGGAATCTGCACGTATTTTAAATGAAAAGCTAAACGCCGATATTGCAGAAAAAGACGAGACGCTTCATGCTATAGCGGTAAAGACTGATAACATTGAAAAATTTTTCGATAAGGTATCAGGCGGTACTGCTGATACAAAATTGCCATCAGCCAAGTCAGATGAAGATACGGTAAGGCAGGAATTGCAATCGTTAGTTGGGGATGATAACTATGGCGAACGCTTTAAGGAAACCTTTATAAAAGCAAACACGGATTTTATAAAAAGCCTTGGTGCCGCATATCCTGAACTTAGCGAAAGTGACCTATATTTTTGCGCGCTCCTTAATCTTAAGCTATCGTATAAAGATCTTTCTAACATTCTAAAAGTGGTACCTGAGGCCGTACGGAAGCGCAAATACAGGATAAGAAAAAAAATGGCAATAAACGATGACAAAGAGCTCATGCTTCTGTTTTCATCGCATTCAGGAGACTCAAATATTTGATTTTTAACATATATGAGGCGTAATTGTCTATATGTCCCGCTTTAATCTATACCTATAATAGTTATGACGGCGCTCTAATGTGGTTATTTTGCCGAAAATTAATTTTTGCAAAATATGGCGCTATCATCCGGAAAGTACACAACTACTCCTGGCCCTGATTCATGTCATGAAAATCATTATATGACAAAATTTTACAAACT
>Ga0265798_10003109_pt1 | contig 23893 bp, 17 predicted proteins | sample P3T30metagenome_FD_192430 | JGI IMG/M metagenome (GOLD analysis project Ga0265798, IMG submission 192430) | Plant litter microbial communities from East Loma Ridge, Irvine, California - P3 T30 | ecosystem: Environmental > Terrestrial > Plant litter > Unclassified | place: USA: California... | reverse complement strand
AAGCGTTATTTTGATAAAAGTATACTAAAAGGACTCTTATCATACAGTGTTATGATGCTGCTTTCGGCGGTATTAGGATCGGTGGTATACATAGGCATACGTAATTTTATTAGCGAACAGCATACCGAAGATGCGGCAGGCTTTTATGAAGCAGTAAATCGTATAGCGGGTTTTTACTTAATGTTTGCCTCAACTATGCTTACTGTATATTTTTTGCCCAAACTTTCGTCTGCAGTTAGCAATGAGGATACTAAAGGCGTTATACGGAGTTACTATAAGATCATGGTTCCGGTATTTGCGGGGGGACTGACGCTTGTTTATGTTTTACGGATGGTTATAATCAAAGTGCTGTTCGCTAAGGACTTCCTGCCTATGGAGAACTTATTTTTATGGCAGCTTATGGGCGATTTTTTTAAAGTATGCTCCCTCATTTTGGGCTTTGAATTTTTTGCAAAAAAAATGACTAAAGCTTATATAGTCTCGGAAGTGCTTTCGTTTACCATTTTATACACATCCAGCCATTTGCTCATTCCGCAATACGGGGCAGAAGGCGCTGTTATGGCACATGCCATTACTTATGCTTGTTACTTTTTAGTATTGGTGGTTTATTTTAGAAAGAAAATTATTTAAGATGCTGTTTAACTCTTTAGACTTTGCAATATTTTTCCCAATAGTATTTATATGCTATTGGTTTATCTTTAATAAAAGCTTAAAGCTGCAAAATGGATTTTTATTAGCGGCAAGTTATTTTTTTTATTCCTGCTGGGACTGGAGGTTTTTATTTCTTTTAATGTTCTCAACACTCTTAGATTTTTATACAGGCCAAAAAATTTATAACTTAAAGAGCACGGATCGAAAAATATGGCTTTGGGTAAGTATTGCGACTAATCTTGGCTTTCTTATATTATTTAAATATTTTAATTTTTTTATAGATTCTTTTTCAAATGTATTCTCAATATTAGGATATACATTTTCAGGGTGGTCATTAAATGTTATTCTTCCTGTAGGTATATCGTTTTATACTTTTCATGGGCTTTCTTATGTAGTAGATATTTATAATGATCGTACTAAACCGGTAAGTAACTTTATAAACTACTCGGTGTTTGTGAGCTTTTTTCCGTTACTGGTAGCCGGGCCAATAGAGCGGGCAACGCACTTACTGCCCCAGATAGAAAAAAAAAGGCATTTTGATTATAATTTAGCTGTTAACGGTTTAAGGCAATTGCTATGGGGATTATTTAAGAAATTGGTAATTGCAGATAATTGTGCCCAGTATGCTAACCAAGTATTTAATGATCAGTATGAATACTCAGGAAGCAGCCTTGCACTTGGGGCCGTCTTTTTTGCTTTTCAGATATATGGGGATTTTTCTGGTTACACTGATATGGCTTCCGGAGTGGCAAAAATATTAGGTATCAGGCTCCTCAAGAATTTTTCTTATCCTTATTTTTCGAGAGATATAGCCGAGTTTTGGCGAAGGTGGCATATATCGCTTTCGTCTTGGTTTAGAGATTACGTTTATATACCCTTAGGCGGCTCGAGGGTATCTCTATTAAAACAGGTACGAAATGTTTTTATAGTTTTTTTACTTAGTGGTTTTTGGCATGGCGCTAACTGGACTTTTATTGTTTGGGGGCTTTTGCACGCTTGTTATTTTTTACCTTCATTGTTAATAGGGACGAACAGGAGCAATATTGATAACGATTTTACTATTACCGGAATTTTGGGTTTAAAGAATTTATCAAGAATGGCATTTACATTTTTGTTGGTTACAATTGGCTGGATATTTTTTAGGTCGGATAGCCTTACATTGGCGATAGATTACATAGCAGCAATTTTTTCTAACTCACTATTTACATTGCCTCATTTTTTACCTAAAAAGCTAATACTTCTAACTGTGGCTTTTATTGTAGTGGAGTGGTACGGAAGGAAGGAAGAATTTGCAATAGCGAAAATGGGGTTAAATTGGTCTTTAGCATGGCGAATTAGTTTTTATTATATGATACTTATCTTGATATTAATTTATATAACCACAGAGCAGGATTTTATTTATTTTCAATTTTAAATAATGAAAAAATTTTTAAAAAAGTTTTTTGTTTTTTGCATACCCTTGTTGTTGATGTGGGTGTGTATTGAGCTAATGTATAGGTTGGTGCCAAATAATTATAGCTTTAAACATCAAAATATAGGTAAAAACTTTGATTCACAGATTTTAGTTTTTGGAAATTCACACTCTTTTTACGGCATTAACCCCCGTTATTTTAGTTCTAATACATTTAATATATCAAATATTAGCCAGAGCTTATATTTTGATGAATTACTCTTTAACAAATACATAAACGATTTTAAAGATTTAAAAACTGTAGTTTTTAATGTAGATTATTTTACTTTAAGTACAACCGAGAATGATGCTGAAGACAGGTGGCGGAGATATTTTTATAAAGAACAAATGCATTTAGATGTTCCGGGAATTTCGGCTTTAGATCTAAGGTTGTACAGCCTTACGTTTGCCCCACGTTTTAATTTAACCATTGAAACTATAAAGCAATATTTTAAAGTTGGCACTTTGGTAGAATGCTCTACTAAAGGATGGCGAAGGCAGGACGGGGTAAACGAGTTATACAATAATGCGGAGATGGCGAAGGTTATTGCTAACAAACACGAAGACGGATCGGTAGATTTTCGAAAAAATGTGCAGCGTTTAAAAAGTATAATTGCAGCCTGTAATAAAAGGAATATCAACGTTATTTTAGTAAATATGCCGGTAACAAGTAATTATGCAGCTAATGTAAACCAGCACAAATTAGCGCTGATTACTAAAGAGTGCGCACAGTTAGCTAAAATTGAAAATGTATATTATCTAAACCTTTTTCAGGACAACCTTTTTCAGGACACTGACTTTTATGATACTGATCATTTAAATAGCGTTGGCGCCAAAAAATGTTCACAACTGTTGGATGGTATTATCGCTAATCTTAAAAAGTAATTATTTATCTCCAAGCCGCTAAGTACCTTTTTGCAATCTCAATATAGTCATGTTCTTTTTCTATAAAAGATCTGGCACGGGTGCCAATTGCTACAATTTCCTGAGGGTTTTCTACCAAAAAGCTTAAGTCGGCTACAAGGGCAGTGACATCGGGTAGGGCATTAATGGCAACTTTTTGGGTAAGGTTGTAATGTTGGGCAAACTCGGTTTCAGCACCGGTAAAAACCACTTTGCCTTTGGCCATAGCTTCGAGCGCATTATAGCCCTGGTCGTAAGCATATATCTGGTCTAAAATTATGTGTGCACGGTTGTAAAGCTTAATATACTCGGCATACGGAACGTTCTCCGTAACAATTATCTCTACGGTGTCAGGGTACTTTTTTGCAATTTCGGCAAGTGCATCTTCAAAAAACACGATTCCCTTTTTAATGTAGCTCAACCGGTTTATGCCTAAAAATATAATAACTTTATTTGCTACTACTGGTGGAATAAACGATATGGCAGCACTATTAATAGGGTTGGGTATAAAAATGGTATCGTATTCCATTGCTTTCATAGGTACCTCATAATCAAGGTCGGATGTAATAAGGCATCTGGCATTAGCTTTAACCCATTCGAACAGGCTACGATGAGCCTTATTTGCATATTTAAGCGAATATCTAAAGTAAGGCTTTAGACTTTTATCTTTAAGGTAGGGGGTAAGTATGGAGTATTTTAATTTTCCGGTTAGGTAATAGTCTACTACCGGGGTTTCATCGCCACAAATTAAAAGGCTCAGGCTATTATTGTTTTGCTTTAGCAGCTTTTTATAAAGTTTCTTTGCCAGCCAGGGGTGGGTTTCCAACGCATCAGAATTTATAAGCTGAATATGGTCAAAACCTTTAAGTTTGGGTAAAAGCCTGTAAAACCGTAGGCCTCTTTCAATTAAAACGGGATGTATACCCGTTAGCTTGTACACTGCCCCGGCAGCCTTTTTTAAGAACCACGAACGCTCAAAAAAGCGGGATGCGATAGAATAATCGGTAGCAAAGTTTTTAAAGCTGTCGCCGGTTGATACAATTACAACATGGTGCCCCAAGTGGGTAAGCCCTTCTTTTAAGGAGTTGTGCAGCCTGCTGTATTCGCCAACTAAAAGTATTTTCATAGGGCAGCCCTAAAGTTTTTATATTTGCGAATGTAAATATAAAACAATTGGCAGAAGCGTTTAAACAATCGGATATCGAAATTTTAGTGGCTACCATGAACCGGCAGTCGCTTGATTTTTTAGAGCCAATGTTTCCCTTTGCGCATTATTCGGATTATAATATTCTTATAGTTAACCAAACGGATGATGCTACACTGCTTACATCGCCCTATCCAAATGTAAGGGTCATTAACGCTTTTAAAAAAGGCCTTGCTAAAAGCAGGAACGTTGCCCTTCAAAATGCAAAAGGCACTTTGTGCGTGATTACCGATGACGATATTGTTTTTGAGCCCGACTTTGCAAATAGTATATGTAATGCCTATAACGACAACCCCAATGCAGCCCTCATAACCTTTAGGATACTAAATGATTCCGGCCAACTTTATAAAAAATATCCGGTAAGCCGCCAGCCGGCCTCAACAGTACTAAAGAGGCTGAGTATTATGTCGGTCGAAATGGTGGTTAACCGAAAAAAAATATTAAGTAGCGGAATCCTTTTTAATGAGAACTTTGGGCTTGGTGCACTATTTACAATGGGGGAGGAGGCTATTTTTACCCATGAGCTTCATCAAAAAAAAAACCTTATAGTAATGGAGCCCATTGTTATTGCACGCCATAATGCAGTGGATACACACTCCCGGGTTAACATCAGGCAAAAATATTATGTACAGGGGGCAATTTTTACAGCAATTTTTAAAAATAACTACTTTATATGGGTATTTTTGAAACTGCTTTACGAGCTTAAATCAGGCGATGTACTGATTTGGCAAGTGCCCAAAGCACTAAAAGCAGCCCTAAAAGGAAGAAAAGCATATATTAAACTTACATGAAAACCACTCTTAACGATATACGATTTATAGATTTACCGGTTATAGAAGATGCCAGAGGTAACCTGGCCTTTATACAGGAGGGTATTGTACCTTACAATTTTAAACGTGTGTATTATTTGTTTGATGTGCCCAGCGGTGCAGAGCGTGGCGGGCACTCGCACATAGCCCAAAAGCAGATGCTTATTGCCCTTAGTGGCAGTTTTGATGTGGTACTTAATGATGGGACAGAAAAGCGGACCTACACCCTTAACAGGCCTAACAAGGGGCTTTTTGTGGTTGAAGGCGTATGGCGTGAACTTCAAAATTTTTCATCGGGGGCGGTATGCCTGGTTATTGCTGAGGATGTTTTTGATGAAAACGACTACATAAGGGAATTTGACGATTTTCTCGAATCGAAACGATGAAACTGCTTTACATTACAACTAAAATAAGCGGGGCAGGGGGTATGCAGCGCGTGCTGTTATTGAAAGCTGCCTACCTTGCCGAAAATTTAGGGTACAGGGTAACCATTCTTGTAACCAACCCCGTCGAAGAGGAAATATTTTATAATGTTAGTCCGGCAATAGCGGTAACTACTATACAACCCGACAAATCGGGTAAAATATCTTATTTCAGGTCGTATAAAAAATTACTTAACCAAAGTATTGAAGCCATAAACCCGGATGTAGTTGTAATGTGCGATAACGGCTTTAAGAGCTTTTTGCTGCCTTTTATCCTTACCAAAAAAAGACCATTGGTTTACGAGCTGCATATTTCCCGTTTTATACAGGAGCAGCAGACTGAACCTTCTTTCATAAATGCCTTACAACGTAAAATTACTCACAAGTTTGCTGACTTTTGTGCTGCGCGTTTTGATAAATTTGTGGTTTTAACCAAGCAAGGTGTCGCAGAGTGGCCCCTTAAAACTATCGATGTTATACCAAACCCTTTGTGGTTTACTACCGATGCCGTTGGTGATCTTGTTAATAAGAGAGTGGTTACCGTAGGACGCCACTCGTATGAAAAAGGGTACGACCGGCTTTTTGCTGCCTGGAAACAAATCAATGAACGCTACCCCGACTGGCAGTTGGATATTTATGGTGATGATAACCCTGACTATGATGTGCGCGAACTTGCTGTGAAAAGTGGACTTAACGATGTAAACTTTTTAAAACCTACGAAAGATATTGTTAGTGCCTATCAAAATGCATCGTTGTATTTAATGGCTTCACGCTACGAGGGATTTGGCATGGTGCTGTTGGAAGCTATGGCATGTGGTTTGCCCTGTGTAGCCTATAACTGTCCGGTGGGTCCCCAGGGCATTATTACCGATGGTGTGGATGGTTTTTTAGTTAAAGACGGTAATACCTATGCATTTGTAGCATCTGTAATTAAACTAATCGAAGATGATAAGCTGCGCATTAAAATGGGTGCAAAGGCTAAAGAAAATTCTGAAAAGTTTGCGATAAATCCTATTATGCAACAGTGGGATACCCTTTTTAAATCCTTACTTTAAGGTGCAGAGGTAACCCAGACGGTATAGGTCGAAAATAAACATAGAAGGCGAATCGCTTAAAAGATTTTTCTCAAAGGTTTTTTGCAGCATGCAAAACACCTTGGCCGCCAAGCCTTTGAGTCTGTATTTTTTTAAGTTGCGATATGCGTTACTCAACCTAATGTAGTTAACAGGTATTAAATTATTATCTATAAGGTATTTAAGGCCTACAGTAGCCTCCTCAGATTTTTTGAGGAATATCTCGCTGTTATCCAGTCCGTGATGGCACACAGGGTTGTGTATGTGTTGCACCTTTATGTTTTTTTGGCTTAGGTTATAAGAAAATAAAATATCTTCATACCTTAAATTAGGTATGGTTTCGTTAAAGCTAACTTTTGTAAATATACTTTTGCTAATGGCAAAATTAAGCGTGAGCAAAGACAGGTAGGGGTTAGACTCCCTAACGGTAGAGTGCAGCGCTTCCCTGTCACGGCCATATACCCACCTTAGTAATTGCTCCTTAGGAGGTTTTTTTGACTGATATTCAATACCCCCGTAAACCACTTTCTCCTCAGTATTTAGGTAGGGCAGGTAGCCCGATATTAAGCTGCTATCTACAGGAAGGGTATCTGCATCAAGAAAAAGCAGCCAACCATAATGGGCTTTTTTAGCAAGGAGGTTACGTATTTTACTGCGGCCAATATTGTTTTGCAGCAGCATATACGAGCAATTATCTACAAGGTTTATGTTTTGATTTTTGCTTATGGTTGCCTGGTTAGTACTGGCATCATCTAATACTATAATTTCAAAATCAATGTGCTCCCTTTTAGCCTGCGTTTGCAGTTCCTGCACCAGCGGAAAAACATTGTAATTATAAGTAGGTATTAGTATAGAGAGCATTATACTGTTTTCTGTACAACTTCAAACAGTGTACCACTATCGCATTTAAGTGTCTTGGCAGGGAACTTCATAATCAGGGCATAATCATGGGTGGCCATAATAATGGTTTTGCCGTTCTGGTTAATTTCCCTAAGCAGTTGCATAACCTCTACGCTGGTTTGCGGATCCAGGTTACCTGTAGGCTCATCGGCTAGGATAACTTCCGGGTCGTTAAGCAGGGCGCGTGCTACAGCAATACGCTGCTGCTCGCCACCGCTTATCTGGTGGGGCATTTTGTGGGCGGCATTTTTCATGCCTACTTTATCAAGCACCTGGTTAATCTTAACGTCCATTTCCGGTTTGTCTTTCCAGCCGGTAGCCCTAAGCACAAACTGAAGGTTTTCATAAACGCTCCTATCGGGCAATAGCTTAAAGTCCTGAAAGACAATGCCTATTTTACGGCGCAGGTACGGTATATCGCGCTCGCGTAACTTTGCAAGGTTATAATCTACAAATTCGCCTTCGCCCTCGCGCAGCTTAAGGTCGCCGTAAAGTGTTTTCATAAGGCTGCTTTTACCTGAACCGGTCTTACCGATTATGTACAGAAATTCACCGTGGTTCACTTCAAGGTCAATACCGTTAAGTACAGCATTATTGTCCTGGTAAACGTTTACATTTTTAAGAGATAATACAGGCTGAGGCATAAGGTTATTTGTTAGGAATGGTAAAAGTAATAAGTTAACATGGGTAATCAAAATTTTATTTAAGGCATTGCCCCTGCAGGGGTTGAGGTATGGTTAATTTTGGGTTAAAATTTTACAGGTATTTGCACATATTTGTAGGTTTGGCGCGGCAAAACGCCAGTATTAGCAATAGGTGCGGTATACTAAAACGCAAAATACATCCGTTAAATACTAATAAGAAGTACTATATTTGGGGTACCATAAAATAAACATATTTTAACTATGCGCAAACTCAACAGGGCACTGCTGTTTACCATACCATTTTGGGGTTTAAGCCTTTCGGCACAGCAATCTACAATTTACACACACCAGCTTAAAGATTACGATAAGGCGGTAGCGTTGTATAACGACAAGCAGTACCAGGCCGCACAAATACTATTTGAAAAAATAAAGAACGATAATAAAGATAACGATGTACAGGCCGAATGCGCCTACTACATTGCTACCAGTGCTGTTCGGCTGAATCAAAAGGATGCCGGCGCACTTATAGAAGATTTTGTGGAAGATTACCCTACCAGCACCAAGCAAAATCAGGCGTATGTAGAGGTGGCGGGCTATAACTTTAGCCAGGGCCGCTACAAAGAAGCTATTGAATGGTACGATAAGGTAGATGAAAGCAGCCTTGGCGATACCGACAGGGACCGCTACAACTTTCAGAAAGGGTACAGCTACTTTAATGCCGGAGACAAAAAAGAAGCCGATAAGTACCTGACCAAAGTAAAAGACTCTAAAGAATATGGCTCTCAGGCCAAATATTACCTTGGTTTTATCGCCTATGAAGGAGATGATTACAAAAAGGCCACGCAATTATTTGAGTCGGTTGAGGATAAAGATAAGTACAGCGAGAAGATGTCGTACTTTCAGGCCGATATGAACTTTAAGCAGGGTAACTTTCAGAAAGCGATTGATGTAGGTGTACCCCAGCTGCCTAAAAGCGATGCTAACGAAAAGTCGGAACTATCCAAGATCATCGGCGAAAGCTACTTTAACTTGGGCCAGTACGATAAAGCCATCCCTTACCTTAAGGCCTACCGTGGCAACAAGGGCAAGTGGAGCAATACCGACTTTTACCAACTGGGTTACGCCTATTACAAACAGGGCGATTATGAAAGCGCGATTGCCGAATTCAATAAGATTATTGGCGGTAAAGATGCCATTGCCCAAAATGCATACTACCATTTAGGCGAGAGCTACCTTAAAACGGGCAAAAAACAGCAGGCGCTGAATGCGTTTAAAAATGCATCGGAAATGGAATTTGACCTGAAGATTCAGGAAGATGCCTATTTAAATTATGCCAAACTAAGCTATGAAATAGGCAACCCGTACCAAAGTACGCCGGAGGTGTTAAGCGCCTTTATAGAAAAATACCCTGCCACACCGTTTAAGCAGGAAATTCAGAATTTGCTTATCAACTCGTACATAACCTCTAAAAACTATAAAGAGGCGCTTACGTTGTTAGAGAAGAACAAATCGCCGGAAAACAGGCTGGCTTATCAAAAAGTAACCTTTTACCGCGGTATGGAACTGTATACCGATGGTAACTATCAGGAGGCTCTGGCTATGTTTAAAAAATCACTTTCAGAGCAGCGCGATGCAAGGTTTACGGCACGTGCCACCTTTTGGAAAGGGGAAACCGAATATGTGTTAGACCAGTTTAGCGAGGCACTGATAAGCTTTAAACAGTTTGCGGGTTCGGCGGAAGCCAAAACCACGCCTGAGTATAAAAACATTAACTATAACATAGCCTACACTTATTTTAAACTTAAGGAGTACGACCAGGCTGCCAAGTTCTTTGGCGATTATGTGGCTACGGCTAAAGATGATAAGGTAAGGCTTAACGATGCGTTGCTTCGCCTTGGCGACAGCCAGTTTGTTACTGCTAAGTACTGGCCTGCTATGGAGGCTTACAATAAAGCTATCGACATGAAAGGCATTGATGCCGATTATGCTCTTTTTCAAAAGGCGATAAGCTACGGGTTTGTGGCCCGTAACGAAAAGAAGATAGAAGACCTGACCAAGTTTGTGCAAACGTATCCTAAATCTAAATATGCCGATGATGCGTTGTATGAGTTAGGTAACACGTATGTGTCAGAAAAACAAACGGATAAGGCTATTGTGGCTTACGACAGGCTTATTGCAGAGTATAAAGGCAGCTCTTACGTGAGCCGTGCCATTATGCGCCAGGCGCTTATTTATTACAATGCCCAGAACGATGAGAAAGCATTGGTAAAGTTTAAAAAAGTGGTGGCAGAGTTCCCAAACACGCCGGAGGCTATGGAGGCTGTACAAACGGCACGCCTTATTTATGTAGATAACGGCCGTACCGATGAGTATGCTGCCTGGGTTAAAACCCTTGGATTTGTGGATATTAGCGATGCCGACCTTGATAACACCGCGTTTGAGGCTGCCGAGAAGCAGTACCTTCAAAACAATACCAAGCAGGCAATATCTGCGTTAAGCGGTTATGTATCTAAATTCCCTAACGGAATATCGGCCCTTAAGGCTAACTTTTATTTAGCGCAGTCGTACTATGCCGAGGGATTAGAGACTAACGCCATACCGCACTACGAATTTGTTATTGGTAAATCAAGGAGCGAGTTTACAGAGCAGGCGCTGGCAAGGCTGTCGTCTATCCACTTAAAGAAAAACGATTATGCCAAGGCTATCCCTGTGCTTAAGCGTTTAGAAACAGAGGCCGATTTCCCGCAGAACATTACGTTTGCGCAGTCTAACCTAATGAAGAGCTACTACGACCAGCAGGACTATGCCAATGCCGTAGTATATGCCGATAAGGTTTTGGCCAACAACAAGACCGAAGACCGCGTTAAGAGCGATGCACAAATTATCGTGGCACGATCGGCTGTTAAAACCAACGACGAGGCTAAGGCACGTTCGGCTTATGCCAAATTGCTAACCATTGCAAAAGGCGAGCTTGCGGCAGAGGCGCTGTATTATGATGCGTATTTTAAAAACAAAGACGGTAAATATGAGGCAAGTAACACTGCGGTGCAAAAGCTCTCTAAAGATTATTCAGGCTACAAATATTTTGGTGCCAAAGGCCTTATAGTAATGGCTAAAAACTTCTATGGCTTAAAAGACAGTTTCCAGGCAACGTACATACTGGAGAGTGTAATTAAGAACTTTACGGCGTATCCTGATGTTATAGAGGAGGCCCAAAAAGAGCTTGATACCATTAAAGGCCAGGAGGCAACACGCAATTCATCTATCCAAAATTAATTTTAAGACGAGCCATGAAGATCAAATTTCAATATAAAATAGCAGCTATTGTTGCATTTGCAGGCCTGCAGGGCGCATTTGCACAAAAAAAGGACGAGAATATAGGCACCGAGGTGGTAAACGTTGTAAAGCCGTATACCCCAACCATATCGGATGCTTTTAAAGTAAAAGAAACGCCGGTAATAGAAGACGAAAAGGAAATTCAGAAAGAAGAGATAAAGTACAACATCTTCTCGTTTCCTGTAGCCTCTACTTTTGCACCTGCAAAAGGTAAAGCCGCTGCGGTTGATAAAGAAAAGCGCGAAAAGCTGTTTAACAATTATGCAACGTTAGGCATGGGTAACTACGGTACCATTAACGCAGAGCTTTTTGTAACGGAGAACCTTAGCAGCACCTCTTATGTGGGCGGTATGCTGCGCCATGTATCATCTCAGGGTGGCATAGAGGGCGTAGTGCTGGATGATAAATACAGCAACACGGGAATTGACCTTACTTACGGCAACCGCCAGAAAGACTTTTCATGGAGTACCGATTTAGGTTACCAGATGCAAAAGTACAACTGGTATGGGCTTCCGCTGGAGTACACCACGTTTGATGAGGCTACCATTCGCAGTATAGACCCGGCACATACTTATAACACGGCCTATGTGGGCGGTAGGGTAAGTACTAAAGACAGCTTTTTTCATGAAGCACAGATACAGTACAAACGCTTTTGGGACGATTACGGGTCGGCAGAGAACCGCTTTTTTGTAACCCCGTCTTTTGATGTAGACATTGCAGAAGAAAAGATAAAGGTAGACCTTGTGGCCGATTATGTGGGCGGTTCCATGGGTGATGATACATTATTGCCTGTTGAATACAGCAATTTTAACCTGGGTATACAGCCAAGCCTGTTGTATCAAAAAGAAGACCTTTCGGTTCAGCTGGGTGCAGGCCTATTCTATACCATGAGCAAAATTGACGAAGAGAAAGACAACAAGCTTAACATTTACCCACAGGTAAAAGCATCTTATAAACTGGTGGGCGACCTTATGGTGGCTTATGCCGGTGCCGAAGGTGCCATGAAGCAAAACTCATATGCTGATTTTGTAACGCAAAACCCATTTGTATCACCAAACCTTTTAGTAACACCTACAAGCCAGCAGTACGACGTGTATGTTGGTTTAAAAGGTAAGCTGGCAAGTGCGGTGTCATACAACATCCGCGGGTCGTACATGAAAGAAGATAACCGTGCCCTGTTTGTAAACTACAGCGGTATATATGATAACCTTATCATTCAGGACAATTATGCTTACGGCAACTCATTCAACGTGATTTACGACGATCTTAAAACGGTAAGCTTTTTTGGAGAGCTAAAGGCCGATTTCTCGCAGGACATTACCTTTGGTATCAACGGTACGTTCAGCAGCTATACAACAGATCAGCTTGAGGCGTGGAATCTTCCGCAAATTAAGGTAGGTGCTAACCTTGATGTAAATATTACAGAGAAATGGAGTGCCGGTACTAACGTGTTCTTTATTGGCGAGCGTATGGATATCATACAGCCTAACTTTACAGCGCTAACCGAACCTCAGGTTGTTACCCTTGACAGTTATTTTGATGTTAATGCCCACGTGGGTTACAAATACAACGAGCGCCTTAGCGGATTTTTAAGGCTAAACAACATAACCAACCAGGACTACCAAAAATGGGTGAACTACCCGGTGCAGGGCTTCCAGTTTGTGTTGGGCGCAGCGTATAAGTTTAATTTTTAATTAGGGTTTTTTAGACACAAATTACACGAATTTCACTAATTCATGCACCTTTAAATTCGCGCTGATTAGTGAAATTCGTGTCTTAATTTAATAGCATTGCAAACAATAAAACACAAAATCCTAACCTACTACCGCCAACAGGTAGACGACCGTATAGATGCCTTTAAGGATATGATAGCCGCCCTTACGGAGGATGCGTCTAACGATGCCAAGGGTTCGGCGGGGGATAAGCACGAAACAGCACTCTCTATGATGCACCTGGAACAAGAAAAGCTCAACCACAAAATAGGGGAGTTTATAGAGCAAAAGGCGGTGCTGGAAAAGATAAACCCCGATGTTACATCAACCAAAATCGCCTTGGGCAGCCTTGTAAGAGCAAATGGCCTGCTGCTGTTTGTCAGTGCGGCACTACCCAAAATAAGTATAGACGGTAGAAGCGTTATTGCACTCTCGCCAAAATCGCCTTTGGGCGAAAAAATGGTGGGCATGCAGGTAGGTGATACGTTTGAGGTAAACGGAACAAAATATTTGGTGGAGGAGATAGTGTAACAATTAAAATTCTCTTTAAAAAAAATCCAACCCCATGAATTAAGATTATACCAATCGGTATATTTTCAATTTATGGGTTTTTTGGTTTTCAATAATATACCGATTGGTATATTATGGCTATACTTACCGGAAAAGTGATACCGGCAGGATGCCGAATTTACAAATTGTAAGCAGGCTAACTCAAAATCCAAAAGTGAAATATCAAACAGTTTAAAAACGTGGTTTTAAGTTTTAAATTGTAAGTATATTGTTGATTAATGTTTTATAATTTAAAGGTAAAATGCAACTTTGTCTTGTTGAAAATAACCAAATAAGTGTTTTTAACATTCAACTTTAAACAAGACAGTATGTGTGGCATTTTAGCAATAATAGGTAAAGGAAAAGACGAAGCATTAGTAAAGCAACTTAGCAAAAGGATGTCGCACCGCGGCCCCGATGAAAGCGACCTGCATATAACCCAAAACGGACATATTTTAAGCCATGAGCGCCTATCAATCGTGGACTTACACACTGGTAAACAGCCTATTCAGGGTTCTGCGGACGCCTGGATGATACATAATGGTGAGATTTACAACCATCAAAAGCTCCGCGACACCGTGCTAAAACACCATACGTTCAGGACAACGTCTGATTCTGAGGTAATTGTACACCTGTACGAGGAGTATGGCTACGAGTTTTGCGACATGCTGGATGGTATCTTTGCCTTTGTGGTTATAGATGGTGATGACTTTATTGCCGGGCGCGACCCACTGGGTGTCAAGCCATTATACTACGGATTGGACGAAAGGGGCAGGGTATATTTTGCCTCTGAAATGAAAGCCATTACAGATCAGTGCAAGTCGTTCTCTGCCTTTCCGCCGGGGCATTACTATACGCCTAAAACAGGCTTTGTAAAATACTACAGGCCACAGTGGGAAGATGCCTTTAAAGGTGTGGAAGAGGTTGATTATGAGGCTATACGCCAATCGCTCACCCAGGCTGTAGAGAAACGTTTAATGAGCGACGTGCCTATTGGGGTGCTGCTTTCTGGCGGGCTGGATTCGTCGTTAACGTCGTCTATCGCAGCAAGGCTATTAAAGGGCAGCAGCCACAAACTGCACTCATTTTCAATAGGTTTGGATGCCGTGGCACCCGATGCCGTAGCTGCCCGTAAGGTTGCCGAATTTTTAGGTACGGAGCATCATGAAGTGCATTTCACTATAGATCAGGGGATTGAAATTCTTGATAAACTGATCTGGCACTTAGAGACTTACGACGTTACATCGATAAGGGCCAGTACACCCATGTATTTTTTAAGTAAAGCCATAACAGACAGGGGGATAAAGGTAGTGCTATCGGGTGAAGGGGCCGATGAGATCTTTGGTGGCTACCTGTATTTTAGGAATGCGCCCTCAGCGCAGGAGTTTCATAAAGAGACGATCGAGAGGGTTCAGAAACTGTTTACTGCCGACCTGCTAAGGGCCGACAAAAGCACTATGGCTCACGGACTTGAGGCTCGCGTTCCCTTTTTAGACAAGGCTTTTTTAGAGCTTGCCATTACAATTAAGCCTGAAGAAAAGCAGCCAAAAACCTATGGTGGGGTAGAGAAATACATACTCCGCAAGGCGTTTGATACTCCGGATAGCCCGTACCTGCCCGATGAGGTACTGTGGAGGCAAAAAGAACAATTTAGCGACGGGGTAGGTTACAACTGGATAGATACTCTAATTGAGTATTGCTCTTCGCAAGTAGCTGATGATGAGATGGAAATGGCGGCAGAGCGCTTTCCGTACAACACCCCGGCAACTAAAGAGGCCTACTTTTACAGGAGTATTTTCCATAAGCATTTTCCGCAGGTTAGCGCTGCCCAGACCGTTAGAAAATGGATACCCAAATGGCAGGCAAATACTGACCCAAGCGGACGTGCAAATGCTGCTCACGTGCAGGCAGATACTGATATAGCACAGGTAGTTAAAGTGGAAGTTTAGTGATAGGATTAGAGTTTAAAATTTAGTTTGTTTGTTTGAAAAAGAGCGTCCTGCCGTAAGCGGGGCGCTTTTTATTTTATGCTTTTAACACTATTTAGATATATCTTTAAAATAAGCTAAGTTTTAATAAATTGTTAATAACTTAGGTGCTAAAAGAGGCTGTTTAGTAGCATTATCGCCTGTGTTTTTATATATTTGTTCGTTAACTTAAAATTTCGTTAAGATAAAATTTTATGAGTGAAGAGGTAAAGAAAAACAATTATTCAGCAGATAGTATTCAGGCCCTTGAGGGGATGGAGCACGTAAGGATGCGCCCTTCTATGTATATTGGCGATGTGGGAGTTAGGGGTTTGCACCATTTGGTTTACGAAGTTGTAGATAACTCTATTGATGAGGCAATGGGCGGTTATTGTGATACCATTGGTGTTGCAATAAACGAAGACGGATCTGTTACCGTTGAGGATAACGGCCGTGGTATCCCTGTTGACATGCACAAAAAAGAAGGTGTCAGCGCACTGGAGGTTGTAATGACCAAAATTGGTGCGGGTGGTAAATTCGATAAAGATTCATATAAAGTATCGGGTGGCCTTCACGGTGTGGGTGTGTCGGTTGTAAATGCGCTGTCCAACCACATGAAATCCACCGTTTTCCGCGATGGTAAAATATACGAGCAGGAATACGAAAAAGGTAAATCCATGTATCCGGTTAAGCAAATTGGCGAGACTGATAAAAGGGGTACCATGCAGACTTTTCATCCGGATGATACCATTTTTACCCAAACTACAGAGTTTTCTTATGATACGCTTGCGGCACGTATGCGCGAGCTATCATTCCTAAATAAAGGAATTACCATTACCCTTACTGATAAAAGGGAGAAAGATGATAAAGGCGAATTCGTGTCGGAAGTTTTCCATTCAGATGAGGGCCTTAAAGAATACATCCGTTTTCTTGACGGTAACCGTGAGCCTATTATCTCTCACGTTATCAGCATGGAAAGCGAAAAAGGCGAAGTGCCTGTAGAGGTTGCGCTTATATACAATACCAGCTATACGGAGAATATTTTCTCTTACGTAAATAATATTAATACCCACGAGGGTGGTACACACCTTTCGGGTTTCCGTAGGGGTTTAACCAATACCCTTAAAAAATATGCCGATAGTTCAGGGCTTTTAGATAAGCTTAAGTTTGAGATATCGGGTGATGACTTCCGTGAGGGCCTTACAGCTATCATATCGGTTAAAGTAGCTGAGCCTCAGTTTGAAGGGCAAACTAAAACCAAGCTGGGTAACCGTGAGGTAGTAGCTCCTGTTAGCCAGGCAGTAAGCGAAATGCTGGAGAATTACCTTGAGGAAAACCCTAACGATGCGCGTATAATCGTTCAAAAGGTTATACTTGCTGCACAGGCACGCCATGCTGCTAAAAAAGCGCGTGAAATGGTTCAGCGTAAAACCGTTATGGGCGGCGGCGGATTGCCGGGTAAACTAAGCGACTGTTCTGAACAGGATCCTGCAAAATGCGAGGTGTTCCTTGTAGAGGGTGACTCGGCAGGGGGTACTGCAAAACAAGGTCGTGACAGGGCGTTCCAGGCGATACTTCCGTTAAGGGGTAAGATCCTTAATGTGGAAAAAGCCATGCATCATAAAGTATTTGAGAATGAGGAGATCCGTAATATCTTTACTGCTTTAGGCGTAACCATTGGTACAGCCGAAGACAGTAAGGCGCTTAACCTTGAAAAGCTACGCTATCATAAAGTGGTTATTATGTGTGATGCCGACGTTGACGGTTCGCACATCTCTACCCTTATATTAACGTTCTTCTTCCGCTTTATGAAAGAGCTTATAGAGAACGGGCACGTATATATTGCTACCCCGCCTTTATACCTTGTTAAAAAAGGGACTAAGAAAGAGTATGCATGGACGGAGAACCAACGCGACCAGATCACTGAGCGTATGGGTGGCGGTACTGCTATTCAGCGTTATAAGGGTCTTGGTGAGATGAATGCAGAACAGCTTTGGGATACCACAATGGATCCTGAGTTCCGCACACTACGCCAGGTAGGTATAGACAGCCTGCCGGAAGCCGACAGGATATTCTCTATGCTTATGGGCGATGAGGTTCCGCCAAGGAGAGAATTTATCGAGAAAAACGCCGTGTATGCGAAAATTGACGCATAGGCCATTTATAAAGACAATTGCTGTTGCTGCCCTATTGATAACGGGTGGTGCTACAGCGCAAACACAAGAACTTGAACAAGTAGGGCGTCTCATTAGTGACGCCCTATTTTTTTCGGACCAATACATTACCCCGGCTGCCGATGCGGCGGTTTACCAGGCGGCATCGGGGTGGATAAGCAGTCCTAAAAAGCCTGAACTGTGGGATGTTAACCTGGCGTTCCACATTAACGTATTCGTTACCCCTCAAAGCGACCGCAGGTTTACCATTTATAACAGTGATTTTACTTTCTTTCAGTTAGAACAAGGTACACAGGCAACTGTACCAACGGCACTGGGCAATAAAGATCAGGTATATCTTAGTGGGGAATTGGGTGACAGCCCGCTACGCTTAGAAACGCCTCAGGGCATGAATATGGAGGTGGTGGCCTATCCTTACCTGCAGGGCTCGTTAGGGCTTTGGTATGGTACCGAACTTGTAGTTAAATATTCTCCGCAGGTAAATCTTAAAAAGAGCAACTATCAGGTGTATGGCTTTGGTTTGAAACATAATTTTAGTCAATATTTTAAAGGGTTGGAAGAGAAAAAGATACACTTTGCTGCATTGGCAGCATGGTCTAAAGAAGATGTTTCGTTCGACTTTTTAAATGTACAGACAGACTATGGTTCATTAGGTATTAACCAGATAAATGGTTTGGTAGATACGTGGCAGTTTCAGGTAAGCGGCTCTAAAGAATTTGGTAAATGGGAGGCTATGGGCAGCTTTATGCTAAGCACCAGCGACATTAAATATAAGGTTACAGGCGAGACCGGAACCATAGAAGAAACCATACCATTGCAGCAAATTCTTAACGAGCGATTAAAAAGTATATATAAAACGAGAATAAATTACATAGGAGAGGCGGCTATTACGTATAATATTGGTAATTTTAAGGTGCAAACGATACTTGCTTTTGGTAAATTTATAAATAGTAATGTGTCTTTGCAGTATTTATTCAATTAACCAACCAAATAATAGAGTATGAAAGTAACGATCGTAGGCGCCGGAAATGTAGGCGCAACCTGTGCCGATGTAATTTCTTATCGGGGTATTGCAAGCGAAGTAGTATTGCTGGATATAAAAGAAGGCTTTGCCGAAGGTAAAGCTATGGATATTATGCAATGTGCACCCAATACCGGTTTTAATACAAGGGTATCAGGTGTAACAGGCGATTATGGCAAAACAGCAAATAGTAATGTAGTTGTAATAACATCGGGCATACCCAGAAAACCGGGCATGACGCGTGAAGAGCTTATAGGTATCAATGCAGGGATTGTAAAAGGTGTGGCAGAGAATGTGTTAAAACATTCGCCTGATGCTATAATTGTGGTGGTATCTAACCCTATGGATACCATGACGTATCTAACCTTAAAAGCCACAGGCCTGCCTAAACACAGGGTAATTGGTATGGGCGGCGCACTTGATAGCTCACGATTTAAGTACTTTTTATCTAAAGCGTTAGATAAGCCACTTGGCGATATCGATGGTATGGTGATAGGAGGGCATGGTGATACTACCATGATTCCGCTAACCAGGCTGGCATCATACAATGGTATGCCGGTATCAGGCTTCCTTCAGCAGGATGTTCTGGATAAGGTCGCTGCCGATACTATGGTGGGTGGGGCTACGCTCACAGGTCTTTTAGGTACATCGGCATGGTATGCGCCGGGAGCATCGGTTGCCTACCTTGTAGACAGTATTTTGAATGATCAGAAAAAAATGATTGCCTGCTCGGTATTTTTAGAAGGAGAGTATGGACAAAACGATATTTGTATGGGTGTGCCATGTATAATTGGTGCGAACGGACTTGAGGAAATTGTTGATATACAGCTTGACGAAGACGAAAAGGCAAAATTTGCTAAAAGTGCCGATGCCGTAAGGAACATGAATGCCGACCTAAAAGAAGTATTGGTATAAGCAATTCATGAAATTTATAGGGAGTCCGGAAAGAGTAATCTTTCCGGGCTTTTTTATTATAGCAAACTTAATTCAAATAATGACGGTGGATTTACTGTTAATCTGGGTTATATCGCAGTATATACTAAATGCGCTAATATAACGTTTACGCCGCTACAAAGCTTCTAAACACAAGCCCTGTGGGGGCTGGCGGGATATCTGTAAATTATAATGGGAGAGAGCTGCCGCGAGGTGGCTTTTTTTTATGATATAATTTGTAAATAAATTGGTTAATCTTATCGTAAATTATATATTTGCTCGTTTTTAAAAAATTGAACAAATTAATTTTTACAAATAATGCAGAATAAGGGACTCATTAAATTTTTCGCAATATTATTTGCGATAGTATGTATCTACCAGCTTTCCTTCACGTTTATTGCGGGAGGGATAGAAGATGATGCCAAGGCGTTTGCTAACGGCAACACTGAAAAAGAACTTAAATACTTGGATTCGATAGGTAAAGAGAAAGTTCATTTTTTTGGTTATACCTACAATGAAGTAAGGGATAAGCAAATCAACAAGGGTCTTGACCTTGAAGGAGGTATTAACGTTATGCTTGAAATTTCTGTAAAAGAAATTTTAAAAGGCTTAGCAAATAACTCTAAAAATCCTGTTTTTAACAGAGCTTTAGACAGAGCTACTAAAGAGAGGGAAGGTAACGAAGACTATCTTGATGCTTTTTTCAGAGCTTTTGATAAAGAGTCTAACGGCAGTGTAAAACTTGCTTCGCCGGAACTGTTTACAAACAGGATCATGGGTAGCGAATCTGTTAATATAGATATGACTGATGCTCAGGTTAAAACTGTTATCAGGAAAAAAGTTAGCGAGTCTATTGATAGTGCTTTTGGAGTACTAACAGAGCGTATCGATAAGTTTGGTGTGGTGCAGCCTAACATCCAGAAATTGGGTGAAACAGGCCGTATCATGGTGGAGTTACCGGGTGCTAAAGATATAGACCGTGTTAAAAAACTATTGCAAAGTACTGCACAATTAGAGTTTTGGGAAGCTTACAAAGCACAAGATCTTCAAAACTTTTTCTTTACTGCAAACGAAACCCTTAAGAAAACTGAGACTGCTACTGCTGCTACAACGGAAACTGCTACAGCATCTAACGATTCTATCGAGAAGCTTTTAGGAGCTAATAACGATTCTGCCGCAGCTAAAAAAGGTAACAACCCTCTTTTAGACAAACTGCAAATGAGCCAGGGTGGCCCTGTTTTAGCCGTTGTATCTACAAAAGATACTGCTAAAGTAAACAGCTATCTTAAAAGGGCAGATATCCGCAGCTTATTACCTGCCGAACTGCGTAATGCACGTTTTGCATGGGGTAAAGAAGATGTGCGTAAAGCAGCAGGCATACTTGAGCTTTATGCCCTTAAAGGCAATAAAGAAAACGTTGCCCCTCTTGGTGGTAATGTAATTACAGATGCAAGCGCAACGTTCGACCAGATGAACAAGCCTGCAGTGAGCATGCAAATGAATACTGTTGGTGCTCAGAAATGGGAAGAAATGACAGGTAAAGCATACAGGGAGCAAGGCTATATTGCTATTGTTCTTGATAATGTTGTTTACTCTGCTCCGGGTGTAACTACAGGCGCAATTGCCGGTGGTAACTCTCAAATATCAGGTGCATTTGATGTAACTGAAACAAAAGATTTAGCTAACATCCTTAGGGCTGGTAAATTACCGGCTAAGGCAGATATCGTACAGAGTGAAGTAGTAGGTCCGTCCCTTGGTCAGGAAGCTATCGATAACGGTATCAACTCCTCTATAGTAGGTTTATTACTTGTATCACTTTGGATGGTTGTTTATTACGGTAAAGCAGGCTGGTATGCAAATGCTGCACTACTTGTAAACATACTTTTCCTTTTTGGTTTCCTTGCAAGTTTAGGCGCTGTGCTTACACTTCCCGGTATTGCAGGTATTGTACTTACCATTGGTACTGCGGTAGATGCTAATATTATTATCTACGAGCGTGCCAAAGAAGAAATTCGCCACGGCAAAACGCTTGATGAGGCTGTTAAAACATCATTTAGCTGGAGGGGTGCAATGTCATCTATTACCGATGCTAACGTAACACACGTTCTTACAGGTTTGGTGCTATTAATATTTGGTACAGGCCCGGTTAAAGGTTTCGCTACTACACTATTGATAGGTATATTCACGTCATTATTTACTTCTATCTTCATCACAAGGATGTTCCTTGACTGGAGTATCAGGAAAGGCGATAAACTAACGTTTGTAACCGGTATGTCTAAAAACTGGTTTACTAATGTACACTTTAACTTCCTTGGCGCTAAGAAATTTACTTACCTATTCTCCTCGGCTGTAGTTATCCTTAGCTGTGTGTCGTTCTATGTTAACGGCCTTGATGAAGGTATTGATTTTGCGGGTGGGCGTACATTCCAGATCAAATTTGAGAAACCGGTTTCAGTAGAAACTGTAAGGGATGAATTAGGTGATATATTTCACGGTGGTGTAGATGCTAAGGTATTTGGTAACGATTCTCAGTTAAGGATCACAACGAAATATAAAATTGCTGAAAATACTGTAGAGGCAGACTCTGAGGTAAACAGAATGCTTTACGAGGGCCTTAAAAAGTACTACACAAACATGACTTACGAGCAGTTTGTAAATGCTAACGAAGGTAAAAATCTTGGTATCGTACAGGCATCTAAAGTAAGTGCGGTAGTTGCAGATGATATTAAAACTAACTCATACTACGCAGTCTTAGGTGCAATGGCAATCGTGTTTATTTACCTAATGGTAAGTTTCAGGAAATGGCAGTACAGCCTTGGTGCAATCGCAGCGGTAGCACACGACGTTATCTTTGTATTAGGCCTTTACTCTGCATTGTATAAATTTATGCCTTTCCATATGGAAATGGACCAGCACTTTATAGCGGCTATCCTTACCGTGATTGGATACTCCATGAATGATACCGTAATTGTGTTCGACAGGGTTCGTGAGTTCCTTGCCGGTAATACAAAAGGTAGCTTTAAACAGATAGTAAACGACTCAATTAATACAACATTATCAAGAACGGTTAATACATCGTTAACCATGATCATGGTGTTGCTTATCATGTTCATCTTTGGTGGTGAGTCTATCCGCGGATTTATATTTGCAATGCTTGTGGGTATTATAGTAGGAACGTATTCTTCACTATTTATTGCTACACCGGTACTTGTAGATACCATGTCTAAAGCAGATAAAGAAGCAATTGAGAAACGCCACAACGATGAGGTAGCTTAAGCTTTTTGTTAAAATAAATGAAACCTGCCTATGCTAATAGGCAGGTTTTTTATTTATTTGCATACGTAATAAACCATATATTCGTTATAACCATAAACGCGAAAACTTTTTTTAGAAAAGCAACTAACAATAACAAATGACAAATTTAATTTTCTTACTACAGGATACTATTCCTGCAGCGGCTCAGGATACAGCCGCTGCCGCTACAAAGGCCGCAAAAGAAGCAGAACCTATCCGATTTTTTGAAATGTTGATGAATGGGGGTGTAATGGTAATTCCCATTATGCTTTTGCTGTTCTTTACTGTGTATGTGATTATTGAAAGGGCCATTTATTACAATAAAGTAACAAAGCATAATGAGTCTGTTATAAATGAAATACGCTTTCAGCTAAGCTCGGGCAAAATTGAGTTAGCGCAAATGACTGCCGGTAAAGCCGGTACGGCGGAAGGTAATATATTGGAGTCTGGTATAAGCCTTATAGGCCGCCCATTAAGCGAAATTGAAGGCATGATGGAGAAGCAAACCAATGTAGAAATTGGTATGATGGAGAAAAAACTGGGCTGGCTGGGCCTTGTAGCCGGTATAGCACCAATTCTTGGGTTTATTGGTACTATTGGTGGTGTAATTGTTATCTTTCATACCATATCGGTAGAGGGGGAGATAACTATAGATACCATATCTAAAGGTTTATACCAAAAGATGATCAGTTCCGGCCTTGGCCTTGTTGTAGGTGTAATTGCGTATTCTGCCTACCACTATTTTAACATGGTGATAGACAGTTTTGCACTGCGTTTACAAAGGCAGGCCATACAATTTGTAACCATTATAACTACAGGCAAATAATGAGGGTTAAAAGAAATAAACGTTT
>Ga0265798_10003106_pt1 | contig 23920 bp, 24 predicted proteins | sample P3T30metagenome_FD_192430 | JGI IMG/M metagenome (GOLD analysis project Ga0265798, IMG submission 192430) | Plant litter microbial communities from East Loma Ridge, Irvine, California - P3 T30 | ecosystem: Environmental > Terrestrial > Plant litter > Unclassified | place: USA: California... | reverse complement strand
CAGGCACAACATCGAACGCGCGCACCTGATCGACGATATGCGCATCGATGTCTCGGCACGATCCGGGAAAGACAATATCTGGCGTGGGGTGATGGACATGGCGGACCGGACACTCGATTGGTTCGACAGGGAACCAACCGCCCCATGGGCCAGAGTGGGCTCCGCTTGTATGCAAGCTCTGGAAGTCACACAACGAATGAGGGAGAAATTGGAGTGGTGGGAGCGCGAGGAGCGGGTTTGGGATGAGGGATCGGGGATTTAGGGGATGGAGAGAGTGAGTGGGAGATCCTCGGAGTGAGAGCGGTCAAGAACGATTGTGTTGCTCGTGGTATTCTTTGGAGCATGGTATCGGATCCCTTGGGGATAGACTTTGAGACGTTTGCCACCTATGGTACCTCACTTATTCAACACACATGATCACATTGCTGTGTTTTGTTACAACTAGCTCAATACATCGATCAAGAGGGGGTATTGGACTATGTACCCAAGGCAACTAGTCGAGTTCGTTCGATGCACATTGCAGCCTGACTCAGTGAATGTCTTTCCTAATGGCGGCGTGCTCGAATTCTCAATCAAGATATGGTAGTATATGACAAAAGCTGGCCGATGACTTACCTGATGTACGTTTGGGATATATGTAGCACGAAAGCAAGATCATACTTTACATTACTGTAATCAGATCTCACCCCACCCAAGTACTCCACCCACCCCCCACTCCAGCCCACTTCGGACTTCGACATCCCGACATCACTCCAACAACCACGCAGCATAACCACTGGAGAACGAGAGACCCGTCTCAAAACCTCATAAGAAACAGTTTCACTGCTCATCTATTCTTTACTAATCCTGTCCGGACGACTTCTCTTGCCTCACAATAAAACTCGCGTGCCACGTCAAACCCCAACCCCAACCCTAATCAACAACAAGAACTGGAACCAAACCAATCACCAAACCAGACTCAAAGCAAACCGAATCATGCACATCGTCGCCCTTGGCTCCTCCTTCGCAGCCGGCCCCTCAATCCCACCTCAAACCTCCGCCGCCGCCCGCCGCTCCAGCAACAACTACGCCTCACTCCTCACCCGCAGCATCCCCAACTCCAAACTCACCGACTTGTCGGCCTCCGGCGCCACACTTCTGAATGTCCTCTCCGAACCTCAGGAAACTCTCCTCGCCACTCTCCCGCCCCAACTCGACGGCCTCCCCTCAGACGCCGACATCGTAACCCTAACAGCAGGCGGCAATGACCTCGGCTACTCAGCCGGCATGATCGGCGACGCGGCTAAACTAACCGTCAACGACAAGGAATTGCTGGGGATGATGCTGGAGGGCATGGGGTTGAAGAAAGACTCCGCCGACGCCGCCAACGCCAACGCCAACCACAACGGCGGTGCCGTGCCGGGTGTTAGCAAGGAAGAAGTCGCCACGCGCTTCATCGCCGTCATCGACGCGATCAAGGCCCGCGCTCCGAAGGCGAGGGTCTTCCTCGTCGAGTATCTGGCTGTTTTCGGGCCTGGGACTGTTCTTGCTGACGATCAGCCGTTGGGGGAGGAGAGGTTGGCGTTTTATCGCGGGTTGGCGGGGGAGTTGAAGGGGGCTTATAGGCTTGCGGCGGAGGCAAGGGAGGATTCGGGGGTGGAGGTTGTGAGTGTGGCGGATTTGAGCGAGAGGGGGCATGCGTTGGGGAGTGAGGAGGCTTGGGTTACGGGGTTTACGGTTGAGGGGTTGATGGGGGGTGGTGCGCCGTTTCATCCGAATGCTGAGGGACATAGGGGGGTTGCGGAGGTTTTGAGGGAGAAGGTAATGAAGGTTGTCGGGTGAAGGGGGTGAAATGAGGTTGGAATGGAGGCAGCGCTGTGGATGTATTGTAGATAACCAATGTTATGCGGCTCAGATCACCATTTCCTTAGGTATCCGAGTTAAAGCGGCGCCGTGGTACCGGTTAAGAAACTGATAAAGATACAGAAATATTTTGAGAGACCATGCAGTGAATGAAATAATTCCAACGTCTATGTCGATGAATACAGCATTACTTCCAAGTCCCCTCAGACCAGCTTACCCCCCTTAGCTTTGCAAATAGCCGTGCTCGACGCCGGTGCGTACTTGGTCGTGACAGTGAAATTCGGACGCCTCGTGATGGTAGAAGTCTCACGAACGATCGTATACTTCGTCTTGGTCTTGGTGGGCGTAGGCTATACTTCATGTTAGAAAGTGCTCCAAGAAATGCTCTATGCCTCACATGACTTACCGCTGTAACAGTGCTTATGACCTTAGTAACACCCTTGTATTGGGTCTTGGTGGACACGGAGGTCACGGTTGTTACGCGTTCCTCGATTATTGTCATCGTGCTGGGTGCTGCGGTCGTCCAAGCCGTTGCTGTCTGCCACTTGGTTGTAAGCGGCTCTGTGATGGTTACGGTGCTGTTGTCGAGGCCGCGCTTCTCAATCATAATGGCATCGGCGTCTGCCAGGCGAGCCGAGCGAGCTGCGAGGAAAGCGGCGCGGTCGTCGAGTGCTGCGTGTCGGCGAGCAGCATCGCGGCGGCGGGGACGCGGGCTGGTCATGGGTGTTGAGGTGGGAGTTGTTGAGATGGATGCTGTCTCGAAAACGGCTGCGTGGACTACGGTCGGGGTGATAGTGCAAGTCGGGTCTTGGTGCTGTTGGCGGCGGGGAATGCTGCATGACTTTGTCTTCGTCTTTGTAACGACGGTGGGGATGACTTTGTAGGCGGTCTTCGTGATTGTGCCGAGTGTCTTAATCTTGGTTATGGTTGTTCGCTTTGGAGTGACCTGGTGGTTGTTGTTAGCGCTGTTCATCTTGCTGGTACGACATGTGAGTATGGGCGTACTGTGATTGTCTTGGACTTGGTGAAAGCGGTTGTGACAGTTTTCGTGCTGGTGGCAACTTCCGTGTCGACGCTTGTAGACGTAGTGTTGACGATGGGAGTTGTTGTGGCCCCAACTGTCATTGTTGGTGTGATCTTGCATTGCGTTAGCATGAGTTCCCATCAGCTGGAAGAGAGTCTGCTAACCGTTGATGTGACTGGCTCGCCGACGATGAGCTTGAAGTCTCTCTGATAGGCGAACTGTTCTTTGTCGCCATTGTTGCCAAGGATGATAAGTGACCAAGCGCCGGAATAAAGCGAGTTCTTCTTCAGTGGACATGTTGACATTTGGTAGGTGTCGTCTGGTTGCAACGGTGTGTCACTGCATTGTAACTGGTCTCCGTGGGGATCCACAATGATGTTGGTAGCGTAATCGTTCTCGCAGCCCTCGAATGTTGAGACAAATGTGAAATCCTCAGGAGAGGAGATGTTCTGGAAGTAAGGGCCGCCTTTGTCCTGGAAGTCAATACCATACGAGTGGCATGGGTTGTCGTGCTCGGGTTCGTCACGTTGATCAAGTGCTGAACTCAAGCCGATTGACACAAGAACTGCGACCGCCTGGGGGATAGATGGACGCATGTTGAGTTGCTTAGTAGCCTGTAGATTGGGAATCGATTCAAGAGAGTACTTGGTGAAAAGACGTTGTGGGTGCTGCGATCAACGATCAAGCGAATGACCAGATAACGGTGGAGGGCATCAACAAGATGATAAGTGATTGTATTTTCTGAAGGCGAAGTCGCCGAGTCGCTTAGTCTTATGCCACCGTGTAGCACGAGCGGAAAACTGGCAATGACCGTCATCACAGTTTTCCCACTGCAACGCACAGTGGCAAAGCTATTGCATGCCCGCTGCACAGGTCTAGGGCACAATGCAGTGACGCTAATAGCATTTCCAGTTGCCAGCTACTTCCCTGCACGAGAAGCCATTGTCAGAAGCGGCACGAGGGAGATCAAGACAGTAGCCTGTCAATATTAGGCCGCCCACGTGCATTGAACAGGCCATTCAGGATTATGGTCACATCGGGAGTCTCGCTACGTCTCCGCGTGTTGCCGTGTGAAGGTCTGATTAAGCATCCCAGATAGACTCGCTCCTTCGAGAGCGCCACATGGCCGTATGAGGGAGGTGAGATTAGCGATTGGGATGGTATCGGCGTCATGGAAGTAAGTTGCGGGTTCTCCTTCGCCATGCAGAGATGAGGTCGAAAATAGGCACGAAGCACAGCTGCGTGGTGAACGGCAGAGCGGATAGATTCCTCCGGGGTACATGTATCAAGCCATCAGGTAAGATCTGGCGCAACAGTATGTTGGAGACCGAAGGGTCACTGGTATCACTCGCTTCGAGCGTGTTATCTCACCGACTTGTCACGCAAGGATGGTTGATGTGCAGGCATCATTGTTCTTCTTCTCGGGCATGTAATTGTCAACATCTTTCCAGATACGGCAGAGTGCAGGACGGTTGATGAAGGATACCTACATATGCAGGCTGACAATAATAATCCTCCATAAGGTTTGATTGCCGGTCGACCTGCAGTAGTCTGACTGAGACGTACCTCGAGGGTGAAGATGGCTTGGCTGGGCGAGAACGTGGAGGATCCTTGAGAGCATCAGCGATAATAGATTGCAATTGATGCGGCGCTGGTACTGCAATGCATTGTATTGTGTTCGGCTGGCTTCGCTTGGCGAGTGTTGAGGAAGATGATGTTGTCGCCGTCACCGAAGTATCGGACTTGCTGCGGGGAGCCTTTCTTTTCGCCCTTCCCCTTGCCTTGCCTTTCCACGCTACTTTTGCGCCTCCACCACCGCCGACATCATCTTGCCAGTACAACAAACGCCGAAGCGAGCGCGGAATCAGAGGAAACAAGTGGCAAAACGGCAGTGTCCGCTGTCAAAGACATGCGTAGCATGCTGTGAAGAGCGTTGTTGGCATGCATGCCACTCCCTCTCTTCCATATGCAGCGCATCGAGCACCGACAACATCATCGAGCACACGCCACATCTTGTGCTTTCACACTGCTATCTCGTGCCAAACATGTGAACAACGTGGTGGGCGGAACTGGGCTATGCCTCGGAAGCGATGTGCCATGGTCATACCAAAGTCTCATCCATCGTGGTGCCCGCACCAGAGCTGCGCGGTGAGTTACCATTCCTTTTTTACTTTCAGCCTCGTGTTCAGCCGGGCACGAATGTGCATGTCCTGCTTGTGGTATGCGGCACCAATGCATTCTTATTAGCAAGGAAACCGGACCAGAGATAGTACCACATCAGGCAGCGCCATACAGTGTACTGCAGCAGGACTGTGATAAGCAGCCACGCTCTCCTAAATCCAGTGTACGCCATCACAATGTCGCGCGTAATGCCAAGTGGGTATCCGAAGAGCTCTCAGCCCTATGCAGGTGAACGCAGTACATGTTCGACGCGTTCTACGTTGTGATACTCGAGAGTGCAAGGTCAGGTGATTCGTCCAAGCGAACAAGCGAACGACCGAACGACATTTCACCTCGCCTACTACTCGCGTCTGCTTTTGCCCTCGCCACCGAACGTGCGGTCCCATCATGGTCGAGCTAACGTGGCGTTCGCACACGCGAGCGAGCCAACGTGCCGTTGCACCGGTCGTTGGAGTTTCCGAAGAGCGGGATGCAAGTGTATCGAAAAGCTGAGAGATGGATATTGAGCTTCGGCATTGCTAAGCTCTGTTAGCAGCAAACTAAAGCATCGGAAACATTTGCAAGTGGTCGAATGGCTGTGGCGCCCGCCGCTATTTCGAGAGCTGAGACAAGGTTACACGCTAGCCCCCGACCTGCCGATCTCCTGTGATATCAGCACTGACAGACTCGACACGACTCCGAACCTGCATGATCCTCACTCCACCTGGTTGAGCATCTCCATAATCGCTCTCCACAACACAATGGCCGTTCGATCCGTGCCTGCGGGACATTCGCTGCAGGAGGCGGCTCTAGCAGTCAGCATGCTCCTCCCACACTCCCTCGCGCACTCGCTTAGAGATGCTAGTCCGATCTTCTTGCAGCGATAATCTCAATATACGCTGCAGCCGCTTGTTGTCCCTGGTATCACGGATGCCCATCACTTCGAACTTCATGCTGTGATGGAAAGACTATTCGAGCCAAGAATCGATAGTGCCACGGCTCGGGAATCCTGGACGGACCATATCCACCTCAAACCACGCGCTGCCTACTATAGTTCGCCCCTGGAGGTCAGCACACGTCGGACCCTTCGACGATCTCGAAACACCTAAGCTTCAAACTCTCAACTACGGGGTTTGTACCCGTCTATAGCGGAATGCTGCGAGCCTCATCCAGACTGCTGTCACTCGAAGCATCAGCTATTCAACCCGTTAGCCCTAACGCCTTGCCGTGTGCCCACTTGGGCATGTTGCGAGCGGATGTCTAAACATCGGGGACCTTCAGTTGTGGCGACACAGGTAGTACATATACCCCTTCCATCCTGCTGTTATGTCGTTGCAATATCACCAACGCTTTACACATTCGTTCCACGTGTGGGTTCCTTCTTTGACACCCCGTGATCTTTCGTTCAGCAAAACGTTTCCCCTTGTCTGAGTCTTAGCACCACACTCGGTGTTCTTGTCTCATCAAGACTTCTACGATGAGGTTCACCCAAGTGGTGGGCAGCTGCCTCCTGGGCTTGACCTCACTTGCATCCGCTGCAGCAGTACCTGCCATTCCTGAACACAGCCTCCAAGAGCGCCAGACCAAAGATTCAGCCTGCACAAACGGACCTTTTACTCGCGCTTGCTGGAAGGATGGCTTCAGCATTGCCACCGACTTTGACCAGAAGTTTCCCACCACCGGAAAGACAGTCTACCATGACCTCACAATTACCAACTCAACATGCAACCCCGACGGCAACGGAGACAGACTCTGCTTGTTGATCAACGGCCAATACCCAGGTCCAGCCATCACTGCAACATGGGGTGATCACGTCGAGATCACTGTTCACAACAAAATGCAAGACAACGGCACATCAATGCACTGGCACGGTGTTCGCCAATACAACAGCGTCGGCTATGACGGCGTGAATGGTATCACAGAGTGCCCGATTGCTCCGGGCGATTCAAAGACCTACAAGTTCCAAGCGACCCAATTCGGAACTTCATGGTACCACGCCCACTTCTCATCCCAATACGGTGATGGCATCGTTGGCCCGATTGTGTTCGATGGTCCCGCATCTGCCAACTACGACCTCGACTTGGGACCTTACATGGTCAACGATTGGTACTACAGAACCGCCTACCAGATCGATGCCCTCACCCTGCAGGCGCTTCAGAACAGAGGCCCTGGCCCGGGAGGTGACAACATCCTCATCAACGGCACTAACAAGAACGCCAATGGCGGTGGCAAATACAACGCTGTCACCATCAAGAAGGGCAAGAAGTACCGTCTCCGGCTGATCAACATCTCTGTCGATAATAACATTCGTGTTTCTCTCGACAACCACCCGATGCAGGTCATGACCTCCGACTTCATCCCCATCAAGCCATACACCACCGAATGGGTCCTCCTTGCCATTGGCCAGCGCTACGACGTTGTGATCAACGCCAACCAGACTGCCGGCAACTACTGGTTCCGCGCAAACGTTGCAAAGGATTGTCTCAGCAGCAACAGCTTCAATGCCAAGGCAATCTGGACGTATGATACTGTCACGGCCGGCACGCCATCATCTTCCAGCTACAGCGAGCCCGCCGTCTGCACCGAGCCGACCAACCTCGCCCCGTACTGGAAGCAGGCCGTTCCCCCGGGACCATTCGTCAACCAGCCTATGAACGTCAACCTCACCCGCGCGAAGCTCGAGCCCAACGGCGACACAATGGTTGTTTGGGCTATTAACACATCCTCCATCAACGTCCACTGGGAGACACCAACTCTCAAGTATCTGATGGACGGCAACACCAACTACCCGACCGAGCTGAATGTTGTCCCGACCACCAGCGACGGCAAGTGGAACTACTGGATGATCCAATCCGTGCAAAACACCGCCCCAGTGCCTCACCCCATGCATCTTCACGGCCACGACTACTTCGTCATCGGCCAAGGAAAGGGCGTCTACAACCCCAGCACCGCCGTGCTGAACTGGGATACTCCTCCCCGCCGTGACACCGCCACTCTTCCTGGTGGTGGCTGGATGGCAATTGCATTCCCTTCGAACAACCCTGGCGCTTGGCTGTAAGTTCTACCTGTTAATGATTCCCATACCTCCTCAAATACATACTAACACCATCGCTTCCAGTCTCCACTGCCACATCGCATGGCACGTTAGCGAAGGTCTCGGCATGCAGTTCGTCGAGTCGCCAGATAAGATCCAATACCCGCCCGCTAGCGAGTTCTCGCAGACGTGCAACAACTGGAACTCGTACTACAAGAACGCGTTTTGGAAGAAGCACGACTCTGGCTTGTGAGCGCGGGTGTAGGCATCTTTTCTTTTCTCAGTCATCATATGCATTGGGGCAGCGGGCTGCATCACATCCCCCTTTCGGGATATCTAGCATATTTTCGTATTCCTTTTTTCCACATCAGAAGACGAATTTCTCTACGAATCAATTACAATCGTTCAACTCATAGACACAGTTTTCCTTCATCACCACCGCAAACGATAACCAAAACCAAAGACCTGTCGCCTTCTCGCCTTCTCGCCCTCGCCCGCAAGCGAGTTCACAAATAGTCCATCATGTAACGCGTTGAACGTCTCAGCATTTCGGAGTTCCGAAAAGTATAATGTCAACGTTAAGAAGCAAAACCCTCACTAAAAGTGCTTTAATGCCACTAGTTCGCGGCAGTCAGCTACTAGCGAATAGCCTAACTATTCTCCGGATCCAGGCACTTCAGGCACTTCAGGCACTCCAGGAAAAGCAAGGCTAAGGCCGATGGTGGCGTGGAAAGCTTAGGCTGGACCGGATAGATCGGTTAGAGATCTTTCCGAGGATGATGGGGGGTGTGCCGGAATGTGGGGGAGGGGGTTTCGAGGCTGATATTATTAGGTGCGAGAGAGGTAGTTGGCGAGAAGATAAGTGCTTGTTTGTTGTGTAAAGTCCCAGTCGATCGTAAAGAGGTTGTTTGATACCGCGAGGTCGCTATTCTCGTGTCAAACTTATCGTGAATAGATGTGTGCTCGGCTAAAGCAATTCGGACTGAAGAAGATGTGCGTTGATCTGAAAAAATAAAGACAGGAAAGCTGGTGATAATTTGCTGAAGGGGTGTTTGCTGGGTACTGAGGAACGCGTGAACTCCTCGAGTTTAGGTGTTTGCATCGTCAGATACTTGACCAATATATCACGACTCACGACTATTAGGCAAGTGGTATGCAGTTTGTAAGTGAAGCTGTTTACTGTACAACACAACGCTAAGAAAAAACTTTCTGAAGCCGAGAATTTCGAACGACCACTGTATGCAATGTGAATGTCAGCAATATTGTAACAACTAGAGAGAAATACATCTGGAAGAGATCTAAACTACTTTACCAGATTCCGGAGACTAGGAAAAACTTCGCACGTCTATACCCGACATTCAAAATGACCGACCGCCATGGCCAGACGCTAAAAGTCTACATCAGCGACACGAAGCAAATCGACATCAACATCCAAGAGCCCAAGAATAGCATCTCAGAAAACCTATCCCTATCAACATGGGGTGCGTCCTTCATCCTAGCGAATCAACTTTACAAAATCGACGTATCGGAAGCTCTGGAAATTTGTCGAGAACAAGATGACAACAAACATTTTCAAAACACCAACGGAACCACAAGAAAATCACATGCCCCAATCCTCGAACTAGGCGCCGGAACCGCCCTCGTAGGCCTCACAGCATCCCTCCTCTGGAACCGCGACGCGATCCTCACAGACTTGCCCGCCATCGTCGCGGGCACCGCCGCAACAGTAGCGGCCAACACGCCCGCCCTCTCAGCATCCGACGTGCAAGTGCAATGCGGTTCGTTAGATTGGTTCCAACCGCAACGCCTCGCTTTCCACCTACCCTCCGCAGGCCCCATCCCAGACCTCTCACCAGACGTCCACAAGTTCCCCATCATCCTGGCAGCAGACGTAGTCTATGATGAGGAGCACCCGGACCTTCTCCTGCAGACCGTCACGACGTGGTTGGCTCCTGGCAGGGCTTCGAGGTTTGTTCTGGCGTATGTGTTGAGGGTGGCGTATCTGGATGTTATCCGCGATCTTTGGGCGAAGTTTGAAGAGGCTGGGTTGGAGTGTGTGGAGGAGGGCCAGACGACGGGGGATGAGAGTTGGGACGAGATGGCGCCTTATGAGTGGTGTTCTTGGAGGTGGAGGGAGTAGTGTTCCTGGGTTATTTTCCGGAGGAGGGCGGACTGGTTGCGGGAGCTTGTTGGATACATCTAGCAGGGAGCTGTCAAAGCGGTGCCGCATTTTTGGGATAATCTAGCAATCCATCAGGGCAGGATATAGTGATGAGAGGTCCGCGGGGCAAGTGACGAGCGCGAGACAGCGCTTTGGGTTGTCGCGGGCTGCATTGCACGTGAAAAGAACATGCGTTCGCCTGCACCTACGATGCGTAAAGCCATGAAGCAGGCATCATCCGCAGCACATTGGCGCTGGCCACCAAGAGAGCGATCTGTCACGCAGACCGGAAATATCATGAACAATAGCTCACAAGAACGGCGGCTGGAGTCTGGCTTCCACCAGCGTAGCCAATGTATTCTCCTCGCGCTAAATCGGAAGGCATGGTATCATAAAAACGCTCAACAGCAAACCCCGACCCCAATCATCTCTCGAAACCCTCGTCTCTTGAGCGCTCACCTCAAGCCTCCCACCCTCGCTCCACTCCTACTCTTCTGCACCTTGAACGGACTCGCCTCAGCCGCCGCCGCAGGTTCCGTACTAAACAAGGTTGTGAAGTACAATCCGAGGAATCGCACAATCGTCTGCGGAAGCCCACTGCCTTGAGCAAAAGCGGCAGGACTACTGACCGCTGCGCCCAAGTTCGGGAGGCCGGGACCCGTAGACCTGCCTGTTGAGCCAGCAGAACCTGAGCCCAGCGTCTGACCCTTGCCGGAGAAGAAAGCGCCAGAAGAAGCGCCGCCGCTTTTGGCTGCGTCTGCGGCGGCGGCTAGGACAGCTGTGCGGAGGGCGGTCGGATTGGCGCCGCGGATGGTTTCTTTGACGTGGGTGCCTTTGAGAATCAGGAAGGTGGGCATGCTGGAGGTGGCAGGTGTTGTTAGCTGTTGTATCTCGTGAAAGGATTTGAGTCAGGCTTACGCAGACACGCCATAGTTGCCGGCGATCTCCCTCTGTGCGTCGACGTCGACTTTGCAGAAGACTATCTTGCCTGGCTTGCTCTCTGCGGCTGCGAGCTGTTCGAAGACGGGTGAGATGACCTTGCACGGACCGCACCAGTCGGCGTAGAAGTCGACTACTGTGAATGTGGCGGAGGATGTAATTGTACGGAAGTGCGCCGAGGAGGTGACTGGAGTGACTTTCGACATGCTGGGCGAGTGGATGTGGTATGCTCAGAGGTGATCTGGGTTGGTTGGTGGTGTAGATTGGAGAATGGCGTGGTGGTACGATCGACGTTGCGGCTTTCATGTGAAGACGTGGGGTTCAGGGACACCCAAGTCCTTTCGCATTGGGAAAATAAATATAGGTATCCACCACATCTTCCCATTCACATGCAAAATGGACGCACCCTCTAGAAACATCAATGCGGTACCTGACCAACAGCCATTCACCGTTCTAGTGACCGGCGCCAATAGGCAAGTCGCCTTCTTGCCAAACAATAGCAACGACGACTGACAGGTAGGTCTTCTCCCTACAACAGCGGCCTCGGATTCGCAACATGCTGCCGCCTCGTTGACGAGTTCCTTTTCACCCGCCCCCAATCCCAATCTCTACACATTCTATACACCACCCGCGATGCGGCGAAAGGCGAGGACACCAGAATCCGCTTGAATGCGCACATCCAAAAGACGCTCCGAGAAGCCAATGGCAAGACAATGGGAATCAGTTTGCTGCTAGAAAAGCGTGTAAAAGTCGAGGGAGTGCTGGTGGATCTCGCTCAGCTGGCGACAGTCAAGGCTCTCGCACAGCAACTGCTACAGAGAGGCCAGAAGCTTGATGCAGTGGTGTGGAATGCAGGCATTGGTGGTTGGACCGGCACCAACTGGCCTTGGGCGATATGGACACTCTGCACCGACATGCTACAAGCCAGCACTTGGCCAACATATCAGTACTCAGATGTCGGCTCGACGGCCAAGCAAAAAGGCCTCAAGATAGGCAGCGAGGGAGAAGAAGCTCCTGTTCTAGGCCAAGTCTTCGCAGCAAACGTCTTCGGCCACTACCTGCTCACCCACTGGCTCTCACCCCTCTTCACACCCACCAGCCGCATAGTCTGGGTCGGCAGCGTCACCGCTCTCCCACACTTCTTCTCCCTCTCCGACATCCAGTGCCTCCGCGCCCATGACGCCTACGAATCCTCCAAGCGCCTCACGGACTTGCTCGTCCTCACCTCCGACCTCCCGTCCACGTCACCCTACACGCAAGACTTCCTCGCCACCACCACGCCCGCCGACACTCGTAAGCCGAAAATGTACGTCACGCACCCCGGCATTCTCGCCACCAGTATTGCCTCTGTCTTCTGGCTCCTCGAGCCTTTTATGATTGCTTTCTTCTACTTGGCCCGCTGGTTGGGCTCACCCTGGCACACCGTCACTGCGTACAAAGCCGCCGTGTCGCCCTGCTTCTGTGTGCTCGCACCTTCGTCACAGCTTGATGATATGGAAGCACGGGATGGCAAGGGCAAATGGGGCAGTGCGATCAATCCTTCGGGCGACGAGCGCGTGGCTCGCACGGAGACAGAGGGTTGGGGCTGGAGTGGTAGAGTCGGTGAGATTCCGGCTGGCAGCGTCACTGGAAGTCTTGGACGGTGGAGAGGCATGAAAGTCACGGGCAAGGAGGAGAGGGAGGAGTTCGAAGTCACTGGGCAGGCAGCCTGGAAAGAAATGGAGACTTTGAGAAAGGAGTGGGAAGGCAGATTAGGAAGGGTAGATCAAGCTGTGAGCGAGGATCTGTGAATCAAGAATGCATACAGAGAGATATATTGAGTTATCACTAAGTTGATCACCAGTCATTCTTGCCCTCCTTCTGAATGAATTGTGACTTTACCCCTTGGATTCCGGCATGAACAGAAAGCCTGTCTGAGCGAACTTGGGCCTGCTAGCCTGGACACCACACAAAAAGCAACATCTCATGACATCAAGTATCCACTCGTAAGTAGCATACATATCAAACAAGCCACATCAACTCTCACTCCCTCGCACACGCAGAGATAACCAATCATGCCCTCAGTTCAGATCTGGCATGTGAAAGCCAATCTGGCGTGCCGTGGACTTGCGATGGCCTGCTTCTCCCTTCACCCCTGAATCTCGCTCCCCGAGCACGAAACACTAGCACCAAAAATACCAGAATTTTTACACCGGCGGATAGAGCACTTTCACATCAGTATCCGAATGCCTCCGAGTGACTCCCAGAAAGCAATTATGTGGCTCACAGGCTACGTCGAACACCTGGCCTTCAGTGACTCCCGGCTTCCCGCCGCGCGGGCCTCAGTCAGTTCGGCGGTTGGTGACCAACATATGAGTTCGAATCACCAACAAGTACAATGTGATGGCAGTGAAACAAATAGAGTAGCAAAAGAGAACGAGATAATACTTACTAAGCAGGGGAATAAAGACATGAGACTTCTGGATGCGTACCTGCAGTATCGATGACACATATGGGTTGAAAGAACAGACCATCAGAATGCCAGTACAGCGAGGGTAAAAGGTGGGCCAGTATTCCCACGTTGTCTGGCAATATGATGCCGACGGTGTAAGCCAAAGCTGAAGTGTAGTCTCACAGGGGCAAGAGGTGAGGTCTTTGCCAAGCATGCTAGCGGACTTGTCCAAATCCACAGTATCGGCACTTCCAAAGCCCGACGATCAACTTCAAGTCACCAAGCCGAGGAAGTGCCAGCTGGCCAACAATTGCTAAGGTACTTACGTCGAGTCGTGCGCTTTCATTAAATACAACAACGACTCACAAAAGCGATCTGTCGGTGAGGTGGGCGGAGAATACCAGACACCACAATGCTCGCCTCCGGCTTCACCAATGCACCCATCACCCAACTTCTCCTACTGGGAGTCGTCGGGTCAGCGATCATCGCCAGCCTGACAGACACCAAGTACTTCCTCTGGATCGAAGTCCGCCCTCACCTGCTGGATTACTGGCAATACTGGCGCCTCTTGACATGGCAACTGGCATATACCAACAGCGCAGAAGTCCTCTTCGCCGCCATGACCTTCTACCAACTACGAGTAATTGAAAGGCTCTGGGGGAGCCGGAAGTTCGCAGTAGGCACCCACCACCACCTCCATTCGATCCGCGAATGCCCAACATGAAATCCCGGACACTTGCAATTTTTCGAATGGAGGGCTAACCGGCAAGTATTTCACAGTCCTTTCTCCTTTCCATTTACTTCTACACCGCTCTCCTCCCTCCTATCCTCCTCGCCGTGATCATCCGCCCTTTGTCGTGGGGCCACATTAACTACTTGCCTTCTGGCCCGACGCCTTTGGTCTTCGCGCTGCTGGCCCAGTACCACGCGGCTATACCGTACATCTACAAATACCGCCTATCGAGCGCATCTTCAACGCAAGAGTATGGCCTCATGCTCACGTCGAAAGCAACATCCTACCTCTTGCCCATGCAACTCGCTCTCTCGCAGCTGCCTGGATCTGCGATCGCGGCTGGAGTTGGTTGGATTATCGGATTCGCGCACAGGAGGGAGATCTTGCCTGGGACCACGAGATGGAGAGTTCCTGCATGGCTCGTCGGCGGCGCGGAGCAAAAGGAGAGATATGACAGTCTGAGGAGGAGGATGGAAGGTGAGGCTGGGAGGGCTACGGGTGTGCAGACTGATGGCGCTGCCGCGGAGCAAGGTCAGACGAGAAGGAGGGGTATGGTGGGCGGTCTTGTCGACTCATTTAGGGGTGCTGCCTAGTACGGTGCGGTGTGGGCTGGTCCGCGCGGAGTATTGTACGAGAAGCATGGATCTGCATGCTACGAAGCCATCTCCTGTGCACGACTGTGAACAATTCGACACAAATACATTCATTCGCAAAGAGGCTTCCTCTGTGGGCACTTGAAAGCTCGAACAAGCACTCAAAAACTGGCATTCCGCGTCAATTCTTCTCAGATTTACAGTCTATCCATATCAAAGGACAAGGATCTCTCTGTCCGATGATAGTAGAGGATCGACTCTTGGTTCCCGCAACGTATCTACTCCCTCACTTCGAGTGCAGATATGCAACCAATCTCGCCTCCTCCCTCCCTCTTCCATCCTGGACCATCATCATGAAGCTCTCATTCTTCAACACCCTGCCTCCAAACCCAGCAATCAGCCTCTCACTCCACCTCTGATCCTCCCACACAGACCCAGGCAGTTTCGCCGCAGCCCTCTTCACAATAGTCATCATATCGCCAGCCTCGTTACTCGCCTCTCCTTCCACAGCAGTTTTCGCATCAGTAGTGGGTGCAAGAAGCAGACCAGGCTGATACTCGGCGTCGAGCTCCGCCATCCACTTCTCCAACTGTCCCCCTCCAGCAGAATTCTCTCTTATAACAGCCAGCCACGAATAACACAACAACAAAACCCAGGCGTCCTCTTCCCACCCCGCCAGACGCAATTGCTCGAGATCAGATGTGTTGGCATTGGCTTGCACGCCAGCCATGAAGCCTTGAATCACGCTGCCGCTCGACTGAGCGAAGAGCTCTACAGCCTCTTCCAGCGTCGCCAGTCTAGAGCCCGTGGGATTCATTCTCTCGAGATCCTCGAGCGGAAACTCCGGCGACGCAGGGCGGAAGACTCTCAGCGAGGTGCGCAGGCTGTTGATGGTGCTGAGCAGAATCTCGGCCTGGCCGTCGCGGTAGATTTTCGCTTGGGCTTGTCTGGCGTTTTGAGGGGCATCAGGCAAGGCTGCCGAACCGGTCTGCAGTTTTTGGTATTTGGGCGCGAGGGAGGTGACGATCATGCGGGCGATGAAGGGGAGGTAGCGTCTGCCGTGGCTGCTGATGTCTTCGAGATAGTGCGAGATTGAGGGGAGGGTCTCAAACGGCAGGCCGCGGTCGAAGCGGATGATTTGGGTCAGAAGCTCGAGGAGGGGCTCTGGTAGGTCATCGAGGGCACTTGTCGATGTGGACATGTTGTCGGGCATGCGGCGCAGTTTGAAGGTGGCTTTGTCGCCGTTCCATGTGCCTTCTGGGGTGAAGAAGCCGGCGTAGGATGTTCGGAGCGAGACTTGCAGGTCCTCGGGCGGAGGCTTGAGGGTCAGCAAGACGGTGTCGTTCGGGTTGTCGGCCATGCAAAAACCGTAGCCGATCAAGAGTTCGTCGTTTGCTTTGGGCCCGTAGTTGTTGTCGATTTCTTGGCCGGCTTCGATCGACTGAGTGCAGGCCAGGCTGAAGCGACCGGGGTCGAATGTCCAGTCTACTTTGGACGTGTGGTGATGATTGGCGGCATCCATGGCGGGGAAGAGGACCGAAAAGTCGAGGTCGGCGGACGGGACGTGCGACATGTCCATCAGCACTGTCTGTCTGCGGCCGTCGGGGCCTGTCTTGTAGGTTGTCCAGTACTTGCTGTCCTGGGGGGTGATGGAGCGGGACGAAAAGGAGCGAGACGTGAACATAGTGATGGCCCAGCGGAAAAGGTCCCTGGAAAGAAAGTGATCAAAAGAGTGTTGCCTACCTTGACTTGCTTGTCAAAAGCGACTTACCAGGTGATGGGTTTTGTGTCAATACCGGCTGACGCGAGTATAGCAATTCCAGATTGGAACTGATCCTCGTAGATCGCCTTGAGCTTCTTCGTCGTGAACAGGGCATCTGTATCTGCCAGCCAGGCCTCGTCCTCGGGAGTGTCGAACCATAATGGCGTAGTGTGTTGCTCTTCGGGCTGTGGTAGAGACTCGAGATATGGCTTCCAGAACGATTTGGCCCCGTTGAGATACTGCAACGCCAGGTAGAAAAAACCGATGGCTTCGATCTTGAAGGCTTTCCTTTTCTGGCTAAAGACGGGATATTGACCGTCCGCCAGTGCGTTCAGGTATGAGAGAGCGATGGAGTGGGGGACAGTTGCCAGCTTGGTGCCGGGCTCAACTGGTCCAGATGCTCGCCAGTGTACGCCAGCATTGCTGTCGTCAACAATGTGAACATTGGGATGAAGATAGCCGCCCGGCTGACTACGAAGCCAATCTTCCAACTCTGAGACGGGTTTAGTCGAAGCCATTCTCGATCTGATGATGTTGCAAGATTGAGTCTTCGCCTTGGTCATGTCGAATTTACCTGACAGAGTTCTCGGCCAAAAGCCGCCACATCGAATATTATGTAAGCATGTTCGAATCTTGACTTGAACTCATCGCATCTTCCATACCTACGCTCTGTATCGATCAAAATATAAACAGTCTTCCTAGGAATTGGAACGCCAACATTGCCTCTTGAAAAGGTGATATCACTGGCGGATGTACTTCTGTCAAGAAGAAAGAACCATGACATGTATTCTTTCACGGACCAACTCGTCCGAGTGGCTGGGCAGCTGCTGTGCGGGGACAACTCAGGAGCCCAGCAATTGGAGACCTCGGGTCGAAAGCCACCAGTGACCACCCGCAGTGTACAGTATTCAATTGACAAGATGAGGCGCTTTAGCTCTCTCCCGTGTTCTCTGAGCACCATCGCAAAACGGTACAACTCAGACATGGCGCAGAACTACGTCAAGCGAGTCACACTGTTCAAAGTCCCCAAGTCCGAGCACATCGACGAGGCAAGCAAGCAGAGGAAGTATCAGGGCTTGGTGTGCACGATCTGACGATTTTGACAGGTCCTCCAAGCGTATGAGGTGTTGAAGAAAGATGCAAAAAGGGTGCGTGTGAATACTTCTCCTTTCTTTCGAGCAAGCTGACCAGATTGCAACAGAACGGCGAGCCTTATATCGTGTCTAATGCCGCCCGGAAGGTTCTGAACACTTCATCACCACTCAGCGAAGGCTACACGATCATGTCACAATCTATTTTCAAGAATCATAGCGATCACGACTTCTACGATCGCGAATGTACTGCGCACAAGAAGCTGAAAGCATGTGGTTCCCAACAACGAGTTTACCTGACAGCTTCTAACGCATAACTGCAGGAGACTACCAGCAAAGTCCGTACTGGTGTCATGACAATCGTGACCGAAGGTGCGTGGCCGGAGGCGAAGTTGTGATCGGGTATCAAGTCAGTTGCGGTTGGAATGTCCAAATATGAGCGTCTCCTTCAGCCCACCGAACAGTACCTTGACGGGCGTGCCATACCCTTGCACTCATAACATTCCAGTCAAAGGAATGCCAAGCAGGGATTTCGAAGATTATTGAAGCATGCTTGATGTTTCTTTGAAAGGTAAAGTTCTTACTGGGCTGTCAGAGCTGGAGGATCATGCTCGAGATCAGGGACGGGGTCACTTTATCTTCTTCCCACAATGGCAAATTGTTCCTTCTTATTGACTGCAAATGTTGAATTCGACAGCTAATCTAAGAGCAAACGCCGATAGGAACACTACATACTGGTTGCTTCGCTCCACCTTCGAAACATCTGACATCTGCCGCAGAACTTCCACCGCCATCGCCACCCACAAACACGTTCGCCCTTATTCTCCATTCCAGCCAGCTCAAAGTCAAGCGAAGCATCGGCCAGCACAAGACCCTCCACTCGTCCCACCCTGCTCACGTTTAGATCGCTCCGCAGGCAATAGACGCCAGGGAGAAACCAGCGCTCGCGGTGGGGTTCACCAAGCCCAATCCAGATGAGGCGGCACTAAGAGCTTCGCAGATTCCTGAACCAACTTCGCCGTCGTCCATGTCAATAGCGACATTGAGGTAACTGTCCAAAGAGTCGTCTTCATTCGCGATTCGGACGATGACGTGGCTAATGCTCTCCCACTGATCAGTGTAGCTTACGTCTTGACCTGCAGCATTGCGTTAGCATCAACGTTCATGAAATAAGAAGTGAACCTCGCATTCTGCGAGAGTTCCGGTGGCACTTACCAGGGCAACCGTTGGTCTGCCAGGCAGGGCATTCGCCCGTGATGTAGATGACGCCTTGGCGTCGCGTAGCAGCGCCGTTGTTGTAAGCCGCCTCAAAAGCCAGTTTGGCAAGCTCGAGCAACTGTCCCTTGTCTCCCCTTTTGCCAGGGGAGGCGAAGGTACCCTCGACAGTGATGGTGTACGACACGTCGCTGGCACGGTCCGAGTTGACAACGCGGCTCGTGAACCCGTAGTCTCCAGTGGGGCTGCAGCCCGTCTCCAGACACTCGTCTCTGATGATGTCGAGGATGGTAGAAGGTACGCGAGCGCCGTAGTTCAGCTTGCTGTCTGCGAACTCGATGCTGGAAACGCCGTCACCATTTGGGTTCGTGTAGATCGTGCTGTCTGATTGTCTGGCAACCAGAGCGTTCCCGGCTGCGAAGGGAGCTGCAAGGACGGTCGCGGCCTGCATGGCGATGAGAGCAGTAGGAGCGGTGACTTTCATGTTTGCGGCTTGAGTTTGCTGTCAAGAGACTTGCGGGATAGTGTAGGCTGAGAAAGTGGATTGAGAGTAGGCTGGAGGTAGAGGAGATGGGCTGATGAGTTGAGTTGAGAACAGAAGACGTCTATGGGTGCGTCTCCATGTTTATATAGTCACAGCTCGTTCTTTCATTCTGCGTATTGTTGCATGGGTGTTGGACGATCACGCTCAGTTCTCAGATGCTGCATCATCACCACACCAGCATCTGAGATTGTGTCTTCCTCCGTTTCACGCCTTGCATCATTCGTTCTCGTGTACGGGTCTTAGCCAACAAGTACCCTTGCAAAAGGATGCACTACTTCAGTCGTCAAGCAAAACGTAGCAGCGTATCTGCGGTTCACGGCCAGCAAGATTGGGACCCGTCACACCGTGATGCCAAGCATACCAGTTCCTTCTATCTATACAGGGAGCGAACATGTTTGTGACATTTTGCTCTGATTGGGTCTTTGTTGGAAAAGGTACCACTTGGTGCTTTCTTAGTCCTTGCGTTGATCTTGTTGGAAGGATTGGTTCAGCCTCAGCCAAGCCGCTATCGGTGCTATCTATGTAAATGTACTAATCCACATTGAGGCTCTTGTTCTTAGTAAGGTATCTACATGTAGTAACAAGAGATCGTCGATGTCCCATGAATACTTTTGATCTTCAACAACACCGCCACGGCCGCGGCCGCTAGCATTTGGCCTAGACTGTTGCACATTTCCAACACAGTCGACGCTATCTTTCCCGAAGAGATTGGAGCGCTGCCAAGGTGAGGCTGCAATAGAAGGAATGTGAAGCAGATGCATTCTCGCCTTCGATGATAACGATCGTCGCTGCTAGTTCTACTCTACTTCCAGTCCCGCAGAATCTCAACCGTGTTGGCCGGTCACACATGATAATCCATCCAATATACGCCTAAAGAGAGGCTCCGTCGCGTATTGCCATGACCTGAACTGCTTAATTCTCGATGCCAATGCCACTCTCGGCCCGCTGAGGATTTCTTGTCTTTCAGGAACATGTTGGTGCCGTGAATGTCGAGTTTGCATTGGAAGAGCAGTTCCGGCCAAGGCTTCCAAGTCTCGATGCGCCGATTCGATGACATGCTGTTCTTGCGATGAAGTTCCTGAGCCGACATTGAGTGCTAATCCAACAACGCCGTCATCGAAAAATTCGCCATCCAGACGCCCCTTCTAAATTTGGCTCATTGCATCTGGGAAACTGGCAGTTCCGGACAGCGAGCCTGCTTTGTTGTCTTCCGACTCGAGATTGATACAAGTCTGATCTTCGGCGAAATCCGATGTTTCGTGTCACTCATTCTCAGCCGTGCTCGAAACATTAGACAGGTGCCGTAAACAGTTCTTCGCCGCCTCACGCACTTCTTCATCCGTGTCCATCATCGCAGACAGCTCATAAGCGCGTTGCATCCAAAGATCCCAACGCGCATCTGCACTATCGTCTTCGCGCTTTCTTGCCTTCCAGATCTCGCCTTCCCATCCAGAAAGTGGTCCGCCATCGCCCAAGCCCCAGTTTGACTTTTTGTAGATTGCTCTGCCGCAGATTCTGAACCACTCCGCGGCCGCGCGAATGTTGTCCTCTGACGTTCCTTGATCATGGGTTTCCAGGGCGTCCGCAATTGTGATGAGTCCGTAACTCTCCGGCCATGTACCAAAGGGAAAATCATCGACGGTCATGCCAGCAAGGGTTAGGTGTGCTAGAAAGGCATTTAGATTCGCGAATTGGATTCGTAACAAGTCCAATTCTTCTCCCCATTTGTTGGAGCTTTGCGGGCCTGAAAGGGTTGTTAGTTGACCTGCGTTCATACGTTTGGGCCGTCTTACCTTTCCAGGCCTCCCTGAAGTCCATGGTGAACCACGGTGCATCGGTAAAATAGCGCAGCCCATATTGGCTTACGATCGGCTCGCCCGGTCGGATTTTGGGCGTGTTGCCCCATCGATCATAGGTACTTAACTCCATATCCTCACCCGACTCGTTCCGTGCGGCGGGTCGCCGACATAGCTCGAGTATAAGCTGGACCAGGCTTTGCAGCACTCCATCATCATTGCTGTGTTCGGCTGCCGATATGAAAGCGCATCTGAACTCATTCCAGCATGCTTCCGGTTTTAACTCGCGGCAGAATGAGGCGGCGATAGCGTCGGATACCTCTTCGGGGCTGGAATTGGACTGGAAGAGCGTCTGCAATTGATCGACGACGAAGTTCGCAAATCGATCTATTGCTTGTGAGCCTTTTGGTTCAGGGTCTCGTCCAAATGCGTGGTTGTGATCGCGTGGTCTTTGCTGCAGAAACGATCTGTATTCGCTCGCCCATGCGGACATGTCGGTCATGGTGCTTGTTGAGTGGAGTTACATGCCGGAGCTTGACTTGTGCTCTGAGCGCTGTGATCTGTGAGTATATATGATTGAGCCATCTCACCTGACATGAGATCTACATGCCGGTGTCTATTTCCAACGACCGGTGAAGAGTCTAAGTCCATGTGGGGAGGCGCGAAGGATGGAAGTGTATACTGATTGATCGACAGATCAATAATTCTGGGCCAGGACTACAAAAAAGAACCTAGCAGATACCATCCGTTGCGGTGTTGACAGATAAGGCAACAAGGTGACTCGTGAGCTCTAGGAGGCTCAGAGCACCTCAACAGTCAACATCTTCTTTTGTGATGTTCCGATGACTTAGTGTTCTCATATATCGGCCATTTTACTGGCTGATGTCGTCGTGGCTACACGATCAATTTAGTTTGGTATCCGGGTAAGAGTTGGAAGGTGGCTGACGAAAAGTAACATCCTTCTGATCGGATCGGACGATGACTGTTTTTAGCACTAATCCTAACCCTGCGACGACGGACCAGTGAGAGCTATCGCTCGCCGCACTCACCACCGAGACTCTATTGCGCTTGTTCCTCGCTCGTTGCTCGTTGTTAGTTGCATATCGACTCATTTCATCTCTCACTCCGAAAGATCACGCTCTTACTGTTTTATGAACGGTAGTCCGACATCATCCTCAACTAAACCGCGGTCGGTATCGAAGAGCCAAGAATGGGAGTTTAGAGCTGGGATGAGGAGCCTACAAGCCGGCGAACGCACCAATTCTTTGAAGCTCTGGACCTTGGTATAAACCCACGCAATCGAGCTTTTCAGTCACTTAAAGTAGCGTCAATGGAGCAGTTGGTAGGCTTGATGGGCGTCTATTACATCGACTGACCAACCAAGTTCGTTCACTGTGGTGGCGACTGGAGGCATGGCGTCGTATCATTTAGCGCCGCGCAGACCAGCCTCCTGTCATTCGCTGATGTGCCGCCACGACATCGATAATCTCCGACCATCGTCATATCGCCTGTACCCGTATATTCTCTCTTCGCATGCGGAAATTGTCGCTTTCAATCTGAAGGGGCAACATGATGGGTAACATGCAGCCTGGCGGCGACACGCGCCGGAGCATTGCAAAATTCCAGATGCTTGTAAAGATCAACTACTTATTAAAATTTAGATGGCACTTATCCCCTGAAGTTGAAACCAGGCGCCCGCAATACCTACTCACCTCAAAACTCGTCGACCATGGCAGGATCCATTGGTATACACAGTGACCAGCGTACAATCTTACGATAACGGCACTCTTCTGCCTTCACTGGTATACCTCAACAATCCATTCGAGTCTTGCAACGTTTCGCAAGTTGCCATGTACATGGAGAGCTCGGGAGGAAGGACTGCCGCACCAATCGCCGTGGCAGGTTGGGGCGTGACCGTTCTGGGCATGTCTACCTGCCGAGTCGAGCTTGAGGATGGTCCAGTCATAGTGAACTTGACAGCAGAATGGGATCCATACCCTTCTACCATTACAACATTCTCGGGGTACACTACCTTTCTCGGCCGGGACAAAGATACGCGCGCGAGTTTGTACTGGGGCGAGTCTCTGCTGGCGAGCCACCGTGTGCATCTAGGTAATGCGATGAATGAAGTCGGAGCGAGTACTACGAAATCCGAGATTACCATGACAGTGCGCGGCTCCGGCGAAGACATCACCGACCTGTCTTTCTTCAACATTACTCAACGAAGTGTGGCTTTCCAAGTCGACGATAGCGGCTCTACATTCACTACCATCGGGGTCGTGGATGACGATATGACTGTCGGATCTATGGCCAGGGCCGGCTCCACTCTCTGGCTAGCGGCAGACAACCTGGCTAAGTCCTTCCTGTCAGTCATTCTGACCGACCTAGGTCAGATTATGGCCAAACAGAACATCCTTCAAGACGCAATCCTACTTCAACACTTCACGTCGAACTTTTCCAATATCCTCGAGGGTCACGACACTCGTGGAGCCGGGCCGATGCTAGAGGATTACGACACCCTGAAAGACACGATAGGACCTATCGGTGTTCAACCTGCGACACTTGCCGTCAACTATCTTTGCAACGTACCACAGC
>Ga0265798_10003105_pt1 | contig 23925 bp, 28 predicted proteins | sample P3T30metagenome_FD_192430 | JGI IMG/M metagenome (GOLD analysis project Ga0265798, IMG submission 192430) | Plant litter microbial communities from East Loma Ridge, Irvine, California - P3 T30 | ecosystem: Environmental > Terrestrial > Plant litter > Unclassified | place: USA: California... | reverse complement strand
TCAGTGTTCATCAGTGTTCATCAGTGTTCATCAGTGTTCATCAGTGTTCATCAGTGTTCATCAGTGTTCATCAGTGTTCATCAGTGTTCATCAGTGTTCATCAGTGTTCATCAGTGTTCATTGATCTACAACTATTGCATGAGTCTCGGAAAGTGTATTGTGGAGAAAGATGCCTATACAAAGCTTAAATACTAACATTGTTGGTGGAGATCTTCCGGAGTAGCCGACAATTTTTGGACGGGAACGGAGCATCCGCGCAGCCTTGTATCGTAGTCTGTCCGGTATGCATGAAAGCCATCGGCGGTTCGCCTACACACAAACCATAATGTTGGGATTCACCGGATCAAAGTGATCGAGCTTGGAGGTCGGCAGGCTCAAAATGATCGTCGGGTAGGACTAGAGCATGTTCATATCCCTGTAACGTGAATTTCGGCGACAATTTCTTGTGTTTGGAGTGCTGCTTGTTCGTGGTTACGGTTCCTGAATGGCTTCAGTGTAGCTTTCCGCTCCCATCGTCCAAACAAGAATGCGGGGAATGAAGCTTATCTCTGACGCGTGTGTAGTCAGCGGTTATGCGGTCAGCGTGTACATGTGTTGGTGTTGGGCCCAAGATGAGCCCCGAGTTATGCGCCGGCGAACGCGACCTCGCGACTACCGGTCGAAGATCGAATCCCACGGAAGTATGGGTAACGGTGTTGTTTTCTGGCGGTCGTAGGAAATTTATGATCGACTTTCGAATAATCTTGCCAGTTCCAGAATTGCTGCGCTTCGCTATCGAGTAACTACAGTGGCGGCAGGCCCTGCCTCTTCGGGCGAGCTGTCTGTGGCGAGATAAGTGGCTTTAACACGATACTACGGACGAAATTAGAGTCTCTGGTAGAACCTCAGCCTCCTCCACGTACTTGTGAATTGATTGACTTGGCGGGCGGACACCAGCTGCTGTTGTTACTGCGCCTCTATTGCTTCGTGATCGATGACGTCATATTCTAGACGCTTCAGCTTTTTCAGATTGTTAGGGTGTATGTCGATAGCTTTCAAACTCACAAGGAGCTCCAGTGAAGCCTATAGCAGGAACATCCAGCGATGCGTCGCTTCATGTTGAGCCTCTGTCATGCTTTGTGTCGAATCGCTGCCCAACGACTGCATGGAAGGCTGTCGATGGAGCTCGGGACCCTGAGGATCCACGGTTCTAGTAGTGATTATTCGTTGCAGCACATCGCTGAAGTAAGGAACACCTTGGGCTCGTATACAGTAGGTACTCATAGTACTCATGCTGAAACAGAGCGCTTGCACGCGTCTCGTAAAAGGCCATCATCCAGCTCAAACGTCCACAACAGATCTGACATGTGAGGCTGCAGATCTGGATTGCGCAAGACGAGTGACACAGGGCGCGTACTTTACTTAGTACGTGGGCGGCTACTATTTTCACGACCCGCACCCGTGCGAGGCGCGCGTGGAGAGGGGCGAGTACAGAGCCTCACCAGGCGCTATGTCAGATTAGGTCTTAGCGGTCACTCATTGGTTTGTACCTTTGTGGGGGATGTCCAGATTACCAACAACCGATCATGAGTCGACCGCCGCCTCTGGATCTCAAACGAGCCGGACGACGCGCGCAAGACATTAGAGGGCTGAGTGATGGAGGGCAGCAGCGGAGACACCGAAGACATGCTAACAACTGTCTTTGCGAATGTCTTAGATTCTCACACCACCTTCTAGAAACGGAATGGCATTAATCGATCTTCTGATTGGACGATCGATGAGGCGGAGCAAACCTCGAAGACCTGGCCCACGATGCTCAGATGCTGTCGCATGAACTTGTATAGCGTCGCAAGGTCTGTTGATTGTTGGCAAATAGGTGTTGTCAGCTCATCGGAACGTATGGATTGCTTGTCATCATTTGTGCGGCGACCAAAGATGTTTGAACCGACGTGACTCCCAAGAATGTTTTGCAGCCACGATGGCCAATTGCGTGACCTTTGCACATAACTTTGACGATCACTTTGCGTGCATCCCAGCATACACATACATCTTTGGGATGCTGTGTAGCAAAACATCCGGCGTCGTCCGAAAAGATCGTGAAGGTTGGGTGGCATGCGTAGCGGCCGAGGAAGTCACTTGCCAAGCTACTGAGCCACATTGAATTCCAACACGCGTCGTGGCGACTCTGGACCTTCCACATCCGGCGGGTGCCCTTGCTGGAAAGGCTGGTTAGATTCGTCACCACGAAATGCACATTTTTTGCCAGCATGACATGGCACGTGTAGGATATATGGGACAAGCCTGCGCTGCTGCTTGCGTGGTCGCGTACTATCCATCGACTAACCTCACCGCCCATATCTAAGACCAACGTGACTAAGTCTAGGCCAGCGTACAGTCCTCGATTTGCAAGACTACATATCCTGCAGCGCAACCCGCAGGATAGGAGCCTCCGCCATCCACTCATCGCTTCTCTTCCTCGCTGGAAGAAACGGTGCTTCTCAAACATCGGGCCTGGTCGAAACGAAACGGGTACACAGCTTGATTGGCTCATAAAGCCTGTTCAGGCTATCTGCTCTGAAACACGTACTATTCTGAGCGTGTACTTGGTGCTCCGGCAATCTTCAGGTTCAAGCAGAAAGGACCAAACAGCCGCCAGCCCAGTTTTTCGTGGGGCGCTAAGGATCGGTCGCTAGCGATACGGCACGAACCATTGGCTCTCTACCCACCAGTGGTGTGTCGGATCCTCCTCGAGTCCAGCATCGCGAAAAGCTGCCGTGGGTTATTAAATATCGCTTTCTGCCGCTGATACATTTTTCTGGTCAGTGCAAGTCTTCACTTCCCTCTCTTTCTTTCACTCCTTACACCCCAGCGGTGAAGGAGCATCCCAGTCAGGTCACTGCTTATCATTCCACCTTCCCGCCATCCCTTCCCCAGCAAAAGCCTCCCTACCATCGTTACTTCGTTCTGCCGGTCAGAATATCTTGCTACCTTAATACACGGCCTTGCATTCAACCTTGCACCTCTCAACCAACCAAGCCACAACTCAGCCTTTCTCGGACTCTAGCTTACACCACGAAAAGCAGACGGACTCTCTGCCTTACAGGGCACCAATATTATACGAAAAGCCACACTTGGAGTACCATCATCACTATCTTAAAAGATCTTCGGCCCACCTACCGGAAACCCAAACATCCAGCATCATGCCTTACTCAGCAAACCTCGCCGCTGAGAACAGCGCAGCTCTCGACCACTTCATCCAGATGCCTGTTTCTCAGGACATGATTTCTTACCTCGCACAAAAGGCTAGCCAGGTCATTCGCTGCGAACCGTCACTCAACAAGAACCTTCCCCCAACACCGCCAGCTTCACCACCCCAGCATGCTGCTCAGATCCGGGAGGCACCATTGCCCTCAATCGAGGAGTTCATCACATCTTTGGTCGAGCGGTCGCATGTCCAGGTCCCAACACTCATGACTTCATTGGTCTACCTCAGCAGGCTCCGGTCGCGACTGCCCCCAGTTGCCAAGGGCATGAAGTGCACCACCCACCGCATCTTCCTAGCAGCTCTCATTCTCGCGGCTAAGAACCTTAACGACTCGTCGCCAAAGAACAAGCACTGGGCCCGATACACCGCTGTCCGCGGCTACGAGGGTTTCGGCTTCTCCATCACTGAAGTCAACCTCATGGAGAAGCAGCTGCTCTTCCTCCTCGACTGGGATCTCCGTATCAACCCCGAAGATCTCTATTACCACCTCGAACCTTTCCTGGCACCCATTCGTGTTTGGCAAGCACGTCAGGCTGAGAAGGCCAGACTTGCCGAGAAGGAGAAGGAGTTTGCTCGCCAACAGTACCAACTCACTGCCGAAAACCTCTACTACTCCACCACATCATACGCATCCTATGCGCCTCGCCAACAAACACATCGCATCCAACAATCATCGCGCGCACCATCGCGAACTCCATCATTGTCCCCACCTACGCGAAGCTCTTCAGTCTCCACTTCGTCAGACTCGCCGCTCAGCTTCACCGAAGAGCCCGCAGAGGCCTTCGTCCATCGCTACGATTCCGACCAGGGTGCAACTCTGGTACATGTTAACGGCCCCGTGCCGCAATCGAAAATCCACCTCCAGCATTCGCTGCCACTCTATGACGAGAAGGCATCCAAGAAGGCGAAGACCTCGGGCGGCTTCTTCAACCGAGTCTTTGGTCAGACAAACACTGGCCGCCAGGCCACATATTAATTGCATTCGCTTTACCCCAAAATCCGTCTACTAGACCAACGAATTTCCTTTCACATTGTTCAAAAGAACGCGACATGAAGCGATGAGCTGTTTCACTGGTTGAGCATCGTCATGGTATATCATGATCACATCGTTCATATCATTTTGCATGGTCAGGCGTCAATCTTGTCGAGCATTTACACCGCGTAGCATTTGCATGGCGCAAGAGGATCTTGATTATCACTAGGTGGCCGGCGTGCCGCAATATACCAATAGTAGTCTAGTCACATATCGCTGAAGATGCGAGTAATGAAGAAGTCAAGTCGAAACCATTTTATCCTATCGTGCTTGGCGACGTTGGTGATAAAGTGCGATGCTCAACCCTTGTTCTGCAATCTCCGACCTGATGGATGACACTAGACGTAACGGCAATCGTGAACTATTGTTTCTGCAAGGTTGAGTGTATCGAGGGGTGGGTGACATTCCTTCGCGCGCGCCCAAGCGTGTCATTCTCGTGATCAGCCGTACCCTCAAATGTCGCTTCGAAAAGAAGAGGCTGTACAGAACGCACTCCACCCATCCCCACTAGAAATCGGAACACCGGTGTTCAGCCGTTCTTGCCATGTGTCCAATCGTGCGTCCATGGTCTGCCACGGCGACATGTCTACCCTGCCACCCTGCGCACCGCACGGTGACATTCTCTCAATGTTCTGCCTCGAGCATCTTTTACCGGCCACTTGCGCAGCCACGCTTATTTAGTTAGCCACAGCCCAGGAATTTATCGTGACCCACTGGCTTCATTGCATCACGCCGTCAGCCCTAGTCTAGTGAAGCCTTGATCACGAAGTGAGATCCATTGACCCGTAGTCACGAGCTGTGTTGTCTAACGTGGTGGCATTGCTGGGTGACCGGTAGGCAATGTGATCAGTCGGCACCATCAGCATCGCCATAGGACAAGAATTTGGACAACAAAGATCTTGCGCTATGCAGGGGCAAAGGAGCCAGCACGTTGGCGATCATACGTCTGGGCAATGCAGTCGAATGGAGTTGCATGCATGTTGCGTTTCAAATGAATGCCTTGGGCGGGAGCAGTCTGGTTACGGGTGGTGGGGTAAATTAGCGTGGTGGAAAGTGGGGTCCGCTAGTGAAGGTCTCCTTCCTGTTGTTCGCGAACACATGGCATCCTCAACCTGTTCGAGCTCGAACGATGAGTCAACTGTACAATACGCCTTCGTACAGCAATTCCATCGCATTGTTTGGGCATTTTCCACGACGCACTTTGGGCGTCTCACATCTCCACACCATTCGAGATTTGTGCGTCATGCGGATGCCTTCCCTCGTATTATGCTCTCCATATTGGAGCTTATATACTCCAATGTACACGTGTCGACGGACTGCGATGTCCTTCCTTCTTCGATCTTTAGGCGCGATGCTATGAGACTCATGGGCTCAATGAACACAGATTTACTCACTCTGGAAGTCATCCCATGCGTTACTTTTATGCATGCAACTTCCTTTGAGAAGTCGCAGCATCATGGTAAGTCCGGAGGTGGGTGACTTCATTTCTGATCATTATTTGCGCTTGCTTGACGTATACCTTGTGTACTTTACGGGTTGTGAGAGGTATGAAGGAAAGCACTCGTGTGAAGTCAGGATTGGCAATGACTCGGTCGCGAACTGACAGCTGCCACGGCCATGTCTCATGCGGAAAGCCCCCGGCTCCTTCAGATCCACAATGTGCTCCTCAGGCAGTAATGGGAATCAAGCATGAAGATGAGAGGCAGATCTGATACACCCAGTTGACAAACCCGTTACCACGGTAGCTAACATTGCCGAACTGTTCCGAGCTGACTATACTTGTCCTTCTACGTGTCGCGAGTCGACTTCACCGTTGTCACTCTTCTCGATCATCGTCTTTTCTTTCGTTGACCGCCGGCGGTCCCTTCTTCTTCCTTTAGTAATGGTTCGTCAATTCACGTTCCCACCCAACGAGCGGCGGGCGACAGGCCTCGACGGCAGGACGATGCGCTATAGTCATTGGCGACGGTACAACACCTTCTACGGGCTGGCATTGACAACAACACTAGCAACAATGCTTCTCTTAGCTGAACTCAACCAATGGCGCGTCACCGGCGATCTGTTTGTCCTGGCCAACAAATTCCCTGGCAGTGTGGCGCTCGTGGTCCAAATGCTGGCCGCCTTCTTTGGGCTCTTGCACGTAGCAGTCATCAGCAAGCTCATCAACTACGCACTACGACTGAGGATCACCAAAGTGAATGTGTCTTTGGACGTGTTGCGAACTTGGGTGGACTTGAGCATTCCACGGGTTGACTGGGATTTGCCCGTTCGATTCTTCTTTCCAGTCCTATTCGTGGTGTTTTTGAGTCTGGTTCCTGCGGCTCTATGGGCTGGTTCTATGTCGCCGTCGGTATCCAGGACTATCGGGAGCGGCATGCTACTAATACCAAGCTACGAAGACGTGTCCATGATTCGAGAGTACCCGATGATGATCGGGGCTGCAGGTCCCTCAATACGCACACGGAGGGGCTTCTTTACGTACTCCGTCGGACAGCAGCAGAGCGGACCACTGATGGGATCAGCAGCAGGTGCCTCGTCAATAGGTCGCGGTCAAGAGCATCTCCATCGCAAACTCGATAACACTCAATTTAGCTACCGTGGGCGGTCTTATGGTGTTGGAGCATCCGTCGGACTCATGGACCAGGGAATATCATCGGATACACAGATTGCAGGCTATCAGTACCAAGAGCCCGGCTATCTGGCAAACGTTACGTGCATGTACAACACTAGCTCAGACTTCAGACTTTCCGGACCGTACAACGAATGGATCTACGCTGCGTCTGGCAATCTTCCAGACAGTGTAGGCGGCGGGGAGTACTCAAATTACGTTGGCCACGACGGGAAAGCCATCGTAGCTATCGGTGTAGCGAACAGCGAGGAGTCCCCGCGCCGCTACCTCGCCATCGCGGCTGGTGAAGCCTATGCTTTTCTGAACAATACTCAGTGCGAGTTCGACTTCATCCCCATGCTCTTCAATGTCACCGTTGATATGGGTATGCTTAACATTACTGTGCGACCGAGCACGATGCTGCGCGACTTCAACCCGCAGCGTAATATAACACGGACCGTTGTACGCCAATTCGAGCTCATGTCCAACGACATGACCAACTTGTACGTCTCACTCATCGGCGAATCTTTCAACAGCAGTATCGCAGCGTATAAAATGCGCGCATCCGCCTTGCGAGAACCCTTCACCGACGAAGAAGCCACACTAGCCGGTCTCACGAACTCGATCACAGCAATGGCGGACGACATGCTTGTTGCCTACGCTTCTGCCCAGCTCATGGTGGGCCGCATGTTCACGCCACAACCTGCACGTGTGTACGTTTACGCGCTACAATTCGGACAGCCAGGCTACATCTACGCCATCTTTACTTTGAACCTCGTCATCATCTGCGCTGTGCTCGCCGAAGCAGTACGCACCTACGGCTGGGCCAGTCTTGGGGGGTTCAACTACCTCGACCCCCGCGATCTCATCATTGCAGCGTCTCGTGGTGGCCCTGAGATCGCGCAAGCAGCAGATCAAGTGGTGGAAAAGCGGGATCGCAAGACACTGAAGCATATGTGGCTGTTGAGCGACCCGGACGAGGGCAATGGCAGCTTGGTGGTCAACATGAAGGGCGACGGAGACGGTCATATGCGAATTTTCGTCGCGAGAGCAGGGGACAGCGGGTTGAAGACGCCGGTCATGCCGAGTACGCCTAAGACGCCGAGTGAGATGGACATGGAGTTGAAGATGAGCGGGTTTTACGAGGATGAGGAGGAAATAGCGAAGAAAATGCCGCGGAGGCAAGAGACGCTCAAGGTCGGAATTCTGGGCTTGATTAAGAGACAATGATGCAAAGCGACAGGAGGATAATAGTTGTAATGAAGTAATGAATACTTGGCTTTGCGGATTATGCATGCAAACATTGTCAGCAAAATTGGCGTCCTGCTTACTTTCTGCTTAGTTTCTACCTCTAAATTGTTCAGCGACCATATCACCAAGCGTTCGTCTTTGTCTCGCGTCACCCTGCCCTGTCTCACCAGCCAATATTCCAGTCGCCGCTCCAGAACCACCTTCTCGCTCCCTCTCAGCGTCAAGTCTCGCTCGCAAACCCTCAAAGCCCTTCTTCTTCTCTTCGCCTACCATCCAGCCCGGTACTCTCCAATCTATTGCACCTGGAAGCAAGTCTCGTCTGTATGCCGTGCCTACTGCCCAGCCCACAGCCGCAGCAAGCAATGACCCAGGGAACTGGCTAAGTGCGAGTTGTAGAGGTGGTAGATAGGATAGCGACTTCGAGGTAAGCGTCAAGCTCCGAGACCATATACTCGTAGCAGCTTGTGTGTTTGACTGCGAGGAGGCCGATTGTGCAGGCGCGAAAGCGGCGATTTTGTAGCGGTACACGTATGGTATCGCAGCATAGTAATTTGCTAGGAGCGCGAAGATGATAGGCGTCGGACCGGCGGGTAGGTAATTTATGCGCCCGAACGTGAGAGGGCGGAGGCCGAAGATGAGGATCAAGGGTGGCAGAAGGGTCGTGTAAGGTAGAGTCGCGAGTAGGAAGGACTACATATGCTGTTTAGCCTGAGATCCTGGTGTACACATGGCGCTGAAGACTTACTGCGAATTTCCTGCTTCCCCACAATCTCTCGATTACGCGCAGTTGGTAGAATGTGAGGACGCCGAACAGGACTTCAGTCGAGTTGGTGAAGCATGTCTGAGTATATGTTAGCTTCACTGAATAGCGATTCACTTGCCAGGATCCATCACAACCACACGTCTTTACTTTAACACTGCAAGCGAAGTTCTGCTTACCTGCCACGTCAGAAACCTCCAGAACTGGCGGTACGTCCATATATGCGGCACCACCGAAATGTGCAAGTAGTACCGCGTGTCGGTGATTGTCGCGAAGAGGGCACCGATGACGGTCGAGAACACCAGAAACTGGCTCACTGGCGCGTTGGTGAAGCCGGAGGATATCATTGTGACTTCTGCAAGGATGTGCGATCGCGCATAGTTGTTGCACAGAGGGTGGGATGAGCGATGACGAACAAGCGGGTTGCGGAGCTGATGCGGAGGTGCCACGGTTGCGATTGCCCAGGTTCACGTGATCAGACTAGACCCTTGGTGCACCGCAGCAACTTCCCCTTCCACATTAGCAACACTCGCACCCATATTTTATCTACAATGATTGTGAGCCAATTCCAGCACACTGTTGTGATTTGCTAGAGTGACATTGTTGTTCAATCGCTGGACTCGGCACGCTGCCTAGGCAGACATCCTGCCGCTATCTCAGCCCCGGACACGTTCAGGTTTCTAAGGGTCAAGTATCTTGCAAGGCACCTTCAATCACCTCACACGTCTCTTCATCATGCGTGACCACGAGACCTTCTGCCGAAAATGTACCTCGATTTCATTCAAAGCGATGAGCGCTGGCGCGGGCCAAACACACCATGAGAGTTGGACTGCCTTGGAGAAGTCGGCTGCGAAGGGTTGTCGACTTTGCAGCTTTTTAATCGCCGACCGAAGCCCTAAAGAAGATCTTGTGCACCTGAAGCTCTACACTGGCGAGTCTCCGATCGTGCTGAGGATGGGATGGGCACGCTTGCACATGTCTCCGTAAGGAGAGGCTATGGAGGAAAACTACACGCTCATCCTGCCCGAGGGTACAACAGTATCATCGAGCGTCCTTTCACGGGGATTGACGAATATACAGGCATATCCGATCATTCACTACAATCCCGTCTTCATGAAAGACATCAGATACAGGACCGTTCCTCTCAGCCAGCAATCGACCGGGTTCAAGCATGATCATCGGATTGCCACTCGACCCATGCATCGTGTCAGAAGTCAAGCCTTGCGAGCCTCCCGACACGCATTTTAGACGTCTGTCCAGATGCAGATGCATCCAAGGTATCACTGGTGAACGGTACTGGCCTTGAAGCTGCATATGTTACTCTCAGTCATTGCTGGGGCGATGTAACATCCAATACTGGTAATATGTAGGTACTCGCCATCCACCACACTCTCCCGTGATCTATTCATCTACGACGTGCACGATCTCACATCTCGGCCCTGATCAGACTCTTTAAATGTACCTCCGACAACATCGACTTTCTGTACGGTGGCTTCTCCATCGAAAGCCTTCCCGTGCTTTACAGAGACGCTGTGATGGCTTAGTATTTGTGCGCACGTCTGATACGAAGGAGGCGTATCGTCGCGTTGGCACATTCTGGATTGGATTCTTTTCTGGGGATGACAGCGGCAGTAACTGGCAAAGGGCTGGATTTGTGGAAAGTACGATGGAGATTATCTAAACGACCGATTGATGCGAGCCTCGTACACGCTCAACGAAGAGACTCCCAATTAGGCCCAAAAGCTGTGATTGCTCAGCGTAGCATCTCAGGCAGCTTGCAAGGAATTGGGGCCACGAAATGGCTACGTATGAACCGACAAAAAGGTGTAATCGTTCAATCATGCCTTTATTCCCAGTACTTTATCCCACCCACCTATCTACAAACCCCAGACCCCAAACCACGATCCCTCCCCTCACAATCATCCCCTAAGTATTCTTATACGTCCCATAACTTCCATACCCCCCAGTCGGCGGCGCGTACTTTCCATACGAACCATACCCCCCCGATGGAGGCGTAGCAGGAGCGCCGTAGGTACCTACGAACATCAGTTTCCCCCTTCCCAGCATTGAGGGGCAGATGATAGGTGGCTTACCGTAGTTGCCGTATGTGCCCTGAGGAGCAGCTTCGGCGTTGGGTTCAGCTTCGGGTATGGCGATGGGAGCTGCGATGACGCTGGCTGCGAGGGTGAGGAGGGTGAGGGTGAGCTTCATTGTTGTGGGTAGATGCTGGTGGGTAAGGGCTTAGTGGGGATGAGGTTGTTCGGCCTGAGACTTGAAAGCTTGTGAGAGCGGATGTGGGTTTATATACCAGGGAGCTCAGCTCGTGTATTTGATGACTGCATCACCGCGTCGACATGTTCTTCCACCAGCGCAAGACTACATATCGACAATGCAGAGATCACGCACTCCACCGATCTGAAGGCGTGAAACCTTGAAGCTGAAGTGAGGTCTTGACCGGACTAGGTAATAGCAAGCGTTTAAATGGCGCTGCGTAGCCCTTCGAGATAGGTCGGGCCTAGCTCCAAGATATTGGAGGCTTCATGGCATGCGGAAGGAAGTAGTAAGAAGAAGCGTGTTCTTGGCGTTAATACCACAAGGTGTATGTTCGTGGATGTGAAGTATGGCAGGCTGACTGAGCAGTGGTAGTGCGGGTACTTGTTCCGAGTGGAATTGTGGGAATGGAATACTGCGAGGTTTACTTTTTCCTTTGTGAAGGCGGCGATTAGTTCGCTACTGTAGATAGTGTTTGGTAAAAGGGTCTTCTCGTACGGTGTTGCATGTACGCCGAGATCCACGACCAGTATGGCTATCTCTTGTGCTCATAACCATCGTGACAAGCTACACTTCGTGAAGCGACATGGCCATTCGTCTAGCCCGACACGCCAAACTCTGCCCAAAGGAGCACGACATTGCATAGTCGCAATGCGAAAAAGCCGATGATGCTCCCATTCTAGATCCAGCCCTAAGCGCCACGCTCTAATGTGAATGGCTGGCGCATCATGCTATTCTTTCAGCTGGAGCGGGGCAAGCCTCAGAACTTCTCCAAGCTGAGTACCACGCACGCCACGAGCCTGGCTAGACACGCAAGCTTGCATTGGTGTGTAGGGTGTGGTGTGTGATACGTGATTGACTTGAGCTGGTGATACTGGTGTTGTGGTTTTGCTGTCAACTGTCGTCCGTTGTCACTCACCATTGACAGTACCCATTGACCCTTCTCTCTTCCCGCGATCTTACTGCAACAATGTTTGGGTTAGACATGTTTCGCTCAGAGAAACGTACCGGTTTCGAGCGCGTGTCGGGCTCGGACGACGATCAAGAAGAGCTGCTGAGTCAAAGTGAACGGTCCTCACTCGAGGCTCAATCAAGAAGACCAATCCCTCAGGTACCATCATGGATTGCAGCCAGCATCGCGGTCGTTTGTACTGCGATACTGTTTGCCGTTCTCGGGGTGCTCGCTATTCATTACGTGCGGAGGGACGCTGATGCTTTCAGCATACGGCATACTTCGCAGTACTGTATGTCTCCAGAGATTACATGTGAACCTAATGCTAACACAAGCACAGCGCCAATAGTCGGCGACGTGGGTATACAATATAGCCCAGTCCGCTTCGAAGGGTCGTTGATGAAGCCGAACGACTTCAAGCTGGACGCTGGACCTGAGGTTGACGCAGCCTGGAAGTCATTGGGTGCGGACTACCACGCAGCGAGGATACCAGTGGAAGAAGCAGCGCGCTCAAATCTTGCCCCAGACCAAGTGAAGATCAAAAAAAAGTACGGTGGCGGCTATCCAGCGCACGTCGAAGGGCTGCACCATCTCCACTGTCTCGTACGTCGAATACTTGCATACCTGACGCACCGCTAATGGACTGGTAGAATCTCCTGCGAAAGTCGCTGGCGTGGAATTTCGATTACTACAAGGAGCAGGGCCTGGGTCCTTTCTCGAATGACGCAAATATACTGAAGCACCACGTCACACACTGCCTGGATATACTGCGCCAGCAATTGATGTGCACCGTCGACGTCGGCGTGCTCGGCCAGGTGTGGTATCAGCCTCCCGATTCACCTCTAGAGGCCTTTGTCGACTTCAACACCGTCCACAAATGTCGAAACTTCGACGCGATCCGAGACTGGGCCGAAAAGCACCAGCTGCCCGATGTCGAGGACGTCCCGGAGGACTTTTTGGAGTTACCAAAGGATGGCGATAGGGTGTGGCACACTGTGCCATGAGTCGTTTGTTACTGTCTCCGTGTCGATGACCCAATAGGATGTGCGGGAATGGTACCGGCCCCACCATCGCATACGGCGAACCCAGTGTCCTTTGTGAACATCCATTCACAGCCAAGCTTACTCCAATTCGCCCACTCATGCTTCGGTTTGAAATTAAGCTGACCATTTACGAGTGTTGCAAAGTCGACGTCAATGTGCGTCTCGTGCATGCTGACTCCCGTGGGGATCCCCCAAAGCCGTGCTCTGTCGAAGTGATACATCATCCAGATATTGCGAGCAGCGTGCACGAATCGATCCTGTCCCGTCTTGCTTCCAAGTACCTTCTCAGAAACCATCATGGTCATGCTTAAGATGTTGGAGAAATGGCACAAGACGTTAGACAGGCCGCCGTCCTTATATCCATGCTTGATGACGCGCGTGACAGCGATGTTTCTGAGCAAACTCGCATCTTCCACCGTAATGCGAAAATGCTCCAGGAAACCCACCTCAGGCGAGTCATCAAAGTGACTGACATGCTTGTCATCTAACGGCAGATACAAAATATCCGTATCAAACCGAAAAAAGTACGCCTCAGCGCACCGCGCAGCCTCATTCGCCGCTCCAACGTGATGACGCACCAGGTGTCCCGCTTTCCCAGCTTGGTAGTATGCTTCTGCGCGTGATTCCTGGCATATGTTGACGATGAGGGGAGCTGGACTGGGTGAGTAGCGCGGACAGAATGAAGTCTCGTCGTGGGTGGAGTCGTGGGGTTTGGTGCGTAGCGCGACGAGACGGGGTGGTTCGGCGAAGTAGGTGAGGGTCCAGATTTGAAGGCGGAGTTCTTTGGGGAGGTTGGAGAGAGACATGACGGAGAAGGCGAGATTGTGATTGTGGTTGTAGGAGGATGTTGTTAGTGATGTTGGGAAAGGAAGGTGCGAGGGAAGGTGCGAGACGCCGGGATTGTGGGGCTGGTCCTGCACGTGAGACCGCGTTTTACTCACACCACTGAACATAACATCACATCATCACTCAGAAAGACACAAATTTGATGATTTTTTTGGTATTTTTTTCCAAGATTTCGACACATCCCATAGTGCCATGTTTTACGCCTGAACGCCCACAGTCTACCGGTCAGATTCCGCTAGACAACAAAATCGAAAAGTATCACCACGACGGGTGAGGGGTATATCCCAGTATGTATTCAAGCTCCATTGAGCCAAACATGTAAACAAAAGAAAAGGAAAGAAACAGACAGTATCATCGACATCTTTGCTCTGCAAAATCGCGTCCTAGAAACGTCTAATGCGCCGTGCAGCGATACAGACATTTGTAGTAACATCCAACCGAATGTGACATTTGGCGGTACCAATATGCGAAGTAGCGTGCAAGTTGGCGAGCGTGAAGGCGGTGTGCGAATATGTATGTGGTAAAAAAAAGGCGCAATGAGAATCGATACAGACTTGTGGTTCAAGTCAAGTCGGTCGACCTAGTGAAAGAAGAGAATATCGTGTCGTGAAACCGTCACCGCCTGTGACGCGCTGGCGCGAGGTGAGAGAAGTGAAGGCTTCTAATGGGGCTTCTGGATGCCGCCCTTGGTGGAGACGCGGCTCGGAGTCTTGGACTTGGAGCCCGGGGTCTTGACGGCGCGCGCCTTTCTGGAGCTGGGGGTCTTGGGCGTGCCAGCAGCCTTGGGGGTGGCCGGCTTCTTAGGAGTCGCTGGGTTCTTGAAAGGGCCCGCCTTCTTGGGAGTGGCAGCCTTCTTGGGAGTAGCAGCCTTCTTGGGGCTAGCGAACTCGGCGGGGATGTTTGGCAAGAACTCGATGGCCGGGACCTGCTCGGTGTTCTCAAACTCGGTGTCCTTAACCGTGATCATCTCCAGGATCTTCTCGACGGTTTGCTTGACCTCTGTGATGGTCTTATCCTTGCCAAGATCACCGCTGTCGAGCTCCAGCAGGATGCTGATGGGGGCCTCGAAGTGCTTCCCAGCCTTCGGAGCGACGTGGGCGGCCGCCTCTGCCTCAGACTTGCCCATGGTGATCTTGCGAGAGTAGTCGTTTAGGCGAGCCTCCTCGGACTTCTTGAGCTGGACGTCGTACGTGGTGCCCGGGAAGTCCTTCTCGATGATGTCGAACTGGCGGTGGATGAGGTTGATCTTGCGGATCTGCCAAAGGTCCTTGTTGTAGGTGGCGCGCTGGTAGTGCTTTCGACAAAACGTCGGCCAGTTGGTGATGTCGCGCGTGCAGGCCTTGTTGCGACCGAAGTGGTCGGAGATGACTTTGCGGCAGAATTTCTCGATGTACTGGCCGGTGATACAGCGAGAGTTCTCGTCGTTCATGCAGATGAACTCGCGGTCGCTGTCCGGGATATCGTCGCCGTCATCGAGATCGTCAGTCTGCTCGACGTCCGACATGACTGAGTCAGGGGAGTCGCTAAGCTCCTCCTCCTTGGCAGAGGTACGGTTCTTGATGGGTGTGGATGGGGCCTTGGTCGGAGTGGACGGGGCCGGAAGGTCGAGGGTAGTGTCCATGACCTAGAGAGGTACGAAGTCAGTGCTTGTCTTGCATGAATGCGCGGATAGAAGTCTTACCTCAGAAGCGCCGTCAGCGGCGGCGTCGGTAGAGAGGATGTTGGAGAGGCTCATGGGGTTGGGGTTGAGCGTGAGGGTAGTGGGCATGCTTGCAGCCGACATCGTTACAGATAGAAGAAAGGTAAGGCGACTAGTAATGCTGTAGAGACTAGCGGTAGAGAGAAGGTCTTGACTAGCGAGCTTGATTAACAGTCGTGCTTGTACAGTAGAGGGCGAAGTGGTGAGAAGTAGGTCTGGAGGGAGGTGAGCGGAGGGAGGCTTTCAAGGGCTGAGGAGCGGCGGGCGATCGTGCAGGCTCTGCTATTGTGAGGTGAAGTCGAGGTGACTGTCTAGCGTTTGGCTCGACCTATTGTGACCAAGGATCAGGGCCAATTCACTCCAGCTATTGTGCCCCCTTCACCTCGCGCACGGCCGCCTGATAGCGTTCCAGCCCGCTGTCACGCCCAATTGAGCGATTGCGAGCTTCACCTCGAGCGCTGTCCTGACTCCAGACTTGGGCCAAGGCGGTCGCTCGTCGTGAGAGCTGTGGGCGGGCAAACGTCCATGCGTGCCGTGTACAACCCAAACTCTTCAATAGGACCAGTCTTGTGGTCTGCTACCGTCACGCCTTGTCAGAGAACTGCGGGGGAAGTGCCCAACAATCAGAGCAGGTGGGGCAGGCCAATGGCAAGACCACTGCGCTTCACAGACGTGGGAGATCAATCAACGGTCTGCACACGCTGTATGAATCAAAGACGGCAACAAGATGACTGCGAATCGATACAAGTGACGTGATCTGATGGGGTGATCCCAGCGAGTGGCCTTGACGAAGGGTAGTGAAATCCGTGACAGCTCTGATGGACGTGCTTGATGTCGTACTGCAGCGATGATAATGAATCAAGAGAACATGACGAACCGGCCAATACCTAAGAACGCCTGCGCTGTGCCCAACATCTTCCATGTCCGACCAGTAGGCTTCGCACGCGGACAGCAGAAATGAAAATGGCGAAAACGGAGCGGCCATAGCTGTCCAGCGTTATCAGTTCGCATATTGCGTCTCCACGTTGGCCTGTAAAGTCTTTGATGCTGTCGTGTCCTGGCCAAGATCGCTCATGCTTTTGACGCTCCGCTATAAGAAATTCGACCAGAACGCGCAAGTCACGCGCTGCACAATGGCCAAAGCACGTACTACTAGGTAGGTCAAACAGACCTTCCTACAGCCCTCCAACAATCGATGTTCGGCAGATCGCCCGCTGTAGCTCACTGTGTGGAAGGCTGGCGCTACAGCTCAAGACTGATGCCTCGTCCCATGGCCAAGAAGATTGAGACCTTCGCAGCTGTCAGGACAGACACGGCTCAGGGTTCGATGGCGCATGCTGCAGAGCTACGATTGACTGAATCTCCGCCTCAATTGCACGCTGCATCTCATGTGCCTGGGGATGGCGTCGTAGGGATGTGATTACACTCGACTTCTCACAAATGTAAAGGATAGATTAAGCCTGAGAAGACAAAAGGCATTTGATACAACTAAAAATGATGGCATTCGGTGAAGGTGGCTCCTGAGTGTCGGTCTGCATGTCGTCACGGTTGGCGTCGGCCTTTTCTGTCGCCGACCGCGTGACTTTCGTCAACACCTCCTTGGCGCGGCAGGACCAGAGCATGGTTGCCGTCTCGGGACCCTTTGCCCTCCTACACGATCTGGCACACGCGCAAAGTCCTGCCCACGCAAGCAAACGCTGGCTTGTCGCTTGAGATGCGCCCACTCGTCATTCCTACTACGACGCCCACACCCTCTACACTCTTCCTCGTCCTGCGTTGAGAGTGCGCTCGCCTCGGTTTCACACGCACCTCCGCGCTCGCACCGCCGTCATGCCCACCGCCGGCACCCGGACGTCCACCAGACAGGGCCGCGCCACCGTCAGGCCGACAAACTACTATGCGCGCACCTTTGCGGGGAGACTGGCCGCCAGCGGGCTCGAACAAACGCCCGAAGGCTCCCACGGCGCGCCGGGCTTCCTGCCCGCCCTGACGCACTTCACGGGCGCCGTCGACGCCTTCCCCAAGGAGATGATCAACCACTTTTCCATGTTCAAGGAGGTCGAGGCGAAGCTGCACGACCCGGAGCAGATGCTGAAGGGGGTGCTGGACGAGATCGCGCACCTGCCCACGACCACAAATGCAGAGACGCGCCAGAGCTTCGAGCAGGCGGCGGCGGTGCGCAAGCGGCAGCTCTTCTACCGGCTGCGCGTGCTCGTCTCGCAGATGATCCCCACGCTCGACGAGAAGCTGGTGGTGCTGCAGGCGACCAAAGTGACCACGGACAAGGGCCTCATGCGCATGCACCACTCGCACGCCCAGCTCGACGGCGAGATCAGCGACGAGGCGCGCTACGGCAGCCTCGCGCACTGGGCCTACGCCGACAAGGAGGAGAAGAAGAAGGGCGGCACCACCCACGACCGCCAGCGCCGCGAGGTCGCCGCCGCGAACAACCTGGCCGCCGCCGCCCAGCACGTGCACGACGTCGACTCCATCGCCGCGAAGAGCGAGGTGCGCCGCGAGGGCATGGGCGCCAACAAGCGCAGCCGCCAGCAGCAGCAGCAGGCCGACTCCGACTTCGACGACCGCCCCACGAAGAAGCAGCCGCAGAAGCGCAAGCCCCTGCCCGCCGACACACACCACCCCACCGACGCCCGCAGTCTCGGTCTCGGCATCGCGAGCAACGGCACCGTGGCCCAGGGCAAGCGCAAGAAGACGGAAAAGGCGCTCGCCGCCTCGTTGTTGGCTGCCCCGCCCATGGAGCGCTCGCTGAGCGGCGCCCTGAAGGCGGCTGGGGGCCCAGGACGCAGCGGGTCGAGCCCCAGAGCCACGCCCGCGCTGGAGAGCGGTGCAGCGTCGAAGCGAAGGCCGCGAGCCCCTCCCGTGCCCGCACAGCGCAAGAACCAGCTGCCCCCGTACTCGCCGGACCTCGCGTCCTCACCCCTGGCCGCCAACTTCGCCATCAACAGGGCCATTGCCGGCGCCGCAGACCGTCCGCTGTCTGCACGCGCCAGGAAGACGTCCATTGCAAACTCCACCGCCTCGGCAAACGCGCCCGAGCCTGCTGGCCGCCGTCCGTCGTCGTCGCACTCGGTCCAGCACATCGCCAGCAGCAACGCCATCGCCGAGCTCGAGCACGCGGCAGGGATAGTCCGCGACAGCAATGCGGTGCAGAGTGCAGTCACGCCGCAGAACATCCTCGACTCGGCGCAGCCCTTTGAGCCAATGGCGATGAAGCAGGAAGAGCTCGCTCAGCAGGACCCAGACAGCATGGACATGGACATGGCTGGGCCCGCAGCACGGGCCGGCCGAGCCTCGAAGACTGCGACGCCCGTGGCTGGCACCTACCCGGATGTCCCCATGGCGCGCAGTCGCAGCACGCGCAACGCCAACAACTCAAACTCAAACGCATCCTCCGAGAACAACAGCACCACAACGGGCTCCGTGTCGAAGCGCGGCCACAAGAAGAACGGGCCGTCCACGTCGAACGCTACAATCGCCTCGCCAGCAGTGAAGCCTGCGCCCAACGCGAAGTCGAACGCGCCATCCTCCGCTGCCAGCTCGATAGCTCCAGACCAGGAGAACGAATACCAAGACGTAGAGTCGGAGGAGGATGGCGACGAGCCGCGGTACTGCTACTGCAACGAGGTCTCGTATGGCAACATGGTGGCATGCGACAACGATGACTGCCCGCGAGAATGGTTCCACTTGGCCTGCGTGAATCTCGACAAGGCGCCGCTGGGCAGGACGAAGTGGTTCTGCAGCGACGAGTGCAAGGAGCACCACGCGAAGACCAAGACGAAGGGGGGACGTCCTGGAAGCAGCCGACAATAGGAATTAGGAAGGAGTTCAAGGCGTTCGGAATCGGCTCTAGAGGGTGGATCTAGGGTTAGGCCGGGCCCAAAAGGAAAGGGCAAGGCTAAGCTGAATCTTTGGGATGGTTGGAATGCTCTTTGAAGCTTCTTTCTGGATTATGGGTCTGCATTTTGGATTGTGGGTTTCACAAGGCGCATACTGGATCTGGATCTGGATACGGCAACGCAATTGTCTCACGATTACCACGAATGGGTGGAGACGCGTTCTTGCATCGGCTCGCGGTGCACAGTATCTATACCTATACCTATTTGCTCATACAATTGGATTCGAGCATTCGAGTATTGACCTGAGTGAGCTGCTTGTTGGTACTGTGACAGCTATTCCGGGACATTGATTACCCAAACTGAAGCTTGCCGGTCCCTGCATGAGTGCGTGTAAGACGTCACACATGGTTGGTCAAACAGCTGGACCCTGAAATTCAGCTGTACGATGTGTTAAAGGCTACACACCGCCTGGCACACGACACGCGCTTGGAAAGCTGTATTTACTCAATTTTGCGATTGGAAACGGAGTGTCTTGATATCTTGCAATACACACACAACCGTTTGAACAATGACGCCAACCAAGGCTCCATCCGCAGAGGAGCAACTGATCGCCTCGCCTTCCAGTGGAGCTAGCACCGATGCCCCGCCAGATTTACGCTTCCTACATTACAACGATGTGTACCACGTCGAAGCTGGCTCACGCGAGCCTGTGGGCGGATACGCACGATTCCAAACGCTGGTGAATTACTACAGAGACGATGAGCGGTTCAAAGACCAGCCAAAGGTGCTGACGTTCTTTTCTGGAGACGCGTTCAATCCGAGCATTGAGAGCTCCATTACCAAGGGTTAGTACTTTGAGGACATCCAGGACTAGCGATTCCAAGTTTTGGGGGCAAACTGACGTGAATTTCAGGGAGTCATATGGTTCCGGTCTTGAACAACATCGGCACGGACGTCTCATGCGTAGGAGTAAGAGCCACCGCTCCGGCAAGGCCTCTTCTCAGGTAGCTGACAAACTCGCAGAACCACGACCTCGATTTCGGCGTCAAGCAATACCGACATCTCTCCTCGAAATGCAAGTTCCCATGGCTTCTAGCAAACGTGCTCGATCCAGCGCTGGGCGAAGGCGTACCCCTCGGCAACGCACAAAAGACGGTCATGCTCACAGCATCGAATGGCATAAAGGTCGGCGTCATTGGTCTGGCAGAGCGAGAATGGCTTGATACGATCAATTCGCTGCCACCGGACATCATATACAAGAGCGCGAGCGCGACGGCGAAGGAGCTCATCCCAGGCCTGAAAGAACAAGGCGCCGAGATCATCGTCTGCGTGTCCCACCAGCGCGAACCAAACGACAACAAGCTCGCAGAGAATACAGGCGGCGAGCTCATCGACATCATACTCGGCGGCCACGACCACTACTACAACTACTCGCACATCAACGGCACGCACGTCCTGCGGTCAGGAACCGACTTCAAACAGTTGTCACATGTGGAGGCGTGGCGCAAGCCGGATGGCAAGGGCTGGGACTTCCAGATCGTACGGAGGGATGTGGTTAGCAGCATAAAGGAGGATCCTTCCGCTATGGCGTTGGTGGACGAGCAGACGCAGGAAATCAGAAAGAGGCTGGACAAGCCCATTGGGTACACGGCTGCGCCTTTGGACGCGAGGTTCACGACAGTCAGGACAAAGGAGAGCAACATTGGAAACTTTGTGTGTGATTTGATGCGATTCTACTACAGTACGGAGTGCTGCATAATGGCCGCGGGGACGATTCGCGGGTGCGTACATAATCACACGACTCGATTCAGCATACTAACAGTGCAAAAGAGATCAGGTGTACCCTCCTGGTATACTCAAGCTCCGCGACATCATCAACTGCTTTCCTTTTGAGGATCCGGTCGTGGTTCTGCAAGTCACCGGAAAGGCAATCCTCGGTGCGCTGGAGAACGGCGTCAGCAACTACCCAGCACTCGAAGGACGCTTCCCACAAGTATCAAACATCAGGTTCGAAGTGGATTACTCAAAGCCACCACACTCAAGGATCAGCAACGTCACCATCGGCGACGAACCTCTCGACATGAAGCGCGAGTACAAGCTCGCAACTCGCGGCTACATGGGTCGCGGAAAAGGTACGTCGAATTGCCTAGGCTTTCTCTGATACCACTGACCCATTGCTGTAGACGGCTACACAGCCCTCCTCATCGAAGAAGAAGGCGGCGTCGCCAAAGAAATCGTCTCTGAAGAAAACGGCGTCCTAATCTCCACCATTCTCCGCCAATACTTCATGTCCCTCAAAGTCCTCGGCCGCTGGAAGCGCATGGGCGCATCCATGTCCACGCGCTTCACATCCATCCAGACCAACCTCGCCAAGAACCACAACTTCCACGACGCATCACCCACCTCCACGTCCTCGGAACCACAGCCGCCCGCCATCGACCGCGTGGTGCGCGATACACAGAACCAAGCGAGCGGAAACGAGTCGGATCCGGATGCGGATGAGGACGAGGATGATGGGCCGATGTATGATGATAGCGTGCCGATTCGGTTCGATGAGAGGCAGAAGGAGGTTATTAGGAAGGTGGCGAGGAAGTGGTGGAGGCTGGCGGGCTTGAAGAGTGTGCCGACTGCGTGTGATGAGTTGGAGACGAGGGAGTTTCAGGTCAATTGGACGAAGGCGATTGCGCCGCGGTTGGAGGGGAGGATTAGGGAGGTTGGTGGTGGGAGTGGGAAGGGTGGGGAGGTGAAGGTGTAGAGAGGTGAGTGATGGCAGCTCATTGGACACGCTGATTCGTGGGTGGAGGCAAGTAAGAGAAATGGAGCTCTTCGTACGCTGGGTAGCTGCGTATCTCAGGGTTTATCAAACCCAGTTTCCTACAACATGATAGTCACACTCTTGATAGAGCAGTCATTTCCAACACCACATTCTTACACACAGACGCGACTGCGACCACCAACATGGCGCCCATTGATCTCATCCCCTCTGGCGAATGGACCGATCCATTCACGTGGGACGGCCTCTTCATACGCATGCACATACGAGCCGTGAAGCTAGACTACGACGCCACCAACCCACAGACTTGGCCGCTCATCAAAGATCTCACCCAAACCGACAACGGCAGCAACTACAAGAAGAGCAAAACACCACCTCCGTGGCTCGCGTATGACCAGCCGATCATGGTAGAATTGCACAAACTACAACCCATGCATCGCGTCTGCCGTGCGGTCAAACAGTTTGGTCATTGGTGGAGAAATGAGAGCTTCGCGTACTATCCGTTCAACTTCGACTCCAATGGCGATTTGAAGGAGTATCCGCATATCCTTGGGAGTGAGCTTGTGGCGTGGCGCGAACTCTTAGTAGACGTGGAAGATGAGGAGGAGGAGGAGGAGCAAGCCGAGGAGGACGAGCAGGTAACCAGAATGGTCGAATCCAAGCAAGCTCCTAAAACCATACCATCTCCCACGCCCAATACCACAGAAGTACATCCACCCAGCCCACCGCAACCACCACACACCATCGCCGCAGACATCTCAACCCAGTCAGCCTTCGAGCAAATCATGAAGAAACTAACCAACCCCAAAGACCCACACGCACGCACCATCGCCTCCGAACAAGCCCTAAACAACGCCAACGAAGACATCACTTTTTACCGCAAAGAATTACGAGCCGCGCTGGAAACTATGGATGACAGGACGAATGAGTTGCGCACCACGTACGAAGAGAAGATTGAGGGGTAGAAGCGCCAACATGACTTGGCGTTGTTGAACAGTGTCGCGGAGCAGAACAGGCTTCGCAGCATCAATGTAGATGCGAGAAATGCAGCGACGAGATTGAGGGAAGAGATCGACGACGGCGCGAAATAGCTGAAAGTGAAGGAGAATGAGCTGATTGGGGCGAATGGGAAGATCATGGCTATTTGGGCGGAGATGCAGAAGGGTGGGGATGCTGGAGAGCGGAAGAGGAAGGCTGGTGATGGTGATGGGGGTGGGGGTGGGGGTGGGAAGAGGGCGAGGGGCTGAGAGGGACGGGTAGGGCGTGGTGTAGCAATGTGTGCTATTTCAAAGACAATGGCGGCTCAGGCAGGTAGGTTTAAGAGGTACGGCTAGAGCGCAGTGTGCGAATGCACTGGTCGAATTTGTGTCTTTGAGTCTTGTAAGTTGAGACTTTGTGCCATTTCAAAAAGTAACGGCGGCTCCGTCAGTCAGGTGAGTTTGCTAGGTAAAGTCTCGTAGGCCAAGGCGAGAGGTGAAGGTGGACGAAATTGGTTGAGTTGCGCAAACGGCCATCGCTTAACTCAAGTCGTGCTCGCACTTCGACTTTTCTTATAACTACCTACTTGTTTTCTTCCCATCATCACGCT
>Ga0265798_10003104_pt1 | contig 23928 bp, 30 predicted proteins | sample P3T30metagenome_FD_192430 | JGI IMG/M metagenome (GOLD analysis project Ga0265798, IMG submission 192430) | Plant litter microbial communities from East Loma Ridge, Irvine, California - P3 T30 | ecosystem: Environmental > Terrestrial > Plant litter > Unclassified | place: USA: California... | reverse complement strand
TCTTTTTTTTTTGGCGACGCCAGATGAGAAAACCGAGAAGAAGCGGAGGGAGGGGGTATATCGGCATTCCACACATTTCCATAAGCCCTGTACCATGAAAAAAACTCCGCTGAGAAACGAGCCAAATGTTATCCCAATCATATCCACCCAGCCCATGTGTTTCCCATCTACAAACGCCGGTGAACTTCACTTTTTCGTCAAAGATATATATCGTGCATCGAGCCTGCGATTAGCCAAAGGGAAAAAAAAGGAGAATGGGCGGACTACAACTTGGTGTCCTGCCTGTTTGAGTCACTCAGGCGCCGGAAGGGCCCTTGCATGGTTGCACTGGATCCAGGTCGAGCACTAGTCGTTCGTGTTGCGTTGCTGCCGCTCGCACTTGCAGTTGTGTTACCTGGAGTTCTCGACGTGCCGGCGGCATTGGAGCGCTGCTGAAGTGTCGCACTCACCACCCACTGCAAGTGCATACGCATGTTGCTAATGGCGGCATTGACGTGTAGCATCTCGTCCTTTGATCGCTGGCTCTCGTTGATAATCATCATGTTGGTGCGACCATCAAGATCGGTAAGGGCATTGGCGATGCGAGACACTTCCTCGCGAAGGGAGTCGTGTAGCGTAAGCAGGTGGTGGACTTGTGAGTCAAAAGGTGGCTGGGCGGGGTTGCTGTCATTTCCTGGTACGACGGGTGGAAATGAAGCTGGTGGCAAACGAAAATCGGGCGTTGGTGCTTGGGGGTCGGTGTCATTAGCATCCAAGGGGTCGGTGACGGGGAAGGAGGCGTCATTTCCATTCGATGGGTAGAGGTAGTTGGTGATGTTTGTGAGACCGTCTTCTAGTATGCCAACCTTCCTGGTTAGAGGTTCCATTCGCGCTTCGTTCCGCTCGATCCGAGCTTGCTGTTCGCGAAAGTGAGGCGCCATTGTTGCCATTGCACAAGTCGGTTCGTGAAGCACAACCTGGACACGCTCGGCGTGGAACTTGCATCCTACGATGGAGCCCTGGCATGATATGATGTGTTTGGGGCAGTCGTTGTTGATGTGGGGTTTGAGGTCCAAGCGAAGTACTTGGGTCGAACACAGCGTGCAGGACGTTATGCGGTTTTCGCAGAGGCTTCGTTGATGCTCCTGTGTCATGATGTTTAGCAAATGCTCCATGGAGTCAGACACGTTACTTGCCTCGAGATCCCTCTTTACGATAGACATGTGACAGTCCTCACAGCTCACCGTGTAATGCAAGCAGCCCAGATGAAAGTCCTTCTGCGTTGTCTGTAGGCGGCAGTCGGTCGCGGAGCACTCGACGGGCGTGTGTTCGCAGTACAGCATGACGTGGTCGTGAACATTGACGCGCTGATCAACCCAGTTGCAGCCAGCCTTTGTATTCGGGCATTTGACCACCAGCTCGTCCAACATGGTCTCTATAATCTTGGGCACGGGGCGAATGTCCTTGTCCGTTTCGACCGCGTGTCGGCACGTAGGACACGTCCTCCGGCCATTTGGCTGTGGGCGCCAGGCATGGTCGAGGCACTCGCGGCAGAAATAGTGCTCACACGAAAGCTGGACGGGCTTGTCAAAGGGCGCGTGGCAGATCAAGCAGACGAGGTTGCTGTCTGGCTCGGCGACGTACTCAAGGTTCTGGAGTTCGGGCGGGATCTTGACGATTCGGCTGTGTCGACGCTTCGATGAGGGTGAGTTTGACACTCGAAGAGCCAAAGGTGAAGGGCTGCTGGGAGGGCCACCGACCGTAATTCTGCCATCGTACTCATCGGCCCAGCCAGCCCAGTTGGCATTGCTCGACGAGCGCGACGAGCGCCGATCGTTTGGGGGTGGAATGGGACTGGGAGACGACATGGTGGTGGAGAGAGTGTAGGAACCAGAGAGGGAACTTGGACGGGCCGTGTCTTATGGACAAAAGGCTACATTCACTCCAACCAGCCTCTCCCAGGTCGTCAGCGGTGAGATGCGCTGGGCCCCGGGTCTCCTCAAGCCTGGTGCAGTGACAAAGGTAGCGGGCGGCGGAGGGGGCAGATCAGTCGAGGATGGTCGCCCTGGCCGTCATGCAGAGCGCCAGAAGCAAACACTATATAGGGCGGTCAGGAATGCGCATGGTCCCAAAGTAGGAGGGAGCATGCGGGTCTTTGTGTATGCCTGGAGGTTGCGCAAGAGCGAGACATGCGCCGTGCAGCTGCCCGCAGGCCTGCCCTGGTGCGCCCCGCCAATGGTGAATGGCCCGCTGCCTCCGCCCGCCGACCTGTCGTCAGCGGTCCGCTCCTGGAGGTGCAGCAGCAGCCGCCTCGCCGTCTCAGTCTCCACTACCGCTCGCAGCCGCGACCCCGTGAATGCGTCCCACCGTCAACAGTATACTTGACTTGGCCCATCTCTCCCGCACTATATGTGACTGCGTATTGGTCGCGCCTTCCCATTATCCCGCGTGCTCCTTCCCGTTTCCCCGTTGCGCCTTCCACGCCCATTCTGTAAACACGGCGCTCGACCACCACCACCACTACCACCACCACCGCCTCGGCACCGCCATCCACCATGGCGACCAATCCGCCACAGCTCTTCCTGCTCGCCGACCACATCAAGCTCTCGCTCCTCGAGCGCCAGCGAGCCCTCTCCCTGAACCTGCCGTCCAACAGCCAAGACGGGCAGATCTCGCGCTCCCTCGAGCAATTGCGCTCCGGCATCGAATCGCTCGAGTCGCAAGTCCTCGACACATCGGACGAGTACGTCTAGCAATCAAACCATCTTCTGGCTAACCCTCATGTCTGCTAGATCAATAACATCACAACTCCCCCGCCTCCGCAGCCAGCTCAATGACCTAACATTGCAATTCCGCGCCTCCTCGTCGTCGTCGTCTTCCTCCCCCACACTCACAACCCCAAACGACCCCTCCCTGGCGCCCGACTTCGCCGCCGCGCAGCAGAAGAAGAAAGCAAACCTCTCCAAATCCGTCCGCTTCACCGACAGCCCAGACTCCACATCTGCGGCCGAAGACGCCAATCGCGCCGCCCTCTTCCCTTATCGCGATGACCCGGCTGATGGCGAGCCGCCCGATCAATCGCATCTCGACAACGAGCAGATCCACCAGTACCACAGCCAGGTGATGCGCGATCAGGATGACCAGCTGGACCAGCTGGGCGCAAGCATCGGGCGTCAGCGGGAGCTTAGCATGCTGATAGGCGATGAGCTGGACGGCCAGGTCATGTTGCTGGACGATGTGGAGGAGGGTGTGGACAGGCACCAGGCCCAGTTTGTGCGCGCAAGGGGACGGCTCGATCGCTTTTCGAGAAAGGCTAGGGAGAATTGGAGTTTGACTGTTATCGTAGTGCTCATCATCATCTTGGTGCTGTTGATCATCATCACAAAGTGAGCTGTTGGGTGGAAGAGCAACATCTGTGGATATAATATCAACCAAGACCACGGTAATCAATACCACGGTATATTCGGCGTTTGGCAGCATAGCGACCATCATTAACTTTCAATTACATATTTCATCTCTACTACTACACACCTGTTGGAGTCTCTTTATTGCTACTGTGATATGCCTACAGCCACCGACCAACATGCAGTCCACCTTGCCCAGACTAATGTCAACACCTTCACTCTCTTCTCAACACCCAAAACGCCGCGCATGGATGCAAAAAAAAAAGACAAATACACAAAGGCCTACGCTCTGATCAGGCCACTAGTGATGCTGATAGTCAGGCCTGCAAGGGTATCACTGTTCTTGATAATGCAAATAAAACCGCTGTTCATGGTAGACTTGACTCAAGTCGACTAGGTGTGGAGGTCCGTCCGGTTCTGCTGGCTTACGATTCATCGTCCTGGATGAAATGTAGCTTCGTAACCGGCATACCAACGTGGCGTGGTATGCCACCTCATGGTAGACCAATCGCCTTCTTGGACTTGTCGTACACGACGTATGTTATCGAGACGGCAGGAACAACCTTGAGTAGGTTGGGTGTAAGACCTTTGAACAGCCCCCTCACACCCTCTCCGGCAATGGTCTGTCGAGTGACATCCATGATGCCGGTATACGTCCTCGGGTGCAAGACGGTACCTTGACTTTGCAGCCGGGTTCGCAAAAGATTGAGCGGATAGACAGCACTTGCCCCAAAGGCGCCCGAAAATCCGCCAATGGCTGCCGTCATGAAGCCACCTGGTTCAGCATCTGATTCATGGCAGCCAAGTCGCTTTGCATTGCGGCGAGCCACGTAGCGTTTGAGGTATTCAAATGTCCCCAGGTCGAGAGCCGCATATGGAAATATGCCAACGATGCCCATCGGCAGACCTCGATAGTAGGCCACAATTCCACCACTTTGCCACATCTTCTTCGCCGTGGCCCAGATCAACCGGTTGCCGCGTAAGCCACCGGAGACTGTCTCGCATTGCATGCGGCTTGGAACTGTCAGCTCATGCTAGAATCTCGAGCCCCAACATCACCTACAATTTCAGAGTGTCGATAGGGTAGACGGCAAATTGCGACACCATGCCTAGCTTCCGTTAATGCATGCATCGACAGTTGAATGTCAAGCAACTTACCGGCAAGACCACCAGACACAAACTTGGACCATGAATGTATGATTGCAGGATCATTATGTCCCTCTATCTTGGCGAACACACGTTTTGCAGCCTAGACGAGTTAGGGAATGAGCCGTGTTTATCTGAACATACTTGCCTCATAAGAGCCAAATTTGATGGCTGATTCTGGCATGACCTTGACCACGTTCAAGCCGTTGCCTGTTACCTCTGGTAAGTTTCAGCCAGCCGTGTTGCATGTACTGGTACTTACCGGCATATAAACTACGCATACCACCTGCCTGCCATAGCTCTTTGGTGGCGGTTGCAAGTGGCCTCCAAGCGTTCAAAGCAGCTTGCACGATGTGGCCATGCTTGGCAGCAATGACAGCTTCTTCAGCCACGCTGGTTTGAGCTATGAGATAGACTTTCAAACGATCGAGGGGTGCAGTAGAGGTGCGAGAAACAATGCCTGCAACGCCTCCCGCCACGAAGTAGCCTGGATTGGGAACACAAGCAATCAGCATGGTTCCTAAGCTCTCTATAAGTTCTGCCCGTATCTCTTCGAGAGGAGAGGTCGTCTCCTCATCTTCAGATCGTGGCGGGAGGGTAACTTGAGTGGCAAGCGTCGAAGTGGAAGGTGAGGCCATTTCGAGTGGGCCGGTATCTTGCGAGAGGGGATTGTAGGGCGGTGTATGAGCCACAAGGAAAAGAGAGCCAAAGAAAAAACGAAGAAAACGCTGTGCAGTACCTAGGCCTTTGATTGTGTCGTCGCTTATGAGAACGTCGCCTTCCTGGTTCACTTTCATGGTGGCAGAAAAGTACGACATGACGGAGTGAAGAGAGGGCGCATTGGCCGGAATGAATAGAAGAAAGTCCCTTTGAACAGTCAGTATAGTCCCATGCAGCGACATTCGACACAGCTTCCGTCAAGCTTGTATTCGCAACTCGATATACTGCGGTAGGCTTTGTTCGGGTACGTACCGCCATTCTTCAAAGCTAATAACCCCATCGTTGTTGGTGTCCACCTCGGAAAAGAATTTGTCGAGGTTGCTATTGGGTACTGTAAGACCAGCGGACCTCAAGGCAGAGCGCAGCTCGTCCCTGGAGATCTTTCCGTCATGGTTGTAATCGATGGTGCGAAATAGATGGAGGAGCTCTTTTTCCGTCTCGTGCACAAAGGTACGGAATTCTGCAGAGCGTCGCTGTTAGCCACATGCGGACCCAGTCAGTTGTGGTGAGGCAGCCGACCATTATATGTAATTCTTCCATTTCCGTCCATATCCACAGCTTGCATCACCTCATCCAGGAGCTGGTCGGCATTTTTCAAGGCTATAGTATGCTCTTAGCAATGTCAGGTATGCGCGAATCGTCAGCCCTTACGATGATCCAGCTTGCGCAACCCCTTCTTCAGGCCTGCGAGGTCAAGGTGGCCTTGTTTGCGCGTGTCGAGAGTTGCCCATAGTTCATCCACCCTGGCGTCAGCAACGCTTGCGCTCGGTGTGTCCATTGTCCTGCTATCTTCGGTCTATCATGGCTGGGGGTTCGCGACACACAGGTCAGGGCGGCTGGCGGCACGGGCGAGGTGAGTTGCGGATAGAATGGCTGGCCGTTCGGATGCAGGCTCATAGGATTCCTACGTGGGGTATGAGGTCAGTCTCTCAAAGCTTGGTGAGGCCTTCTGAAAGGGGGCTAGCTCGACGTGCCGCAACACCGAGGGCAACCACGACAAAGTCGACATCAACAAGGGGCTAGGTCAGCATTCGCCCGCACATGATTGGACACCGCCTAGTCCACCTGCTGCCTTGTACGTTTGCTGTCGAATGCGCCTTATCTCGATATCATATCACTCATCATCGAACATGTATTGAATCTCACAACTGTCGCCGTGCACCCAGCCTCTTCTAACCCGCCGTCTCTCTACGTGGTGTGTACAGGCCAAGCAGACTACATTATTGCACAAACACCACCAACCCATGGGAAGAGCAAGGAATACACGGTGAAATTATCAAAGTTACTGTCGCTTTAAAACACGTCCTGAGGCCACATAATAGCCACCCAACATGTCTGCTAGCTACTGGGAGTCGACCCAGCGCAAGTTTTGGACTTTTACAAAACAGGAACTCGCACTTGAGCGGAAACGGATAGAAGACTCGGAACGAAACCTGGTCAATTTATATCCTCTGCCGGACCGAAGACACCTCAGTATCTACTTCTCGCACCGTGAGTTGACACGACATGCCTTTTCGACTTCCGGCTGACGGGCTACAGAACTCTCCAAAATGGCAAGACCTCTAGGCATTCGCCAGCAAGCTTTGGCGACCGCCCAGGTCTATGTGCGGCGCTTCTATGCAAAGGTAGAAATTCGAAGGACGAACCCAGCACTGGTGCTGGCAACGGCGCTGTACCTAGCTTGCAAGATGGAGGAGTGCCCACAGCACATTCGGATGGTGCTGGCAGAGGCACGTCATTGCTGGGGTAAGTCACCATGGGCACATTTGGTACACGTGTCTGACAAGTATGCTAGATACATCCTTCAACGACATCTCCAAGATTGGCGAGTGCGAGTTTACCCTCATCTCAGAGATGAACTCGCAACTGATACTTCACCATCCCTATCGTAGCCTTGCCGAGCTACAGACGCAGTTCCAGCTGACACAGGAAGAAAACGCACTAGCATGGTCCATCATCAACGACCATTATCTTACAGACCTCCCACTTCTACATGCTCCACACGTGATCGCTATTACTGCCATGTTCCTAGCCGTCGTCTTGAAACCGATCGGCTCCCAGGTTAACGCAGCCGGGATGAACAGCGCACTCCAAACATTGGGTAACGCGCGTGGCGGACAAGGGATGCAGGCAAGGATACAAAAGCTGGTCGATTGGCTTGCTGAAAGCAATGTGGACATTGAGGCTGTTGTTGAATGCACACAAGAGCTGATATCGCTGTACGAGGTTTGGGAGTCATACACTGATAAGACGTGCAAAGACCAGATTGCCAAGTTTGTCAAGGCTAGAGGACTAGACAAGTAACTATACATTGATTTGGCTCGGGTGCTGCTCCATCTTTGGGAAACCTGGTACGATGCGGACTGGCGAAACGTGGGAACAGGTAGATGTATATCGACCAGACCCCTCCACGGAACACCAAACGTTCATTTCCTGTTTCCAGTGGGTTTGTGTTGGGGCGAAACGGCCTCACTGGCTGAGACGCAGTCGCGCAACCTGGATGCAAATCCGAATCGCAGTACGAGGCTCTGTAGCATCGGCTCGGCTACGCTGCGCTCGAGCATGCCATTTGGATGATTTGCATGGTGGTCAGCACTTGAGCAGTACTAAGCAGCCCTACAGTACGGGCTTTCGTCACCACGGCCGCGATTCCGCAGTTGGCCTAACTCTCGGTCATCATCTAGATTAATGTCGGGTCGAGTTGCAAGCATCCCGCGCGGCGGACAGTCGATCAATTGAGCGTGTTTCGAGCTTGGATGTAGTTTTTTATGCAGTCAGCCTTGGCACTGTCGCAGAGATGTTTTGTCGAGTGTTCGCCACGGCAGTTGGTGATGACGAAGATGCCGAAGGGCAGCAGTCGTTGAGGCGGGTCACGATATCGACCAGCAGCACCACCACCACGACGTTACATGATGCAAAGATGGGGTGACGGGATGCGCGAACGCCAGTCTTTCTGCCTTGTGGGTGGACGCTGTCGATCGGTCGAGCGCGCGGGCCGGATAGATAGTCCGGAGCAGAGGGGGTAGTGCACGCTATTTTGGTCAACTAGTTTGCCGACACCCATTGGCTGTGGGTGTCAGTCCCCAGCAAGTCGGGACGTCACACAGCACCAGCCAGGACGGGGCCGGGCGTGGTCGGAAACCTGGCGGGTGAAAGAGGTGTCTCGAATCCCATGGCGGCGAGTGGTGAGCGTGTAGGTGGTTGCAAGACGGTGGTGTGTTGCTCACGAGGTGTCGCTCGTGTGTTGTTGCTGTTGATCTCGCAGCCCGCCAGCCAGCCCGCCAGCCCGCCAGCCAGCCAGCCAGCCCGCCAGTCTCCTCCAGCGCCCAACCGTTTCCCATGGGCAGCCGTCCGGACCGGCACAGACATTCCAGAACATGCCTGGCGGCTCAAGAGGGCAGCGATTTGCGGCGGCAGGGACTCACTCGGTCGCCACGAGCGAATGCTGGGAGCCCCTCACGCACCATGTCAAGCTGCTGGCGGCCGTCGACAGGCACGGCCACGGCGCTGGGTTAGCGTTCCAGCCAGCGGCCTTGAGGGTTGCTGCAAGAGAGCATCGGGACGTCTGCTTGCGACGACGCGGCCGCCCTTGCCGACACAGCATCGTCGGGGTCCCTAGGACTGCTAGTTGCTAGTTGCGCGAGATATGCATTCCCCTGGCGACGGCAACGCAGCGGAAGAAGCGGTCAGGGCGCAGCGCTGTGGTGGCTGCCAGTGGATGGTCACTTGCCCGCCAGCTCACAGCCTCGCTGGGTTGGCAAAGAGTTAGCGTTGTGCGTCGCATAAGTCTTGTTTGATAATGCGCCGCGCTCGTCGGGGGGGAGGGGAGGGGGGGCTCGACGGCTGCCCGCCATTGCGCGCGTATCCCACTTGTTGTACCTACCGTATCCCACCACCCACAGCGGTCGAGCGCTTCTGTTGCGGGAGCGGAGAGGCCTGGCGGCTCTTGATACTCGGGCTCATGGCTCGATGCTCAGGCCGATCCGCAACAACTCACACAGCGGCGCTTCACAATTCGCAGCGCTGGCCATGGGTGCGTCGAGGGTGGCTAGCGCTCGCTGCAGTGCCAGGCTAGAGCGCATCGAGGACAGGGGGCGCGTGGTGGCAATCCATGCAGCGAATCACACTCCGGTGCTCCACTTAATCGATGCGCTCGGACCACCACCCATCTCGTCTGACCCAGCCTGTTCTTCTCCAGCCCTTTCGCTCTTCTTGCTCTTTGCACTCCTGCACCCGCGCTCTCCCACACACACACATCTTCTCAGCCTCACATCGCAATACCAATAGTTAATAACTCTCTCCCGCGCACACACGCACACATACCGCTACCGCTACATTTGCTACATCTCTCCCACCTGCCGCGGCCTAATTCCGAGCTATCCCCCTTTGTATCGCCTTTGTTGTGGTCGAGCTCCCTGGAATCCGCACACAACCCCTCACCCAAACTACATCTTTTGAACCGCCATCCGCATACACGCCGCAACCATGTCGCAGTTCTTCAACTACGCTGCCCAGCAGCACCACCCCCAGCACCTCAACGCCCACACCCACAACAACAACCACCACGGCGGCCGATCGCGGAGGGCTCCCCGGATCTCCGCCCAGCAGAACCACAAGCAGTTCCGCCAAGTGCGCACCCCCAAGGAGTTCAACGTCGAGCCCCCCACCCTCATCGCATACAAGCGCGACTTCGAGGCCGCCAGGTCGTTTGACATTGAGGACGACGAAATGTTCTGCCCTTTCCACCTGCTCACCGAGGATGATGTAAGTTGCTTGTCGTCGACTCCCGCCTGAACAGGCGCTGACACTCGATGTACAGTTGCAGTCTATCCACTCGTCTGGCTCCGACCGTTCGTCGCTGTCAAGCGGCTCGCCCGAACAGTCGCCGCTCCAGCACCAGCTGCAGCCAACTCCCTCTTTTGTGCTCTCCACAGCCCCCAACCCATACACACCCGTCAACTTCCAGCAGAACAACTCGCAGACCAAGCTCCACCAGCCACTAGCCCAGCGCACCCGCAATGCTATCCCGATTGTTGACCCGTCCACACGAGCTGTTGCCAGCCCACCGAGGTCCATCTCTCCCAACCGACAGATGCAGCAACAGTTCATGTCGCGACGCTGGTAGAGCCTTGCAGGTACGAGGCTATGTGTCTTATTCGGTTAGCATTGCGGCACCCTGCTTGCTAGGCTAGTGGACTACCTGGATCTGTTCTTCTTCTCGATATCCACCGGAGCATCATACGTTCATTCTATCGACTCCCCCTGTATAAATCTACGATATCTTCTTCGACAAACCTTGGGTATACCACTAAACTGGCGACGGCGTTGCTCACGTAGCACAAAATCTTCTTTTCCGAATAGAGCGCATTAGTCTCTTGCTTTCAAGCGCTTACGCATTCACGGCGGGTTGCACATATGGGTGTTTTGGGTCGCATTTCTGGCTGTTCTTATTCTTTCACAAGACAAGGGAAAATCTTGGTTACAGGCAGTGTGTCCTGTAGCGTTGCTGTCATACATTACTTGTCGCCCGGTTGCCTGTTTCATGGCAGCTTACAAAGGGTAGATTTCCTATGTGCGGTTGGTCTCTGGGTTTCAAGCGGTCGGTATATACCATTGTTGGGCGCCATCTTGCGAAGCGGCGGTGTCAAGCGTGTTGTGGGTCTGATTCTTTGGAGCATTGTACGACGCTGGGATGATTCTACGCAGTCATTGGCGCAGGTTCGTTTTCGTTCGTCTTTTTTTCTATTTTTCATTGTATGAGGATTTATCGACGCCCGGGGAGCGGGTGTCTGCCATTTCTTCTTGGATGTTTACGGTGTTATCTCTCTCTCTTTTGGGAGCTTTATTCTACTCACGCATTACACGCCTCTTAACGAGGGCAGTGAATCCTAGAAATGGACTCTTGACTTGTTATACGACTTCGCACTCGATATTATGATCGTTCAATGCTTGAGATTGCGAGCTGGCAATGGAATGTGGCACGACAGGCTGCATTGCAGCCCGGCCCGCCTTCAGGAGCCTACTCTGCACCGCCCTCTAGCTCTCACATGACTCTCCACGCGGCCTCCCCATGGAGCTTAATGCAGGAACATACGGCGACAAACGCCTTCAGGTACCAGGCGGCAGTGTTGACCATGGTTCACTCGCAGGTTGCAAGCGGGCGAGAGAAGCAATGCCCCTGCGCGAGCCTGCGTCTGCACCCTTCACCGCAAGACGCAGAAACGCAAAAGACGCACAGCCGATCTAGAGCTCATCGTGGTGTCACGATGTGCAGAAACAAGTACATGACTAACCAAGCTACTCCACATCAGTGGCTGCAGACATCGGCCCTATTGCAATTGTCGTAATAGTGAGCTCTCGGCCTATGACGTCTGATGGGAAGCTAGTCGACATGGTCCTAGCCGAAGGAACGTCTGTCTTCACCCAGCAGCAAACCAATCCCTTCCTCTGAATTACCATTTCAAATCTGCATTTCACACTCCTCTTGCTACTTTACCAAATCAATTGCTCTTGAGTCCGCGCCCACACAAAGAATTGCACGCTGTATTGCTCCAACAGATCCACCGACGAACTCCCGCAAAACACCAAACGTAGCTCCACATAACCCTCCTCCAACACCACCATCATGTCTGCCATGCGTGCCTTTGCGACCCGTCGGGCACCCTTTGCCTTTGTCCAGCGCGCAGCTTTCTCCCAGTCAATAGCTCGTCCTGTTGGCAAGGAATCTGCTCTCCGTACGTCTCTCCTCAACACCCATAACGCAAGCCCTACAGAGCTAGCTCACTAGCCACGCGAACAATGTCTCCATTGAGAAAAGAAAGACACACTAACGGACGTTTGATAGACAACGAGGGTCGCGCTGAGGAGGTCGAGAAGAAGAAGCAGGAGCACCTGAACAAGCAGAAGGAGGGAAAGGGACACTGGGAGGAGCAGCTCGCTAGTGATAGCGAGAGCGCTGTACGTTTATCTGCACATGCCCACTTCCCATCACCGGATAACATGAAATATGCACAAACGAGAGAGAGAGAGAGAGAGTTTGCTAACGAGCGATATCACAGGTCAAGGCGGATCGATCCGAGACGGGACAGGACACTAAGCAGCAGATCAAGCAGCTGCAGGAGGAAGCAAAGAAGGTTTAGACCGCGCCTGTTGATATGCACAACAGACGGTAGGGGGGAACTATGGCGAGTTCCTCGCGAACTTGAGCCGCCACTGCTTTTTGTTGGCTAAGGCTTGTTTCGAGATGAAGGGAAAAAAGCAAAACGTAGACACCCGGAAGTCTGATTTGCAATGGGGGAGCGGGATGGAGAACTAGGGCATTATAGTGTGTGGAAAGCTTAATGTGTTCATGGCACATGTTTTATGCCGCATATACTTTTGCATTGTGCTTTGCGATGGACATTGTTAGGTTTGCCATTTGTCTAGGCTTACCCGCTTTTCGCCTCCTTCACCAATAATATACCTCTCTCTTTTTATTTTCTTCTTCTTTTCTTCTCTTCGACCATATATCTCTATCAAAATCCCAATCCATCCCAAAATTACTTTTTCGGGGGGGTTTCCTTGTCCAGTCGCTCGCTCTCGCTCTTGCCGATAAATCCAGAGTCCTAGTAATTTTCTTGTCGCCCAAACAGGCTCCAAAAAAGAAAGTCTAACAAAAAGAAAATATATGCCTCGCTTTCTTCCGGATGGATTCCTGTGCGAACGCCATGGTCGTTTGGCGTGAGGCGATAGGTAGGTAGGGTGTGAAGAAGTAAAAAAAAGTATCCTGTTTCATAGCCAAGAATGTGTGAGTGGGGTTGGGGGGTTCTACGTTGAGTCGAGGCGGATTAAGGTAGGGTAATTGATAGTGTTGGAGTACAGTAAACCTATTGAGAGTTTGGAGTAATATAGCACTAGAGTATTTAAAGCAAAGTAAAAAAAATACGTTTCCAGGTTATAGTGTAGGTGTTTTATGTCTTTTGCGTGTAGGACAGCTAGTTGTTTAACTGGTGGTGAAGATGCAGAGAGAGATGGCCGAATGGTGTATGGAAATGTCAAGTCTGCAGAGGAATAGAAGGTTTTGCTACTACCTGTGTCTCTATTCAGGTCCGATCTCACAATTTAGCATTCCAAGACAACAATTGCAACCAGTGAGACCTGTGCATACTTTTAGCCCCAAGAGTGCACGAATTAATGAGATTGTTCTTTGAAAGTTGAAGATGAAGTGAGTACTACCTTTAGTAGGCTTGACCTTGGGCATGGTTGTTTCCCTTCGTCTCGAGATATAGGTGAGTGTATGTGGAATATGAATTGGAGCGTTGTTGGAATCAAGATCAACCCCCATCCGCCTAGTGTTGCTAGTACAAGTTCTGTACACAGACATACGCTTATCCTGATTTGCAAGACATGTCCATGTATGCGATTGTGTGCGAGGAAGGTGTTGCGAAAAATAAATAAATGTCTCTAACTGTATGTGTTTGCATACAAGGCCCTCCAAACAGCATATCCGATGTATCCGATATCGCCCCGTAAACCCCAGCTCAGCTCGTTGTGCGCAAACCCTTGCCATTCACATGAGCATCATCAACGCACGAGGTGGGGCAAGTGTGGCGCAATCAACCGCTCGACATGCATTGCGCAAGGTATAGCCGCGCAAAAAGTGGATGTCTGGAACCGAGGACGAGGAAACACATGCGCAAGCCTCGTTGGTTCACTGCAAGCTGAGAGGTTGCGCCGCAGTTTATGGTGTTTCTGTGAGCTTGGGTGGGGTCTTTCCCTGTGGTGACGTGTGGCGTCATTCCTGCACCGCCTGATCCGTGATGCCCAACAGCTGACGCTCCCTTGTAAAGAAGCAGTTCAGTACAGTTCCTCTCGCTCCATTCCATAACTTTTCCCCTCTCTCCCTCCCCCCTCTCCCATACTGTCTGTTCACCATCACAGTCATGGGTATCTCGGCAAAGTACATGCTGCTCGTCGCTATTGCGATACTGGTGTTACTGCCAGCCGGAGCCGACGCTTTTGGCGCTGGAAACATTGCGTCCATTTCAAAAATCGAAGGCCAGAACTGGCGCCATGGCGACATCGAGGATATGCTTGCAACGGTCGCCTGCTTGAAGGGACACAAGTGGAAGAGCAACATGATCAAGGTACGAGCTGGGACTTTTTTTTTGCAAGTCTTGCATGGACTAATCTTCTGGTAGCGCGTATACTTTGGCAACTGGCTGCGTGATTACTCACAAGTAAGTTGGTTGGGCGGGCAGGAGTTGCGATTGTGCTGACTGATTAGGCTGTCGATGTCGGTACACTGGCCAAAGTTCAGGTATGTTGACGAGGTCCTTGTTTGCCTTGCAACAGCATGTTGATGATGAGTAGGGTGAGACTATTCGCATTCTGGTCTGGGTCCTGTCTTTCATGTCATTCGGCTACGCGACTGGAGAATTCGAAGTCACCGCTGAGAGATTGGGCTGCTATAGGCCCGAGGAACACATTGGTAAGTGAAGTTGCTGTTGATCTTACTGATTGTTGCTGACAAGATCTCAGACAACCCTGTAAGCGTGACAGATGGACATGTACAGCTATGCTGGTTTTAACGTTTGAGCAGAAAGACTACGCAGACAATGAAGATGCACGCAAATACGATCCTCGACTTCGTGGCCCAGTATCAGAAGCTGAGCTCGCCGTCGATCCTGAAACAGGCATGAAGAATTACATTGCCAATGAGCGTGGTGGTTGGGCTACTTCGACAGGATACGTCAAGTACTCGTTTGCACGAGCCATTCACTTTGGCCGACTGTACACACATGGTCCATCAGGCCAACGTGGACGAGATGAGGATCTCTCAGAAGCGCTGCGCTGCCTCGGTCAAGGATTACACTGTCTTGAAGATTTTGGAGCTCACACCAACTACACCGAACTCGTACTTCGCGAAATCGGATATACCAACGTATTCCCTCACACGGGTGTAAATACTGGCATCAACCTCCATGGAAAGCACACGTACCCGCTTGTCACTGGCACATTTGGAGGCGTTGACTTCTTCCACTCTGTTCTGGGTGAGGCCAACGACCATATTACCCAAACTGAGATTGATGAGGTAAACACTGCTCTCGTAGATGCGGTGGCTGGCAGCAATAAGCGAGGAGGCCCAGACGGTCAACCAGATGCCTGCAGTGGCCTCATAGATGCTTTGAGCAAGGTTCCAGGAACTGGCGATTTGATTAGGCAAGCGCAGAGTCTACAGGCTTCATCGGATGCCCAAGCTGCAGAGAATGCCCGCTCAGGTTATGATGGCTATAGTTCCTCCAGAGCTGGGCCCGAGACCTTTGACGCACCACCTGGATCCGTTGGCGGACCACCTGGACCAAACATGCCCGGCACGAACACCGACCCCGCGACAATTATCCCCAAAATCTATCCCATCCTTGTATTCAGGGATAACGTTGTGCGCAGCATCTCAGCCATCATCTCCAAGGTTCCTGGTCTCGAGAAGCTGATTGAAACCATTACGGAGAGGGTCACTCTATTCGTGCTATCGCTGCTCGCACCCTTCATCCTGCCAATCATAAAGACTGCGTCGGCTCAGCTCAAGAGTGGCTCTTCGGCTGTCATCGACTCAGCAGCCAAGCACCAGTATGAAGTCTGGACTGACCCAAACTCCACCAACCCAACACACAGCATGCTGTCCAAAGACCACTTTGCAAACATCCTGAACCAGCCTGCTGGTCAAGTCGCCGTAGCCATCCTGCAGTACGTTGCACCCCGCGTAATCTATGCTTGGGACCATCCAGACGTTCCAGTCGACCAGGTCCTGGATGACTGTATGCGCGTCTTCCACCACCCAGCTACCCGAGACCCACAGTGCGAGGTACATAACAACATGTTCGAGGTCGTAAAGCGATGGGCACACAACTATCATGGGAAAGACCTTAACGATCTCCTCTCTTCCGAATCCGTCAAATCCGGTCGCAACCAGAGCGGTGCTCATGATCACTCTACGGGTCACGGCCACGGAGCTGCTGGTGTTTCCGCATTTGCAGGACACAGCCACAGCAGTAGCAGCGGAAACGCACATTCCAGCAGTGCAAGTGGAGGTGGATCAAACGACCTTTTCGGCTCTCTGACTAGCAAGCTTCCCGGTCCTCTCGGCAGCGCCTTTAGCAGCTTCGCCAGCGGAGGCAGAACCCGTGAAGCGGACGAGGGCCAGAATGCTTCTTCGTCAGCTTCACCATACCAGTCCCCTGGGCACCAGCCCTCACAATGGGGTACCTTCCAGCCGTACCAGTCGTCGTACCAAGGCGAAGCATACCAGCCGCCTGCAGAGTACAGCTCTGCTGCGCCTTCGGGTGGTTACGGATGGAGCCATGGTCAGTACTCTGGTGGTCAGGGTGCGGAGCCTAGTTACACGGTGCCTACAAATTATCAGCAAGGCTATGAGAACTATCCCGCGCCTGGTGGATATGAGCAACAGTATCAACATCAGTACCAGCAGCCTCCACCAGGAAGTTATGGCGCGTATGATCAGGGTCAGGGTCAGAGTGGTGGTGCGTATGGCTCTTACGACCAGGGCTCATCGCAGCAGCAGGGTGGCGGAAGGCAGTGGGGCGGTGGTCCTAATTCAGCGTGGTAGGTGTGTGTGTATGTGTGTGTTGGCTATCCAGTGTAGAGAAGAGAATATTGAGAGTCTGGGTATACGCAAGGCATTCCGTGGTGATGTGCTCTCTCATCATGAAGCCATCTCATCTCCACAAGGAATCATGTATGAGTAATTGCAAGAATATAAACTTTCACTCCATCCATTGCCCAAACCCGTCAAGTGGCACTTTGGATACAAGATGAATGCAAAGTCCCAAGATCGGATTTAGAGTAGAGATTTGTTCATTTCATTTCATCATATCTTTTCGCCGTGTCGCGCGCCTTCTCGTCCTCGTCATCGTTTTCTTCTCTTCTCCTCTGCAAACCACCACCTCTTGTGAATACATGTTCATGAAGGTACATTTCGCTTTCCGTAAAAAAAAATACAATATGCCCAAGCCAGGAGTGAATATACGCCAATGTAAACACCTGTTGTCATGCTAGCGTATTGCGTGAGATGGGGGGTTTCTTTTTCTCAGTTGTAGGTATTTATTTTCTGAGCAAAGTCGTTGTTGTAGAAAACCTTTTGGTATAAACGCTCGCTCTTTCCATCCCTCATTTCCCCACCCAATCTACTCGTTGATCTTGGCCAACAACCTATCATTCACATGTCAGCTCCGTGCTCGTGTTTGCCATTTTCTCTCACATGCGCATTCCAGAATTGATGAAGAGAAAGGAAAAAAAGAAAAGGAAAAACTTACTCGTGGTCCCTGAACAGGCTCAACTCCTCATCTCCAACCTTGATCGGAGACCCGCCATACTGCGGAATCAGAACCTTGTCGCCTGGCTGCACGCTGGGTGCAACGCGCTTTCCGTCCTTGTCAATGGCGCCGGGGCCGACGGCGACGACTTTTGCTTCGTTGAGCTCCTTGACGGCGGTCTCGGGGAGGAAGATGCCAGTTGCGGTTTTGGCTTCGGGCTTGATGCGCTGAACGAGGATGCGGTCGAGAAGGGGGGCGATGCTGCGGATGGACTTGATTGCGGACTGGAAGAGCGTTAGTTGGAGAGTTTGGAGTAGGTAGTGGGTTGATGAATGTGGTGTGCAAAAAAAGTTAGCTTACCATGGCTGCGATTTGAGAATTGGGATTACGAAGAAACCGAGGAGATGAGAAAGAAAAGGGTATCACAGGAATAGAAGAGCACTGGCTTGTCAAGAGGGTTCGGAAAACAAACAATTGTCGTCGAGGAATTGGGCAAAGATGAATCAATCCATGGGTTGGCTATTTGCTTCGAGAAAATTCCGTGATCCGTGCACTGGGGGACCTCGGAACCTGGCGCACTCTCGGAACTAGAGCAAACGCTACTTTTCGTCTTTTCTCTGTCGCGCATTACCGGAATAAGTAACTGTTTTCTTTGCCTTCTACCCTTTTCGTCTTCGTTCAAGTTCTGGGGTCTGCTGGTGGATGGGCGGTTCTCGTTCAATGCCTATATGTGGAGAAGTAATGTCCTCCGAGTGGGGAAATGCTCCTCCTCTGCTGCGGCAGCAAGATATGGGCAAAGGGTTGTGAGACGGTATGGCTCTGCGGCGAGCTTGCCAATTACTGCCGAGGAGTTTAAACATGCTCTAAGCAAGGTACTACGAGGGGTGGGCAAAGAGAATAAAACGTTGGGTATGCGCCGATGGAAAAGCATCTGGAGAACAGTGGTTGACCGCTTGGTGTAGGCTTTGCGATTAGCGGCGGCGTAGATTCAATGGCCCTTGCTGCTCTGTATAAAGAGGCGCAGTTGCTGGATGATGTTTTACCTAGGCCTCATGGTTTCATCGTGGATCACAGAGTGCGACCTGAGAGCACTGAAGAGGCGGAGTGGGTTGCGCAGCAATTGCGCTTGAAGCGTGAGACGGGTGCAATAGTTCATCTGCGACAACAAACACTGACCGGACATAGTTGGCATGGAATCCACCATACTCCCTCTTACATGGCGCGACGAATTTGATCCCGCCGACCTCAAGCGATTCGAGACGGATGCACGTACACTGCGGTACCAAGCGCTAGGTCGAGCATGCAGAGATATGAAAATCACATGGCTGATGGTGGGACATCATGCAGACGACCAAGCCGAGACGGTCATGATGAGGCTTGCGAACAACAGACTGCGGTCCGGACTGCAGGGAATGCAGCGTGTGGAATGGATACCAGAGTGCGATGGTATCTACGGCGTGTACCACAGCGGACAGACTCAGAGGCCGAATCCTGATTTGGACATGCCGTTTCCTGTCGAGCAGGGCGGCGTACGGATTCTCCGGCCACTACTGGGCTTTGAAAAGGCACGACTGGTTGCGACGTGCGAAGAGAAGGATGTAGCGTGGGCAGAGGATCAGACGAACCAGATACAAACCCTCACGTCTCGCAACGCGATACGGCACCTGTGCAAAAACCACAAACTCCCAGAAGCGCTGAGCGTCCCGTCACTCGTCGACCTCTCGATCCACATGCAAGAGCGCATCAAATGGCACAAAGACGTTGCGCACCAACTCTTCGCCCAGTGCCTATTCAAGCTTGACATCCAGACTGGTTGCCTTGTCGTCCGCTTCCCGCCCTTTTCCGCCCTCCTACCACGTCCCATCGAGACCACAGCCGACCGGGCTGCAGCAAAGAACACGGCATACTGTCTAATTGAGCGCGTAGCCGAACTCGTCACTCCGCGACCCAAAGCGCCCCTTGGCCAGCTCGCCGCAACTATACAGCGCATCTACCCCGAGCTGGAAGAGCAGGAAGACGATGAGGTAGAGGGGCATTGGGACAATATCCGAAGGAAGAATTACAGCGTCTACAGCATCTGGTGGCGCTCCTGGGACCAGCCTACGCCGTTTCCCGAACACGGGGAAGATGGGGTTGATCCGTCGTTGGCGCATCCGCGAGAATGGCTGCTTACGCGTCAGCCGCTTGATGCACAGGAGAAGACGAATCCACACAACTACATTGAATACGCTCCTCGCAGCACTTTGTCAGCACCGGCGCCTCAGTCATGGCGTCAAGAAAGCTACCGGCTCTTTGATGGTCGGTGGTGGATCCGCATACGCAACCTCCTCCCAGATGACACGCTGATCCTGCGCATTTTCCACAAATCCGACCTTGCGCACTTCCCCGGTTTAGTACAGAACAGAATACGAGTGGACGATTTGGGCGCCGGGCGTCCGTACCGCTTCATCGCCGCGGCGTTTGATCTGCTCAACCCGTCGGACCTGCGGTTCACGCTCCCCGCCGTGTTCCGTAGAGATGCAAAGACGGGCATGGAGACGATAGTTGGCTTCCCCACGCTCGACGTGCGCGTCGATGGATTCGGTCCGTCCGACGAGGTATGCGAATGGAATGTGCGATACAAGAAGATCAACCTGGGCCCCGAACAGTCTTTGGGCAATGTCGTTGTGCCCGGGATTTCACGCAAAGATGTAGTGGCCGAGGAAAAGAGGCAGCACATGGTGCATCTGGTTGCTGCCCAGAAGCGCTTAGCGGGCAAGGCGAAGCATGGCGGGGAAGGCGGCGGGCAGAAGAAAAGGGAGAATGGCAAATTTCCGGGCTTCAGGCACGTGCTGCATGTTGACGTGAGAAACAGGAAGAAGAGAGAGAGACGTCTGGATGCGTTGGCGGCTTTGCGCGAGGAATTTGGAGGGGTTGAAAAGTAGTCGATACCCAGTTTTTTTCTTTCTCTCTCTCTCTCTCTTCTCTTGCAACTGTTGAATGTAACGTGTATGACGTATGTTTTGGTCTATTCTCGGTGTGTTGAGTCGTGAAGAAAGGGAGTGTTGGTTGTGATGTGTGTACATCTCCCAGACCCCTTCCTTCTTTATCCAAGAACACACATACATACACATGTACAGTGTATACGTGTATAGGTATATACGTACACATGACGTCCTAACCTATCTACCTATCTATCTATCTACCTACCTACATAGCGCACCCCCCCTGCATGCATGCAGCGGGCCAATATGCAGAAATGGGCGGCGGCGGCGGCGGCGGTGAAGCTTAAATCAACTTAAGCTACTACCTTGTCCCATCCATGTACCCCGACCTACCACACATACACACAGGGTACTCTATCTGAGAAATTGGCACATACAAGCCCATCTTGGCAAAAAACACTACTCGAGTTGCTGTTCTGTCCATGTCAGCAATTCCATGCGTGTTTCAGATTAGGTGTATGGATATGAGAGAAAGAGACAGAGAGAGAGAAGGAGAAATATTATATGGCTATATTTGTTAGGGGCTGGATTGTGACCAACTATGGTTTTGACTCGTGTTAGTGGGATTTATGCCTTGGAGTCAAGGCTCCTCCGCGGGCGACACTATCAAGACAGCGTAGTTCAGGGAGAGCTGACATGTACAAGTCGGTGGCGATGTGGGTAAAACTGTTGGCTGAAAATGGCGTTGCCGGACATTGATTAAAAGAATCCATGGGCATATTCGGTAGCTCCGCAACACTTCTTGTGGCCATGCAAGAGAGTCCATGTGTTTCAGTGTGGGGTTGAAACGAACCGCGGCACACCAACAGTCTTTGATTGATGCACAAGTCTTTCGCTGCCCAAGCGATGAGCGCACGATGGGCAGGGAGAGACGGAGACGGAGACAGAGACAGAGGGAGAGAGAGGGAGAGAGGGTCAGCCTCCTTGTTTTTCCTTAGCTGATTCGCGCCCAACTTGTGCTGTGGCGGTGAGCGGCAAGGGGATTGGTACGGGCAGATAATTATTGCCTGGAAGATCGTCTCCGGAGTTTATCGCAAGTGCATAGGTGGTGCTCTGTGCGTGCCGCGATTTGTTGTTATGTGAGCAAGATGAAAGGAGGACATGTGCAGATCTAGTGAGAAAAAAAACGGGCACCGTTTTTCATCATTTCTTTTTTTTTGCACGTCTCAGGTTTGACAGATGGGGGTTTGGTGGTGGTTGGGTTGTGGTAGGAAGAGACGAATGGGCGACTGTATCTTGACACGTAATAGCGGGTTTCTTCCCGACTTGGATGTGACAGGCTAGCCCATGGTTATGGTTTGGTGGCAGCGGTGGTAGTTGCAGGCCTGCCCCCTTTCACGTGAGCAAAAGGCAATAAATGGGCCGGCATGGCCCTAGTCAGTTACACTGGCCAGGTGTTTTCGGCTGATCTGATGGTGGTCGATGGCAACAATTTTAAAAGAGTCAGTCCGAGGGTTGCAATTTTCACAGCACCCGCCAAGCTGGCGGGGCCTAATCAGGTCATGGCAATACGATGGTGCCATGGTGGCCAGCTCGGACGGCAGTTTGCTGCAGGGGGTTGTGCAGTTTTTTTGCAAGCACAGAGTGGCTGACGATGGCGGGGTAGGGGTGAGAGGAAGAAGAAAGAAGAGGAAGAAAAAAAAAGCATGTCAGGCTCTGCTTCAGAGTTGAATCAAGTTCAAGGGCCTGGAAGACGGGCGGCACGTCCACGTACATGCAAGTAGTCAGTAGTCGTATGGCCACGGGTGGGAGGAGAGCAATTTGGGCGCAAGGGTTCGCTGACGCCTTTTGTGGTAAACGGGCATCAGCGCTTGGGCGGTCGCGGCGTGCAGCGATTCGTCGGCGGCATGCCGCTAGAACTGTCTGGCCTGGTCTGCAGACAGGCCTTGGCCTTGGGTGGGAGGAGGATCGAGTTGTGAGTTGTGCAGAAAGTACGGGTACGGTACTGTACTGTATGATGATGTAGTAGTAGTAGTCGTAGCCCATGGCTGTCGTGTAATGATTGCTGTTGCCCACCCTCTCCAAACGACATGTCGGCAGCCACGGCAGCCGTTGAGCCGCCAGCTTGGTCGGCTGAGGCGTGCATGGAGGTGTGCATGGTGGACGGGGGCTGGAGACGTATGTGTGTGTGTGTATGTGTGTATGTGTGTCGATCACGGGTATAGTGTGTGATACATGATGGCTGTACAGAGTGCCACAGTGGCCGGCTGGGAGGTCGTGCTGTCGACAGAGGCCACGGGCAGTCCTGCCATGTCTCGTGGTCCCTCCCATGGACTGAGGTTGGCCGATCGCTCTGGCAGATAGCGAAGAGGGGCAGCGCGATCATGCGACCATATTCCAAGCATCCCGAGCAGGCTTATCAGACGCGTGGGCAGCAAAGCCGCCGCCACATGCCGGCTTCGAGGCGCCCTCTGCTGCCTATCCTCGACGTCCGCTGCTCGACGACTGCCCAGCGGCCGTCGACGAGCATGGCGGGCGTGCACAGCTGTCGTTTCAGGGCGTGAGCATTGCATAACGTTGGTGAATGCTGGGCTAGCTGCAGGCCGGGTCCGCCTAGTGGACGTGCTGCCGCGCGACCAATTTCGCTGCTGCCCCCCCTGCTCCCGGACCCCTACCTAGCAACACGCTCGCAAGCTTAAAGTTCTCCCAGCCCAGCACCGTCCGACATCTTCCTATCCTTCTTCCCCTCTGCACCCTCCTTCGCATCCTTATCCCAAGGTCGAGCCTGCTTGTCTGCCTCTGCACCTTGCACGCTACAGACTTTCCCTTTTTGTACTCCTTTGTAATAAACCACAAACGACGAGCTTGCCTCCCCACCGCCCCGTATCCTTCACCGCAGACTCACACCCCCTGCCCCTCCCCACGTGCAAATCCAGACATTACTATACAAACACACACAAACATGTCTGCCCCAGTCGACGCCCCCAAGCCCGTCGAGGTACCAGAGGTCGGCACCGCCGGCACTGTTGAGCCCGCGCCCGCGCCCGTTGTTGCCACCGACGCCGCCCCCGTCGACGCCCCCGTGGCCGAGGAGACGCCCAAGGCCGAGGGTGAGGCTGTTGGGCCCGCAGAGGAGGTCGTCGAGGCCAAGGAAGAGGACAAGGTCGTCACACCCATCGAGAGTGGCGCCCTGGGCTACAAGGCGCCCGGTCTGAAGAAGTGAGTAACGGCCCAGAGAACAATCACCATGACAGAAAGAAGAGAGAGAGAGAGAAAAAGCGCCTGAAAAGCATACTAATCCGCCATCTCAGTGCCTTCCGCTTCTCCAAGAAGTACTTCTGGTTCGGCGAGGAGCCCGTCCCTGCCGAGAACCTGCGCGAGTACCTCCGCGGCGAGAAGCCCGAGGTTGCCCACTCGGTCGCTGCATGGTCGAGCCAGACCGGA
>Ga0265798_10003103_pt1 | contig 23934 bp, 32 predicted proteins | sample P3T30metagenome_FD_192430 | JGI IMG/M metagenome (GOLD analysis project Ga0265798, IMG submission 192430) | Plant litter microbial communities from East Loma Ridge, Irvine, California - P3 T30 | ecosystem: Environmental > Terrestrial > Plant litter > Unclassified | place: USA: California... | reverse complement strand
GCAAGCCTCTCAGCCTACCAGCGCACCGTGCTTGCCAACGATCACAGACTATGACGAAGTTGTGTTCCCGAACGATACCGGGCTGGTTGTCATGCGCGAGGCGCGGTACTGGGACTTGCGCGGCTGCGAAGATGTTTGTGCTGCGCTAGACGCCAAGCCTACACATTGGAAGTGGCAACGTTTTGAAGACTGGCTGGCATCACCCATCGTGCCGCCAGCTAACCATATTGAATATGTGAGTTTGGCATTCTACTCCGGCCGTATGAGTGCCTCTCAGCCTACCAGCGCGGAAGGCGAGACGACGAAGCCAACCGAAGGGCAATCGCTAGCCTCGCTGGAAGCTGCGCAGGGCGACGGCGAAGACCTGGACGCAATGATCAACCTGATTGAAGCCGTCACGAAGGCTGAGACGAACGGCGGTGCGCTTGGCGCCGTTGCCAAATACCGCCGAGACATCCGCGAGAAGCTCCTCGCCGTCCAGATCGCCCCTACCAGCGCGGAAGGTAAGGACAGCGAGCGGCTGGCATTGAAGATTATCGACAGCAAGGTATGCCAGACATGCGATGGCAAGGGATCGTATTACGGCTATGAATGCCAAGGCTGTGGCGGATATGGCCGGACCAGCACTGGCAAGGACACCGATAAGGAGGCGAAGTGAGATTCTTCCGCTGGCTCAAATGCCGTGCTGGCCACCACCAGTATTTCGTGAAGCAGGTCGTGTCCGAGCAAGCACGCAAGGTCGGATGCCATTGCTGCGACCGCGAATGGGCAATGCATATAGGCGACCGAATCATCGTACCTTGGACGCTTGAGTTTGACGCCTTCTACGGCGTCGGCGTTGCAGCACAGGCCCCCACATGATCCGCCGCATCCTCGCGTGGCTATTCCCGCCACCAGAACCGGAGCCGGACTGGCAATACGAAGGGATCACCCGCAAGGCTGATGGCCGTACTGAACAACTTGTAACGACTGGCTGGTCTGAGGACTGGGAGCCGGTGTAAATGGAGAAATGACATGACGCTAGTTGAGAACCATGCTAACACCTTGGCGTTCGCCCGCATTACTAGCCAGGATTCCTGCTGCCAGCGTCGCACGCCCGCGACGGAGAATGTTCATTGCAGCATTCGTGTCGCGGTCATGAACCGCTCCACAGTCACTGCACACCCATTCTCTTATTCCAAGGCCCGCGATACCTTTCGGCCTCGAATCGGGCAGCAAGCCACAATTCGAGCAGGTTTGGGAGGTAAATCTTTCGTCTACTTCCAAGTACCGTGCGCCATGCCTAATGGCCTTGTACGCAAGCATGTTTCGGAAGGACGACCAGCCAGCGTCCAAGACGGACTTGGACATATTGGTCTTTGCCAAGGCAGATGCGTTGACATTACCAACCACAATCAGAGCGAAGCGCTTCGCGATTGTGGCGGCATGCTTATGGTGAAAATCGCGCCTCTGATTCCCAACCTTTATCTGGATCGATGCAACCCTGCGCTTCTTATTCGCTTTCTGAGCGACGACCAGAGATCGCTCAGAGTTGCGATAGATTCGCTGCGCTTCAATTCGTTCGCCGGTAGAAAACGTCGCGAAGTCTTTCAGGCCAAGGTCAATTCCAACTTCGGCCGTTGCCTTGGGCGCGGCACCCATATCATCGACTTCAATACAGATATTCAAAAACCAGCGACCCAGGGAGTCGCAGGAGAAGCTGCTGCCGTCTTTAATTTTCCCCTCGGGCAGTTTGCGGCTGTCAAAAACGCTATACACGTGGCCGCTGAATCGAAAGCCGCCTTCTACCGGCTTAATCGACGCACCGGACAAAGGAACCCATTTGAGCGACCTTTTGACGCTTCTGTAACGCAGGAATGGCTTGTTTTTTATCTGCCGACTGTGGACATATTTTCTGCAGATCGCTTCAATCGTATGGCTGTGCAGCCTGAGTTCCGTACTGGAGCCCGAGGTCAATCTACCAAGATTGAATGCGGTCAGCCAGGGCCTGCCGTATCTCAGCGCGTCTTTCTGCCTATCGTTGCAAAAATTCCAGACGAAATTAACCGCCCGCGACTGGCGGTTCAACTCGCCAGTACAGGATTTAACGCGGTATCGGTAGGTCAAGATCATGAACTAATTGTACACACAAAGGAGCAATAATGGCACTAACTCCCGATCAGGAAAAGCTGAAAGAGGCGGCGCTGGCTGCGCTGCCGGGCAAGTGGTCGCGCCAAACTGGCTATTTTGTGGTGGCCGAAACAGATTACGGCTCGCTAGTAGTCGCGCAGACGAATAACAGTAGTTGGCCGGGGCGCAATGCCGATTTCATTGCTGCCGCCAACCCAGCCGCTATTCTCGCCATTCTGGCGCAACTGGAGCAGGTGCAGGGGTTTCGGCAACTGTTCATTGAGTGGTGGCAAACAGAGATGGATGATAGCGAATACTTCAACAGAGCAGTGGCTGTGCTTGGTATCACAACAGCCGAACTGCTTGCAACCTCCCCACTCCCACCACCACCGGAGGCAGCATGAGCGATGAATTCTACGTGGTCAGTGTGAGTCACACGCAGCGCGAGCAGCCGTATATCACTGTGTGGCGTCCAGAGAATGCAGGTTACGCATGGCCGCTGTCGTGGGCAGGGAAGTACACCGAGGCGCAGATTGATGAATTGCCTCACTACTACCACAACGGCGCCGAAAGCTTCGCTGTGCCGTGCATGTTGATGGACAACCTGGCTGTGCCGCCGACACCGGGGACCGTGGACAACGACGCTGGCCCAGTTGTGCTGAATACGAAACTGAACTGGAAATGCTTGATTGAGTTCGCCAAGGAAGGCGTCCTGAGCAAGCCGCACCCGCAATACAAAGGCGCACGCCGTCCGAAGGCTCAGCCATGACCCACAACAACATCACAGGCGACAAGATCGCCACGAAGGCGCCAGAGCACTGCCCGCGGTGCGGCGGCACTGGCCATGTGCCAGAGTTCTGCAAATGGCCGCTACAACCCGATCCAGCGAAAGGCGCCGCCCCATGAGCAAAGGATCGACCCAGCGGCCCGGCACCGGCTACCGCGAAAACTTCGCCAATATTTTCAAGAAAGGAAACACCATGCCCGTAATCACCGACCGCCCGGCCGATGTCATCGCCTGGATGAACCAGGCCCACCCCGGCAAGAGCGTCTACGATGTCATCGCGCACCTGCGCTGGCAGCTTGCGCTGACCGACCAGTTCCCCGGCATCGACATCGACCGGGCCCACGAACGCCGGCGCGATGCGGGATCCGGCCAGCCGCTGCAGTTCTACGAAGGGCCAGCCGATCGCCGTAGCGAGGCCGTGCCTGGCGGCCTGCCTGATGTGGGAGGTGCCGAGCAATGATGATGGTTATGAAAATCATCAACCACCTCTATATCGCCCTGAATATCGTGTGCGCAGCAGTGTATCTGTCCAAAGAGGAATACGCGACTGCAAGCATTTTTGCGGTGATTGGTGCGGGATTCGCGGTTTATGTAGCCTATTTGTGGAGGAATAAGCAATGACGCGCGCCGAGGGAATTATCGCGCTTTCAATCGTCGCAATATTTGCGCTGATGATATATGACTGGGCGAGGCAAGGCCGCGAATGGGATGCTTTCAAGGTAGCACACCATTGCCACATCACCGCCAAGGTCGCAGGGCAGGCTTTCAACACCATCACGCCCAGCAGCAATGGCGGTATCGCGGTTGGCATTGGGGTAACTGACGAGCAAACCGGCTGGACCTGCGACGATGGCATTACCTATTTCAAGTGAGAAACCAATGACGCAAGAATTTATCCCGAGGTGGCCCATTCGCGCAACAGTTTCAGGCGCGTCCAAAGCGCCGCGCTACCGCATCGAGGAAGTCGGACGGCAGCCAGCCGATTATCCGAACTTCAACAAGATCACGATGCGCGCCACTTCGATGCCTGCACGGCGCTGCATCTGCTGCGGTGCCCCAGCCCACTTGGTGGCCCATGACTAAGCCCGCCCTGATCGTGCTGCTGGCCGCCTGCTGCTGCCTGTCGATGGTCGTGCTGGGCGCGATGCTGGCAATAAACCGCGCGCAGGCCCGGCGAGAGAACCGGCTGCGCGAGCATCTTTCAATGAATGTGCAATCGAAGTGCGAAGTGATGTAGAATCGAAACGTGGTGATCGTGCAGACCTTGTCCGAGGGCGAGTAAGGAGCCAGGCCGGCAGCAATGCTGGCTACCACCGCCTGACTGGCGTAACCAGTTGCCACACGCATGCCGCTTGGTCGCAGTTGATCTGTGATAGTAAGTTCGGGAGTCGCGCTCCGTTCTAGCAGGCGGCAGTCGTGTGGTGATAGAAGGGGAGCGCGCACACCGCCCTATGGGATGCGCGGATTCTGTTGACGCCGTTCGACGTGCCTTGTGCGCGTATTGGGCCGAGGAAAACGGGTGGCCGGGCATCACCAAGGGTTGGGAGTTCCCAGCCGCGCTCGTCCTGGCGTACACGCAGGACCCTAGTACCTGACGCTCGAGGCGACTCGTGCCGTACGTCCATGTGGGGTTGCGAATTGCGTCAGCGCATGGAGCCGGAACAAACGTAACCGGCACAGCAGTACTAAGCACGCCGACATTCGTGCCGAGCGGGCTTTTCCATTGATACGCAATCAAACATTTCCCCTGAAACACAAGCGTGATACCATCGGCGTAAATTCCGAACCGATGGAGCACCACCATGGAGAAAGCCGCCCCCGCCGCGCCCCGTAAAGCACCCGCCAAGGCCAAGACGCCAAAGGGCGGCACAACCGCGCCCAGCGCACCAGCCAAGCCAGCCACGAACCGCAACTGGCGCACAGCAGCCAAGACACCAGAGGAAGTGGCGCAGGCCATCGAGGCCGACCTGGCCGTGAAGATGGCAAACGTGCAGGGGGCAAGGGACCGCAAGAAGGCCGCGAAAGTTCACAAAGATGCAGCATTAACCACGTCGAAAGCGGCAAAAGGCACCGAAAAACGCGGGCCCAGCACCGCCAGCACCCCATCAAATGTTAAATCGAAGGGGAAAACCGGCGAAAATGCCCCTGCTGACCTTACCGCAACCATAGGCGCGCGCGCACGCGAGAGAAAAATCAAGCCGCATGTGGCCATCGACGAGCCCATGATCCAGAAGATTTTGGCCGAAGTGTCGGAAGGCAAGTCGCTCTACAAGGTCTGCCGCGGCGACAAGATGCCGGACCGGGTGTCGGTGCTGACCAAGTTCAACAGCGACCCGGCGCTGCGCCTGCGCTGGGAGGGTGCGATGGAAGCGCGGGCCCACAAGTATGCCGAGGAAACGATCGAGATTGCCGACGACGGCAGCAACGACACTTATGTGGACGCAGATGGCATGGTCAAGACCGACCACGATGTGATTGCCCGGTCAAAGCTGCGCGTGCATGCTCGCCAGTGGTACGCCGCCAAGCTGTCGCCCAAGTTCAAGGACAAGGTCGATGTGAACCACGGCGTGCAGCCCGATAACCCGATTGCCTCGCTGCTGGCCCAGGTGGCCGGCACCTCGCTGGGCATCGTGCCGGGTAACGACGAGTGACAACGATGCAGGCCGCGTTCGAAGCGGCGGATCCAAAAGCGGCGGAAGCGGCGGCGCTGGCCGAACTTGCGCGCAACATGGCCGACCCGATGTGGCGAATCTGCAACCTCTACAAGATCACCGTCAAGACCAAGACCGACACCATCGGCGCCGACGGCAAGGCGGTCGAGGGCAGCCTGGTGCTCAAGTTCTCCCCGAACCGGGCGCAGCGAAGGTTCATCGCCCGCCTGTGGTCACGCAACATCATCTTGAAGGCCCGGCAACTGGGCTTCACCACCCTGATCTGCATCGCCTGGCTCGACCACGCATTGTTCAACCCGAACAGCAAGGTGGGCATCATCGCGCAGAACCGCGACGCGGCCGAGGCGATATTCTCCGAAAAGGTGAAATTCGCCTACGACAACCTGCCGCCGGAACTGAGAGCGGAAATGCCGACCAAGCGCGACAGCTTGAGCATGTTGCACTTTGCCCACAACAACAGCATCATCCGGGTCGGTACATCGCTGCGCTCGGGCACCTACCACCGCCTGCACATCTCCGAGTTCGGCAAAATCTGCGCCGAGTCGCCACAGAAGGCGGCCGAGGTAATGACCGGATCCATTCCCACGGTCCCGCTCGACGGCGGCATCCTGGTCATTGAAAGCACGGCCGAGGGCGCCGATGGCGAGTTCTTCACGCTGACGAACACCGCACTGGCCCAGCAGCAGGCCGGCAAGGTGCTGACCCTGCGCGATTACCGCCTGCACTTCTATCCGTGGATGGACGCGCCCGAATACCGTATGAGCCCAGAGGGCGTCATCATCACCGAGGGCGACCATGATTATTTCGATTCGATCGAGGGCAAGGCCGGGCGCGTCATCGACATCGAGCAGCGTGCCTGGTACTGCGCCACGCGCGACGCCGACTTCAAGACCAAGCCTGAACGGATGTGGCAGGAATACCCCAGCACGCCCGAGGAAGCATTTCAAAAGTCGCTCGAAGGCACCTACTACCGCAATCAGATCGCCGCGGCGCGCAAATCGAAGCGCATCACCACCGTGCCGCACACGCCCGGCATCCCGGTCAACACCTACTGGGACATCGGCCACAGCGACGGCACGGCCATCTGGTTCCACCAAAAGGTCGGCGTGCGCCACCACTTCATCAAGTTCATCGAGGGCTGGGGCGAGAGTTACAGCCACTACGTCACCGAGATGCAAAAGACCGGCTGGATATGGGGCACGCACAACCTGCCGCACGATGGCGCGCACGTTCGCCAGGGCTACGACGAGAACCTGTCGCCCCAGCAGATGCTGGAAAAGGCTGGCCTGCGCCGCATTGAAATCGTGCCGCGCGTGGAAGAACTGCAGCACGGCATCCAGCAGACCCGAGACATGTTCGCCCTGGCCCTGTTCGACGAGACGGGCTGCAAGGAAGGCATCACCCACCTGGAAATGTACCGGAAGAAATATAACAAGCAGCAGCAGTGTTTCACCGATCAGCCAGTCAAGGACGTGCACACCGAGGGCGCCGACAGTTTCAGGCAGTGGGCGCAGGACGTGGGCGCGAACCGCACCGCGCTGGCCCCGTCGAGCCGATCGCCCAGCAACGGCCGGCGCCGCGGATCGTGGAGAACATCGTGATGGAGTTCTATTTCTGGCTCGGCGCCTGCACCGGCCTGTTTGCCCTATTCGCTGCCAGTCTGTGGCTGGCGGCCAACATGACCATCTATTGAATGGTCGATAACAAGGAGAGAACGATGAAACCGAAACTGATTGCCGTGCTGGTGCAGAGCGTGTGCTGGCACATCGGCGCAGAGTGGCGCGAACAGCAGGGCCTGATTTATGCAGGAGGCTAATCATGGATAACTTGCGCCCTGTTATCGATCTGACCCGTTATTCCTTCAAACGCACGCTGGGCGAGTTCGTCCTGTACGGCACATGGGTGTTCAACGACGACGAGGAAGATTTTGAGCCCTGCCTCGCCATCATCCCCGCAAACCGAACCGGTGGATACCGCCCTTGCATTGTGGCATTGTCTGCCATTTCCAAGTATGATTCGCCCAAGTATTGCGCAGAAGCAGCAAAGTTGTTTGTCGAAGGGCTGGGCATGGCCGACGGGATTGCGCGGGTTCATACCCTGGCCACGCTGATCCACGACCACCTGCTGGACCTGCTGAAAATGCCCAATTCGCCCAACGAATCGGTGCTCATTGGCGAGGTCAAGATTGCGCACGGCGACGGCACCAGCAGCGTGGTCCTGCTTCAAGACCATGTGCCACTGGCGCAAGCATAACCACCACACCAACGAGGCTTGCCAGTGTTCGACATCAACGACCCATCCAGCACCGAAGTGAAACGCGATGGCGCGGTTGCCAGGATGGTCGATACGGAAGGTGTCAGCACTGGCGCCGAGACGGAAGCGAAGTTTCACCCGCTCGACGCGCAGCCGATGCAGATGCTGTGGTCGACCCTCATCTCGTACTACCGGCAGGAACTGGAACGGCAGGGGCCGAACCGGGCGATGCAGGCGCTCGACGCGGCCTATTACGACAACGACCAGTGGAGCGACGAGGCGCGCGAAGAACTCGACAAGCGCGGCCAGGCGGCCATTGCTTACAACGTCATTGCGCAGACCTGCAACTGGGTGATCGGGTCCGAGAAGCGCGGGCGGACCGATTTCAAGGTGCTGCCCCGCGGCAAAGAGGACGCCAAGGCGGCCGAATCGAAGACCAAGTTCCTGAAATACCTGTCGGACGTGAACCGCGACCCGTTCCACAAGTCGAGCGCGTTTGAAGACATGGTCAAGGTCGGGGTGGGCTGGCTTGAGCGCGGCGCGCAGGACGCCGACGACGAGGAAGTGATCTACTGCCGCACCGAGTCGTGGCGCAACATGCTGTTCGACAGCACGGACCGCAGCCTGGACGGCAAGGGCATGCGCTACGTGATCCGCTCGCGCTGGGTCGACGAAGACATCGCCATTGCCTACTTCCCCGACCGCCAGGCGGCCATCTGCAATTCGATCACCAGCGCCACGACGGTGGGCAGCTACGACATGCTCGACGGCGACATCGCCATGGACCAGGCCGAATACGAGCGCGAGGACACGATCGGTTCGACCGCGAACATCAGCGTGCGCCGCAAGCGCGTGCGCCTGATTGAAATCTGGTATCGCATGCCGAAGATGATGGAAAAGATGTCTGGCGGCATGTTTCACGGTGATGTGTACGACAAGGACAATGCCGACCACAAGGCGCAGATCATGGCCGGCGCCGCGCGCGTGAACCGCAAACTGGAAATGCGCGTGCACGTCGCCGTGATGACCACCACCGCCCTGCTGTACAACGACGCCTCGCCCTACAAGCACAACCGTTTTCCCTTCACGCCCGTGTGGGGCTATCGCCGCGACGACAACGGCCTGCCCTACGGCATCATCCGCGGCCTGCGCGACATTCAGGACGACATCAACAAGCGTGCATCGAAGGCGCTGGCGATCCTGTCATCCAATAAAGTCATTATGGACACGGGCGCGCTGCCCGACGACTGGACGCTCGACGACTTCGCGGCCGAGGTGGCCCGCCCTGACGCCATCATCCAGAAGAACGCCGGCAAGGAAATGAAGCTCGACGTGGACCGCGATCTGGCGCCGGCGCACCTGGAACTGATGAGCCGCAATATCCAGATGGTGCAGCAGGTGGGCGGCGTCACCGACGAGCAGATGGGCAAGAGTACCAACGCCACCAGCGGCAAGGCAATTCTGGCCCGGCAGGAGCAGGGCAGCCTGGCCACCGCCAAGCTGTTCGACAACCAGCGGCTGGCCACGCAACTGGACGGCGAGATTACCCTGTCTCTGGTCGAGCAGTACGTCACCGAGCAGAAAGAATTCCGCATCACCAACCAACGCGGCACGCCCGAGTTTGTTACGATGAACGACGGCCTGCCCGAAAATGACATCACCCGCGCGAAGGCCGACTTCGTCATCAGCGAGGCCGACTGGCGCGCCACCATGCGCCAGGCCGCCAGCGAGCAGTTGACGGACATGATTAAAAACCTCGACCCGCAAGTGTCTCTCGTCCTGCTCGACCTGGTGGTGGATTCGATGGATATTGAAAACCGCGATGAAATGGTCAAGCGCATTCGCGGCATCAACGGCATGAAGGATCCCGACCAGACCGAACCGACGCCCGAGGACATCGCCGCGCAGCAGGCCAAGCAGGCGCAGGACGCTCAGCAGCAGCAACTGGTGCAGTTGCAGATGGAAGAACAGCAGGCCAAGACCGATCTGGCCAAGGCCAATGCGGGCAAGGCCAATGCCGGCGCCGACCTGACGCGCGCGCAGACGGTTGCCGCCAACATGACCGGGGCCCTCGCCGCGATGACGGCCGCCACGCAGGTAATCCAGATGCCGACCATTGCCAAGGTGGCCGACGGACTGCTGGTGCAGGGTGGATGGACGGGCGGCCAGCCGGTGCCGATCAACCTGCCTGCCATGCAGGGGATTGCCCCGCAAGTGCAGCCAGCGCCACCAGTTCCACCGCAGGCGCCGCAACTGCCCGCGCCGGCCATGCCTGAACAGGCGATGCAGCCATGAGCGTCAAGCCCAAGGCCTCGCCCAAGGTGACGATGCACCCGATCATCTCGACGAGCGTCTCGCACGTCGGCCACGATGGCGACACCCTGCACGTCACGTTCAAGGGCACCAACAAGACTTACACCTACCCCGGCGTAAGCCAGGACCAGTTCAACGCGCTGCGCCAGGCCAAGTCGGTAGGCAAGCACCTCAACGCCAGCATCATGCCCGGTAGAACCGGCAAGCTGGTCAAATAACCACTAGGGAGAGAAACCATGGAAAGATTTATCGGACTGAAAACAGTCAAGGCCAAGCCGATGACGCGCGCGGAATACAACGAACTGCGCGGCTGGACCCTGCCATCTGACGAGAACGGCGACGATGCGGGTTGCCTGGTCGAGTACATGGATGGTGGCAAGCCAAACTTGCCGGGCTTCGCTGGCTATGTCAGCTGGTCCCCGAAAGAACAGTTCGACAACGCTTACCGGCAATGCACGGGAATGCCATTCGGCGCCGCCCTGGAAGCGCTCAAGCGCGGCAAGTGCGCCACCCGCGAAGGGTGGAACGGCAAGGGCATGTTCGTTTATCTGGTCCCGGCCAACGCCTACCCAGCACAAACGCCGGTCGCAAAGGCTTTCTTCGGCAACGATGCGCTGGTGCCCTACGGCGCTTACCTCGCAATCAAGGGCGTCGACGGCATCGTCAACACATGGGTGCCCAGTATCAGCGACGTGCTGGCCGAAGACTGGTCGATTTAATCGCACACCAATAACAATCACCCCAAGGAGAGAACACCATGGCTGACCACGACCCCACCGCCCACCTGACCGACGAAGAACGCGCCGTGATGGACTTCGATGAATCCGCTCTGACCGACGAGGAAGCCAATGCGATCAATGCCACGGAAGCCCCAGCCGCTGCTGCTCCTGCTGACGCTGTTGCTGTGCCCCCTGACGGCGAGCCTGCAGCCGTTCCAGCCGACCCTGCCGCTGTTGCTGCGCCAGAAGTTGCGCCCGCACCTGCTGCAACGCCAGCCGCAGAACCGGCAGCAGCGCCGGCACCCGCAGTTGATCCAGTAGCACCGCAACAACAGTTCCTGGTCATCCCGCCGCCGGCCGACGCCGCCGAGAAGCTCGCGCAGATCGCCACCGACAAGGCCGCGCTGGCCGAGAAGTTCGACGCGGGCGAGATTACCGGCTCCGAGTTCCAGACCCAGCTTGATACCCTGAACGGCGACAAGCAGAAGATCGACATGGCCGTGAACAACGCGGAACTGTCGGCCCAGTTGGAGCGCAACCGCGCGCAGCAGGCATGGGACGCCCAGTGCGATACGTTTTTCAAGGAACCAGCCGCCTCGATCTACACGGACGCGGCCACCTTTGCCGTGTTCAACGAGAACGTCAAGGCGATGGCGCCGATGCCGCGCAACCGCGGCCTGTCCGAACGCCAGTTGCTCGAGAAGGTGGACGCGCTCACCCGCGCCGAACTGGGCCTGCCCGCGCGCGCCGCGACGGCAGCCGCCGCACCAGCACCTGCTGCCGCACCGAAGCCTGCCGCACCACCAGCGCCCAAGGCATTCGCCCCGACGCTGGGCGCCCTGCCAACGGCCGATGTGACCGACACCAGCGGCGGCCAGTACGCGCACCTGGACCGCCTGGCTGGCACCGACCCGATCGCCTACGAGGCCGAAGTGGCCAAGTTGTCCGATTCGGCGCGCGACGCCTACTTCAAAGCCGGCTGATCCGGCACCACCACGGGAGAATTGCAATTGGCCACTATGCGTATGGACTTGAAGCCGGGCGAATCGATCACGATTGGCGACATCGTCGTGACGCTGGAAGCCAAGTCCGGGCAATTCTCCCGCCTCGCCATCGCCGCCCCGAAAGAGGTAGCCATCAGCCGGGTCGAGCACCCGGCATCGGTGCCGGCCATCGCCGCGGGCGGCGTGGCACGCAAGCCGTTCTGACCGGAAATCTTACCGTAAATCATTTTGGTTGCATTGTCTCACCAGTCGTCATAAAATCGCGCCATTCGCGCAGGAGTGCTGAATATCCATTCAATCCTTTTCAGGAGCACTCTGCATGACTACCACTTTCGGCACCAATCACCCGATGTCCCAAAAGAAGTGGGGCACTGGCCTGTCGGTTGACATGGCCAAGAAGTCCTACTTCGAACCGCGCTTCATCGGCACCTCGGACAATCACATCATCCAGCGCCGCACGGAACTGGAAAGCGATTCGGGCGACCGCATCAGCTTTGACCTGTGCGTGCAACTGCGCAACAAGCCGACCTACGGCGACGCCAAGCTGGAAGGCAACGAGGAAAACCTCAAGTTCTTCTCCGACGAAGTCGTCATCGACCAGGTGCGCCACGGTGTTTCCTGCGGTGGCAAGATGACCCGCAAGCGTGTCGCCCACGACCTGCGCGTCGTCGGCAAGGCCCGCCTGTCGGATTACTTCGCCAAGCTGACCGACGAACTGCTGTTCATCTACCTGTCGGGCTCGCGCGGCATCAACCAGGACTTCCTGGAAGACACCTCGTTTGCTGGCTTCGCCGGCAACGCCCTGCAGGCGCCTGACACCGACCACCTGCTGTATGGCGGCGTCGCCACCAGCAAGGCATCGCTGGCCACCACCGACACGATGAGCAAGAACGTCATCGAAAAGGCGCTGAACAAGGCCGAGATGATGCAGGCTCGCAACCCGGACACGGCCAACATTGTCGCGGTCGACAACGGCGACGAAAAGCAGTACGTCGTCATCATGTCGCCCGACCAGGCGTACCAGTTGCGCACCGCCGACACCACCGGCTGGATGGACATCAACAAGGCAGCCATCACCAATGAAGGTCGCAACAACCCGATCTTCAAGGGTTCGCTGGGCATGATCGGCGGCGCCGTGCTGCACAAGCACCGCAACGTGATCCGGTTCAGCGACTACGGCGCCAGCGCCAACCTGGCCGCAGCCCGCGCGCTGCTGATGGGTCGCCAGGCCGGTGTAGTTGCTTACGGCACCACGGGCGGTATCAAGTTCTCCTGGTCGGAAAAGACGAACGACCACGGCAACGAGCCAGTCGTCGCGTCCGGTTTCATCGGCGGCATGAAGAAGACTCGCTTCAACAGCAAGGACTTCGGCGTGCTCTCGATCGACACCTACGCACCGGACCCGAACGCTTAATGCAGATGGCCGGCCTGTTCAAGCGCCGGCCATCTCGTAAAGCAAGGACTCTTTTCAATTATTCAGGAGCAACAACATGGCACAACTTCTTTCCAAGTTCGCCTCGCGTCAATTGCAGGTTCCATCTGCTGACCGCGCTGGCGATGTGATCGTGGCCGACTACTTCATCGACGTGACGGCGGCCCAGCTGACCGTCGGCGCGCTGATCGACCTCGGCCCCCTGCAGGCCAACATGACCGTCTCGGATGCCATCCTGATCCCCGACGATCTGGACACCAACGGCACCCCGTTGATGACCCTCGACGTGGGCATCATGTCGGGCACCCCAGGCGACGCCACCAGCACCCGCACGATGGGCGCTGAAATCTTCTCGGCATCGACTGCCGCGCAGACCGGCGTGGCACAGCGCGCCAGCCTGGCAACGGCGTTTCGTATCGCCGCCACCGACGCCGACCGCTCGATCGGTGTCAAGGTACTGGCCGCCCCGGCCACCGCCGCCGCCGGCCGCATCCGCCTGCGTGTGTTCCTGCAAGCGGCCAATAAAGAAAACCCGTTCTAACAGACGGACCACCGGAAGGCGCAGGAACGGGATAAAAGCCTGTCCTGCGCCTTTTTTTTAATTATCCAAGGAGAGAACCGTGGAACAGAATAAACAGCAGGTGAACATCGAATGCATCCTGCACCGCGCCGACGGCAGCAAGATTGAACTGTGGGGCACCGAATACCATTTCGCACCGCAACCTGACGGCGCCCATGTGGCCGGCGTGAGCGATGATGCCCACGTTGCCCGATTCCTGTCGATCCCCGAAGCGTACCGCCTGTACCGCGGCGATGCTGTTTCAGCCGCCGCGCCTGTCAGTGCCACCTTCGACGTGCGCGTTGCGACTGCCCCGGTCCCCGTGGCCGAGTTCGTCACCCAAGCCGTGGTCGAGCAGCCCGCGCCAGCCGCCGCACCAATCGTCATCAGCACCAGCCTGCCCGAATCGTTCGACATCGGCGGCACGGCCTACACCCTGGCCCAAGTGTCCGAACTGGCCCGCGAAACCAACGGCATGAGTGCCGGCGACTGGATGGAACTGTCGGACGAAACACGCACCGAGTTCATCGAAGAAAAGCTTGATGAAATCGCCGCTGCCGTCCCGCCTGCCACCGATGCGCCAGCGCCTGACGCCGACCGCGAAACCCTATCGGCCGCCTACAAGGTCAAGTTCGGCAAGTCGCCGCACTACCGCTGGTCCACCGACAAGATCCGCGACGCGCTGGCCGAATAAGCCAGCCCCAACCATTCACCAGGAAATCCCATGCCCGTCTCCGCCATCGCTCCCGTGCCAGTCAGTACCATCGTGACGAAGGCGGGCAACCTCCTGCTGGACGACTCCCATGTGCGCTGGGGCGTCGATGAACTGATCCGCTGGACCAACGAGGCCATGGGCGCCATCCTCGCCATGCGCCCTTCTGCCTTTGCCAAGGTGGACACGCATACGCTGGTGGCCGGCACCTACCAGAGCCTGCCGAACGGCTCGGCCATGCTGATCGACGTGGTGCGCAACATCGCCTCGGACGGTGTTACAGCCGGGCGCGCCATCCGCATGACGGATCACAAGGCGCTCGACGACGCGGACCCGAACTGGCACAGCGCCACGCCAGCAGCGACGATTCGCCACTTCACCCACAACCCGGTCGTACCAAAAGTCTATTACGTCTGGCCGCCCGCCATTGCTGGCACCAAAGTGGAAGTGCAGCATGCCGTGCTGCCGCCCGATGTCGTCACCCAGTCCGACACCATCCCCATCGGCGCCGAGTATGTGGGGCCGATCGTCAATTACGTCTGCTACCGCTGCAACCTGAAAGACTCGGAATTCTCCAACGCCCAGGTGGGCCAACTGTTTTACCAGGCATTCATGGCCAGCCTCGGCATGAACCCCGGGCAGGCGGCCCAATGAAGCCGCTCGACCTGTTCCTCCCAAAAATTCACCAGTTCGCCGCCGGCGTGTCGGACCCGGTCGCCTACGAGTGGATCCGCGAGGCGGCCATCGAGTTCTGCGAGCGCACGCGCATGTGGACCAGCTTTGACCAGTACCCGGTGTCTGGCACCTTTGCCGGCGAAGTTCGCGCGCCCGCCGGCGCCACCATCCATGAAATCGAGCAGGTGCTATTCAATGGCGTGGAACTGGTCGGCAAGACCCCGGGCGAACTGGACATGCTCTACCCGAACTGGCGAACTGGCGGCGCGCGCGGCAACCCGATGTTCTTCGCACAGATGGAGCCCGACAGCATTTCACTGGCACCGTTGGGCGCCGGCCTTGTCACCGCCTGGCTGGTGTTAAAACCCACGCAGAGCACCATGAGCCTGCCAGATTTCATCGCGGATCAGCACCGCCAGATCATTGCCGATGGGGCACTCGCCCGCATCCTGGCGCTGCCGGGCAAGGACTGGACCAACCCGCAACTGGCCGTGGCCTGCGCGAATGCCTTTGAAGGCAAGCTGGTGAAAATGTCCAACCGCGGCTCGGCCGGGCAGCAGCGGGCCCATGCGCGCACGAAGCCATCGTATTTTTAATCAAGGATCACGCCCATGGCATCGCTTCTCAAACTGACCAACAACGCCATCGGGCGCCTCAATGCGTCGATTACGACCTCGTCCACCACGATCCAGTTGGTCCCGGGCCAGGGCGCGAAGTTTCCAAGCCTCGGGGCCGGTGAATTCTTCCCCTGCACCCTCATTGCAGCGGCCGGCACGCTGGAAATCGTCAAGGTCACGGCGCGCTCGGGCGACAACCTGACCGTGCTGCGCGCGCAGGAAGGCACCACCGCAAGCGCCTTTGCAATCAGTGACCGCTGCGAACTGCGCCTGACGGGCGGCGCCATGCAGGGCGAACTGGATCGCATTGCCGGTATCGCTGACGGCTATGCGAGCGCCATCGCAGCGGCGCTGCCCAAGGCGGGCGGCCCCATGAGCGGCAACATCGTTTTCAATAATGGTGTTGGTCTGTACGGAAAGGATTCAGACGGAACGCTTCACCAGATCCTAAACCTAGGCGCCGACAACAATGTCAACTGCGTGATTGGCATTGGCGGGCACTGGCGGTTTTATTCGCCGGATGGGGTGTTCACGATGGTGGACATCGACGCCAGTGGGAATATCTATGCTGCTGGCGGGGTTACTCTTGCCAACAATTTTCCTCTGGCGTCAAAAGATGTGGATGGCACCGTTCGCCCGATCACATACATGGCCGGTAACACCGTCGTGAACCGGGTGGCTGGCGGCACAGCAATTTCATGGTACAACCAGGCGGGCGACACGCAGATCGCCTCGCTGAACAATGCGGGTGATTATTCCTGTAAAACGCTGACGACGACATCGGACGAGGACAAGAAAACCAACTGGCAGCCGCTCCCCGATGCAGTGCTGGACCGGCTGGCCGAGATGGTGCTAGCCGGGTTCTTCGACTGGATCGACGGCAGCGGTTCGTCGCTTGGCGGTTCGGCGCAGGAATTGCGGCGCATCGGGCTTGGCGTGGCTGTGGCCGAAGATGCCGAGGGCAATCTGTCGGTGAACTACAGCGCCCTGTCGTTCGTCATCGTGCAGGCCATGCTGCGCCGCGAGAAGGTGAGCAAGGCCGACATTGAGCAGCGCCTGACGGCTCTGGAGTCGAAATGACGCTCGCCACCTCTGGCACACTCTCGTCGGATGACCTGCTGGCAGAACTGCGGCTGGCGAACCCGAATCGCAACTATCCGCTAGGTCTGCTAGACACCGATGTATTGGCACTGGCCGGCAAGAGCGGTCCGCCCGTGACCATGCCCGGTGACTTCTATGGCAAGAGTGTGTCCAGTGGTGGCGGAGGTGGCGGGGGAGGTGGTGGCACGCCAAGCACGCTTGCGGCCAGCATGTCGGACGCCGACGGCAGCGCCATTTCAGGCAGTTCAAGCGCCTTTGTGGCAAACGTGCCGATCAGCATCAGCGTCTCAGGCGGCCAAAGCCCATATTCTTATGCGTGGTCGAAGCTCTCTGGCACCGGGTTTGTGCAAGCGGCCAATGCCCCGACAACGGCAGGGCAGTTCAACGTCCCGGCCCATGCCCAGGCTGGCCTGTCGTATTCGGAAGTGGCGCAGTGCATCGTGACCGACGCGCTTGGAGCGACCGTGACCTGCTCGGCCAACGTCACCCTGACGATCGATTAAAAAGGACTCCATGGCAACCCTGAAACTGACCGCGTTCTCTGGCGAAACCCCGCGCGTGCTGCCGCGACTGCTGGCGCCGACGGCCGCCCAGCACGCCGAGAACGTGCGCCTGACCAGCGGTGGGCTCGACCCGGTGCGCCGCGCGCGGCTCGATCACACCATCACCGGCCATGCGTCAGGGTCGATTCAGACCATCTACAAAAACGGCAGCGAATGGCTGGAATGGGAAACGGTCGTCAACGCCGCGCCCGGCCCGGTGGCGCAGGACCGGCTGTACTACACGGGCGACGGCGTGCCGAAGATGCGCGTGGCCGCTACCGTCTACCCGCTGGCTCTGCCGTTCCCGTCTGCCGCCCTGGTCGCCACCGTCACCGGCAGCGGCACCGGGCCCGTGACCGATCGCCTGTACGCACGCACCTTCGTCACCGGCTTTGGCGAGGAATCGGAACCGTGCCCGCTGTCGAACGTGGCGGCATGGCAGGCCGGGCAGAGCGTGACATTGTCCGGTTTTACGCTGCCGCCAGGCGGGCGCAACATCACCAAGGAGCGCATCTACCGCTCCCAATCGAGTTCCACCTCGACCGACCTGTTTTTCATTGCCGAGCGCAACGTGAGCACGGCCGACTTTGTCGACACGGTAGCCGTGGACGGCTTTGCCGGCGTCATCTCGTCAACCGATTGGAACACCCCGCCCGATGCCCTGCAAGGCTTGTGCGCCGGCGCCAACGGCATGATGGCGGGCTTCGTCGGCAAAGACCTGTATTTCAGCGAGCCATTCCGCCCGCACGCCTGGCCCGAGAAATACACCGAGACGCTCGACTACGAGATTGTTGCCATCGGATCGTTCGGCACCACGTTCGTGGTGATGACGACGGGCCTGCCGTACATCTTCCAGGGCTTGAATCCCGAGTCGATGGCGCAGGAGAAGATTGATTCGAACCTGCCGTGCATCAACGCGCGCGGCGTGATGGACCTGGGCTATGGTGTGGCCTACCCATCGACCGACGGGCTGATCCTGGTCAGCGGTTCGGGCGTGTCCAACGCCACCCGCGACCTGATGGCGCGCGAGGACTGGCAGGCCACCTCACCCGCCACCTTCGTGGCCGGCCAGTACGACGGCCGATACTTCGCCAGCTACGCCTATTCGGATAGTCTCGGCAAGGCGGTGCAGGGCACGTTCATCATCGACCTGACGGGCGAGTCGCCCTTCCTGATCCGCGCATCGCGCTACGCATCGGCCTGCCACTACTCGGTGCTCGAGGGCGCGCTCTACATGCTGACCGGCTTGAGCGTCTACCAGTGGGACGCCATCACGGAAGTGCCTGAAATCCTGATGTGGAAAAGCAAAAAGTTCGTGCTGGAAGCGCCAGCCGCGTTCGGCGCCATGCTGATCGAGGGCGACGACACATTGAGCACGGACGACATTGCAGCGCAGGAAGCGTCCCGGCTGGCGCTGATCGCGGCCAACGCTTCCCTGTTCAGTGGGGCAGGTTCCATCGGCGGGGAACTGGGCGGCGCTGCCATGGGCCTGTACGTCATCGACGGCGACGCCATGCAAACGCCTGACCCGGAGCGCTACGCCGCCATTTCCATCTTCGCTGACGGCGTGCTGGTCGATACCGTGTCAACACTCAACGAGGCGGTGCGCTTGAAACCGATCCCGCGCAACCGAAGCTGGCATGTGGAAGTGGTCGGCACGGCGTCGATTGCGCAGATTTCCATGGCGACAACGATGCGCGAACTGAACGGGGTATGACATGTCGATGAGCGAACTGGACCTGCAACGCCTGAAAGAACAGGTGGAAGTGCTGACCGCCCGGCGCGGCGCCGAGAAGCGCCCGCTGTCGGCGGTGCGCCGCGGCGAACTGGTGGGCCTCGCCAACCGCCCGATGGGATCCGATCAGGTGAGCGCCGCCCCCAGCGCCGCCGACTTCAACGCCCTGCAGACTGACGTGCGCGCCATCTACGATTTACTCGCCGTCATTTCCAATGCGCTGGGCAACGCCAAAATGCTGCAAGGCAATTGACCGATGGCGCGCCGGTATGGTAATGGCTACAATGGCGCAACATCAGAACCGAAGGAATAGCGCATGATTTTCAGCACAAAAAAAGAGACGCTTGAACTCATGCGCGGCAACCAGGCGGCGGCCGACTTCATTGAACTGGCGGTCGAGGTGCTGCACTTTTGGGACGACCTGATCGACCGCGACCATGACCTGTTGCCGGAAGTCATCAACGATCGCATGTTCAAGGCGCTGGTGACGCTGCCGAGAAACCCGTTTTATGTCGAGCACTTTGCCACCTTGAGCGTGGTGCTGGTCAACGCCATCACGAACTGGCACATCGCCAACAAGATGGAATCTGGTTCGAATGAGTACGAATTGCGAATCGCCTACATTTTGCGATCGTCTTACGTCGACCTGGTAACGACGGCGGCCGGGCTGGTGGGCGGAATGGAATGGGCGGTCGAAGCGGGCGAACTGGTGCGCCTGCATGCCCACAAGGAACAATACGAGGGCTACAAGCTCAATTTGCAACTGGAAAAGGCCGAACGCTCGGCGCGGGAGAATCAATAATGTGCTGCGATAGCCCGGCCCCAGCGGCAACCCCAGATCCCCTGATCGGCCAGTCGGCCATGGCCAATGCCCAGATTTCCAAGGACTGGCTGGCGCAGGCGAAGGATGAATTCGCCGCCGGCCAGAAGCGCCAGGACGTGACCGATGCGCTGACCGGCAAAGTGGTTGACCAGCAGCTTGCCACGCAGGACCAGGCCAATACATGGGCCAAGGAAGATCGCGCGCGCACGCTTGCCACCTTCCAGCCGCTGCAAGACCAGTTCATCGCCCAAGCCAAGGATTACGACTCGCAGGCCAACCAGGATGCGGCAGCGGCCACCGCGCGCGCCGACATCACGCAGGCGGCCAGCACGGCGCGGGGCGACACCGAGCGGCAGATGGCCAGCATGGGCGTCTCGCCCACCAGCGGTCGCTTTGCCGGCATTGCCCGCGCCGGCGACACGGCCATTGCCCTGCAGTCGGCGGGCGCCGCCAACCAGGCGCGCCAGATCGTGCGCGACAAGGCCATCTCGCTCAAGGGCGACGCCATCAACATGGGCAACGGGCTGGCCTCGTCGGCCGCTGCCGCCTACGGTATCGGCACCAATGCAGGCAACTCGGCCGTGGGCAACAACGCCACCGCCAACCAGAATTTCTATGCCAACGGCGCGGCCCGCAATGGTGCCTACAGCGGGGCAGTGGGTGCCAACGCCAGCGCCGGCAGCATCATGAATACCAGCTATGGCATTACCCAGCAGGGCATTGCTGCGCAAAACGCTGCGCAAGCCCAGTCATCGGCAGGCACTGCGGGCGCGCTCGGGAGTATTGCCGGCGCCGGCATCATGGTGTTCTGATGGGCCTGATCGCCACCATGGCGCGGCATGATCGCATCGCCCTGCAACTGTCGGGCGGGCGCGATTCGATTGCGTGCCTGTACCTGATGCGGCCATGGCTGGACCGGATCACCGTCTACTGGCTCAACACGGGGGCGGCGTTTCCCGAGACGGTCGAGGTGGTCAAGCAGTTGCGCGCGTGGGTGCCGCACTTCGTTGAAATCGACGGCGACCAGCCGGGCCATGTTGCGCGCCACGGGCTGCCATCGGACCTAGTGCCAAGCTCGCGCACCCCGATTGGCCTGATGGCCACCGCCAGCGCGGGCACGGCGATCCAGGACCGCTACGAATGCTGCGCCAACGTCATCATGCTGCCGCTGCACCAGCGCATGCTCGACGACGGCATCACCCTGATTATCCGCGGCCAGAAAAACGCCGACATGCTCAAAAGCCCGATCCGCTCCGGCGAAATCGGCGCCGGCGGCATCGCTTACCTGTTCCCGATCGAGGACTGGGATGCGGCCAAGGTCAACGGCTACCTGCGCGCCGAGAAGGCGCCGATGCCGCGCTTTTACCAGATGCTCGATGGCGCACCGGACTGCATGACCTGCACGGCCTATTGGGAGCATGGCGCTGCCGCCTACCTGAAACGGTACCACCCTGACGCGCACGCCGTCGTGCAGGCCCGGCTGGAAATCATCAAGGACGCCGTGGCCGATCACATTGCCGCGTTCAACGTCGAAGTGCAGCCATGAACCAACCGATTCAATTTATCCAGGCCAGAGCCTGCAAGGAGTATTTGCCATGACCTTCAATTTTGGTGGTTTTGCCGGCGGCGTCGCCAACGGCCTCATGATCGGCAAGCAGATCAAGGATGCATTTGCCGAGGATGAAATTGCCAAGGTGCGCGCCGCCGGCATTGCCGAAGCGCGCGCCATGCAGGCAGCCGGCACGCCACAGGTGCAGGACAACGGCGACATGCAGAACCTGACCGCGAACCCGCAGGCTAGCGCTGATCCGGCCGCCGCGCCCGTCAACACCAGTCTGGCCGCCAGCCCGGCCATGCAGGGCGTCACCCAGCCGCAAGCCGATGGCATGAGCACCGTTCCCGTGGCCGCGCCCGAAGCGACGCCGACGAACAGCCTATCGAGCACGCCGATGTCCACTGCCGCACCGGATGCCATGAGCCCGGCGCCCGCTGCTGGTGTGACCATCAAGGGCGGCAAGCGCTTCCAGGTGGCCGGCCAGGGCTTTGACGATCTGGAATCGGCGCAGGCGCATGCCAAGAAGCAGGCACCCGACATCAATGACCTGATGCGCAAGACGCTCGTGCCGAAGATGCAGGAGGCGTATCTGGCGCAGGGCAACCCCGACAAGGCCGACGCATGGGGCGCGTGGGGCGAGTCGCAGGACGGCAAGAAGAAAATGAAACTATGGGGCCAGGCCATGACGGCGGCGCAGGCGGGCGACCATGACGCCGCCGCCGACGCGCTGGTGAAACTGCATGGCGACCTGCCAGATGGGCGCACCTACGTTGGCCGCGAGGACGTGAAGGACAAGGATGGCAACGTCACCGGCTTTAATATGACGTACAAGGATGACAATACCGGCGAGAAAAAAAGTCAGTTCGTGGGCAAGGATGAACTGATTGAACAGGGCTTGTCTGCCTTGAGCCCGCAGGCCATGTTTGAAACCATGTACAAGGCCAAGACCACCGCCGACGTGATGAACGCCAAGGATCGCGCCGCCGCAGCCAACGATGCACGCGATGGCGCCCGTGAACTTGCCAAGGCCAAGGTCGTGGCAGCGGCCAAAGAGGTGGAGCGCCGCCAGGCCGCAGCGGATGCCATCAAGCTCGAGGAAATCAAATCCGGCCACAAGATGGATGAAAAGCGCTTTGAATCGCAATTGGAGGCTGCCCAGGTCGAACCGAAACTGCGTGGCAAGCTCAATACCCAGTTGAGCCTGTTGAAGCAGAGTGGCATGAGCCCCGCCGAACTCAAGGCAGCCATCCCGGCGCTGGTGGGGGTGGAAGGAGCAAGCAAGAAAGTCACCGACCCGACAGAGCGTCGCGGCATCCTGACGACTTCGATTGTCAATTCTGGCATGTTCCAGGACCCCAATTTGATAGCCCCATACGTCGACAAGATCATGGCTGGCCTGTACAAAAACGGCGGCGATGTGGGAGATGATGCCCATGCACAGGTCGCCAAGCCAGCGCCAGCCGCTGCCGGCGGTGTGAACCCGCGCCCCGCCGCGGCCAAGCCAGGCGCCGCGCCGCTGATGGTCTACGACCCGGCTACCAAGCAGATGGTGCAACGCTGATATTTCGGTAATGCAATATCGGTTCTAAAGGCAAGCCAAACGGGCTACAATCGCACCATCCAACCATGACGAGGTAGCCAGTGCCGACGAATCCGAATCCTTTCCTGCGCTCGTCGTTCGACGCCGTTGCCGACCAGCAGGCCGTGCCCGTCGATCCAGTGCAGGCGCCGCCCGTCGTGCCCTCGCCCGTCATTCCGTCCATTCCCATGCCAGAACGGGCCGCGCCGGAAGTGGCAGCGCCCGCAGTTTCTGCCCCTGCCGCCCGCGCCAGCACCGACAACCTGGCCCCGCCGCCAGAACTGCGCGACGTGTTTGAAGCGTCTGCCCGCGCCTACAACGTACCGGTCAATGTGCTGATGGCGCTGGGCCACCAGGAATCGCGCTACGACACGGCAGCCGTGGGCCAGCCGACCAAGTGGGGCCGCGCCAAGGGCGTCATGCAGTTCCTCGACAGCACCGCCGACGGGCTGGGCATCAATCCACTCGACCCGAACCAGGCCATTCCAGCCGCGGCCAAGCAGTTGCGCGACCGGCTCGACAAGGGCTATTCGATGGATGATGCCGTCAAGGAGCACTTTGCCGGGCCCGATCGCAATGGCTGGGGCGAGAAAACCCGCGTCTATGGCGACGAGGTGCTGGGCAAGGCAGGTGAAATCGCCAAGCTGCTCTATGGTGAGGCACCGGCCGCGCCCGATGGTACTGATGCGCCCGCCGCGGCAGACCCCAATCAGGCGGCACTGGACAAACTGAACGGCGTAAAACCGA
>Ga0265798_10003099_pt1 | contig 23943 bp, 17 predicted proteins | sample P3T30metagenome_FD_192430 | JGI IMG/M metagenome (GOLD analysis project Ga0265798, IMG submission 192430) | Plant litter microbial communities from East Loma Ridge, Irvine, California - P3 T30 | ecosystem: Environmental > Terrestrial > Plant litter > Unclassified | place: USA: California... | reverse complement strand
TTAGCACTGATAACCCTGTCCCAAGCCTTGATAGTACGTGCTTTCTTGTGAGAAAGAACTAACTGGCCTGATTTATCTTCGCGTACATCAATAAGTACTTCTACTTTATCGCCTACTTTTAAGTTAGGGTTGTAACGGAATTCATTAAGAGAAATAACGCCTTCAGACTTAGCGTTGATATCAACGATAGCATCTCTGTCTGTTATTCTTACTACTGTTCCTTCTACAACTTCGTCGCTGTCGGTTGAAATAAAAGTTTCTTCAACTAAGTTTTCGAACTCTCTCAAGTTTTGCTCATCTACCGGATCAATACCTTCTTCGAAGTTATGCCAGTTAAATTCCTCAAGAAATTGTTCGTTTGTTGTTTGTTCAGACATTCTGATTTTAAAATTTGTATCCTGACGTTTTATTGGGTTCTCATGCAAATAAAACAACAGAAGCGTTTTACATAAAATTTATTTTAAATCCTCTTCTGAACCCACTATGCAGAAAAGGTGTGCAAAGGTACTATTTATTTTTAAATAAACAAGTACTTAGCACACCTACTTTTATAAGGATGACGGTATTACGGTTAATTTCTAGCTTGGATGTTTTGCTTGATATCAATTGTTATCTAATGCTTTATAACCTCAACAACTTTAGGATCGTGCTTGTGTTTAAACATTATAGCAAACGCGATAGCTATTATAAGAGCGTAAACTGCAAAGGAGAGCCAAATATTCTGCCAGTCTTTCATGAGTACGGGATTGCTAAAAACACCGCCTGAAATAGTTACACCCTGATTTTTTACAAATTCTGCCATAAGTTGGTTACCAGGCTCCGTTTGTAAAAAGCCAGCAAGTTCCGTAGTAGTAGCAAAAGATTTTGTGAAAAATTTATCTATGGCCCATCCTGAAGTAATACTACCAAACACAGCTCCAAAACCGTTTGTCATCATCATGAACAAACCCTGCGCCGATGAGCGTATTTTTGGATTGGTATTCGTTTCTACAAAAAGCGAACCCGAGATATTAAAGAAGTCGAAAGCCATACCATATACCACACAGGATAATATAATCATCCATAAATTAGCCACAGGATCTCCATAAGCAAAAAGGCCAAAACGCAGCACCCATGCAAACATACTTATAAGCATTACTTGCTTAATACCGAAACGCTTTAAAAAGAACGGAATGGCAAGGATAAACGCAGTTTCAGAAAATTGCGAAATCGACATAATAATAGTAGATCGCTCTACTACAAAAGAATTGGCATATTTAGGAAAGTTTTGAAACTCGCTTAAAAATACATCGCCATAAGCGTTTGTTAATTGTAGCGCGCCTCCCAGAAACATAGAGAATATAAAGAACAATGCCATTTTATACGTGCCAAAAAGCTTAAAGGCTTCTAAGCCCAGAGCTTCAGTTGCAGATGCATTTTCTGTTCTGTTTTGTGGTGCACATTTAGGAAGGGTAAATGCGTACAGAGCTAACCCTAAAGCAGCGATAGCAGCAATGTAAAATTGGTATTCCGTCGCCTTGCTGTCGGTAAGGTTGGTAATCCACATTGCCACAATAAAACCTATAGTGCCAAAAACGCGTATAGGCGGAAAATCTTTAACCACATCGCTGTCCGGGCTATTTTTCAATGCAGTATAAGCAATAGAGTTATGCAGTGCGATTGTTGGCATGTAAAAACACATAGCCACAAACATTACATATATAAAAGTAGTAGGGTCTTCAACTTTTGTGAGTGCAAATAATGCGCCTGCATATAGTATATGAAGTATACCATACAATCTTTCAGCATTTATCCAGCGGTCGGCAATAATTCCGGTTAACGTAGGCATAAAAATAGAAGCGAAACCCATAGTGCTGAATACAAGCCCAAATTGTGTTCCCTCCCAATGTTTTGTTCCGAACCAATAGTTTGCAATTGTAATAAGCCATGCTCCCCACACAAAAAACTGAAGGAAGCTCATTAAAATAAGACGATTCTTGATTCCCATATATAAGGCTGATATAGCTGAATTAACATTTAATTAACGGCGGTAAAACTATTAATAAAAAACGATATTCAGGCAGAGACAGCCGTTAAAGTTAGCTTATGGTAACAGTGGTGCAGAAGCAAGAATTGACTGTTGATTACTGTAAATTGATCATTAACCCAAACAGACTTGTATTAGCTGCAAGCGTGTAGCGGGAATAAGAATAATCAAAGCGCAGTTTGTTAAAGCGTAAAGACATACCAAGAGAGATACCTGAGAAATTTCGCTTATCTACCACCCTTAGTTCTTCTCCTCTTCTAAAGTTATAGCCTAAGCGCAGGTTAAAAGCCCTCCCCGGAAATAATTCGCCACCTAATATCATATGGCGCAGCGCGTTATTAAAAAAAGAAACTTTTTCTCCAGTACTTCCACCCTCAATACTTTGTTCAGTACGGTTAGGATTAGAAAAAGCAATATTCCACTGTTGTAAGTTCTCGAGTGTAAGGTGCCAGCGTATAGGTACATTTTCTACCTCCTGAGATATTCCGGCTATAATCTCCATAGGCAGTGGCTCATACTGCCCGGCATAGGTGGTGATCTGTGAGCCAATATTACGTATAGAAATTCCGTAATTAATATCGTTGTCTTCATCTATGTATATTGCACCAATATCTACAGCAGCGCCAAATGAGTTATAGCTTTCAAGTGTAGACGATATTAGTTTACCACTTGCTCCGATATGAAGATTGGTGTAAGGCACATTATAAGAGGTACCAAATGAGAGCGCTATCTCGCTTCCGGTAAAATCGCCTGTAAGCAGGCCTGCCTCGTCACGCCCTTCAAAGTTACCATAATTAACATAGTTAACGCCCATCTGGAACGTGGGTGTGTACCTGTCGTATTTATAGGCATATGCAGCAGTGCCGTATGTAACTTCGCCAAAGTAGCTCCCGTAATTTACTGACAGCTGTTTGTCCATTTCTTCGTTAATCGTAGCAGGGTTAAAAAAACCCTGATTAACGTCATAATCATAAAGGGTGACTATTTTTCCGCCAAGTGCAGCTTGGCGCGGAGAGGTGACAAGATTTAAAAACTGGTATGTATACTTGCCCCCTATCTGCCCGAAAGATATGGTGGTGGCAAACAGAATTAAGGCGAGGTACAGTTTTTTAAACATGCTACATTTAAGCGTTATGCATAGTATAACGCGAATGCGAAGATATTATTTTTAAATAAATTAACAGCTATCAATTTTAAACTGCCTTTATTACTAAATGATATGCCTTAAAGAACGTTCAAGTATCTAATACAACCTTTATGAAGTAAAAAAGCGGCTGATCTCTCAGCCGCTTAATAAACACATATCCCAGCTAATCCTTAAGTAAGTATTTTAGCGTTTTTAGCTGTTTCATCGGTAATGGCAAATTTTAATACTTCGCTCATTTCACGCACATAATGAAAAGTTACCCCATCAAGATACTCCTGCTTAATCTCGTCTACATCGCGTTTGTTTTCAATGCACAATATAATCTCTTTAATATTGGCTCTTTTTGCGGCTAATATCTTTTCTTTAATACCACCTACTGGCAGCACACGGCCACGCAACGTAATTTCACCTGTCATGGCAAGGTGCTTTTTAATTTTCTTTTGAGTAAAGCTCGATACTAATGATGTAAGCATAGCTACACCTGCACTTGGCCCATCCTTTGGCGTAGCACCCTCAGGCACGTGGACATGCACATTGTAATTAGAAATTACATCCTGACTAATACCTAGCATTTCTGCATTTGATTTTATGTATTCTAACGCAATAGTAGCCGATTCCTTCATTACAGTACCCAGGTTACCGGTCATGGTTAAGTGCCCTTTACCTTTAGACAACAGTGACTCAATAAATAATATATCGCCACCCACACTTGTCCAGGCAAGCCCTGTAACAACTCCGGCAACATCATTATTCTCATACTTATCGCGCTCCATTTTAGGGGCGCCAAGTATTTTAATAACGTCATCTTCGGTTACTTTAACATTGTACTCCTCCTCCATCGCAATAGATTTTGCACAATTTCGCACAACTTTGGCAATTTGTTTTTCGAGTCCGCGTACACCACTTTCCCGGGTATAGCCTGTAACTATCTTTTCAATCGGTTTTTTACCTATAATGATGTTTTTAGACGTAAGTCCATGTTCCTTAATTTGTTTTGGCACGAGGTGCTTTTTAGCGATCTCCACTTTCTCTTCTATTGTGTACCCGGTCATATTGATGATTTCCATCCTGTCGCGCAACGCCGGTTGTATGGTAGTCAGATTATTAGACGTGGCAATAAACATTATTTTAGAAAGGTCGAAGCCTAACTCAAGGAAATTATCATAGAAGGCAGAGTTCTGCTCAGGGTCCAGTACTTCTAACAGTGCTGACGATGGATCGCCCTGATTACTTACGCTTAGCTTATCTATCTCATCTAATACAAATACAGGGTTAGATGTGCCGGCCTTCTTTAGGCTCTGGATTATTCTGCCCGGCATGGCGCCGATATAGGTTTTCCTGTGCCCTCTTATCTCCGCTTCATCACGCAGTCCACCAAGGGAAATACGGATATACTCTCTGCCCAGAGCTTCGGCAACCGACTTACCTATTGACGTTTTACCTACACCCGGAGGTCCATATAAACAAAGAATAGGAGATTTCATATCGTTACGAAGCTTCAATACAGCAAGATGCTCTATAATACGCTTCTTGACATCTTCTAAACCGTAATGATCACGGTTTAATATTTTTTCAGCACGCTTAAGGTCGAAATTATCTTTGCTAAACTCATTCCACGGCAGATCTATAAGCAACTCCAGGTAATTACGCTGGGTACCATAATCCGGTGCCTGTGGGTTCATGCGCTGAAGTTTTGATAATTCCTTATCAAATTGCTGTTTTGTTTTATCATCCCATTTTTTTACCCGGGCTTTAGCGCGTATGTCATCTATTTCCTGGTCGTGAGATACACCCCCAAGCTCTTCCTGGATGGTCTTCATTTGCTGGTGCAAAAAGTACTCGCGCTGCTGTTGGTCAAGGTCGAAACGTACTTTACTTTGTATGTCGTTCTTTAGCTCAAGCTTTTGAAGCTCGAGGTTCATGAAACGCAAAGTCTCCAGCGCGCGCTCCTTAAGGTTACTTATAGCAAGCAGGTCCTGCTTTTCTTTGACCGAAAGGTTCATGTTGCTGCTTACAAAATTTACCAGGAACGAATCGCTCTCAATATTTTTAATAGCGAAAGTAGCTTCTGTAGGAATATTTGGGCTTTCCTTGATTATTTGTATGGCAAGATCCTTAACTGATTCTATGATAGTTGAGAATTCAGCATCCTTTGTTTCAGGCCGTTTTTCATCAAACTCCTTAATAGTAGCTTTAAGGTATGGCTCCTCCTCTGTTACTGCCTCTATCTCAAAGCGTTTTTTGCCCTGGAGGATAATCGTAGTATTACCGTCGGGCATTTTTAGAACGCGCAATATACGCGCTACAGTACCTACGGTATGAATATCGGCTGCTGTAGGGTCCTCTACACTTTCGTCTTTTTGTGCAACTACACCAATTATCTTATTATTTGCATTTGCATCGTTGATAAGCTTAATTGACTTATCACGGCCAGCGGTAATAGGGATTACTACCCCCGGAAACAAAACCATATTGCGAAGGGGCAAAATAGAAATTGACTCGGGCAGTACTTCATTATTCATCTCTTCCTCATCCTCAGGTGTCATTAGCGGAATAAGCTCCGCATCAGTATCCAACTCCTGAAGTGACAGATTGTCAATATTTAAAATTCTTTGTTTAGACATATCTTATTAAAGTCATTTTGTCATTAAAACTCGATGAGTGCTGTGTAGCTACAGCATAGCTGTATAACTATATACACTGTGTGCCAATGTTTAACTGGTAAAGCATATGGCGATAACACAGGTGTATGACAATGATTGTGCCATAAAAAAATCCGCCAATAGGCGGATTTTATGTTTATTTGTTAACCTATAAATAGTTACAACTCTACATCAAAAACTCCCTCCTCAACCACATGAAGTGGTTCACCATCGGGATTGGCAGGGTTTCTAACTTCAAAACTAAATGTACCTTTCATTCGGTTACCATCATTATAATTAACAATAAAGCTTCCTCTTGTTATATTGTAACTTACGTCCTCAGGACCTGTTCTATCAGTAAATATAGCTCGTGGAGTAGAATTAATCGCATCGTTAAATGCATAGCTTCCTACAGGAGTTTCAGTGTCAATAATAAGCTCTATAACATGGTTAACATTTGTAGCCCTTAGCTGAATAAATGAAGTATCTCCTGAATCTGTATACAAAGAAACTAAGTCAGATCCTCCGTAAGTAATGGCCGTAGTATCTACAGTTGCATTAAATATGTCGGTATCTTCAACCATATCGGTAAACGGAACATTTGTAAAAATACCATTAGTGATAGCTTTTGACGGCAAGCCAGCGCTAACTTCAGTGTAATCTCCTGTAAAACTAAATGTTCCTGACACTGTCCTATTAACTGCGTCTATGGAAGATATAGTAAGTGTACCAGTATCGTTTGCTATATTACTGTAAGCATATTCAGATGTTATACTGTCCTGGTAGAAAAACCTGACATCAGTATAAGTACCCGCAGTAATTTCTTCAACAGTAATTGTAATGGTTCTGCCTTCTGTAGTAAATCCATTAATAGTTAGCATACCTCTGCCTAAAATCGCTGTAGGATTTGTAGCTGAAAATGCAACACCGTCAACGTCTGCTTTAAGAATACCGGAGCCGGTAGGCGGCGGTGTAGTGCCACCTGCATAAGATATATTAGTATATGTACCTTCGGTAAATGCGGTTGGAGGGATATTTTGGGTAGGGTCAGAATAGTATCCGGTAAAGTTAAAGTTACCGCTCACAGTGCGCGCAACCGTATTTATATTTGTAATAGTTACTGAACCTGATGGAAGCCCCGCAGGAGTCAAATTAGAATAGAAATTAAGGGTGGCTCCCGGATCATAAACCATCAATGCAGCATATGTACCTGTTGTTGTTGCAGGAATAGTGATAGTAACATTTTCGCCTTCTGTACCCTTATACCCTTTTATTACAATAAAGCCATCGCCTAGTGTAGCTACAGTACTATCGGCAACAAAAAGTGTACTCCCTATTTTAACCGTGAAAACTCCCGGATCTGGTGTAGGGTCTATACCTCCGTTATCGTCTGTAAGCAATAATGGGTCTACCGGCTCAGTTTCACAAGAAACCATCGAACCCAATGCTGTAAACAATACCATGAAAATCGATAGTATTCTTAGTCTTTTCATAACATTAATTTATTGAATTTTTTAAAGTTCCAAATATAAAGCAATAAAATTAAAATCCTAATGTTTTTTTAATACCCGGGTTAATAAAAAGATGCCCGCAATAAAAAATACAGTCAGGAAAACAACAGAGTATCGCATGCTTCCAAAAGCCTGGTCTATAGCGCCATACATAAGCATTCCAATCACAATACCTATCTTTTCCGTCACGTCATAAAAGCTAAAAAATGAGGCAGTATCTGTAGTTTCAGGCAGGAATTTAGAATAGGTACTTCTCGACAGCGATTGTATGCCGCCCATTACTAATCCTACAAAAGCTGCGGTGATATAAAAATGCGTTGGCAATGTCACGAAATACGCGCAAATGCATATTACTGCCCATATACAGTTTATACCTATAAGCGTTTTTATGTTACCAAATTTAGCCGAAAGTTTAGACGTTACCACTGCCCCTACTACGGCCACCAACTGTATAAGCAAGATACTTACTATAAGACCCATGCTTTTTGCATCGTCACTTCCCCAGGTAATTTCTTCGGCACCAAAATATGTTGCAGCCAGCATAACAGTTTGTACCGCCATACTGTATACAAAAAAAGCACCCAGATAGCGTTTAAGTGTAATGTTTTGGCGCAACTGATCCCAAACTTTTCGCAGTTCCCTAAACCCGTTAAATAATACGTCGCCGGTAATCTTATTTTTCTTCACTCCCTTAGGCAGATAGTAATAACTGTACTGACTAAATAACACCCACCATATACCCACCGATACGAATGATATACGCATTGCCTTTATAGCAGCAGGGCTTTCAGGACTGTCTGTTATGCCAAAGATGCCCGGTTTCATAATCATGGCAAGGTTAAGTACTAATAGTATAACGCTGCCTATATATCCTAACGAATAGCCTTTAGCACTTACCGCATCCTGCTGATCGGGATAGGCAATATCCGGCAGATACGAATTATAGAACACAAGACTGCCCCAAAAACCTATGAGACCAAACAAATAACATACAAGGCTAAAATAAAGGTTCTCTTTATCAAACCAGTATAACCCTATGCACGACGCGGCACCTATATAACAGAACAATTTAAGGAACTGCTTTTTGTTACCGGCATAATCTGCAATGCCGCTTAACAAAGGCGATATAAAGGCTACTATTAAAAAGGCAAAAGCCGTGGTGAAGCTAATCAGGGCAGTGCTTTTCATGCTGGTGCCAAAGGCAGATATTTCTGTTCCCTTCTCGAATATCTGGTCGTAAAAAATAGGAAACACTGCCGAGGCTATAGCGAGGCTGTAAACTGAGTTTGCCCAGTCATAAAATGCCCATGCATTTAGCAGCTTTTTACTGCCTTTTTCTAATTGTGCCATATGGTTTTGGTTTGTACGCTCAAATCTAATCTATTTTTTTTAACTGTAAAACAACATGACGGTTACGCCTGTATGAAATTTACTATCGAAATTGGCCGATTACATTTATAAATATTTACACATTAATTAATATTTAATTCGAAAGGTATAATTACCTTTCCAATCGACATTTTGAATGAATATTCAGGATTACATAACCAGCAACAAATTAAACCAGCATATTATGAACATTACATTAGCACAGGCAGAAGCAGTGATAGCCGCGGCGAAAGAAAAAGCAGCCGACATTAAAACCAAAATGAATATTTGCGTAGTAGATTCAGGGGCTAACCTTGTCGCTTTTGCCCGTAATGACGGCGCCTGGTTAGGATCTGTAGACATTGCTATTAAAAAAGCAAGGACGGCTGTCTTCTTCCAGATGGATACTGCCGACCTAAGCCCTTTAGTACAGCCGGGCCAGCCGCTGTATAACATAGAGCATTCTAACAACGGATTAATTACTTTTCCCGGTGGCGTAGCAATTAAAGATGCCGAAGGAACTGTGATAGGTGCCATTGGTGTTTCGGGCAGCACTGTAGAAGATGATGCAGAAGTAGCAAAAGCCGGTGTAAAGGCTTTTTAAGTTAAAGAATAAAAAATTTAAGCAGCCCGTAGATGGCTGCTTTTTTTTGCACTCTATTCATCAGAAACAAATAAAAAAGCTGCCCGGTTAGGAACAGCTTTGTATACATATATATAAATCAGAATTTCTGAAATCTGAAATCTTAAGTTAAAACTTCATGCCAAATTTTGCAGCCTGTGCTTTAGCATTTGGAATCTCAGCCGTTATCTTAGATATCCTTGTAGCACCTGACGGGTGTGTACTCAAAAACTCAGGCGGTGCAGAGTTACCGGAATTGGCATCCATCCTTTTCCAGAAGTCTAACGCTTTTTCGGGGTTGTAACCAGCAATAGCCATTAGTGTAAGACCTATTTCATCGGCCTCGTTTTCATGGCTCCTGCTAAATGGAAGTATTGCTACATATTGTGTACCTAAACCGTATGCCTGCTGAAATATTTGTTGTGAGGAAGCACTTTGCCCCGAAGTTGCTGCCGATACTCCGCTTGCACCCACCTGCGCAAGAGTTTCTGCACTCATACGCTGTGCACCATGGTTTGCAAGGGCGTGCGCTACCTCATGCCCTAAAACGGTGGCAAGTCCGGCTTCATCTTTAGTTATAGGCAATATACCCGTATAAACTACAATTTTACCACCCGGCATACAAAATGCGTTTACGTCTTTAGATTCTACAAGTTTATATTCCCATGCATAACCATCAAGGTAGCCCTTATAGCCGTTAGCATTAAGGTATTTTTCTGCAGCAGCTTTAATTTTTTGTCCTACACTTGTAACCATTGCAGCCTGCGATGTACCTGTTACTACCTTGTTCTCTTTAAGGAACTGATTGTACTGCGCAAAAGATGTAGGAAAGATTTCGCTGTTAGATACAAAATTTAGATTTTTTTTACCTGTAAAAGGGTTTGTGCTACAGGCAGCTACCAGCATAAATACTCCCATCGAAAGGGCTATTGATCTTCTTCTCATATCAAAATTTATTAAATTTTATTCAAATTTAGTAAATTCCTACAATATACAATTTTGATAATGCCTCCGTTTTAGTTAAACTATTGTGAATTTAATCACCGCAGCCTTAGTGCAATCCCATTCGATTTAATAATCGGTATAATAACAGTACATTTATAGTACTCAAACTTATGTATATTGCATTTGGCAAAAGTTGATAAATCATGTCAGAAAATACCGTTCACCGAAAAACGCTCAAGGTCCCAAAAACATTTGTGATTACCGCTAAGATACTTCAGGCAACCTCTCCTAAACTGGCAGCACGCTTTGCTATGAAAGTGTTTACTACTCCTGTAAAGTTTAAGTTACCCAAACGCGAGGAAGAGATGGATAATAAGAGCCGCCAGGAAATCGTACTTATTCCATCACTTAAAAAATCAATCAACGTTTATCATCTTGGCGATAGCCCAAAAAAAGTGTTGCTTGTACACGGCTGGAGCGGTCGCGGTACCCAGCTTGTATCTATTGCAGATAAGCTGGTAAAGTCAGGCTATAGCACAGTAAGCTTTGATGCGCCGGCTCATGGGAAATCTACCGGGAAAACCAGCGACATGACCGAATTTATCACGTCGATATTACTGTTAGAGCAGCAATTTGGACCTTTTGAATTTGCCGTTGGGCACTCTCTGGGTGCTATGGCTGTGTTAAATGCTATTAAGCGCGGGCTGCAGGTTGAGCGTGCTGTAATCATCGGTAGCGGCGATGTCATACGGGATATCGTGATAGATTTCACACAGAAATTAGGCATGAATATTGCCATAGGAGAGTTGATGATAAAGATGTTTGAAAAGAAATTTGGCGAAACCATCAACAATTATTCGGCGTATATAGTAGCAAAGGATGTACATATTCCGGTGCTCGTACTCCATGATGAAAATGATACAGATGTGCCCGTTAGTGCTGCTCGCCATATTTACAAACATTTACCTAATGGTCAACTTATAATTACACAGGGGCTGGGTCATCGAAAAATTCTTGGCGATAAAGCCGTAATTAAAAAAATAACCGATTTTTTACTACTATGAAAAAGATAATGCTATTGCTTGTACTCCTATCGCTAACCGCATGCCAGGGACAGGAAAAGAAAAAGAACGGCAAAGACACCGCAAAAACAGAGGCGTCTGCTAAAGGAGGGTTTACGGTAGCAAAAACCGATGCAGAGTGGAAAACGCAGCTTACCCAACAACAATATAATGTACTGCGCAATAAAGATACCGACAGACCTTACACAGGGCAGTATGATGATTTTTTTGAAAAGGGCATGTACGTATGTGCTGCCTGTGGCAATCCGCTCTTCACATCGGACACTAAGTTCGATTCGCATTGTGGCTGGCCGTCTTTCGACAGGGCTATTAAAGGATCTGTAGTGTTTGAAACTGACAGTAGTTTTGGTATGGAGCGTACAGAAGCCATGTGCGCCAAATGTGGTGGCCACCTTGGTCACGTATTCGATGATGGACCTAAAGAAACCACAGGGCAGCGTTTTTGTACCAACTCCACGTCTATAAAATTTATTGCTGCTAAATAATTGAAAGAAGGCAACCCGGAATTCGTGGTAAAAAATACTATACATCTATGAGCACAAACAATTATCCCGTACAAAAATCAGAAGCCGAATGGAAAGCTGAGTTGGGTGCGGAACGTTATAAGATTTTAAGAGGTAAAGGGACTGAGTTTCCGCATTCGGGTGAATATAACCTAACATTCGATAAGGGTACCTATTGTTGTGGTGCCTGCGGTCAGCCGCTTTTTAATAGCGACTCCAAATTTGAGAGTGGCTGCGGATGGCCATCATTCGATGAGTCTATTCCCGGAAGTGTAGAGTATATTAAGGATACGGCTTTTGGAATGCTTCGAACAGAAATATTATGTTCTAATTGCGGCAGCCATTTGGGACATGTTTTTGATGATGGCCCCACCGAAACCGGCCAGCGTTATTGTGTCAACTCGTTGTCGGTAGATTTCGAAGAATAAATATAAGCCCTGTCATTAATACGATGGGGCTTTTTTTAGGTTTATATATATTGTTAGTCTTCGGTTAAAAGTATCAAACTTAGAGATGTTTTCTGTAAATTTAATGCACCTTAAAGCACTACTAAATTAAACACAACTTCAATGGATTTATTTATGGAGGGTACCAACTGGCAGAAAGCAATGCAGCCGCTAATAGAGAAATATAAAGGAGAGCCGCATCCACTGCATTATAAAAACATATATCAGTTACTGGTCATGGTAGTGCTTTCAGCTCAGGACAGCGACGCGCATATTAATAAAATCGCAACTGCTTTTTTCGAAAAGTATCCTGATATGAATGCGCTATCCAAAGCTAACACCGCCGGTCTTTTAGAGTACCTGGCAGAAGTGCGCTTTCACACCAACAAGATTGCCTGGCTTCAGGACATTGCAAGCACTGTAAAAGAAGATAAAAATATACCTACCACCATGAAGGAACTTGTGGCATTAAAGGGTGTGGGCAGGAAATCGGCCAACGTTATTATGCGCGAGTCGGGTAAAAAAGCTGAGGGTATATTAGTAGACCTGCATGTAGTAAGGGTAGCACCGCGACTGGGTATTGCAAAGGGCAAAGATGCTACTAAAATAGAAAAGGAAATAATGGCTGTGCTTCCTCAGGATATGTGGGCCGAAGCCGGTATGGCTATTTCTTTCCTGGGCCGTGATACGTGCCGCCCCAGCAACCCTAAGCATAGCGAATGTATCATGAACAAATACTGCGAATTTTATCAGGCACAGGTTAAGAAGTAAACCCTTTTAACCTATATAAAAAAGAGAGAAGTATCATGCTTCTCTCTTTTTATTTATAATATTTTAATAAGGTCTCCTACAGGGGTGAATGTAGCGGTCAGGTCGGTACCATCTTTAGTTAGTACAAGTTTATATTCTCCATCGGCAGCAACGTATGCTTCCTTAATAGTATAATTGCCGTACCCTTTTTTGATGTTGTCTAATGCCTCTTTAGACACCTTAGAAACGTCTATTTTGTTGTATTGTTTCTCCTGAGTGATGTTCAGTTCTACTTGGTTGTTCAAGGTAGTACCGGCTGCGGTAGCAATAGAAGCAGTCATTGCAGCGATTGCGATAAATAAAGTTTTCATAAGTTGCAATTTAGGTTATTCCCAAAGTTAGGCAACAGGACTTTACACGCATGCTAAATTTATGCTAAAGCTAATCTAAGCCCAAATTCATGATGCCCGTAAACAAAAAAATCTCCGCGTGGGAGACTTCAGTTAAAAGCAAAAAAAATGGCAAGCGACCTACATCGCACCGCTACAACCACATACCTTTGCTGTGTTCCCACCCTGGAGGAGTCTGCAGGAGCTGGTCGTGTAGGACTTGCCGCTGCAAATATACAATCTTTTTGAATTTTTGCAAGCCATTGCCCAATATAAAATACCGTTGTATATTGCTTTACTATTTTTAACCATCATGAAAAAACATAAGTTATTAGCTTTCATTTTATTGGCCACTCTCACTGTTGCTTGTACTGATAAAAAAGATTCTGAAAATAATTTGTTCAGCATCGATTCTGCGAACTTAAAAGGACAGTATCAGCCGCAGGAAACGCTTCCGTTAACTGTTCTTAACCCGGAAAAACTGGAAATTGACTCAGTAGTATATTATCTTAACGATATTAAATTGGGTACTGTAAAGGGTAACACAAAATTTGATGCGCCTTTAAAAGACCTAAAATTTGGTTACCAAAACATTAAAGCGTTAGTCTTTCATGAGGGTGAAAACACAGAAGCAACAAGCAGGATAGAATTAGTATCTAATATTGAACCAAAAGTTTTAGGCTATGATGTGGTAAATATATTTCCGCACGATACAGCTTCATACACACAGGGTCTGGAGTTTTATCGAGACACCCTTGTAGAGGGTACGGGGCAATACGGAAAATCAGCACTGCGAAAAATAAACTACAAAACCGGGCAGGCTTACAAACAGGTAGCGCTTGATGGAAAGTATTTTGGTGAAGGAGTGACTATATTTAACAACAAAATTTACGAACTTACCTGGAAAGAAAACACAGGCTTTATATACAATGCAGATAACCTTACCAAAGAGAAAGATTTTCCTTATTTTAAACAGGTAGAAGGCTGGGGACTTACCCATGACGATAAAAATCTTTACATGAGTGATGGTACCGAGAAGATATACGTATTAGACCCGGCAACTCTTAAAGAAGTAGATTACGTTAATGTGTATACTAACAGCCGTAAGATTAAAGATGTAAACGAACTGGAATACATCGACGGTAAGTTATTTGCTAACGTGTACCAAACCGATCTTATAGTAGTTATAGACCCTAAAAGCGGTGCTGTAGAAGGTGTGCTTAATATGGCCGACCTAAAAAAGAAAATTACCCAATACCCGGATACGAATGTCCTCAACGGTATTGCATACAACCCAAAAACCAAAACCATATTTGTTACCGGTAAAAAATGGGACAAAATGTTTGAGATAAGGCTGAAGTGATATTGATACGGCTCTATGAGAGAAGATAATAAACGATGGCTAATTAGCCGGATGAAGACTTCTGGGAGCAAGAGAGGTTATGTTGATGATGGAGACTATGCTGATGACAGGCATAAAAAAAGGGCTGCTCCTGAATTTTTACCTACACACGAATCATTCAAATCAAGCTCGAAGTTTTATAATGGCAACATACGCTACGGATTACTTGTCCGATTTTTAAGGGGTAATATAGGAAAGGATTGGGATGATGTCCATCTCGAAATTCTAAGTAGGATACCTACCAAATTACTCCATCATAAAGAAATGATATATTGGTTTGTTGCCGATAAAATAGAATTTGTTGACGGAATGCCCTGGGATAAAGGCGACCAAAAATTCTTACAACTTACGAACGAACCCTATTCATTTTCGAAAATATTTAAAGAATTTTATGTACATCCTGAAACCAATAGGCTAATGCACAACTCAAAATAACATGAACCTTTTCAACAATATTGGAGTTTTTATTTGGAGAAAATTGTGAACTTTCAGCAATCGGATCCTAAGTAAATACACGCAGTAAACTATTATGCATAAAAAAAACCCACTCTTTCAAGTGGGTTTTGTATTTATTTAAGCTTGTCCCGGAGGGCCAAAACTCAGTGGAATTTGCGGATGTTCTGCATCGCTAATGGTGCCATGGGCAGCTTCAAAGCGGTGAATATTCTCGCCTAATGCCTTTAGCAGCCTTTTAGCGTGCTGTGGCGTTAATACAATTCGTGATTTAACCTTAGCCTTGGGTACACCCGGCATAACGGCCACAAAGTCTACAACAAACTCAGATGAAGAATGATTTATTATAGCAAGGTTACTGTAAGTACCCTCGGCTGTTTTCTCATCCAGTTCTATGTTTATTTGTCCGGGCTGTTGTTGTTGCTCGCTCATTGTATTAATAGTTGTATTCCTCTTTAGGAGTTAAAAGTTCATTAAAATCTTCATCTTTAGAACCTACTACTATTGCTTCGTAGTCTCTCATACCTGTACCTGCAGGTATTCTGTGACCAACAATAACATTTTCTTTAAGTCCTTCCAGTCCGTCTACTTTACCGGCTACTGCTGCTTCGTTAAGAACCTTGGTAGTTTCCTGGAACGACGCTGCAGATATGAACGATTTAGTTTGTAGTGACGCCCTTGTAATACCCTGTAGTACCGGAGTTGCTGTTGCAGGAACAACATCTCTTGCAGATACCTGGTTTTTATCAGTACGTTTAAGCAATGAGTTCTCGTCCCTTAGCTCACGTGGCGTAATAAGCTGCCCCGCTTTAAGGTTTTCAGAGTCTCCTGCATCTTCTACAACTTTCATTCCGTATAGCTTGTCGTTCTCTACGATAAAGTCAGATGTATGTATAAGCTGGTCTTCAAGGAAGAGGGTATCCCCCGGATCCTGAACCTGTACTTTACGCATCATTTGGCGAATTACAACTTCAAAGTGTTTGTCGTTGATTTTCACACCCTGTAAGCGGTATACTTCCTGAATCTCGTTAACAAGGTACTGCTGTACTGCAGATGGGCCTTGTATCCTTAAGATATCCTCAGGAGTAATAGCACCATCACTTAACGGTAAACCTGCTTTGATGTAGTCATTTTCCTGAACAAGGATCTGGTTAGAAAGTTTCACAAGATACTTTTTAACTTCACCAAATTTAGATTCAATAACAATCTCACGGTTACCCCTCTTGATCTTACCGAATGATACTACACCATCAATTTCAGAAACTACAGCTGGGTTACTAGGGTTACGTGCTTCAAGCAGCTCTGTAATCCTTGGTAAACCTCCCGTAATATCCCCGGTTTTAGATGAACGCCTTGGTATTTTTACTAAAATTTTACCGGCCTTAATCTTCTCACCGTTATCAACCATAAGGTGGGCACCCACTGGTAGGTTGTAAGAACGTATAAGCTCACCATCTTTTCCGTAGATCAATAACGTAGGGATCAATTTCTTGTTCCTTGCTTCAGAGATTACTTTTTCCTGGAAACCTGTCTGCTCATCAATTTCAACCATGAACGATTGTCCCTGCTCGATATCTTCATAAGCTACTTTACCGGTAAATTCCGAAATAATAACTCCGTTATAAGGATCCCACTTACATATAAGTGCTCCTTTTTCTACAACATCGCCATCTTTAACGTAGATGCTCGATCCGTAAGGAATATTGTGTGTGTTTAATACAATACCTGTGTTAGGATCAACCAGTTTAAGCTCTGTAGAACGTGAAACCACAATATCTACATCGCCACCTTCAAGGTCTTCACCTTTTACGGTTTTAAGGTCTTCCAGTTCAAGACGTCCTGCAAAACGGGTAACAATGCTTGATTCTTCGGATATACCACCCGCAACACCACCTACGTGGAACGTACGAAGTGTTAACTGTGTACCCGGCTCACCAATAGACTGTGCAGCAATTACACCTACAGCCTCACCTCTCTGGGTCATTTTACCTGTAGCAAGGTTACGTCCGTAACATTTAGCACAAATACCTTTTTTAGCTTCGCAGGTTAATGGAGAACGTACTTCTACCCTCTCTATAGGTGCAGCATTAATAGCTTTTACCTCTGCTTCTTTTATTTGTTCGCCTGCATGTACAAGAACTTCGTTGTTAAGCGGGTTAACAACATCCTGTAACGCCACACGGCCTAATATTCTTTCACCAAGAGTCTCAACGATCTCTTCATTCTTTTTAAGTGCACTTACCTCAATACCCCTAAGAGTACCACAATCTACAGAGTTTACAATAACGTCCTGAGAAACGTCATGCAGCCTCCTTGTAAGGTAACCCGCATCGGCCGTTTTAAGAGCGGTATCCGCAAGACCTTTACGAGCACCGTGGGTAGAGATAAAGTATTCAAGAATCGACAAACCTTCTTTAAAGTTAGAAAGGATAGGGTTTTCAATAATCTCCCCACCACCTGCTGTCGATTTTTTAGGTTTCGCCATCAAACCACGCATACCTGTTAACTGACGAATCTGTTCTTTCGAACCCCTCGCCCCTGAGTCAAGCATCATGTACACCGAGTTAAAGCCCTGTTGGTCTTCACGGATGTTTTTCATGGCAAGCTCTGTAAGTGTGGCATTTGTAGATGTCCACACGTCAATAACCTGATTGTAACGCTCGTTGTTGGTAATAAGACCCATGTTATAGTTAACAGAAATCGCATCTACCTGAGTATTTGCATCATCTATCAACTCCTGCTTCCTTGCAGGGATAATAATATCACCTAAGCTGAATGATAAACCACCTCTAAAGGCAAATTTATAACCCATGTCTTTCATGTTATCAAGGAACGCAGCCGTTGTAGGTACATCAGTAACACTTAAAATCTTACCAATAATATCCCTTAACGATTTTTTGGTCAATACCTCATTTATATAACCTGCAGCTTCCGGAACCACTTCATTAAATAGTACCCTTCCTGCTGTAGTCTGGATGATCTTGTAAACAAGCTCACCTGCTTCATTAAAGTCTTTAGCACGTATTTTAACGCGGGCATTAAGTTCTACACGGCCTTCGTTAAGAGCTATATTAGCTTCCTCGGCAGAATAGAAAGTAAGGTCCTGTCCTAAAATTTTGTGGTCATCTGTAGATATACGCTCTTTGGTCATGTAATACAGACCAAGAACCATGTCCTGAGATGGTACAGTGATAGGTGCTCCATTTGCAGGGTTAAGGATATTATGCGATGCAAGCATTAAAAGCTGTGCCTCAAGAATAGCCTCTGGCCCTAACGGTAAATGTACCGCCATCTGGTCACCATCAAAATCCGCATTAAACGCCGTACATACTAATGGGTGAAGCTGAATTGCTTTTCCTTCAATAAGTTTTGGCTGGAATGCCTGTATACCAAGCCTGTGCAAAGTAGGGGCCCTGTTTAGTAATACCGGGTGGCCCTTAATTACATTCTCCAGGATATCCCATACAACGGGCTCTTTTTTATCTATGATCTTCTTAGCCGATTTAACTGTTTTTACAATACCACGTTCAATCAGTTTCCTGATGACAAATGGCTTGTAAAGCTCGGCAGCCATATCTTTTGGCAAACCACACTCAAACAGTTTCATTTCGGGTCCTACAACAATTACCGAACGTGCAGAGTAGTCAACACGCTTACCAAGTAAGTTTTGACGGAAACGTCCCTGCTTACCTTTTAATGAATCGGATAACGATTTTAGAGGCCTGTTAGACTCGGTTTTAACAGCAGAAGCCTTTCTTGTATTATCAAAAAGTGAATCTACAGATTCCTGTAGCATACGCTTTTCGTTACGAAGGATAACTTCCGGTGCTTTTATTTCCATTAGCCTTTTTAAACGGTTGTTACGGATGATAACCCTCCTGTACAAGTCGTTCAAATCGGAAGTAGCAAAACGTCCACCATCAAGCGGCACCAATGGTCTAAGCTCCGGTGGTATAACCGGTATAACTTTAAGTATCATCCACTCAGGCCTGTTCTCCCTGTTAAAGTTAGATTCCCTGAATGATTCTACTACCTGTAGCCTTTTAAGGGCTTCGGTTTTACGTTGTTTCGATGTTTCGTTATTTGCACTGTGGCGTAACTGGTAAGAAAGCTCATCCAGGTTTATCCTTGCAAGCAAATCCATAATACACTCGGCACCCATCTTAGCGATAAACTTGTTAGGGTCATAATCGTCAAGATACTGGTTGTCCTGTGGTAATGTATCCAGTATGTTTAAGTATTCCTCTTCGGTTAAAAAGTCTAACCTGTTAAGGCTTTCACCCTCTGCAGTTTTAGCAATACCAGCCTGTATAACTACATACCTTTCATAGTATATAATCATATCCAGCTTCTTAGACGGTAGCCCAAGGATATAGCCAATTTTGTTAGGTAGCGAACGGAAATACCATATATGCGCTATAGGCACCACAAGGTTAATGTGGCCTACTCTGTCGCGACGCACTTTTTTCTCGGTAACTTCAACACCGCATCGGTCACAAACAATCCCTTTGTATCGAATCCTTTTGTATTTACCGCAGGCACATTCAAAGTCCTTTACAGGACCAAAAATACGCTCACAGAAAAGGCCGTCCCTCTCTGGTTTGTGGGTACGATAGTTAATGGTTTCCGGTTTTAAAACCTCACCCCTTGATTCAGCAAGAATAGATTCCGGCGAAGCCAGTCCTATCGATATCTTGTTAAACCTTTTAACGGTATTTTTATCTTTTAATCTTGTCATGATATGTATCTACCAATTATTAAAAAAGTATATAAAGGGAACGGTATAAAACCATTCCCTTTTAGAAAATTTATTCTTCTAATCTGATGTCTAATCCAAGGCCTTTAAGTTCATGCATTAATACATTGAACGATTCCGGCAATCCTGGTTCCGGCATGGTTTCACCCTTAACGATAGCCTCGTAAGTTTTAGCCCTGCCTATAACGTCATCCGATTTAACTGTCAGTATCTCCCTAAGTGTACTCGATGCACCGTAGGCTTCAAGAGCCCAAACCTCCATCTCCCCGAAACGCTGACCACCAAACTGAGCTTTACCTCCAAGAGGCTGCTGCGTGATAAGTGAGTACGGACCAATAGAACGTGCGTGCATCTTATCGTCTACCATGTGCCCCAGTTTAAGCATGTAGATAACACCTACGGTTGCCGGCTGGTGGAAACGCTCTCCTGTTCCTCCATCGTATAAATACGTATGACCAAAACGAGGGATACCTGCTTCATCTGTCAATTCATTGATTTGGTCAAGAGATGCACCGTCAAAAATAGGAGTTGCAAATTTGCGCCCTAAATTCATACCTGCCCATCCAAGAACCGTTTCATAAATCTGCCCAATGTTCATACGGGATGGTACACCAAGCGGGTTAAGCACGATATCTACAGGGGTACCATCTTCAAGGAACGGCATGTCTTCATGACGTACAATCCTTGCAACAATACCTTTGTTACCGTGGCGCCCTGCCATTTTATCCCCCACTTTAAGTTTACGCTTTTTAGCAATGTAAACTTTAGCAAGTTTTAAGATACCTGCAGGAAGTTCATCTCCCACCGTAATGGTAAATTTCTCTCTCCTTAAAGCACCCTGAAGGTCGTTCAGCTTAATTTTATAGTTGTGAATAAGGTCGTTAACCATAGCGTTGGTTTCGTCATCCGTAGTCCACTGCCCTTTAGTTAAGTGAGCAAAATCCTCAACAGCATAAAGCATTTTTTGGGTGTACTTCTTGCCCTTAGGCATTACTTCCTCACCCAGGTCATTCATAACTCCCTGAGAAGTTTTTCCGTTAACGATGTTGAATAACTTATCAATAAGCCTGTCTTTAAGTTCTACGAACTTAACTTCAAAATCACCTTCAAGTTTTCCTAAATCGTCTTTATCTTTGGTACGTTTACGTTTATCCTTAACGGCACGCGCAAACAGTTTCTTATCAAGAACCACGCCATGAAGCGATGGAGACGCTTTTAATGAAGCATCTTTAACATCACCGGCTTTATCACCAAAGATCGCCCTTAACAGTTTCTCTTCCGGTGTAGGGTCAGATTCTCCTTTAGGAGTAATCTTACCAATAAGGATGTCGCCAGGTTTTACCTCTGCTCCAATTCTTATCATACCGTTTTCGTCAAGGTCTTTAGTAGCCTCTTCACTTACATTCGGGATGTCATTAGTAAGCTCTTCATTACCCAGTTTGGTATCCCTAACTTCAAGTGAATAATCATCCACGTGGATTGAAGTAAAGATATCATCACGAACAACTTTTTCTGAGATCACAATAGCATCCTCAAAGTTGTATCCTTTCCATGGCATAAACGCCACTTTAAGGTTACGACCCAGTGCAAGCTCACCATTTTGTGTAGCATAACCTTCACAAAGTACCTGGCCTCTTACAACCCTGTCGCCTCTCCTAACAATTGGCTTAAGGTTAATGCTGGTACTCTGATTAGTTTTTCTAAACTTAATAAGCTGATATGTTTTCTCGTCCGGATCAAAACTTACATTTCTCTCACGGTCTGTCCTGTCATATTTAATAGTAATCTGGTTAGCATCTACATACTCTACGGTACCAGTGCCTTCGGCATTGATAAGCACCCTTGAGTCAGAAGCTACCTGGCGCTCCAATCCTGTACCCACAATTGGGGCTTCCGGACGCAAAAGAGGAACTGCCTGGCGCATCATGTTAGATCCCATCAGCGCACGGTTAGCATCATCATGTTCCAGGAATGGGATAAGCGAAGCCGATATTGAAGCGATCTGGTTAGGTGCAACGTCTGTATAGTGAACAGCAGATGGATCGACCACCGGGAAGTCACCTTCCTCACGGGCAATAACCTTATCAGCAGTAATTCTACCGTCATTGTCCATAGCAATATTTGCCTGGGCAATCATTTTACCTTCTTCTTCTTCAGCGCTTAAGTAAATTGGTTCTGCGTTCAGGTCTACCCTTCCTTCAGTTACTTTACGGTAAGGCGTTTCTATAAAGCCCATTCCGTTTACTTTAGCATAAACACCTAATGAAGAGATCAAACCAATGTTTGGACCCTCCGGTGTTTCAATAGGACATAAACGACCGTAGTGCGTATAGTGAACGTCACGTACCTCAAATCCTGCTCTCTCACGCGATAAACCGCCTGGCCCAAGTGCTGATAGCCTACGCTTGTGCGTAATCTCTGCTAGAGGGTTAGTCTGGTCCATAAACTGTGATAGCTGGTTAGTACCAAAGAAAGAGTTGATTACCGACGACAATGTTTTAGCATTGATAAGGTCGATAGGTGTAAACACCTCGTTATCCCTAACGTTCATACGCTCTCTGATGGTTCTCGCCATACGAGCAAGACCTACACCAAACTGAGCCGACAACTGCTCACCTACCGTACGTACGCGACGGTTAGATAAGTGGTCAATATCATCAATCTCAGCTTTAGAGTTTATCAACTCTATAAGGTATTTTACAATGGTAATAATATCTTCTTTGGTAAGCACTTGCTTTTCCATCGGGATATCAAGACCAAGTTTTTTATTCATCCTGTAACGGCCCACATCCCCAAGGTTGTAACGCTGGTCTGAGAAGAACAATTTATCTATAATGCCACGAGCCGTTTCCTCATCAGGTGGTTCTGCATTACGCAGCTGACGGTAAATGTGCTCCACAGCCTCTTTTTCTGAGTTTGTAGGGTCTTTTTGAAGTGTATTGTGGATGATGGCGTAGTCAGCCTGGTTGTTATCATCCTTGTGCAGTAATATAGATTTTACATTAGCCTCAATAATCTCTTCAACATTATCTTTGTCGATGATCGTATCCCTGTCTAATATAATTTCATTACGCTCAATAGATACTACCTCGCCTGTATCTTCGTCCACAAAATCCTCATGCCATGTGTTAAGTACACGTGCGGCAAGCCTTCTGCCTATATATTTTTTTAAGCTTGTTTTAGAAACTTTAATTTCTTCGGCAAGGTCAAATATCTCCAGGATATCCTTATCCCTTTCAAAGCCAATAGCGCGGAACAGGGTAGTAACGGGTAGTTTTTTCTTCCTGTCAATATAAGCATACATTACACTGTTAATGTCTGTAGCAAATTCTATCCATGAACCTTTAAATGGTATTACCCTTGCAGAGTATAGTTTTGTTCCGTTTGCGTGGAACGACTGGCCAAAGAATACACCGGGAGACCTGTGAAGCTGTGATACAACTACACGCTCTGCGCCGTTGATAACAAAGGTGCCGCTGGGTGTCATGTATGGGATGGTTCCCAGGTATACATCCTGTACAATTGTTTCAAAATCTTCATGTTCAGGGTCAGTACAATACAGTTTTAACCTTGCTTTTAAAGGTACGCTGTATGTTAGGCCCCTGTCTATACACTCTTCAATTGTATAACGTGGCGGATCAACAAAGTAATCAAGGAACTCCAGTACGAACTGATTTCTGGTATCAGTGATCGGAAAGTTTTCCATGAAGGTGTTATAAAGACCTTCGTTGCCTCTTTCATCCGATTTGGTTTCAAGCTGGAAAAAATCCCTAAAAGACTTTACCTGGATATCCAGGAAATCCGGGTAGCTTGGGATGTTTTTTGTTGAGGCAAAATTTAATCTTTCAGTCTGATTTGTTATCATCAATGGACAAAATTTTGATTAAAAAATAATAATGGT
>Ga0265798_10003098_pt1 | contig 23943 bp, 27 predicted proteins | sample P3T30metagenome_FD_192430 | JGI IMG/M metagenome (GOLD analysis project Ga0265798, IMG submission 192430) | Plant litter microbial communities from East Loma Ridge, Irvine, California - P3 T30 | ecosystem: Environmental > Terrestrial > Plant litter > Unclassified | place: USA: California... | reverse complement strand
AGATGAAGGACAAAGTAGTCCCAGTGAGAGGCATAGTAGCGCGCTTGGCGGCCGAGAATGCACCAAGAATGACTGATAGCTATATGATGCGGTTTTCCGACTATGAGTACGACTACATGATTCCTCGACCGGACGGTAGTATCATCGTCGGGGGCGGAAGGCGCGACTACTACAAAGACTTAGACGAATGGTTTGATGTATCCGACGACAGCAGACTGATGGATGGCGCGCGGCATTACTTTGACGGTTACATGCAACGGCATTTCCGCGGGTGGGAGAACAGCGGTGCCCAAACAGAAGACCTCTGGACCGGTAGTAAGTGTCTTGTCTGCTCCAGCCCACCTGGGCACAATCGAATATCTCAAAACTGACTCATCTTCTTCCATGTTAGTTATGGGCTATTCCAACGACGGATTCCCTTATGTTGGGCCAGTTTGCGATAAACCGGGCCAGTATATGTGCGCAGGATTTAGCGGGCACGGTATGCCGCAGATCTTCTTCTGTGCAAAGGCCATTGCTTCCATGGTAATCACGGGCGATGCAGAAGATGTGGATCTTCCTGTGCCGTACCGCATCACCAGGAGTAGATGGTACCAGCAAAAAGAACATGTGTCTCTGAAGATGTGGCAACAGATTGCCGAAACCCAGCCTGCTCAAGCACGGTTGTGACCATGAGATAGAACGAAGAGTTGGGTCCTGCATTGTCTACTTTTGCAATGCGAAGATTGACCTGCCAACTTTCACACGCACTCTGTTGGCGAAAAGAGTTAATTAACGCCATGCATCGCTCATACATTCATGATCCTAGCATGTGCAAAACGTCACTTCGGTAGCCATGCAAGGCTCTCAAAGAACTCCCTCTCTGTGTTACCATGGTCACCAAAGTCCGAAGTAAAGAACGCCTCGCTTCCATCCGAGTTGAGTAGATCAAAATCGAACGGATAGCCATCGAGGGATGGATAGCTCGGCATGCTATCCACTGTTGCATCGGCTCTGTCCGGTGTCATCCTTGGGCCTTGCGCTGTTGCTGCCTGTACATTTGCATGTTCGGATGCTGAAGGCCCAAAACGAGGATTCGTGGACCTTTCCGCTTTCTTATACCAGTTAAGAAGACCGTTATAGCCCTCTTCAGCTGAATCATTCGCTTCCGTGACCGCAGGTTGACTGGGTAATGGATTGAAGACGTGAAGTCGATGCAGCGCTGCTTCCAGTGTCTCTAGGAGTGACACTTCTGAACGCGCGGAATCGCCCGCCGAAGCCATTTCTCTGATCGCTTGAAGACCTACTTGTAGGGTATTTGCGAACTCGTTCGTACGGTAACATATGCTATAGGCGATCAAGACCAGCAGGGATGCGCGACAGGAACTATACTCGGCATATGACGACTTTGCAAGGCCCATGTCGCCCGTCTGCATGATTTGGCATGTGCTGATAACTTCCTTCGCAGCTGCAACGCAGTCCTGGACCAAGAAGTCCCACTGTGAGTGGGACTCGGATGCTTTCCTTCGGCGGACTTCTGGGGATGCGGCATTGGCGTCCTTGGACTGTACGTTGGTTCGCGCGTGACGGTGCGCGAGGATGAAGGGTCGTCCAATGAACATGTGCAATAGGCAGCACTCCAGTCGAGAGTGAATCAATGCGCGGGATTTTGGTAACTCTGCTTCGTGGTTCGCGGTTGGCGATAATGCACCCCCAGGAGGCGACCAGGGCCCTCGTAGGGTCGCCTTCATGTGCTTGATACGGTCCAAAATCACCCCGACTTCAGCGTTCGCACATGTTCGGAGACGCGATCTAGCAAAACATAGTCAGTTTATTACCTTCTATTTCCGTGTATAGAGGAAGTCTTGGTCTAGACTTACATTTCGTGGTGGAATGCTTCAGCCTGCCTGGTGAGCTCGATTGATTCCAGGAGACCTTGAGGATCGAAACGGTCATCATCCATGAGATGTACTTCAGATCTCTGAGGCAGATCTGCATCGATATCGGATCGCACTATAGATATTGGGCGGCCGTGGTATATACCAATTTTTCTATTAGGTCAGACTTGTGAGTAAGAGGACGAGGTGGGATCGGAGTCAAGAACCAACAAACCTTTCCATGCAGTACACTGTCCACCAAATGCGACGCCTTATTTCTTTGGTTCTCGCATCGAGGACGTTACGCGAGACCTTTCGATGCATTCCGTTTTGTATGGCCACCTTGATAGCCAAGTTTAAATAGATGTAACTCAGCCCAGATGCATCAATGGGTAAGGAGTATAGGCCGAGAAGCAAAAGTGCCTGGACGCTGAGTAGCGAGCCAGCGTGGATGACTTCCGAAAGAAGCTTTGCCACCTGACGGTAAAAGCCGGATCCAATCTCGAGCTCCCAACTACTCTGAACTTCGAAGTTCGTTGCAACACCCGTGCTGTGAGTCTTGTGGCGATCGGGCGATTCTAAATGGACATATTGGGTTCCAACTGCCAGCACCATCAGTACTACACATATTGCAGTAACGTCTTTCGAGCGCAGTGAGACGGGGTTAGTATATACGTTGTCTAGGATGTCGTCAAACCAGCGTCGGTCTACATAGTAGTAGACGCTGGTGGCATGTTTGAAGAAGACATTGGTCAAGAATGTGGCAACCGGACGGGGTGGCATAACGGCAAGGACGTCCGAGATGGAAGTCGAGGCTGGATCTGCCTCGCCGACGCGAATGAAATCTGGCACCCGCGTTACGTTTTCCGAGTTCTGACAGAGATGGTGAGCAAACAGGAATAGACTAGGCTAGCAGTACGTACCTGCACATTGGCTTTGGCCATAAGATCGTCTATATTGCGTTTGATGTGCATGGAAAAGTTCCAATGAGAGAACTCGCCTGAGTAATCTGCACAGCGACAAAAGCTCTCGTCAGTGTACATGAGGGATTACGAGTGAGTTTACGAAGCACATACGGACTGTCGTGCCATCCACGCGGTCAATGGTACAATCCTCGTCTCCAATATCAGGGCTGTCAGAGACTTGGGCATTCACCGACAGCTCGATAGACTCGGGTACGATCGCATTCTGGTCGCGTGGTGGAGTGGGCGAAGACAGGGAATCGCACGTGCGTTGTAGAGAGACGATATCCAGGGCGAGGTTGGGGAAATGGTGTTTGATTATGAATTCCATGCATCGCATGCGGTCCATCAGCTCATTGGGCGAGGCGGGAAGACCCGGTCCTCGCTTGTCCACTGCAGCAGGTGCAACATTGTATCTACACGGTCGGCGCAGATGGCGGCAGCGTCTACAAGGTGTCCCATCCTCACATTTCTCTTTGAGACGGCGACACTCATCACACCTATGCGATGCTTGTCAGCCAAGACTCTACCTCGCGTTCTTCGGCGAGACAGTGGTGGGTCTTACGCGCGAACTGCTCGTTGTCGCTCTTCTGCCGCTAGATGACGCTTCTTGGTGGGTCTTGGAGGCTCGACGTCCATAGCTCAAGCTGACTAGGTATGAGCTGAAGTGATTGAGTTGGCGGAAGGGTTTTTAGCATACGTCGTGAGTTTACAGCTGTCAACGACACCCCCTCACTGAAGCGCGAGCGATAAGACAGCCGAATGACGCGCAATGCAGCGACGTTGAAGCCGTCCAGCCTCCTGCAGGAACGCTCCGCACAAAGCTTGTCCGCTATCGGTTAGTAGTAAGCCCGGCTTATCACAGACGGCGATACCCGCATCCTCACAAAAGATAATGGCGAACCTCGGGCAAAATGCTGGAAGCGGGGAAAGAGCTGGTGGAAATGAACATTCTTTACTAATGTCGTTACGGGCTCGAATAGACGCAGTAGTAGTACTAATGTCATTGAGACTTCTCTACAATCTGCTTCGCCATCTCCATGAGACCTCCAGCCACCACCTCCAATTTCACATCACTAAAAACGTCGAGACAAGCTTCCTTCTCGTACACGGAGCTCCATGCTCCACGGAAACCGACTTTGGTGGCCGCTGCGACATCCCACATGTGCGCGGCAGCGAACCATTTCACGTCGTTTCCTCCAAATCGATTCCATACAGACTCATAGGCGCGGAGAGCGGGTTTAGCCACGCCTAAGTTGTCGCAACTGACGAAATTCTCCAGCGGCATGTCTACACCGGCGCGCTCGAAATAGCCTCTGACTCGTTGCACATCCCCGGTGGTGAAGCACCAGACGGTAAAGCCGTTGTCGCGCAGCAGCTGGAATGTCTCCCGACAGCCAGGTCGCAGCTGTAAAGCGGAATAGCCTTCGATGCACTGTTCACGCTCCTCTTCGGTGGCTACAGCCCGAGGATCGGCGATGCCACAAAGACTAAGGGTACGGTAGAATAGTCCCCGGAGAACATCCTTATAAGGCTTGTAGCTTTCGGAGATGGACAAGAAGGTGAATTCCAGCTCAGCAGCTGTCTGCCAGGTGTATCCGAAGTGTTGCGCGGTCATGTGGTGAGGGCGAAGTTTTGCACCCAAGACTGAGTCTATGCGTTCGTAGTAGGCGTCGAACGATACGCAGGTGCCGACGACGTCGAACACGACATGCTTGAGAGGCTGTGTCATTTTGACTGTCGGTGTGGTGTGTGGTGATCAAAATCAAGGAGCTCGACAGCGGTTGATGCAAGATATGTCGACTTGGCATAAGGAGTAAAAGGCCTGTGGAGAACAGGCCCCTGCATCATGCCCAGTACTCTCATGTTTAGCACTCGTGAGTACCTAGGTAACGTGCCAGTGGATGATAGAAGGCCGGCCCGGTCAACGTGACTGCCGCAGCGCTCGGACCAGGTGGTTATCGATCGCGACCGGATCGCGACCGGTTCGCTTACCCGGTTCTGCCACTGACACACAGGTACCTAGGTACGATAACGATGAGCAACAGTTTCAGCAGATTCCGGACCGGTGTCATTGTCTCTCGAGCTCGAACTTTCTAGATCGAAGTTGTAAGCTCGATGGCCGGGCTAATTACGGTACCCGGTCGATTTGCGAAATAGCGGTGATGGAGCACAGGTATGAAAGCGTGTACTATGTGGCTTGCCATGCGAAACATGCTCTCTGTCCGCCTGTAGAAAGTAGTCAGTCATTCTCAATTCCTCAACATGGTTTTACCAACTGCCAACCCTACCAAATCCTATTGGATCGAGGCTGCAAAATCGCCGTTGCGCAACTTCCGCTCCAGCGAGGCGTTGCCAGAAGAGACCGATGTGGCAATAATCGGCGGTGGTTACGCCGGCGCATCGACAGCTTACTGGATCAACAAAGTTCGTGACAGCACCAACATGAGTTGTCCGCTCATTAAGTCTGACGCATGATTAGTACACAGAGAATGCTTCCAGGCAGCCTCATGTGACTCTCCTAGAAGCTCGTGACATTTGCGGAGGTGCCACCGGACGCAATGGTAATGGCACTTGCACCTTGCCCCTTGAAGCAATACCTAACAACAAACAGGAGGACAATTGAGGCCACATGCGTATTCTCGCTATGCGAAATGGTCGAAACGATTTGGCCCCCAGGGTGCCATGGAGCTCATCGAACATGAGATGGCTCATTTGCCGGCATTTAAGAAACTAACGGAGGAAGAAAACATCGCGGAAGAGGTCTGTCTCAAGTTCGGAGAAACGTTCGATGCGGCCATGACCGATGAGGCCTGGACGAGGCTCAAGGGCGCACTTGACGCCATGCGGAGGGATCATGGCGACGATCATGAGATTGTCAAAGTATGCAGAGTGATCGAAGACGCACACGAGGCGGAGGAGTTCACGCAGATGAAGGGTGCTCTGGCTGCAGTGGTGCATCCTGCAGGGCAAATGTCGGTTCTTCTCGATCATACTACTCCCACGCAAGCCTACTAACATCGTCTCAGATGGCCATACAAATTGGTGCACGCGCTCTTGCGCATCGTTCTACAGAGAGGCAATCTCAATCTGCAAGCCCATACCCCAGTCACGGATGTCTCAGCGCGGGACGCCCAGGGCTGGATCACAGTCAAGACTGAGCGCGGAACCATTCGTGCGAAGACAGTCGTCCACACGACTAACAGATGGGCTTCTCATCTTCTCCCTGAGTTCAGTAAGCTTATACTGCCCGACAGAGGGGCCATTGCCGCTATCAAAGCGCCTCCAGGATTCATAAAGCACACTGGTGCCCAGCATTGGGACTCAATGGTCAACGTAAGGCTCACAGATGCTCTCTTCACAATCGACGGCCCGCTGACGAAGACAGAATTACCATCTCCAGCTCCCTCCACCCTACAACACCATCATCATTGGAGGAGCAAGGCAACTTCTTGTCCACAAGCCAGGAGATTGCTTTCCCAACGATAAAGAGGATCAGCAGATTGCCGGAGCAGCTGCATTCTACGAATCTTGGGGTGCCTCAGACGTCGCAGGCTCGCCGGATGAAGTCCCCGCGGGGCTCAGCAAGGAAGTCAACGAAGGCGGCTGCTGGACTGGAAGTAAGATATGTCATATCAGTGAACTTGAAGTACATTCGGCTGACTGAATAGTGCAAACCGAATCTGCAGACGCGTTTCCGTTTGTTGGTACGGTGCCACAGCGGCCGGGTCACTTTATTGCCGCCGGATTCGCGGGACACGGTATGCCTCGTGTGTTGGGTTCAGCTGCTCACATCACGCCTCTTGTTCTGGAGTCGCTTGGTTTCGAATACAGCCAGCCCCTCATTGCCGCTTCATTCCCTCCACTGCCTCAACCGTTCCGCACCACCGCTGAACGGATTGAGAGACTCCAGGATACGAGCCTCAGTGCGCTCGCTGAGGAGTACAAGCAGAGATGTGGGGAGAGTGCGCAGAAGCCATTTTGCAATACTGCGAGGGTCATGACTGTTCTTGGGATTCCTCCTTCATGGGATGATGGCCAGCAGGTCATGGCTCAGCTATGATGTGAATGATTGTAGCTTGGAATAAGGCGAGAGTATTAGGGAATACATAGTCAGGTAGATATAGACGAAAGCAAACTTGCAGCATATATGGAAACATAGCTTCGCGGTGCACAGTTGACAGGACCTGATGGAGACGCGTTGTCACGCAACTATCCTGTGTCACTGACTATAGATTGCCCAAACGTACCAGTTCTTCCACATACGACCATAGGATCATGAAAATTAGGCTTCCCGTCCGCTCAGCCATATACAAGCATGATACCGGCGGATTAGTAGTTAGGTGGGTGACCACTAGCGAATCCCCGCTGTTGTATGTATTTTGCTCTTTTTGCTCTTGTTTTTTGCTGGCTGCGGAAGACGGCGTTGATCAACTCCTCGATACATGCTGTGAACTATCATGCGCTGATAATGTTTTTGGACGCGGTGAACACTAACAACTTCGATAGAACATTCGAATGACAGTCCTGGATCACAGGTCTTTGACCAGGCTCATGAGGCGTCTGCTAACGGGTCACTTCCTTACTCTCGCAAAGAGTTCTTCTGCCATCTTTTGTGCCCATGGAGAACCCAACTCTTATATACCCAGATAATACTTCCCCCGCTCATATGCATAGAAGCTGACGGCAGCCATGGGAACAACCTTGACATAGCCAATCGTCAATCCCACAAAGAATCCTTTGTAACCCCTCTCCATATATATCCTCCTTGTGACCTCTGGTATACTGAGCCGATGACCATCACCAACTACACCACCGACTTGCATGCGCCGCCGTATAACTTCCAATGGGTATGACACAGTCTGCGAGAAGAAGCCCGCAATGCCGCCGCTTGTCAACTCCGCCCAGTACCGCAGTTGTGCGGGTTTGTGACTTGTGGTGCTCGATTCCTCGCGCGAGGTGTTCGGTAACGTGGTATACGGAGCGAGGACGGGTATGCGCAAGAGATCGGACATGGAGTCGTGAGCGAGGAAGGAAGCGCCTGCGTAGGGTATCATGCCGAGTAATGTGGGTGTGAAGCCGCGGAAGAAGTTGGAGAGGCCAGAGCGCGGGGTGACCTTTTCTACGACGTGTGTCGCGGTTGCGGTGATGGGGTTCTTCGGTTGCGATACGCGTGGTGCTTGCTCGGCGTAGATTTTGCGTACGATGGTTGCGAGACTGCTGCGGCCTTGTTCGCTGGTTTCGAAGGCGAGGCGCACCCGAATGACTTCTAGTGGATATGTGAGGAAGACGCTCATCATGCCTGCTAGACTTCCCGAGAGAAATCGTCGCGTGGGTGTTTCCTGCGCCTGGTTCTTTATTATGCGGCCGCGTATTTGCTCGTAGGCGAGGAATTTGATGCCCGCATAGGGGAAGATGCGGAGGAGGGTTGCCGAGTGCCCTTTGAAGAGCCCACGTACGCCGGTGCTGACGTAGATGTCGCGTATGGCAGTCGGAAAGCCACTCCAGGAGCCGGCATATTTGGCGAATTGGGGGTTGCGGGTTTGGAAGAGGATCTTGACGCGGTCGAGAGGGCCTACTACTGTTTTCGCCTATACGCTGTTAGTATCAGATCCGACCAATCTCTCTTCATAGAGATGATTCTTGACATACAGCACATCCTGCGAATCCACCCGCCAATCCACTCTTGATCAGGTATTCCATGCTGTTCCTATCCATCTTCTGCCTCTTCGGCTCCATATTTGCGCCTCCCTCCTTCTTTGCCGACATGACGGCGTCATGGTCGGGTATTGTAGTGCCTGCGCTGGTTGTTTGCGCCGCAGTCGTGGTCATGATATTCGATTTGCTTCCGTCATAGCGGAGGAGATCCGTGGACATTCCAGAACAGACGTGCGTGGGGTTACCGCGACATGAATATCGTGTGTTTGTGTGTTTGCGCTTCCTTCCGTGTCGTCGTTTCGCGTGGCTATGACAGGACGCGTGTGCTGGGGGCGGGGCGTGGTCGCGTGTGTGTGGATTAGAAAGCAACGCCGTTGTGTGGTTTGGTGTTTGAGATGCCGCGATGACGTTTACCGAGGCTGATCTGCTGCTTTCGGCCGGTACTTCGCCCACACCATTCATCCGACGCTACCCTTCGGAAATGGTTTCCATGCAACACCACGACAACATCACGAGATCTCACATCAGATATTATACGCGAAATGTGTTTATGAGAGCACGCGATGATTATTTGGCGTGTTGTCGTTGAGATTGCAAACGAAAAGTAGCGATGACGTAAGACTATAGAATTGGTAGGAACTTTCCATTACTCTTCTCTCTCTTCGATCATCTCTCATCATGGCTTCGTCAAATCCAATCATCTACCAGAATGCGGAGGTGGACGTCATATTGATCGATATACCGACGTCAATCGCAGCAGCACAAGGCGACTGCGAGAGAGTGCTACTCTCTACTACGCCTTTGGAAGCGCCCATCGAACCGAAGGAGGACTACCGACCCAAAGCGAAGAAACCTAGAGCGAACGAGAATCAAGCACAAAGCGCGGTGAACACGCAGCATGTCGGACACCGTAGTTCGCCCCATGCGACAGTGGCAGAAGCCTCCCAACACGACTTCCAGTCTCCGCATCTTGACGACCTGCGGTACAAACTTCTGGCTGAACATGCACTCGGCCAAATACGCGCACAGGTTCCAGGGCCGTGGTGCACACAGCGCAAGTTGATGGCCCAGGAACCACTCCGCGGGAAAGATGAAGACATGGACGTTGATCAAATTTCCGAAAAAGAACTCGAATCTCGGATGAAGGAGTGGGCTTCATGGAGCGAGAGCAAGGAAGACGATACCGCATTCAATCTGCAGCAGATGATGGCTTCTCTCGGCGCGACTTCCGAGGTCGCAGAACCGGCCACTGTGGCACCAAAGTGGATGATGTCGTACTGCCCTGCACGTGAGACTGCAAGTAGTACACAGGTCGCTGAAACGGTCTCGCCAGACGCACAAACCGAACCATGGACAGGCGCCTTCCACAACCCCAACCACCACTCCCTGTCGCTATCCATCACCGAGAACACGTCGCAACCTCCTCAGCTGGGTCATGAGTATCGTTTCACAATACCACCTCGATCCACATTCTTCCTTAGCGATTCCACAGCATCGGATGCTTTCCGTACCTCATTCCGTGAGCTTACAGACGAGTTTACCCTTCCACGACACTTCGACCTCGTACTGCTGGACCCACCATGGCCCAATCGTTCAGCCAAGCGGAAGGGCGCGTATGAACAAGTTGGCGGCATGCCGTACCTCAAGAAGATGCTGTTGAGCATGGATATCGACAGCTATCTGGAACACAATGCGCTGGTCGGCGTCTGGATCACGAACAAGGCAGCGCTGAGAGAGCATGTGCTCGGGCCCGGCGGACTCTTTGAAACATGGAACGTGGGCTTGATCGAAGAGTGGATATGGATCAAGACAACAACCAAAGGCGAGCCCATGTTCGACATTGATAGCACCATGCGCAAGCCCTATGAGATCCTACTGCTAGGTCGCGCAGCCCCAAACTCGTGGACGACAATGACACGCGCGCCAACAGTCAAGAGGAGAGTCATTGCTGCTGTGCCAGATATCCACTCACGCAAACCGTGCTTGAAGCAGTTACTTGAACCCTTTCTGCCGGATCCGACTGATTACAGCGCGCTTGAGGTCTTCTCTCGGTACCTTGTCAGTGGATGGACGTCTTGGGGTAACGAGGTACTGAAGTACAACTGGGATGGTTACTGGGCCCCGGCCTGAAGCACCGTGGCCTCTACGAAGTAGGGTTTCATGCTGCTTGCACATGGCATCTGTGGTGGCAAACAGTCATTGAGGGGTATGCGTGGGAACCCTTAGCTAGCTGGCCCGGACGACTATGATCCGTGCGAGTGTACGTTGTGCTAGAGCTCTGACCTTGTGGTTTCTGAAGAAAGCATATCATCCATGCACTCAGTCAATAGACGAGATAGTAATTGTAGTATAGTGTGATAAGAATGAAACCACAGATCATCCAGAGAGCCACTCATCCGTGAATGTAGATCTGCATCACAGCGATATCCGATTATCCGCCTTTCATATCTACAGCCAGTTGAACACACATCTCAACACACACTCAAACACAGCCATATCCACAGATCAACAGGTATACTCGAAGCAGTAACTGCCGAGAGCCTTTCCTTCCTTTTGCGTCTCCACCATGACGCCATATCCCCACCAGCTTCTTCATACAGAAAACCGCATCTCAAGAAACCGGCTAAGAAGAGATCAGGGTCTTGACAAAACCCACTCTATCTCCACCGTATACTGGAGAAATAGATGGAGCAAGAGGCAAAAGTGTGTGGACCGTGGAGTCGCATACCCACAGCTCCACCCCACCACCACAACCCCAAATGCAACCCCACGTCCCCGAGATAATGACCCCAACTTGCTCGGAAAGCGGAGTATTCTCGCTCTCGTCAACTGAAACAACGAGAAGCGATGCAATTGCCGAAGCAACACCACTAACCGCGGCACGCACGAACAGTCTCGAACGTGAGGCGAATTCACATGTCAAGCTCGGTGTGGCGTGGGGAAACCGCAAGCGCCCTCCGCCCTCGTGATGTGATGATTCCGCGTGGGGTCCATTGGGGCAAAGACTAAAACAAGTGACATATGCACGACATCCAGACTAACTGGCATCACACCTTATCGAGTAGGCGAATGAGCGGAGGGGTGCTGCCGCGCTGTGAACTCTGTGCCGTGTGGAAGGAGAGTTAGGTAGTGCTGGGTGAAGCGCCTTTGTCGCTGCCTTTTCACAGTGCATGGCGGGAGAGGGCTTCGAGGCAGAAATGGACCGCTCGGCGGATTTCATGTTTACCAGGGCAAACAGGCTACAAACTTGCTTCACGCTGGAGGACGTCGCCGATGAAGGGCGTAGAAAAGCGAAGGGCCAGGGCGTCTTGTAGGGCTCACCCATCTCGTAGCCCTGCTTCCTCGCAAGTTGTCGTTCATCTGACAGATGCATACCGACTCCGACTACGGAAGTCGAAGGATCGGCATACTTGCATTCAGGTGTCGCACTGCATGAAGCACAAGATGGAGGTGAGCGGTGTTGGGACGCAGTATCCAGGCGGTGAGTCACCGCTTTGAGGGTTTCCTTTGTCTACAAGCTTGATCTGGTGTTATTGGATTTTGTTGCGGTGGGCTAGAAGGACGCTGTGTAAGCCTTGTGGTGTGCAAGTTGCTGGGGTTGTAAGGCTGAGTGATGGACTGCCTGGCATGCTGAGTGGTGACTGTGCGTTTGTAAGAGAGCCTTGGAGAGGTTTCGCAGATATTTACCCCTCCATCGTGGGATCTGCATTTGTGTAACGAACGCCTAACGCATGTCGCAAACGTTATCAAAGATGGCGAAATAGATGTTGGTGGACTCAACTGTCGCACCATGAGTTCGACGATATGATCGTCGTTATCGTAGACAGTCGCAGCTGCCAGATCAATGTAGTTGCGCGCTCTACTGCAGCGCCAGCGCGAGAAGTCACTCCCACACATCCCGCTGCAATGGGATGTTTCTGAGTGCGTATCAGTATTTCCGCCTTCCACGGGTCGACAATTCGACAAGTGATCTCGCACCAGTCTAGCATGTGCATCCCCACGTCCACTCTCCATGCTGCAGGTAATTCTCCGCTCAACATCAGCCACCGGAATTTCTCCCCTCATCTCTAAACGGAAGAATTCCAACCGAAAGCGACTAAACACTGTGTATTCTACACAACCACGGATGATCTCTGTCAGAAGCCACCTTACCTGCCTGTCGAGTACCTAGTGACATGCAGCCTCGATGCAGGGCGATGGCTGATCGCAACGGCGGTCTAGGCTACGAGATTCCCATGGTACATTTCATTCCTGCCAAACAGCTACTGCCGGTTGCACTTCCCAAAGAGGAAAGTGCAAGGAGTCTGGTAGTATTTGCAAGATGGCTCTGGACTGCTGGACTTGCGCGTTCGATAGCGAAGTAATAGTGCAAGCCCTGAAATCTGTGTTTTCTTCGCTTGAACCGTTCGTACCGCTCAAACCGCGGCCGTATTGATTTCTTCACCATGGATCCACTCACCGCCACTGCACGGTATTGTTGCATGAGCTGAAGCGACAACACCTGCTCCACAGCCACAGCACCCGGCCGGTTTTCGCCAGCACCCATGAATCGTGGGTTTGCAGTCTCACGAAAACATGTCGGAGTTACTTGTTTTGTTACTCCACTTCGGAGCGCTGAGATTTTTACCCAGTTGAGTCGTCTTATCGTTCGGATCCACATCGGACCTTCCATGTAAGGGAATGACGGGCTTCTAGTCGAAGGCTGTAGCCGCACCATAAGCACGATGATGCTACCGGCCCACTCACGTGCAGTTTCACCGAGATGGAATTTGTTGACTTCGTACTGGCATGTGGATATCGCAGCAGAGACTTTTGGCGATGGATTCATGTTTGCAGGCCTGCAGGAAATAATAACGCCGTGGCCGACGTAGTGCGGCTCTGCTGCCCGACGACGTCATTTTTGAAGTTTGGTGATGGCATCGCGACTTGATGAAGGCAAGTGATACGGGGTTGGTATGGGGTCGAGGATGGGGTCAGCGGCACAGTTGCTTTGTCGGCCTTGGTTGTGGGACAAACGTCGTCATGAACAGGTGCTGTTTCATGGGTCGGCAGACCCTGCGTCGTGCTCGAGGTTTTGCAAACAGCCAGGTGGTGCCTTGCATGCGCACTTACAAACAGGGGAACCCTCCTGGATGGTTAGTTGAAGTTTATTGACAACCTTCCGAGCTTGGTCGCCCGCCCGCATTCTGTGCAGCAATAGCTGGCGGGCTAGGAGTAGCGGGAACGTGGTCTGGACAGCTGGCCGACCTTCTGACCGAGTCGCCAAAGTGACCAAACTGTCAGCACGGCGAGAAAGTGACCGTGGTGTGAGGGTGAAATGGAACCTCGGCAGAGGCAATATGGGTGTTGCTCGACGCGAGGAGGCGTGCACGAGCCCTTTTGAACGGCGGCGCATGGAAGAATGGAAGAACCTTCCACACTAGGCGGACGGACTCTCACGATCCCCAGTTTCCTGAGCGAGCACAGACGCTTTTCTTCACCCGACCCCAGATTACCGGCAGAGTGTGCAGGCTGAACGGGTCGCGAAAACGTGGAGATGAAGCAGGGTGCTATGTTGCTGTATTCAGCCGAACGCAGACACAAACAATGTAACCGACAGCGCTGACCTTTGTGCTCCGTTTCCTTTATGGTGTTTGCGAATTTATAGGCACAAAGGGCTTATTTGGGGATACCGTTGCAGTAACGATGCGAACGAGAGGGTGTGCTCACTGCATGCGACGGACATTACAGATCTCTTCTCAGCCTCCCGCACACTGCAGGTCAGCCGTAAGCGTTGGAGTTTCCTCGCATTATCATGATCCAAATGCGTGCATCCAGGTCGCACAAAGTTACTGGACTTTGTTCGGGGGCAAGACGGATCCGCAGCGGCTGCAAGTATGACTCCTGCGAGGCGTCTCACAGCGCGATAATGGCGGTTGTGAAAGAGTACATTGTATGCCGGGCCGGCATGTACCTCGCTACATTAATTGGTGGCAATGCTACTTTGCTCCGCGCGTCGCAGAGTAACTGCCGGCTATGGAACGCTACTGGTGGTGAGGTTGTGAAGGGGACCCGCAGGCTAGAAATTGTCTCGGAGGGCTCGAGTGGGGAGGACCCTGAGATCGGCGCGATGCATGTGATGGCGACTAATGCACCCCATGAGCTTGACCGGGTAAACCTCGATGCGAAGGGAAGGACATGTTCCGCGGGTTCATTCTTCCTTTCTTTACAATTTGGGAAGCTTTGTGGAGTGGTTTCGTTTCGAAACGGCGAGGATCTGCTTGTGTGTGGTCGGCGCAGGGACGGGGGCAAAACAGGTGGCCACTTGCGACACCTGAATCAGGGCGTCAAACAGCCAGATGACTGTTTGGGCAGCATGCGCAAAAAACAATCGATATAATTCATTTCACAAGACGCACGGAGAAGCGGACAGCAACCCGGGGCAGGCGTTTGGGTTTCCTTTTGCGGATGTCAGAAGCCGCCGGATGAAAGCGTGGGGAGGGCAGCTAGGGTCTCCCTATGCCATCCCCGAGATGATCCTCTGACACTAAGCTTACTGCATCTGGGCATGCGATGAATCTTATCCTCGCGGAGACGGGCGTGGCGCGAATTGAGTCGTGGGGTGTGTAACCGCTGTCACTGTCACATCCCTTGTTCAGGTCTTTTTCTGGATGGCGTACGTCGATGATTAAACAAGCCAGGTTTCTAGAGTATTGTCTAGGTGACGAGGCAGGTTTGGAGAGTTTAGCAGGCAGCAGACTCTGCCTGCTGGACGAGTCATCGTTGCATTTTGCATGTGCGCACGTCGATAGGGCCAGCGATAGACAAGCGCAGACAAGCGATGGCCAGGCGATAGGGCGAAGGATGGGCTGCCATGTCACGGTCTTCATGCCCCGACAGCCGGGATGGACTCACAGGCGCAGCGGAGCATACGGGGCTGACGGCTGCGGTAGCCAGAAATGGCAGCCTTTGTGAAGGGGCGGTCTGAGCTGCGTGGAAGCTCCGCCAACCACAGTGCACCCCCTCCAAAGAGCGGTCGCTCACCGACACATAACAAAAGGCAAATCATAAAGCGCCAAATAAAAGCGTTTCATGCGGACCGGAGCGAGGCGTGGAGAGTTGATTGTTTACGGCGGAGGATATATGGAACCCTCCCCACGGCCAGGCCTTCATCTGATCTTCATTCGAGACACACACGCACACACGACCATTGCTTCTGCCTGACTCGAACGCCTGACCAGCGCAACCCCGTGGCTTTTATTTAATCGAGCCCCCCGAACGCCCACCCACCGTCGCATCGCTAGATCCAAGATCGCAAATCTCCCACATCGCTTTCCGAGACGCAGCCCGACGCTACCGGAGTAGCACCCGCAACCCTGTTTTTCCACCTGCCCCCAAACCCACATCGGCGTCATACATCATCAACCGCCCCTGCACCTCGGTCCAGTTGCCGCGACACTAGACTGACGAAAAAACCACGAAAACACACTGCAATCTTGTAGTGCCGAAAGTGCCCGCAAGTGTGTATATACAATAACGACCCACCCCGTACGCTATACACATACCAATATTCACCCTCACCACCAACACCCTCACCACCATGCACTTCGAATCTTCTCCAGGCTCCTCACCATCCTCCTCGCCATCCAAGTCGATGCCTATTAGCATCTCGCCCAGGAACATGGCTTCACCAACATCGTCGCTGTACAGCAACTACTCTACCAGCTCTTCATCATCCCGCGGCTCAACATGTGCTTACCCATCATGGCCTACGGGCCCATCGCTGGACCACCGCAGCGCACCTTCATCCTACATCAGCGACGCAGACCTCTTTGGTGAGGACTTTGACGACGACTTTGCCTGCCCGTTCCTCGACAAGGCGCCCGCTCCACCGCGCCAGTACCCCATGGCGACAGCACTCCCCGTCTTGCCACCACTGTACGCGCCCAAGAAGCCCAAGAGCGAGCGCCGCCGCAGCAGCGGCAAGCAGCGTCGCACTTCCAAGCCCATGACTCCCATCTCCGAGTCACCAGAGCAGGTTGAATGAGCAAGCATCGCCCGATAGCATTCGTGTTATTGTAAGTCTAAGTCGCATGCATCGAATCGCGTCGCAGGACTAACGGCGTTATCAGAACTTATCTTGACAACATCGACGTCACCATTGTAGGCGCGCGCGTTGGCTCCCGTCAGCAGCGCGCTGGCATGGCTGAGTGAGTCACATGAGCTCGCAGTCAGTCAGTTGCCACAGTCAGCCTCACTCAGCATCCCTCACCGGGACCTGAGTTTGCCGCGTGTCGCGCCTCAGCCATCTGACATGGCATGTGTTCTCGCATCTTACTTCAAACACCGCGACATGTTACAGGAGCTGGTGGATGCAACCTTCCCCTCTCCCACATGTCAGCCCCAGTCACACTGTTGCTTGCCAGCGGTGTGAACGTGGACGCCCCCACCGTCGCTGTCCACCACACGACAGACGGCCCTGGGGTCGCGCACTCATCACTTGCATCGTCCAGCGTCGTTTGTGTGCGCAAACGTCTGGACCGCGTTCTTGCGCCGATCCTGGCGATCACGCAGAAAGAGGAGGAATTCCAAACGCGTTGGAGAGCGACAGAAGAATCGCATTGGAGGAGCGACATTGTGACGGATCTTCACATTTGCAGGTTCTGCGGCGTTTTTTGCCAGACCTGGCCTTTCTTTCTCTCGATACCCCCCGCTTCCGCAAATCGGAATGCGAAATATGTATGCGCGCTTGTGTGCGCAAAAGGAGCGAGGCTTATTGTGGCTGATAAGCTCTCTCGCCTGTTTTTCCTTTATTGATACCCCCACCATTCAGCCATCGTTTAGATAGATACCCCATTTGAATTTTACTGCTCGTCTTACCTTGACAACAAGAAACATATCCTTGCCATGTCCAAATAGATTGCGCTTTTCGTGATGCCCGCCCTGAAATAGGATAGCGATGTGATGGGGATGTGATGGGCTTCGTTAGCTGAATTTTGGTGTGTGATTGTTGAGATGTGTGGCGCTCCCAGAGCGGGCTTCGGTAGTTCTACCATGTTTCTTCTGCATCATGCAGCGAACCCGAAGCCGTGGTGGAATATCGCTTTCCCTCTCCTATGTGTGCTCGAGTCGCGAACGAAAAAGCAAATTGCAGAACGACCAGTTGGGCGCTGTACACGCAACGTCATTTTGCAGAGTCTCGCATGCTGAGTATAATATTGTCGCTGGGAGGCCCTACCGTCCCAATTCGGCAATCCCTTACTATGCGCTCCCTGGAAACATGCCTCAGAATCCTTCCCTTCCTCATCGTCAATATTCCCATATATCGCGAAGATGTCCTAAATTAAGCTTTGCTTCAAATCTCGCGGGATCCATCTGTACTGGACGAACATTCTTTTCTTGCACGGATCAGCATATCGGTCATGCTGTATCACCATACAGTCTAGCTGGACCTGCAGTGCTGATAAGCTGCATGCTTGCCTCACCTAAATTAGTCCGCACGCAAGCTGTCCAGGAACGACACGCGATTTGTGCGAGACAATTCTGTAATTCTGCGTCCCCCGCTGTAGTCTTGCGAATGCCGTGGGGCAGAGTACACAGTACATTCAAAAAGAGGGGCGAAATGCGTGTGGCTGGTAGACGGTGTAGAGAAGTCCGGGATGAAGATCCTTAGTCGGGCGCTTCGCTTGCAGCAAGCCTTGAAGCGGAAAGGAGTGTGAATAATTCATCACGGAACTAAGGCAATGTGTGCCCAACTTCATGACACCCACCCCCGTTTCTGCGATACCGTTGGGTATAGCTCGAACGGTGTAAGACGCTGTCGAGAGCTAATGACACGGCCTGAAGCAGCTTTGCTAAATTGTTTCTTCATGCCGAGAGGAAACACGAGGGTTTTGTAGCCACTATGAACTGGCATGCATATATCACGACCGGGGAACGACGCTCGCATGCCAGATCGGCGGAGCTTTGACTTGCTTGAAGCTGACGGGGCGGGAGTAGATCGGTTGTGCTTGGTTAGCGACGTGTGCTTCTGTGTCTCCTGCCTCTGCAGCGGCACGTTATGCTTTGTGCTTGGTTCAACGACAGAGGGTGGTGGTTCCTGGGCCGTATATGTATGTATCAACACATTAGTCGGGCATGGATTGCAAGACGTTACCATGCCCCCGCGATACAAGCGGCTGGGTTTGAATGTGAAGTCGGAACTACCATCTCCTGGGGTCTCGCACGTCATGCGCGAGGTGTTGATGTTTCTTCCGGGACGGGCCATGGCTTGTGCAGGATAGTCGTTCAGGGACCGTGACCTTTGTGCCACCAACTTACATATCCGCTCCCGAGCGTTGCGGGTTGAGCGCGTTGCGCAAAAAGCTTGGGCACGATGCGCTAGCTGCCACGGTCAAGGCCGCGCAGTATGCGAACGGCTGGCCAAGCGGCAGGAGAGAAAATTGTGAACATGTCGTGATGGCGCTACCGTCACCGTACTTTGAGAAGAGTCATGCCAGCGTCGAGAACAGAGAGTCGTTATATGCATCGAGTCGACGAGGCATGTCGCATATTTGAGCACGTAGGGATCATCCTTTACGGGCCGGTCCAAGGCGGCCGCACCGCGATCTGATACGCTGGTTTCGAGCGCGAAAGTGTGATGATTGTGCGGTAGGCACATGTGCTGGCCAATGAGGGCGGGCATCTCGTGTACTCTGTCGACCCCAGTCTTCCGCGTCTTCGTCCCTGTGCCGTTCAGCCCTCTGAGAGGCTGGTCTGTAAACCCACGCAGGCACGCCGGCGCGAACCTAACCATTAACGTGCGGTGTCACCAACTTGGCTTCCAGGATGGCAGCATGCGTCTGCTTCGTTCGTCGAGTCCCCGAAGGTCCAATGTCGACCTTTCACAGCTGGCGAGCGAATGAGGCTGCGCAACCCCAGCCCGTTAACGCCTTTCGCTGCCGGGTATGCTGCTCGTTGGCTGGACGGCACCAACCGATGCCATTCGTACTATTTCGAGCGAGTATCAGTCGGGCTTTGGAGCTCTAAGCGCCGTTAGTGATAGGCGGGCGTCCACGCGCTTCAACTCACACATCGCCTGCGCTGTTGTCGCTTTTTCTCTACCTTCTCGCTGCTTGCTTGCTTGTCTGTCTCTTCAGCTGCACGTTGTTGTACCGCCGCATAAGACGAAAGCGGTACCCAAGTTCTGTTTAACCGCCTCAACTTTGATCCCTGTAGAGACCGGGGCGGGGCCAAAGGGTACCCTCCTCCAGACGCCGTGGAGCTGTCAGCGCATTGCTGTTTAGCGCGCTCTTGCTCTCTGCAGTGAGTTGGATTCCCCTGACGTCTTGCAGTTTCACACTCGCTCTTGTGCAAGCTCCTGATTGTACTCCCGTTATCCCAAATCGCCATCGTCTTCAACGTTATGCGCTTCGCGGGCCCTTGCGGACCTGACCCGACTGACGACCACCCATAGACCCAGCCCTCACCATGTCGACTGGACTAAGACAGCGCGCGAATTCCAATTCCATCAAAAGCAACTCGGTTCGGTCCACAGACGTCAAGCTCAAACCCCCGACGCCGGGCCAAGATGAGTTCGCATTCGAGCCCTGTGCAGCAACAGGCTCCTTCCTGCTCTATGCGCAACGCAACGTAATACTGGTCCTCCACCACGACACACTGGCGATAGAGCGCCGCTTTGATAGGCATCGGGAAGATGTATCGTGGATATCAGTCGACACAACAAGCGAAAGGGGAGCAGGCCGGTTAGTCGTCTCGTACGACGCCGGCTCAACTGCAATTGTGTGGGACTTGTTCACGGGCGACGAGGTGGCGAGATTTGCGTCGTATGAGCAGATCCGCGTCGCGACGTGGATGAGAAATGGAAATGTTGCTTTTGGTGAGTGACGGGATCGGGCAGTCGCCATTGCCTGTTCGGGTGCTAACATGTGCATAGGGAACGCGCAGGGCAACATCATCCTGTTCGAGCCTTCCACATCCGAACACCTCTCTGCCAGAACCATCTTCGACCCCATCACCGCACTCGCACCAGCTTCAGACTGCAGAACATTCGCCATTGGGTGCGTACAAGGGACATCCAGTGAATTGGGCATCAATGCTAACACCTGCAGGTATCTCAATGGCTCAATCCTCATTGCCACCCTGCAGCCATCCTTCACCATCCTGCATACTCTCACCACCCCAAGGAACCCTTCGCCTATTGCGGGTCTCGCCTGGCATGGCTCTTCATCAAAGCAAAAGTCCGAGATGTTGGCGGCCCAAACATCAGACGGCGACCTCCGAGTATGGAGTGTTCCCAAGGCCCAGCACGGCAGTGACGCCCCATGTGTAATCCGTGTGCTCAACCAAAAGGAACAGAGAGAGCCCGGACCTTGCTGGTTTGCCTGGTCAAAGAACGGCAGGATCATACAGTACACCGAAGGGTATGTATCTTGGCATGCGCTGTCAATTCGTCCTCCATGCTAACACGTGATATATAGTCAAACCTGCGCATGGGATGTCCGTACCAAGAGAGTGTCGTACGAAACTGTGCCGACAACCGATGGCATCGCTGCGATCTGCAACTACGGTCCTACTGCCACCCTCTTCACCATTGGACGCAACTCGAGCATCCAACAATACGACATCAACCCCAGCAATGGACCTGCCACCATGGTAGCTAACGTTCAGCATGCGCCTGCCAACACGCCTCCATCTCCACCAAGCTCTCTGGACGAACAGCAAAAGCAGATGGAGACACCACTTACTGCTCTCCCATCGAAGTCGCTCCCACTAATGCTTGCCGACTCAGAAAGTAGTGCCGACGAGGGTGTCGCCATGTCACCGCTGCAGAAGATTGCCCAAGAGATGGACCAGCTAGAAGAGGAGCGTCGCGATCGTGTTGGTCCCCTCAGTCCTGTGTCCAGCCGGGGCTCCCAGAGCTCCCGATCATCTGGCAGCGGCCGCGCTCCCCGTTACCGATACGACAGACCATCGCATGGCTCAGCGTCGCAGAGATCCACCAGATCGAAGAGCTCGAACGGCTCCGGTACCATTTTCTCGTCCGGCACGTCATCCCTTGCTGGCACTTCAACACGCGAAAGCGTTTCCATCCGATCGATATCATCAGCTGCATCTTCATCCCGGTACGGCTCCTCAGCTCTCCGCAAAGAGGTCCTGCGAAGTCCGGAAGAATCCAAGAAGAACCAACACATGGATCTCTTCCCGTTCACCAAAATGAGGCTGAGCGACGTACCTTTCCGCCCCACGGATCTTGGGCCAGATCGCACCCCAGACGATCTTCGACTCAACATGCTCAAGGTCGTGTTTGGTTGGGACCAGGACATCGAGGATCTAGTACAGGACGAACTGGCACGTCATTCTCCCGGTTCCGCCGCTGCAGTCCTTCTTTCGAAATGGCTTGGTGACCTCGGCGCTGATCTCATGGCTTCCATGGTCGGTTCTGAGTCAATGACTTCGTCTGACTGGATGTTGCTGGCTCTGAGCAACATGGGTCAAGGCTCGCAAAAGAAGGTCGGTGAAGCCTTCGTTCAGCGTCTCCTGGAGAAGGGCGACATCCACCCCGCCGTGGCCATCTTCCTCGGATTGGGTGAATACAACGACGCCATCGAGGTCTACGTGTCTCGGAAATATTACATGGAGGCCATTCTGCTAACATGTTTGACATTCCCAACTGACTGGCAGAGGCAATCTTTCCTAGTCCGCAAATGGGGAGAGCATGCAGTTCAACACGGCAGAGCGGAGCTGGCTGTGCGATGTTTCTCTTGCATGGGTCTCGAAACTACAGAGCCTTGGTTCTCACCACGTGCGCAGGATGCCGTCTTCTCTGCGCAGAAGCAAGCGCTTCTAGGCTCACAAATGAGCCCCCCTCTGTCGCCTCCTAGTGGTAGTGTTGGCAGTAGCCGAGTCGCGGCCAGGATGGCCTCACTCAAGCTCGTCACGGACTTCACGCGCGGACCTCAACCCAGGCAGATCGTCCGAGAAGAGGACGAAAAGACACCCATGAACGCCGGTGTCACGCCTATCGCAGAATCAGCTATCAGCCCAGCTGTAGGCCATGGTGGATGGCTTGGTCGTGCTGCACGTGACGCCTCCAGGGAGCCGTCATCGGCACGAACTGCCACACCAGGTTCATACAGCAGGAAGCGTTTTCCTTCGCGATCTGACGCTGGCCGCAAGACTACCAACAACGAAGTCCTTGCTTCGTTGGCCATCCCGGATCGAGGTCAGCGTAACGAGTCTCATCCAAGAACTGCCATTGACAATATCGGCCGCGAAGCGGAGACCTTACCATTCTCGACACGCCGAGCAACAAGTGGCTCCAAAGATTTCGTCCTTTCCGCAGCGACTTTCAACCCGGGAAAATCGAGCGATCACCTACCTTCCCCAGCAGCTGGAGTGTTCGATGTTCTCGAGAAGAAACGTGCCGAGTCTCGCGGCAGCTCACGCAGTCGTAACATTCAAGAGCTTCACCTTGACATGCCGGACGCTGTAGTTGAAACAGGCCCAGAGACAGGCTACAGCAACAGCAGACTCAGCCCACCTCTCACCGGCGCAAGCATCAAGAGCGCCAAGGCACGCAGCATTGATCAGTACATCAGCAGTCTGGAAGAAGCAAACCACTATTCTCAGAACCGTGCCAACTCCAGAAACGAAGAGAGGCCAGCTTCGCGCACTGCGCGCACCCGTAGTCGCACTCGTGAGGAGTCACAGAACCGCGGACGATCGGGTGTTCGCTACATTCGTCAAGGGAAGCGTTCCCCGTCCTCACCTGTGCCAATGTCTCCTGAAGACGCAGGTATCTATTCTTCACAGAAGAAGGAAATGGGAACTAGCACGGAAGATTTCGATGATGAGAGGTTCTACAAGATGAGCATTGCTTCTCCGGCTGTCACAGAATCTGTTGCCAGCACCCGCACTGCACGCAGCCGGGCACGACAGGGAGTCAGCAAGACAAGATCCTCGTCCAAGGCAGCTACTCGCCGCACTGAATCTCCTGAAGGTGCCGTACGGGCCCGAAGCAGAGGCGCTAGCCGCGCATCAAGTCGTCGTGCAGCTGAGGGTCGCGGACGAAGCGCTCAGCGCGGAGAACACTCCCCCGTCTCTCCTCAACCCATGCAGCGCGACGATGATGAAGGATTTGCTGGATATGAGCCCCCTCGCCAGCGACACCGCAGCAGTAGCCGCCGGCCTTCTGACAGTGCTATGAGCAGCCGTCGAGAAGCCTCCGAAGAGCGCCGCGCGCCACGAGACCGATCCGTGAGCAGGAAGCCCACGCCATTCCTGAGGGAATCTAGCCGTACACGAGGTTACGGTCGCGATGCTTCTCCTGATTCATTGACTTCAGGGCGTTCGGGTGCGTCGCGCATGCGCCCTACCACGTTGTCAAGGAGGGCCCTGGCCGCTCGTGAGTTGGAAGAGCGCAGACTGTCTTTGGCTCGCCGGCCATCCGCTCCAGTCATTCCCCATCCTGGAGATCTCGCATTCCG
>Ga0265798_10003097_pt1 | contig 23945 bp, 25 predicted proteins | sample P3T30metagenome_FD_192430 | JGI IMG/M metagenome (GOLD analysis project Ga0265798, IMG submission 192430) | Plant litter microbial communities from East Loma Ridge, Irvine, California - P3 T30 | ecosystem: Environmental > Terrestrial > Plant litter > Unclassified | place: USA: California... | reverse complement strand
AGTGGTCGATGGTGACCGAGTGGTCGACCACCAGGTCGACCGGCACCAGCGGCTCGATCTTCTTCGGATCGGCGCCGGTCTTGGCGGCGACGTTGCGCATCGCGGCCAGGTCGGCCAGCAGCGGCACGCCGGTGAAGTCCTGCAGCACGACGCGGGCGACGACGAACGGGATCTCGTCGGTACGCTCTGCGGTCGCGCCCCAGTTGGCCAGCTGCTTGACGTGTTCTTCGGTGACCTTCTTGCCGTCGCAGTTACGCAGCACGGATTCGAGGACGATACGGATCGACACCGGCAGGCGCGACAGGTTCACACCGAGGTTTTCCGCCAGCGCCGGCAGCGAATGGAACTGGCCGCTCTGGCCGCCGCCGATCGGGAATTCCTTCAGTGTGTTCAGAGTGTTGCGAGACATAATCTCTCCTTCAGTGGGGATATTGTTATTTCAACAGCAGGACTGCGGCCGTCATAACTTCGTGCGATTCAGGGCGCCCGGCCGGGAACCGGGCGGTACATCAAATAAATCCGGTCAACTTTTCGTTGCCTCCGGCGCCGCCGTGGCGACGATCGCCGACTGCTCGGCGTTCTTGCATTCATTGGCCAGCTGGCGGTTCAGCTTCGAGTCCAGCAGGATGCCCTTGGCCGGGATGCCGATCCAGATCAGGCCCCAGTGCGGGTTCTCGAAGCGCAGCGCGCCGGTGGTGGTGCCCACGCGCGACAGGCGGTGCAGGCGATGCTTCCAGCGCAGTGCGATGTGGCTGTCGTCGGTCGCGTTGGTGTAGATCGTGACCTTGTTGTTCAGTTCACACGCGTACTCGGTGATCTTGGTGTCGGTGATGTCCGGCTCGTCGACTTCGAGCGGGTTCGCGGCGACCGCGGCAGCAGCGGCGGCGCCGGCGACAGCTGCGCCGGCAACCGCCGCCTTGGCTTTCTTCGACGGTTTCTTCTTGGCTTGCGCCTTCAGGACTTTTTCCGCTTTCGGATGTTTCTCTGCGGCGGCATTGGCCGGCGCGCACATGCCGGCAGCGGCCAGCGCGACGGCGCAGGCGGCGATCAGTTTGGGTAGGAGGGTGGCCATGGTCGGGTCAGTGGGCATCTGGAAGGTTGACGATTGCCGCAGCCGCCTCCGGCAGCGCAAGGCCGGCCAGCTTAGCGCGCTGCAACACCGACCAATAATATCGGTAGCTCGCACGGTCGTGCAAGCGGCCATGTTGAGCAATCGGTCCCCAATCCGCGGCCATGGCCTCGGTCAAGATATTTGTTGCTTCATTCACCTCGGAAAGACGCGGGGTGAACGCCTTCAGGATCGGCTTGATCTGGTCCGGGTGGATGCTCCACATGCGAGTGAAGCCGAACTCGGCGCCGGCGCGCTGGGCGTCGTTGGCGACCACGGCGCTGTCCTTGATGTCGGTGGTGACATTGTGCGAGGCCACCTTACCGTGCGCATGGCAGGCCGCCACCATCTCGAGCTTGGCGCGCACCACCAGCGGGTGGGTGAACTGGCCCGGGGTGCGCATCGCGCTGGCCGGAATCGCGCCGTAGTGGCTGGAGACGAAGTCCATGATGCCGAACGACAGGCATTCGACCTGAGGCAGGGCGGCGATGTCGTAGGCTTCGCGCAAGGCGCCGTGGGTTTCGATCAGCACGTGCACCGGCAGGTCGGTGCGCGAGCCCGCGTGCTGGTTGACCAGGTCGATCGCCCGGCGCACTTCGTCCACGCCGGACACCTTTGGCAGCACCACGTAGGCCAGGCGCGCCGCGGCGCCGCCAACGATGGTGGCGACGTCGTTGGCAAAGTGCGCGCTGCCCGGCTCGTGCAGGCGCGCGCCGATGCGGTTGTGGCGGTTGTCTTCGCTGTTGATCAGCGCCGCCACCAGCGCAGCGTGTCCGGCTTCGCCGCCGGTCGGGGCGCCGTCCTCGCAGTCGAAGGTGATGTCGAACAGGGGCCCAAGCTCTTGTTGCAGGGCCATCGATTTGCGCATCAGCTTCTCGCTACCGGCGTAGTGGTCGCAGGCGGGGAGAAGGAGTGGCTGGCGTTTGCCCTGGAATAAAACCTCGGAAGGATGCATATCTTTTATGACAACGTAAGACGGTACTGCGCCGCGCCGGTTGAAGGGCGCGGCGCGGTTGGCGCGCGGCAAGTGCCGCGCGCCGTGGTACGACGATCAGCCCAGCAGGTGAGCGACGCCGGCTTTCTCTTCTTCCAGCTCTTTCAGGGTCAGGTTGATGCGCTCTTGCGAGAATGCATCGATGTCCAGGCCCTGGACGATGGTGTATTCGCCGTTCTGGGTGGTGACCGGGAAGCCGAACATGGTGCCTTCCGGGATGCCGTACGAACCGTCCGACGGGATGCCCATGGTGGTCCATTTGCCGTCGGTGCCCAGCACCCAGTCGCGCACGTGGTCGATCGCGGCGTTGGCGGCCGAAGCTGCCGACGACAGGCCGCGCGCTTCGATGATCGCGGCGCCGCGCTTGCCGACGGTCGGCAGGAAGGTGTTGGCGTTCCATTCCTGGTCGTTGATCAGGTCCTTGACTGCATCGCCGCCGGCGGTGGCGAAGCGGTAGTCGGCGTACATGGTCGGCGAGTGGTTGCCCCAGACGACCATCTTTTCGATGTCCTTGACCGCTTTGCCGGTCTTGGCCGCAACTTGCGACAGGGCGCGGTTGTGGTCCAGGCGCAGCATGGCGGTGAAATTCTTGCTCGGCAGGTTAGGCGCCGATTTCATCGCGATGTAGGCATTGGTGTTGGCCGGGTTGCCGACCACCAGCACCTTGACGTTGCGCGAAGCGACGGCGTCCAGCGCCTTGCCTTGCACGGTGAAGATCTGGGCGTTGGCTTCCAGCAGGTCCTTGCGTTCCATGCCAGGGCCGCGTGGACGGGCGCCGACCAGCAGGGCCACGTCGACGTCCTTGAAGGCGGTCATCGGATCGGCGTGGGCGGTCATGCCGGCCAGCAGCGGGAACGCGCAGTCGTCGATTTCCATCATGACGCCCTTGAGCGCCTTTTGAGCTTTCTCGTTGTCGATCTCGAGCAGCTGCAGGATGACCGGCTGGTCCTTGCCCAGCATGTCGCCGTTGGCGATGCGGAACAGCAGGGAATAGCCGATCTGGCCGGCGGCGCCGGTCACGGCAACGCGCATTGGGGTTTTAGCCATGATGAATCTCCAAAGTGGGAATGAACTTGCTCAAATAAGTCGGTCAACCAAGTCAAACTAAGTCAACTAAGCGGTCAACGCCTGGATTGCTGTCTGGTGAAGCTGCAATGATACCAAAAGCGCATGCCAAATTAACCGGGTGTCGCGCGCGTACAAACTTGGCGAAAGTCGCTGCCGACGCCCGGTCGGCCACGAGTGTATTCCTCTGCCAATGTCTCTGTCAATTCATATCATATGTCTTATATAAGACACATATGTTTGCCAGAGTTGCACTGGACGGTCGTGCGCTTTTGTGGTGAAATCGCGGTCTATGAATTCCGCTCCGTCCAACCCGGCCAGCCCGGCCTCAGCCAGTATCGGCTCGCCCTCGTTCCGGCCGCTGTACCAGCAGATCAAGGCCCTGATCACCCAGAGCCTGCAGGCGGGCGAATGGAAACCGGGCGAGCTGATGCCGAGCGAGGTCGAACTGGCCGCGCGCTTCAAGGTGTCGCAAGGCACGGTGCGCAAGGCGATCGACGAGCTGGCGGCCGAGAACCTGGTCGTGCGCCGGCAAGGCAAGGGCACCTTCGTGGCCAGCCATGCCGAGGAGCGCGCCCACTTCCGCTTTCTGCGCCTGATGCCCGACGAGGGCGTGCCCCATCATCCCGAGAACCGTTTCCTCGAAGTCAAGCGCATCCGTGCGCCGGCCGAGGTCGCGCGCCTGCTCGAGCTGAAGTCGGGCGACGCCGTGGTCTACATCAAGCGGGTGCAGTCGTTCGACGGCCAGCCGACCATCCTGGAAGAATTGTGGCTGCCGGGCCAATTGTTCAAGGGCTTGAGCGCGGAGCGCCTGGTGGAATACAAGGGGCCGATGTACGGCCTGTTCGAGACCGAGTTCGGCACCCGCATGATCCGCGCCACCGAGAAGATCCGCGCGGTGGCTGCCGATGCCGTGACTGCCGAGCACCTCAAGGTGCCGGAAGGCACGCCGCTCTTGTGCGGCGAGCGGGTCTCGTTCACCTACGGCGACAAGGCGGTGGAATTGCGCCGCGAAATGTACTCGACCGTCAAACACCATTATCTGAACGAGCTGTCTTAAGAAAAAGATTTTAAGTAAAGAACAAGAAAAACGAGCACGGGAATGCCTGAGTAAATATTCAACATTAAATATTTAACGATTCCTGTCTTTTCAAACAATTCTGAAAATAGCCGAAAGGATTAACTCCGGGCTGCGGCGATTGTTTGATGCGTTTAAAATATATTGGTTTTGGGTACGCGACGGACATGACCCGGTTCGCCGCTCGCTGTCCCGCTCGTCCGCTCCGAGTTTCCCCGGATCGGGCCATGCAATCGGCAAGAATGCAGGGTTCATACAAAAATTTGTCATAAATGGGAGGTGTACCATCATGTCGGAAGCCGTGAGAGAAGCAAGCAAGAAAGGGCGGCCGGTGTATCGCAACATCGACATCGGCGACATCACGACCAAATATCGCATGCCGCCGTCGGCCATCGTGTCGATCCTGCACCGCGTCAGCGGCGCCGGGCTGTTCCTGCTGCTGCCGTTCCTGCTCTATCTGTTCCAGCAGAGCCTGTTGTCCGAATCGACCTTCGGCTACTTCCAGGGCATCGTGTCGCACCCGCTGGTCAAGATCATCCTGCTCGGCCTGTCGTGGGCTTACCTGCACCACTTCACCGCCGGCATTCGCCACCTGTTCATGGACAACCACTTTGCCCTGGACAAGGATGCGGCCCAGTCGACCGCGCGTTGGGTGCTGATCATCAGCCTGCTGCTGACCGCCGTGGTCGGCCTGAAACTGTTCGGAGTGTTCTAAATCATGGCAAGCAAGCACAATATCGGCCAGCGCCGCCTCGTCGTCGGCGCCCACTATGGCTTTCGCGACTGGCTGGCCCAGCGCATCACCGCGATTCTCATGGCGGTCTACACCGTCGTCCTGCTGGCCATGTTCCTGACCGGCCAGAATTTCACGTATGAAGGCTGGGCCGGCCTGTTCGCCAAACAGTGGTTCAAGCTGCTGTCGATGGTGACCTTCCTCGGCATGTACTACCACGTCTGGGTCGGCATCCGCGACATCTGGATGGACTACATCAAGAACGTCGGCCTGCGCCTGACGCTGCAATTCATCACCATCTTCTGGCTGGTGGGCTGCGTCGCCTATACCGTGCAAATTCTCTGGAGTGTGTAATCGTGGCAGCAATCAAAACTGCAATCCCTACCCGTCGTTTTGACGCGGTTATCGTTGGTGCCGGCGGTTCCGGCATGCGCGCATCGCTGCAGCTGGCCGAAGCCGGCCTGAACGTGGCCGTGCTGTCGAAAGTGTTCCCGACCCGTTCCCACACCGTTGCTGCCCAGGGCGGCATCGGCGCTTCGCTCGGCAACATGAGCGAAGACGACTGGTACTGGCACATGTTCGACACCGTCAAGGGTGGCGACTACCTGGGCGACCAGGATGCGATCGAATTCATGTGCCGCGAAGCACCAAAGGTCGTGTACGAGCTGGAACACTTCGGCATGCCGTTCGACCGCAACCCGGACGGCACCATCTACCAGCGTCCGTTCGGCGGCCACACCGCGAATTTCGGCGAAAAGCCGGTCCAGCGCGCCTGCGCCGCGGCCGACCGTACCGGCCACGCGCTGCTGCACACGCTGTATCAACGTAACGTTCGCGCCCGCACCCACTTCTTCGTCGAGTGGATGGCGCTCGACATCATCCGCGATGCCGACGGCGACGTGGTCGGCGTGATGGCGCTGGAAATGGAAACCGGCGACGTCATGATCCTGGAAGCGAAGACCACCATCTTCGCCACCGGCGGCGCCGGCCGTATCTTCGCGGCCTCGACCAACGCCTTCATCAACACCGGCGACGGCATGGGCATGGCGGCGCGCGCCGGCCTGCCACTGCAAGACATGGAGTTCTGGCAGTTCCACCCGACCGGCGTGTCGGGCGCGGGCGTCCTGATCACCGAGGGCGTGCGCGGCGAGGGCGGTATCCTGATCAACAGCAATGGCGAACGCTTCATGGAGCGCTATGCGCCGACCCTGAAGGATCTGGCGCCGCGCGACTTCGTGTCGCGTTCGATGGACCAGGAAATCAAGGAAGGCCGCGGCTGCGGTCCGAACAAGGACCACGTGCTGCTCGACCTGCGCCACATCGGCAAGGACACCATCGAGAAGCGCCTGCCGTCGATCCTGGAAATCGGCCACAAGTTCGCCAACGTCGATGCGACCAAGGAACCGATTCCGGTGGTGCCAACCATCCACTACCAGATGGGCGGTATTCCGACCAACATCCACGGTCAAGTCGTCGCGCCTGACGGCGCTGGCGGCCAGAAGATCGTCAATGGTCTGTATGCAATTGGCGAATGCGCCTGCGTTTCGGTGCACGGCGCGAACCGCCTGGGCACCAACTCGCTGCTCGACCTGGTGGTGTTCGGCCGCGCGGCCGGCAACCACGTGGTCGCGTCGAACCTGAAGCAGAAGTCGAACAAGAAGTTGCCAAGCGACGCAGCCGACTTCGCGCTGGACCGCCTCAACAAGCTGGAAAACGCGACCGGCGGCGAAAAAGTGCAGCACGTCGCCAACGACATCCGCGCCACGATGCAGAAGTACTGCGGCGTGTTCCGTACCCAGGAATTGCTGGACACGGGCGTGAGCGAAATCATGAAACTCGACGAGCGCCGCAAGCACGTCTCGTTCCAGGACAAGTCGCGCGTGTTCAACACCGCCCGCGTGGAAGCGCTGGAACTGGACAACCTGATCGAAACCGCCAAGGCGACCATCGTGTCGGCAGCGGCGCGTCCGGAATCGCGCGGCGCCCACGCCCACAGCGACTACCCGAACCGCGACGACGAGAACTGGATGAAGCACACCCTGTTCTTCTCGGAAGGCAACCGTCTCGAGTACAAGCCAGTGGTGCAGAAGCCGCTGACCGTGGACACCTTCAAGCCGAAGGCCCGTACTTTCTAATATTGATGTAAAGCCGGGGGCACTGCCCCCGGCTTGATAGAACAGGTAATCAAATGGCACGCACCGTCCAACTGAAAATCTACCGCTACGATCCGGACAAGGATCAAAAGCCCTACATGCAAGACGTGACCGTCGAGCTGAAAGACACCGACAAGATGCTGCTCGACGTCCTGCAGCGCATCAAGTCCGACGTCGACGATTCGCTGGCCCTGCGCCGCTCGTGCCGCGAAGGCGTGTGCGGTTCGGACGCGATGAACATCAACGGCAAGAATGGTCTGGCCTGCACCACCAACCTGAACGAACTGAGCCAGCCGATCGTGCTGCGTCCACTGCCGGGCCTGCCGGTGGTGCGCGACCTGATCGTCGACATGACCCAGTTCTTCAAGCAGTACCACTCGATCAAGCCGTACCTGATCAACGACTCGATCAAGCCGGAGAAAGAGCGCCTGCAGTCGCCGGAAGAGCGCGAAGAGCTCGACGGCCTGTACGAGTGCATCCTGTGCGCCTGCTGCTCGACCTCGTGCCCGTCGTTCTGGTGGAACCCGGACAAGTTCGTCGGTCCGGCCGGCCTGCTGCAGGCCTACCGCTTCATCGCCGACTCGCGCGACGAAGCCACCAACGAGCGCCTGGACAACCTGGAAGACCCGTACCGCCTGTTCCGCTGCCACTCGATCATGAATTGCACGGACGTGTGCCCGAAGGGCCTGAATCCGAACAAGGCGATCGGCAAGATCAAGGAACTGCTGGTTCGTCGCGCCATTTAATGGCGTGAAGCATGCGGCGCTGCGGTCCGGCGTCGCATGCAGTCTGGTGTGCAGACGTGCGTCGATCCGCCCTGAAGTAGGGTGGACGGGTTCCCCGTCCACGCGTTCGACGCACGTGTGCATCACCCCGCATCGTCTTTCAAAAAGACGCTGCAATACAGTAAAAGTACCGTACTGCCGAATCGCGGCAGCCGGAGTATGATGTCGAACCAATAACGGACTGTAGAGTGAATCTGAGCTCAACCGCGCATCAAGCCGATCCTGCCAACCGTGCCCGCCTGCGCTGGCGCGCGCGCCGGGGCCTCCTCGAGAACGACCTGATCCTCACGCGCTTCCTGGATGCGCACGAAGAAGAACTGACGGACGACGAGGTCGATGCGCTGACCCGCCTGCTGGACCTGGCGGACAATCCACTGATGGATCTGCTTTTGGGACGTGTAGAGCCCGAGGGCGATATCGACCTGCCGCACGTGCGCGCCTTGCTGGCGAAGCTGCGGCAAGCGTAAGCGAAATTGCGAACCGGCCGCCGTGTGGAGGCCGGTTCACGTAAGGTTTCGTTTTATTTTGTAGAACCCACTCCCACAAGAAGGAAGTGCCATGAATATCTCTGATACCAAAGCCACCCTGTCGTTCTCGGACGGCAGCCCGTCGGTCGACATGCCGATCTACAAAGGCACCATCGGCCCGGACGTCATCGACATCCGCAAGCTGTACGGCCAGACCGGCAAGTTCACCTACGACCCTGGCTTCATGTCGACCGCCTCGTGCAACTCGAGCATCACCTACATCGACGGTGACAAGGGCGAGCTGCTGTACCGCGGCTACCCGATCGAGCAACTGGCCGTCAACTGCGACTTCCTGGAGACCTGCTACCTGCTGCTGAACGGCGAACTGCCGAACGCCGAGCAAAAAGAAAAGTTCAGCGACACCGTGACCAAACACACGATGATCCACGAGCAGATGAACTTCTTCTTCCGTGGCTTCCGCCGCGACGCGCACCCGATGTCGGTGCTGGTCGGCACCGTCGGCGCGCTGGCGTCGTTCTATCACGACTCGCTCGACATCAACGACGCCAAGCAGCGCGAGATCTCGGCCATCCGCCTGATCGCCAAGCTGCCGACGCTGGCCGCGATGGCCTACAAATACTCGGTCGGCCAGCCATTCATGTACCCGCGCAACGACCTGTCGTACAGCGCCAACTTCATGTACATGATGTTCGGTAACCCGTGCGAAGAATACAAGGTCAACGACGTGCTGGTGCGCGCCCTGGACCGCATCCTGATCCTGCACGCCGACCACGAGCAGAACGCATCGACCTCGACCGTCCGCCTGGCCGGTTCGTCGGGCGCCAACCCGTTCGCCTGTATCGCAGCCGGTATCGCCTGCCTGTGGGGCCCGGCCCACGGCGGCGCCAACGAAGCGGCGCTGACCATGCTCAAGGAAATCGGCTCGGTCGAGAACATCCCTGCCTTCATCGAGAAGGTCAAGGACAAGAACTCGGGCGTGAAGCTGATGGGCTTCGGTCACCGCGTGTACAAGAACTTCGACCCGCGCGCCAAACTGATGCGCGAAACCTGCCACGAAGTGCTGGAAGAGCTGGGCCTGCAGGACGACCCGCTGTTCAAGCTGGCGATGGAACTGGAAAAGATCGCCCTGAACGACGAATACTTCGTGTCGCGTAAACTCTACCCGAACGTCGACTTCTACTCGGGCATCGTGCAGTCGGCCCTGGGCATCCCGACCTCGATGTTCACCGGCATCTTCGCCATGGCGCGTACCATCGGCTGGATCGCCCAGTGGAACGAAATGATCGCCGATCCGGAACAAAAGATCGGCCGTCCACGTCAGCTGTTCGTCGGTTCGCCGGTGCGTGACGTGCCAAGCATCGACAAGCGCTGATCGACACGCAGCGTCAACGCAGAGCGGGCTTCGGCCCGCTTTTTTTCATGGCGCGTCCGCAAAAAACATCGGGGTCAGATCCGAAAAGTGGACACGACCTCCGCACTAGAGATGCGATGCTTGCTGGCTAATGTTGAGTTCGTGTCCACCTTTCGGATCTGACCCCAGTTGTGGCGCCAGTTGTGGCGCGCTTGTGGGTGAGGCTGATGGCGAAATGATGGCAGGCGGACTATACTGCCTCCATTCGCCTCCGTCTTTCGCCATGCAATTTTCTCCACTGCCAGTTCGTCACCGCGTCCCGCGCCTGCATCCAGGCGTGGCGGACGCGTGCGCCGGCAGTCGCCGTGACGCCGCCATCGCGTGCCGAGCGGCGCATCTCATCGTTCGTCACTGCGCCCGGCTTTCCCGGGCTCGGTGAGGAACCACAGGCCGGCTGCCGCCCGCCCGTCCTCCCGAGCCACCTCCATTGCACCGTCGCGCCGGCCAAGCCGGCTTCAAGTCAGGGCCGTCAACCGGCCATACCATGGAGAACACAATGAAACCTTCGATCACCGTATCCTGGCTCGACCTCGAGCGCCTGGAACGCATTCTCGACCGCCTGCCCGCCGCCCAGGCCAACGCACGCGACGCGTTGATGGGCGAACTCGACCGCGCAGAAATGGTCGAGCCCTGGGACATGCCGTCCGACGTCGTGACGATGAATTCGCGCGTGCGCTTTGCCTTTACCGGGTCAAGCGAGGCGGTCACGATGACCCTGAGCTATCCGAAAGACATGCACGACAGCGACCAGCAGCTGTCGGTGCTGACGCCGGTCGGCACGGCCCTGCTGGGTCTGCGCATCGGCGACAGCATCACCTGGGAGCGCCCCGATGGCCGGACCTTCGAGGCAACCGTGCTCGACATCGACTATCAGCCGGAGCGGGCCGGCGAGCTGCATCGCTGAGCCGCCTGGCGGCAAAGCCCCAGCTGCGTTCTCCGCGCGGTCGCCGCGGCGCAGAAGGGCGCTGCGAAGATGCCGCCGCTGGCGCCGGACACGCGCATTTCATGCGGCGCGGACAAACCGTGACTTCTAGAACAGGCATTTGGCACGCGCCCGCGCGACAAAGATGAAGGGCAGGGCCAGATAGCCGCCGATGCCGAAGGGGCCGATGCCGGTCGGTTGGCGCTTGAGGCCATCGTGGTGCAGGCAATACGGCACCTTCGCCTCGGCAAACTCACGCGCAAATGCCCGGTGGCTGCCCCCGCTGAGCGCGGCTTCTTTTCCCTGCCACCCCGCCTCGGATTTCGCGGCCTCCGGTGCGAGATCGGGCAGGGCGCTGCGTACCGCCTGCTCCAGCGGCCGCTCGCGGACGGCCTGCCGCAAGTCCGTGGCAGGGGCGGCGGGCAGTTCCTGCGCCAGCACATTGGCTTGCGTCAGGATCAACAGGCCCGCTACCGGGCGCAATACCACACTACGAAACAAGCCCTGCCGGAAGCGCGTCATCGCCCACCCTCATCGTCACGAGTTTGGCAAATATACACCGGCGCCGACGGTCGCAGCAGATTGCATGATTCGCCACATTTCCGTGTGTACAATATCCGCTCGACTCTTCAATTGAAAGGACTTTTGTGAAGCGCTTCCTGACCGCCTGTTTCCTGTTCCTCAGCATGCTCGGCACGGCGAATGCCGCCACCGATGCCTCCCTGACCCGCGACGTCAACGCCTTCCTCGACGGCTGGCACCAGGACGCCGCCAACACCCGCATGTCCTACTTCGACAAGATCGCCAAGGATGGCGTCTACATCGGCACCGACCGCACCGAAGTCTGGACCCGCGACGAATTCCGCAAATGGTCCAAGCCCTATTTCGACGCCAGGAAAGCCTGGACCTTCAAGGCCACCAAGCGCAACGTCTACGCCTCGGCCGACAAGTCGCTGATCTGGTTCGACGAGCAGCTGCACACCGAAAACCTGGGCCCGTGCGTGGCCAGCGGCGTGATCCGCAAGACCAGGACCGGTTTCGAGATCGTGCACTACCAGCTGGCGGTCGCGGTGCCCAACGACGTGGTCGAGCAGGTGACCGGCATCATTGCCGAGCACGAGAAGAAGGCCAAGAAGTAATCCGCGCATCGCCCAAGGCGCCGGCCGCCGCCGGCGCGCGCCGCTTGTGCTAAGGTGGGCGCTTGCCCGCAACGACGAACTCCCCGCCAGTGACTGCACCCCGTTCCACCCCCTACGTCGGCCGCTTCGCGCCATCCCCGACCGGCCCGCTGCACGCCGGTTCGCTGGTGGCGGCGCTGGCCAGCTACCTCGACGCGAAATATCACGACGGCATCTGGCTGGTGCGCATCGAAGACATCGACGAGGGCCGCACGGTGGCGGGCGCGGCCGAGGGAATCCTGGCACTGCTCGATGCGCTCGGGATGCACGCCGACGGCGACATCGTCTGGCAGAGCCGGCGCAAGCACCTGTACCAGGCCGCGGCCGAGCGCATCGCCCAGGACACCTATCCCTGCGGCTGCAACCGGCGCGAGATCGCCGATTCGCGCCTCGGCTTCGCGCCCGACGGCGCCGCCATCTATCCCGGCACCTGCCGCCACGGCCTGGGGCCGGGACGCACCATGCGCAGCCTGCGCGTGCGGGTGCCGGATGCCGGGCGGGATGAGATCAGTTTCGTGGACCGCTTCGCCGGCCGCCATACCCAGCATCTGGCGCGCGACTCGGGCGACTTCGTCCTGAAGCGCGCGGATGGCTTCTGGGCCTATCAGCTGGCGGTGGTGGTGGACGACTGGGAGCAGGGCGTGACCGACGTGGTGCGCGGCGCCGACCTGCTCGACTCCACCCCGCGCCAGATCTACCTGCAGCGGCTGCTCGGAGCCTTGAGCCCGCGCTACCTGCACGTGCCGGTGGTGCGCAATGCGAACGGCGAAAAGCTGTCGAAGCAGACCGGCGCGCTGGCGGTGACGGTCGACGATGAGCCGGCCGCCGTGGCTGCGCTCCTGGGGGCCGCCCAGGCGCTGGGCCTGGAGTTGGATGCTGCCCTCGGGCCGGGCGCATCGCGCCAGGACTTCTGGCGCGCGGCGGTCCCGGCCTGGGGCAGGCTGCTGGCGCAGCGCGAAATGCCTACACCGGCGGCATGACGCGGCGCCGGCCGTACAGCGCCAGCATTCCCAGGCCCAGCCCCAGCATGCCCCAGGTGGCCGGTTCCGGAATCGGCGCCGCCACGGCGAAGCCGCGGATTTCTCCGGCCGGATAACGCTCGGAGTGGATGTTGACGTAGGCCTGGTTGGCGTTGAAGGCGTCGATCAGCGCGCCGCTGGCCAGCTGCGGCGTGCCGCCATTGGCAGTCAGGAAGGCGGGATCGTAGATCGCAGCGTCGCCCAGATCGAAGGCGTAGCTGTAGTCGCCGGCCCGTCCTCCCAGCGGGAAGTCGACGAAGGGGATTGCGATGGGCGCCACGCCGCGGAAGGCATCCGTCGTGCAGCAGTGGATGTGGGCGCTGATGGCCGGGGCGCTGAGGTCGCGGAACGGCACCTCGGCGCGCAGGATCATGTCGTCGATCTCGAAGGTCGATACGCTCGAGCCGGGCGAACCGTTGGGGATGTCCTCGGCCGGGCCGCTGGCCACCGCGCGGTAGGTGACCGGTACGGCCTGGCTCGCCGTGGCGGCGAACAGGGTGGACGCCGCCAGGGCCAGCGCAGCCAGCCTGGGCAGAGTGTGGGCTTTCTTCATGGCATACCTCCTGATTAGGAAAGGATTCCAAGCGCGCTTCCGGTCGGAAGCGCCGCCCAAAAATTAGCACAGCAAGATGCCGTCGCCCACACGGTACGGGCGGTCAAAGACCGCTGAGAAACCTCGTCAGTTCAAGAAAGAGTTACGCGGCAAGAATTGGAACGAGAACCGGAACCGCGCGCCTGCGCTTCAGGAAGGATTGCGCAGGATGCTGATCCGGCCGTCGGCTTCGAGGAAGGCGCATTTCATGTCCGGGCGCGGACAGTCGGCTTCGCGCAGGGCTTCCTCGACGTCGCTCTGCGACAGGCGGCAGCGCTTGAGCACCGGTTCGAAGAACACGCCGTCGCGGCCGATCAGCACCGGGCTGCCTTCGATGAAGGCTTCCAGTTTCTTGCTGCGCGAGGTGAGGAAGGCCATCAGCACGGTCAGCGCCACCAGGGTCGCCGCGATGATCAGGCCGCCGAACAGCGATTCGTCGCCGCCGGTCATCGAATTCGACACCGCTTCGGACAGCAGCATTACCACCAGCAGGTCGAACGGGGTGAACTGGCCGACCGTACGCCGCCCGGACAGGCGCATCATGGCCAGCAGCGCCAGATAGACGATGGCGCCGCGCGCAATGAGTTCCCACCATGGAAGATCGAGATCGAACATATGCCCTCCGCAGGCATGAGACTGGTATAGGCATTGTAATCACTTTGCCAACTTTGTGGGTTTCAAGCGTGTAGGTGCGCGGGCCTGGCAGGCGGCTGGAAAACACGTGCCGCTTGTCGGAATTGCGGAGGCTGTCAGGGGCGAAACTGGAGTCATGCCGCTCGCAGTAGGGATTTCCTGGTAGCACCGATCTTCGATGCCGGTAGTCTGTTTCTTCTATTTAAATTCTATTCTGATAATTATCATTCTAAGAATTATCATGAATTTAACGGGATTTGCTTTGTATTTGAGGGCATTAGCGGGCAGGACAGTGGGAGATGGTCCTACAAAAGCATCGGTCATTTTCGATGTTCAGGCCGACTGCACGTGACTACGATGAAGTCCTCGAGTCAGCTTCGCCTGACATCTTTTACACTGCATTTGACCGGAGGTAATCATGGCAAACAACAACCAGGGTAACAACCAGTACACCAAGCAGGGCAACAACCAGAGCGGCAACCAGGGCAACAACCAGAGCGGCAACCAGGGCAGCGGCAAGCAGGGCTTCGCATCGATGGACCCGGAACGCCAGCGCGAGATCGCCAGCGAAGGCGGCCGCGCCGCGCACGCCTCGGGCAATGCGCACGAGTTCAACTCGCAGGAAGCGCGCGAGGCTGGCTCGATGAGCCACAAGAACGGCAACCAACAAAGCGGCAGCCAGGGCAATCAGGCTAGCCAGGGCAACCAGGGTAATCAGCAGAGCGGCCAGCGCGGCGGCACGCCGGAGCAGCATGCCGAAGCCGGTCGCCAGAGCCACAAGAACGACAAGCGCTAAGCAGCGCTCAAGGGCGGACGGACCGATGTGACCGTCCCGCGCCCTTCATCCATTGCCTGCATTCGCTATCGCGCGGATGCAGGCTCGCCTCGTTGACGAGGCCAGGAATGCGCTCAGCCGACGTGGTGATGCCGCATCTGGAAGCGCATCTTGCCGCTTTCCTTTCGGCACACGCCGGCCAGCGTTTCATGCGGCCCCAGCTTGACCGTCATCTTGCTGTTGTTCTTGCGTTTGGCGCAGGCGGCATGGGCGGCTTCCGGAATCTCGGCCAGGGCGGTCGGCGCCACCGGGATGGCCGGATTGGGCGGCATCGACGGCGCCGCCAGCGAAGGCGGGCCCATCATTGACGGCGCCACCATCAAACTCATCCCGGCATCGCCTGGCTTATCGGGCGGCAAGACCGGCTTCCCGTTCGGAGCGGATGGTGCCAGCGGCGCGGGTTCCTTCTCGCAATCGCCGCCGCTGGCGCTGCATTTGACGATCACCTGGGCCTGGTAGGCGCTGGCGCCGGTGCCGGCGCACGCCAGCAGAGCGAACAGGACGAGTGGTAACGATTGCTTCATGGTGGGTACTCCTTGTCGGTGGCCAGTGGCGCATGGGGTGGCTGGCTGCCACCCTCACGCCGATCGCCTTCTCATTCTTGTCATTCTGAAAAGTTCTTGACGTCATCATATCGCTTACGGTCTACTCGGGGCGCTCGCATCCGCCATGCCTTCGACCACGACCGTTCACATGCTCAATCTGCTCAACGCCATTCCCCGCGACCTGATCCTTCCTCCGACCAGCCTGTTCTTCGTGATCGGGCTCGGCCTGGTGCTATGGCGCTGGTGGCCGCGGGTCGGGCGCATCGTCGCCGGGGGCGGACTGCTGGCGCTGGCGATCCTGTCGACCAACGCCGGCGCCGGCTTCCTGGTGCGGCCGCTGGAAGCGATGACCACGCCATTGCCGGCGCCGGAAAGCGCCGGCGCCCAGGCCATCGTGGTGCTGGCGGCAGGGCGCTTGCAGGACGCGCCCGAATACGGCGCGCGCGACATTCCCGACTACATTGCGCTAGCGCGCCTGCGCTACGCGGCCCACCTGCAGCGGCGCACCGGCTTGCCGCTGCTGGTGAGCGGCGGCAATGGATCGAGCGGCGCCGATCCCAAGCCAGAAGACCGCGCCTATACCAAGGCCGACGCGATGGCCACCGCGCTGCGCGAGGATTTTGGTGTTCCGGTCAAGTGGGTGGAAGGGCATTCGCGCGATACCGGCGAAAACGCCAGCTACAGCGCGGCCATGCTGGGCAAGGACGGGATCAAGCGCGTTCTGCTGGTGACCGATGCGATGCACATGGCGCGCGCCCGTTCCGTGTTCCAGCGCGCGGGGCTCGAGGTGGTCGATGCGCCGACCATGTTCTTCGGCGACCAGGCGCGCGGCATCCACGCCTGGCTGCCGAGCGCGGAAGGCATGCGGCGCTCCTGGTATGCGGTGTATGAACTGCTGGGACTGGCCTGGTACCGGCTGCGCTTCGGCTAAGGGTTGTAGCCGGTGTTGATGATACTGAGCGCCAGGACGAATACCGCGACGGCGACCGCCATCGGGATCATCGACACCAGTAGCCCCAAGCGGCTGTGGGGGCCGGGCTGGCGACGACGCGCCTGGTATGCCTTGTAGCCGACGTAGAACGCGAGCGGCGGAAAAATGAATACTGGGATCATGAGCCAGAGGGTAAAGAACGTCAGGATGGACAGGAAAAGCGAGAGTGCGTACATGATTCCCGGACGGTAGTTGTAATAAATTTACCGGGAATGTAGGTGTTTATTGCTGAGGTCGCAAGTCGGATCGCAATCGTGCGCGTGGAACCTATCCTATCTACCGGGATAGGTTCTTAATACACGTCTCGCCGGTAACGTCCATCCGCCATCAGGCGCTCGACGGTATCGACCCCTAACAGCTCGCCCAGCGCCTCGTGCACGCCGCCGGCCATGCCCTGCAGGCTGCCGCAGACATAGATCGCCGCGCCATTCGCCACCCAGTGCCGCAGCTCCTCGCCCTGCGCGAGCAGCAAATCTTGCACGTAGCGCGTCGCGCCGCCGTCGCGCGAGAAGGCGAGGTCGAGCCGCTCCAGCGCGCCGCCGTCGCGCCACGCTTCCAGCTCGTCCTGGCACAGGAAGTCGTGGGCCGCATTGCGTTCGCCGAACAGCAGCCAGTTGCGCCGTTCGCCGGCATCGATGCGCGCCTTGAGCAAGGCGCGCAGCCCGGCCAGGCCGCTGCCGTTGCCGATCGCAATCAATGGTCGGCGCGCATTGTCGCCCAGGCGGAAGCGGGCATGGGCGCGCAGGCGCAGCCGGATCGGTTCGCCGTCCTGCGCGCCGCCGCACAGCCAGCCCGAGGCGACGCCGGCGCTGCCATCCTCGCGCCGCTGCAGGCGCACCATCAGGCCCAGGCTGCCTTCTTCGGGCAGCGAAGCGATCGAGTATTCGCGCGGATGATCCGGGTCGCCCGGCGCGCTGACCTGGGCCAGGTCGCCCGCTTCCCACACGGGCAAGATGCCGGACGCCGGCACCAGCGCCAGCCGGAACAGCGGCGCACCCTGGCTGCCGGGATTCATCCGTTCGCGCCGCGCGATGCGCCAGTCGTCCCAGGCCGGCGCTTCCCAGTCGGGGGCGTCTCCCGTGCCGGCCAGGCGGCCGACGTGGTGCTGCCATTCGGCCAGCGCGGTGGGGGCGCCGCGGTCGACGTCGATGCGCTCGAACAGCGGCGTGGCGCCGCGCGCCGCCAGCCAGGCGTCGAGGGCGCGGCCGAAACCGCAGTAATTGGCATAGGTGGCGTCGCCCAGCGCCAGCACCGCGTAATGCAGGTGCGACAGGTCGGGCAGGGCGCCCATGGTGCGCCCGGCGAAGCGGGCGCCGCTGTCGGGGGCGTCGCCTTCGCCGTAGGTGCTGCAGATGAACAGGATGCGCGTGTTCGCCGCCAGCCCGGCTGCGTCCAGCGTCGACATACAGGCCGCGCGCGCGTTCAGGCCGCCGAGCTGCAGGGTGGCGGCGGTGCGTTCGGCCAGGAATTCGGCGCTGCCGGTCTGGCTGGCGTGCACCACCAGCCAGTCGGCGCGCATATCGGACACCCCCGCCGCGCCGGCATGCGCCAGGCGCTGGCGCCAGACGTTCAGGCACATCGCCAGCCAGGCGCCGGACAGGGCCAGCGCGCCGCCCCAGCGCAAGGGATCGACGGTCAACATCATTGCTGCATCCGGCGCCAGGCGGCGGACACGGATTCACTGAGCCCATCCGCGCCGCGCACCAGGAAGCGCGCGGCGATGCTGCGCTCGTCGGCGAAGGCAAGGCCGTCCTGCGCGCCCAGCACGGTCAGCGCGGTCGACAGCGCGTCGGCCGCCATGCAGGTAGATGCCAGCACCGTCACCGAAGCGACGCCGTTGGCGACCGGTTGGCCGCTGCGCGGATCGAGCGTGTGGGCGGCGCGCTGCAGGCCATGCAAGGTCGCGTGTTCGAAATACTGGCGGTAGTCGCCCGAGGTGGCGATCGCCAGTCCGTGCAGGGCGACCACCGCGGGCGGCGTGGCGGCATCCGGCACCGCCTCGATCTCGACCCACCACGGTTCGCCATTGTCCTTGACCCCGGCGCCGCGCAGCTCGCCGCCGGCTTCGACCACGAAATGGCGCACGCTGCGCGCTTCCAGGCAGGCGGCCATGCGGTCGACCGCGTAGCCCTTGGCGACCGAGGAGAAATCGAGGGTGGCGCCGCCCGGTTGCAGCAGGCGCCGGTTGACGCGGTCGAGCACCGGCTGGCGCGCGCGGCGTCGGGCCAGCAGGGCGCCGATGGTCAAGGCGTCCGGCGCCCGGAAGCCGGCCCGGTCGTAGCGCGCCGCAGGGCCGAAGCCCCACAGCGCGACCAGTTCGCCGGCGGCCGGGTCGTAGGCGCCGCCGCTGTCCTGCGCCACCTGCAGCGCATACGCGGCGACGTCATAGAATTGCGGCGGCAAGACGTGCCAGCTGCCGGCCGGCGCGCCGTTGTAGCGGGCCAGCAGCGACGTGCTGTCCCAATGGCTCATCTGCGCGACGATCTCGTCCAGCTCGGCCTGCAGCGCACGCTCGACGGCGGCGCCGTCCGCGCCGGGCGGCAGCATCATGCGCGCCGACCAGCCGGTGCCCATGCTGTGGCCGCTGGCCGTGAACAGGGTGCTGCCGCCGGGCGGCAAGGCCTCGTCGATGGCCAGCGGAACGATCACGTCGCGCATCAAGGCTCCTTACTGCGGCAGCACTTCGAGCGTGGCGGCGTAGCTGTAGCGGCGCGCGCCCGGCTCCGGGCGGCCCTTGCCGGCCTCGAATGGATACTTGGCGCTAAGCCAGTACATGTTCGCGCTCGGCACGGTGAAGCTGGCCTCGCCCTTGGCGTCGGTGGTAAAGCGCAGCTCGCCCAGCGTGCCGCGGTACTTGACGCCGCCCGGCACCATGCTGAACGGGAAATTGGCCAGCGGCTTGCCGTCGAGCTGGAACTTGAAGCGGATCGGCTCGCCCGCGCGCAGGTCGGTTGGGTTGGTCACCGGCACCAGTTCCAGGCCGACGCCGCTCGGCTTCAGGGCGCCTTCGCTGGTGCTGTTGGCCGAGACAAAGGTTTCCAGGCGCGCGTGTGTGGTGCTGGTCTCGACGTCGGTGGCGCCGGCCGGGACCTGTGCCCCAGGCGAACCTTCAACGCCGCGGAAGCGCCTGGTCTCGCCATCCAGCTTGTAGCTGCCGAAGACGTTGTTGTTGACGATCGCCAGGCGATAGGTGCCGTCCTTCGGCAGGCGCACGTCGATGGTGCTGCGGTACTTGCCGAGCACGGCGCCGGTGGCCTGGGTCGTGACGCCGTCCGGATCGGTGATCGTCAAGCCGTCCAGGCGCAGCGGCACGTGGTGGAATTCGAACAGGCCTTCCGAAATCGCGCCGTCGAGCGTGACCCAGGCTTCCTTGGCCTCGACCATCGAGTTGCTCGGCAACAGCCAGCCGCGGTGGGCCTGGGCCGAGAGGGTCAGCGTGGCCAGGGCCAGGCCGAGCGCGGCCGCCTTCATCGTACGAAGTTGCATGGTGATCTCCTTTGTTGTTCGGGTTATTGGATCTGCAGCGACACCGCGCCCAGTTCTTCCTTGCCGGCCGCGTTGGCGGCCAGCTTGCCCTTGCCGGCCCAGTTGAACGGCACCTTGACCAGTTCGCGTCCGCCCGCTTCGCGCGCCGCTTCCACCACCAGCTTGTATTCACCGGCCGGCAATTTATCCAGGCCATTGCGGGCGGCGTTGAAGTTCAGGGTGTGGCTGCCGGCGGCGCGGGTGGCGCCGCTGACGCCGTCGATCGGCAGGGTCGCTTCGCGCCCGGCCTTGCGCCACCAGGTGCGCAAGTCCTTGACCCATTTCTCGCCGGCGTTGTCCTTCTTCTTGACGTCGTACAGCACGGCCAGATTGGAGGCGACGCTCTGGTCGGCGCGCTCGATCCAGATCGCGACGTAGGGCTTGTGGTATTCGGCCACGTTCAGTTGCGGCAGGTCGAATTTCACGGACAGGTCGGCGGCCATGGCCCAGCTTGATGCCAGCGGCAGGGTCAGGATCAGCGAATTTCGCAACGAATTTTGCAACGTAAGGGACAACGTCTTGGACATGTTCATTCTTGCTCTTCTCTTGGGTTGTTGAAATCAATGGACGAACAGCAGGGCCAGCACGGCCGGCAGCACGATGCCGAACCCCACCACCGGCCAGGTCGACGGCCGCTTGGCCGCGTGGTACTTCAGGATCAGGAAGCCGGTAATGCAGAACACCAGGCAGGCGATGGCGAACAGGTCGATGAACCAGCTCCAGGCCGGGCCGGTGTTGCGGCCCTTGTGCATGTCGTTCAACCACGAGATCAAGCCGCGCGAGGTCACTTCGTATTCGGCGCCGCCGTCGACCGCGATGCGCAGCCAGGCGTCGCCGCCGGGGCGGGGCAGGGCGAGGTAGGCGTCGTCCGGGGTCCATTCGGCGCGCTTGCCGCGCACGTCGACCGGGAAGGTGCGGTTGGTCCAGTCCACCAACTCTCCAGGCAGCGGCACTTCGGCGTCGGCGTGCTCCTCGGCCCAGGCGCGCAGCTGGATGCGCAGCGGTTCCGGCAGCGTGGCTTTCAGGCGCGTGACCTGGGGCTTGGCTTCGATCAGTGCCGCGTTGTTGAGGGTGAGGCCGGTAAAGCTGAACAGCAGCATGGCCATCAGGCAGATCGCCGAGCTGATCCAGTGCCACTGGTGCAATTGCTTGAGCCACATAGCGCGGCGGGCGCCGGGCAGGGGAGTGGCGGCGGGCACGGCGGCAGCGGCTGCAATGGCAGGCGCTACGCCATCTGGCGAGCTGGTGCGTGGTGCGGAGGGCAGGGTCGAATCCATCGGTAAATAATAATCATTATCATTTACGTGGTCAACTCAGCCGTTGGAAGAATGTCGGAAATACCACGTACGTGGTGACATTTTGAAATAAATAATTTATAGAGGGTGGGTCTATACCGACGGAGATGATGCGTTACAATAACGTGCGCAAATTGGCAGGATTTTGCACACGATTTTGGTCTTGAACAGTCCTTCCCCCACAACTTGATGTCTTGAAGTGCAATCCGCTAACCGGTCAGGCCGTGCCGCGGAAGGTTAAATAACCCGCCCTAAATTCGCGAAGCGCGATACGAAAGGTGAGCAAGAATGATGCAACAATACAACGCCAACTCCTACCTGTTCGGCGGTAATGCGCCGTACGTGGAAGAGTTGTACGAAGCGTATCTGAACAATCCGACGTCGGTGCCCGAAAACTGGCGCGCCTACTTCGACCAGATGCAGCACGTGCCGGCAGTCGACGGCTCGAGCCGCCCCGACGTGGTGCACTCGTCGGTCGTCGCTTCGTTCGCGGAACGCGCCAAGCAGGGCCCGATCCGTACCGTGGTCGCTTCCGCCGACTCCGAACTGGGCCGCAAGCGCGTGGCCGTCACCCAAATCACCGCCGCCTACCGTTACCTCGGTTCGCGCTGGGCCAACCTGGACCCGCTGCAGCGCCAGGAGCGTCCGCCTCTGCCGGAACTCGATCCGGCGTTCTACGGCTTCACCGAAGCCGACATGGACACCGTCTTCAACATCAGCAACACCTACTTCGGTCAGGAAACCGCGCCGCTGCGCGACATCCTGAACATGCTGCGTGACACCTACACCCGCTCCATCGGTGCCGAGTTCATGTACATCAGCGACCCGACCGAAAAGCGTTGGCTGCAAGAGCGCCTGGAGTCGATCCGCTCGACCCCGACCTTCTCGGCCGAGAAGAAAAAGCACATCCTCGAGCGCCTGACCGCGGCCGAAGGCCTGGAACGCTACCTGCACACCAAGTACGTCGGCGCCAAGCGCTTCTCGCTGGAAGGCGGCGAATCGTTCATCGCCTCGATCGACGAAGTGATCCAGCGCGCCGGTGAAAAAGGCGTGCAGGAAATCGTGATCGGCATGGCCCACCGCGGCCGCCTGAACGTGCTGGTCAACACCCTGGGCAAGAGCCCGGCCGACCTGTTCGAAGAATTCGAAGGCAAGCACGCCGACGACCTGCCGGCCGGCGACGTCAAGTACCACCAGGGCTTCTCGAGCGACATCACGACCCCGGGCGGCCCGGTCCACCTGTCGCTCGCCTTCAACCCGTCCCACCTCGAGATCGTCAACCCGGTGGTCGAGGGTTCGGTCAAGGCGCGCATGATGCGCCGTGGCGACCGCAAGGGCAAGGAAGTGCTGCCGATCCTGGTGCACGGCGATGCTGCATTCGCCGGCCAGGGCGTGGTCATGGAAACCCTGAACCTGGCCCAGACCCGCGGCTACGGTACCGGTGGTACCGTGCACATCGTCATCAACAACCAGATCGGTTTCACCACCTCCGACCCGCGCGACGCGCGTTCGACCCTGTACTGCTCGGACGTGGTCAAGATGATCGAAGCGCCGGTGCTGCACGTCAACGCCGACGATCCTGAAGCCGTCGTGCTGGCCAGCCAGATCGCGCTCGACTACCGCGCCGAATTCGGCAAGGACGTCGTGGTCGACATCATCTGCTACCGCAAACTGGGCCACAACGAACAGGACACGCCAGCGCTGACCCAGCCGCTGATGTACAAGAAGATCGCCAAGCATCCGGGCACGCGCAAGCTGTACGCAGAGAAACTGGCTGCACAAAACACCATCGAAGCCGACGGTGGCGACAAGCTGGTCGCCGCCTTCCGCGACGCGATGGACGCCGGCAAGCATACCGTGGATCCGGTGCTGACCAACTTCAAGAACAAGTACGCCGTCGACTGGGCGCCGTTCCTGAACAAGAAGTGGACCGACGCCGCCGATACCGCCGTGCCACTCTCCGAACTGAAGCGCCTGGCCGAACGCATCACCAAGGTGCCTGAAAACTTCAAGCCGCACTCGCTGGTCGACAAGGTGCTGGCCGACCGCGCCACCATGGGCCGCGGCGAAATGAACCTGGACTGGGGCATGGGCGAGCACCTGGCCTTCGCCTCGCTGCTGTCGTCGGGCTACGCCATCCGCCTGTCGGGCCAGGACGCCGGCCGCGGCACCTTCGTGCACCGCCACGCCGTGCTGCACGACCAGAACCGCGAACGCTGGGACCAGGGCATCTACCTGCCACTGGCCAATGTCTCGGACAACCAGGCCGACTTCACCGTGATCGACTCGGTGCTGTCCGAAGAAGCGGTGCTCGGCTTCGAGTACGGTTTCTCGACCGCCGAACCGAACACGCTGACGATCTGGGAAGCCCAGTTCGGCGACTTCGTCAACGGCGCGCAAGTGGTCATCGACCAGTTCATCGCTTCGGGCGAAGTCAAGTGGGGCCGCGCCTCGGGCCTGGTCATGATGCTGCCGCACGGCTATGAAGGCCAGGGTCCGGAGCACTCGTCGGCCCGTATCGAGCGCTTCCTGCAACTGTGCGCCGACAACAACATGCAAGTCGTGCAGCCGACCACGGCCGCGCAGATCTTCCAC
>Ga0265798_10003096_pt1 | contig 23945 bp, 21 predicted proteins | sample P3T30metagenome_FD_192430 | JGI IMG/M metagenome (GOLD analysis project Ga0265798, IMG submission 192430) | Plant litter microbial communities from East Loma Ridge, Irvine, California - P3 T30 | ecosystem: Environmental > Terrestrial > Plant litter > Unclassified | place: USA: California... | reverse complement strand
CTCATCACCACCAGCCTGCTGCGGGTGCTGGCGACACGCGTGCGCGAAGGCGTCACGCTCGTCGTCGATGATGGTAGGCGGCTGGAGAAGGTGGCGGAACGGCAAAGCGGTGAGAAGACAGCGGCGAACGAGGTCGCGGGGCCGGGGGCTCCACCACCCCGGAGCCCGGATACCCCTCAGATCCGCATGCTTGGCTCGCCGCCAGTCGAGGCTGATGCGATCGGTCGCTACGCACGGGCATTCGAGGCGGTGGAGGATGCGAGCCGGCAGCGCGAGTGGCCGGAGCGCGACGATGTTCGTGCCATGCATTCCGGCGCCGACAGGCTCGACCAGCTGCGGCCAAGCGGGGCCGAGGATCTCAGGACCGTGCTAGACCGCACGCCCGAGCTGGCGCGCGAGATCGCGGCCGGCAGGGTGGATCAGGCATGGCGGGCCTGGGCCGACGAGGGCCGTGCGCGCGCCAGCAGCGGACCTGACTATGCCGACCGGTTCGTCGCCGACTGGCGTGCTGCGTCGGGAGAGCGCGCCGTGGCGACCGGCGAGGATGCGACCTGGCGGGCCGAACGCAAGCTGGAGCGGCTGATCGAGCGCATGGACAATCAGCCTGCGCTGGCGCGGGCATTGGATCGCCAAATCCCCGAACGTCAGCTCGAGATCGATCGTTCCGGTATCACCCGCGCGCGAGAAATGGGCATGGGCTTATGAAAGCTCGACAGGCATACAGCCCGCATTCTGTCACCGATAACCGGTGTCCGCGGCCAGCCGTTCGGGCCAGACGCCGAAGCGGTCCTGCACGCGCTCGATCATGCGCTTGCAGGCGGTCACCTCGGCCTGCCGGATCGCGGTGCTCGCCTCCACGTCCATGATGACGGCATGGTCGAGATCGATGAGATAGTTGTTCGAGTAGGCGCAATAGGCCTGCCCGCCATGCGCGCAGGTCCAGCGCGACGCCGGATCCGCCGGCGCTAGAAACTTCGGCACCACCGGCGTGGCCGCCCGGAATGGGGCATCGTCGAGGACGGCAAGATACTCGCGAACGGCACGCGTGTCGGCGTCGGGCGGCAGGCCCTCGCTAGGTGACAGTGCTCGGAGCTTGCTCAGCTTAAAGCCCGCCAACGCCATCCCGGAAGCCATGGTTGAAGTCGCGAACAGCGTCTTTTAAACCGGCATATTGCGTTATCGCCACGAGGACGACGACTGCCGCAATCAAGAGGTGCCTTCCAGTTCGGCGACTCTCATTAGTGGGGCTCATCGCATTTTTCCTTACCTGCAAACCGGCCTTCTCTGTGGCGGCGTAAAATCCGCGGCAATCGAAACAGCAGTCAACATCGCCCACATCCTGAATGAACGACCGCTTCCCGGCAGCGCCGTAGCTACCCCGAACGGCGTCAATTGGGCGAATGCGGACTGGCCGCTTCGGATTAATGCCGATCAGCAGCGCGAACGTCGCGACCTGGTGGTGAGCGGACCGTCCGCCTTTGGGGGCTAATAGGAAAGTGACGCTGTTTTAGCTGCCTTCCCTCCGGCAACCAACAAGATCAAAAAATTGCCTGTCGAGGAAGGCGGTGTCTTTGGAACCCGCCGCGTCCCGGAAAAGCATATGAGTCGGAGGAGGCTCTCCCCGCTTCGGAACGTGATTGATCAGATCATACATGATATCGGTTCCGATATATTGCCTGTCTCCGTATGGACGAGGCCCTCCATCCGGACTGGGCGGCTGCCAGCCTTTGGCGGTAACGTCTTCCGTAGACGCAACATTTTGGAGCCCGTTCGAGCCACCGTTCCACGGCAGCCACCAAAAGGTCTTCCTTAATTCCTTATGGTGGACTGCTATTGCAACATGGCTTGGCCAATCTGGACCGCTGTCGACTGGGCGAAAGTAGGCAGTTACGCTTGGATTGTGGCGCAAAACATAGTGTGCCTGCTCAACGGGACAGGTAGCTACCGTAGCCGCCGCAAGTGCTAACACGCCAATCATTGCGACAGTCTCCGCCCCTAGTCTTATCTCATTGTAGCTGATGAATGAGTGTCGGCAATCGTGACCACTATGAAGACGGATACGAACGGGTGTGGGCGGAAGCGGAATGACCGGGATTGGCGGTTAGCAGTCCGGCCGCTTACAGATGCGCAGCATGAATTAGCGGACGTTATTTTACGGGCGAGCCGCGCTCATCTAGCTTGGTCTCGCCTCCGCGAAGACGCCGTATTGCAGTAACCTTTCCGCCAGCGAGATCATAGGCAACCGCGTCATAGGACCAACAGCAATGCGCTGGAACGTTGCCACCCCAGCTCCCGGCTGAATTAAAGTACTCAATAAAAAAGAGGCGTCCCGTAGACGAAAAGCCGGGAGACATTTTGAAGACAACACCGTCAGCGGACAGCTTTTTCCCAAATGTGTTGATCCAGTCTGTCTTGCTGTGAGCTACCTCTTTGCTGTCCTGAAATACATGCACGGCGTCAGATAAAAGCGCCGCATAAGCGGCCGTGTCTTTTACTTCTATTGACCGAACGAGTTCCTCGCTTAGCCTACCTTGGCCCGGTAGTGACGGAGCAGGTAGGACCTGTGCGCTGCTCGGAAGCGACGTGGCCATAATCAAAGTAACGCCAACTATCTTGCCAAGCACCGCTCTCGCCCTTTTTATGTAACGACCGCTTTTAGGAGCTCGGCCGACGTGAGCAAAGGCCCTGAATTGGGCGATCGCCGACACTGGACAACTGCCGCCTTTCCCCAAAACAATCCGAAGATGGGACGATTGGTCTGCTGGCAGGCGATGCCGTTAAGGGACCTGCCGGTGCAGCGTTCTTGCGATGAGCCAAAAGTGCAGAAGCTGCACCGCGACGAGCACAGCGCCCATCCCGATCGCCGTAGGAAGCACGAGGCCTTCTTGCCCGGGTCGGGCCGGGACGTTGAGCGCCATGATCGTAACGAAGCCAAGTGAGACAATTGCCAATGCCGGCATGAAGGCAAGGGCGATTCGCCGAGGTGCCGACCAGGTTACTTCACCTGTGATCCACCATTGCATCGGCAGCCGGTCTTCGCTGTGGAACGAGGCATCGGCTCGGTAAGCTAACGCACAAATCACCAGAACGGAGATCACCGAAACGACCACGATGCTCATAAGATGGCTCCTTCGGGCGATAAGATAGCACCTGATTTGATCGTCCGCATCGATTTCTCGATTGGGAACCCATAGCGGGACAGTCGCCCGGGCAATCGCGCCGAGAGCCGTCCGGGGCACCGGCTTTCCCAGAATCTGTTCCCGATTGCTCTTTCCCGAAATAGCCTTTCGGAGACGCAGAAACGGGAAAGATCGCGCACAACGAATGGCCGTTATCGGGAGCCCGGATCGCCAGCCTGAACGTCCGGGTGTGGGCGTGAGAGGGCGTCAAACGCCAAGCCATTCAAGGCCACCAGGAAGTTCGTCAGCAGAAAAATCGATTTGGAGGACGCGCCGATGCGCCGGACGGCTCGCGGCTTCGGAAGCGTGGAGGATTGGCGTTGCATAGAGCCATAAGTCGCCAGCATCAGCAGTACAGACCCGTGTGCCGCATTTGCTAACCACTTGCTCGATGACATCGACAGGAACACGCCCTTCGGCATGCGAACCGGGCGCAATTAGAAGCGGGGCATTGGTCGCGGGAACATCGTCAAGGTGGGCTCGCAGAGTGACCATGCGCGTGAGTAAATCAAAGGGCGGCGCGACGTGCTGCATGCCGCCCTTGATGGTCCAAGGGCCAAAGCCATCCATATCAATCCGCCGCTGCACGCAAATGGTACGGTCTTGATGCCAAGCCAGTGACCAGTTCGTCTCGGCAGTTTTGTCGAAGAAGATTGCTCTCACCGGGCGGCATCTTTGGCCCAGCACATTCGCTGCGATCGAGCCGATTGCTCCACCGCAGGCGAGAAACGGACGGAGGGCTTCAATGCCGAGGATGCGAATACCGGCTTGCTCCGACGGCAGGTGTGCAAGCGCTGCTCGTAAATCGGCCAAGCTGCCGGCTAAAGCGCCCGCAAAAAGCTCCGCGCCGTGATCAGAGAACGTAAGGCGGGACTGATCGTGCATCATCACGGCGTCAGCTAAGCCTGAGCGGTGGGCCTTCGCAATGTCTGCTGTTGGGCGCTTGCGGACTGGCCGCTTTGCCGCCCGATAGCTGCCACTCGGCTTTCAAGCACGGTCGGCACGCGACGAGCGCCTAAATGTCGCGACCTGGTTGAAAGCGGACTGACCTTTTGGGGGGGGGGCGAACCTGGAAAAACCGATTATCGAACGAGCATCCCAAATGCGTCGGCTTTTCAATCAACGGATGCGCCGGCTCCTGCAGTTTTCTGGTTGATGCAAAACTTGTGGGCTTGCGTCGCGTAATGCCAAATCGGACGTGACTACGACGGCTAGGCTTTCCGATTGAAAACTTCAGGTAACCGGGTGCTTCGGCGGCGCTGCATTTCGGAAAAAATCGTTGGATGAAGAGCAATAGGATTTCAGGACGCCGGCTTGAGATTGGGCGCCGTCATTGATGCAGTTGTCTCTGGGCCAAGATCCGCGCGAACCAAGCGCGGGGTTGGATCGCGGGCCATCAGGCGCGACCCCGTCACCGCAACCATGTTCGCGGTGAAGGTATAGCGTTCGCGTCCATAGCTTGGCTGCACTTGCGGGGCATAGCGACGAACCGATACAGAACGGACCACCTGCTCGGCCCACCCCCCCTTCAACGCTACATGATCGCCATGCCGCGAGATGTGCGCGTCACTGATCCGCCCGTCAGTGCCGATCGCGAAGGCCACATCGATCCATTGTCCGACATAGCTGCCCATCGCCACCGGCGGCATTTCGGTGTTAAACATGGCAGCAGGGTTGGAGTTCGGGGCGAAGCGGTTACCTGATCCCCGGGAAGACGCGGTCAGCGCAACTGCGGGGGCGTATAATAACAACGCAGGCGCTCCAGCGGGTTGCCTTGGATATCGTTCAATCAGGCGATCGAGCTCGGGCCCGGGGGTCGTCTGGGCAGCGAGCAGAAAACTCAGTTGCCGGCCGGCTACTTGATAAGGCTGCAACGCCGGTTCGCGCCTCGCGATCAACGCATCGATAGCCCGGCGTGCCGCGAAGCCGAAAACCGTGTGATTTTGTTCGGCAAGGCGGGTTTTGAGCGTAGCTACCCGTAAAAGAGCAAGGCCCTCAATCTCAATGAGGCCGAGCTTGTGAGCGCGTCGGGCAATGCCTGCATACTGCTTCTCGCTTCCTATAAACCGGCCAGCGCGAGCATAGGCATCGCCAAGCTCGATCCGCTCCAGGAACACACGTGGATCGTCTTCAGCCATGCCCGCCTTCATCGCGCTGATCGTGTCGAGAGCACTGGACAGCTCGCTGTCGGCTAGGCCGAGATGCGCTGCCATCACGCTATTAGCATGGTGCAGATTAGCAACCGCCACCGGGTATTGCTTTGCAAACCGTGCATTGCGACGCCTTGCTGCCAACAGGGATGCGCGTGCCGCATCATATGTCCCCGCTTCGAACTGCGCTTGAGCGAGAGCAAGCGTAGCGGCAATGTCCCTGTCAGGCGAGCAATGCGTTGCAAGACATTCGTCGACGTGTCTCTTATTATCCAAAGTGCGGCTCGCGGTGACAACTATATCACGCCCCGATGTCTCTTTTGCGGCAGGAGGGGTCGTAACTTGGGCGGACAGGGGTGCGGTGGCTAACAGGCCGCATGCCACTAACCAACGCGCTATCAGCATCGCTAAAGACTCCGAGAGATCGGACCAAGGCTAGACGTTAATCACATCCTCGTCCACCCGCACAGCGGAAAAGGTGCACAGTAGCGTAGATACTATACTGGGCCAGCCCGTCTAGCTGCTGTGATACGTGCAAGTGCCTGATCATTGAGATGGATCTTGGGGGGTAAGCGGAACGATCAGGTTTGGTGGCTAGCGGTCCGGCGGCTATTGGGAAGGCAGATAGTGTTAGCGGACGTCGCACGATGCGGCTGTGTTTTCCGAAAAGAATTCATTTTGAGGATCGAAGCTGGCAGGGGCCGCGTCGCGAAAGGGGGCCCTTTCGCAACGTGTGAATCCGTTTGTCAGTTTTTCGCTGGTGTGGGGCGGGGTGTGAAACAGGTGCTGAATGACCAAAACGGATTTGTAGGATCGAACTTGCAACTTGGATGACTTTCTACGGCAAGCCTCGCCATCTCCACAGCAAAGGCCATACCATGCTGGTCTTTACCTCCACATTGCGCCCAGCTTCCGCTGCCCTGTAACGCATTTTCAGACGCGCCAAAGCGGACGATCCAGCCGTGACATATTGGCGGAGGTGGTGGTGACGGCAGATCGGATTTTGGCGGGTCCCAGGGTACATACGGCCTCGGTGTCAGGATCTTTCCTTCCAAGCTCGTTAGATGCCTCCACGCCGCGGCGGGCAGCTTTACCGGTTCGCTTTCGCCGGCCCGCCCCACAACCCGGACGGTCACTGTCCCATCCGATAAATGCTCTACTTCAACACCAGGAATCGGAAGCATCATGTATGGGTCCTCAAACAGTGACCGGCGAACGATCCTTTTCGCTTTAATCATGTCAGCCAACGGCTTGAAGCCGGCTTCAGTAAAAAGGCGCTGCTCGAATTTTGCTTGGTTGGCCTGCCCGCGTTCAAAATCTGCTCGTTGTTGGCCAGATCCTTTTGGGGGATAGCTATGCTCTTCCCTTACCGCGGGGGATGCAAAGGTGAGAAGAACAGCCAAAAGTTTCATGTCGAGATGATATCGAGATGCGCTGTCCTAGCAAGCGGCATCATGATTACCGTTGTAAAGGGGGCCCCTTTTGCAACGCGACCCGTACCAGTCTCGATTTTCAAATAGGATCAGGTTTCGGGAGTGTCCGGCTTTGGTGGAAAGCAGACCTTCCGTTTTGCAGGCCGGACCCCAGGAAACCGGCCGAACGGGTAACCCAGATGCATCAATATTTTGGATCGCCGAAGCCCGCGGCTTCCTGCCGTTCTTCGGCTGATGCGCAATCCGTGATTTTCGCATCAGATGTTGGAAAAGGCATGAGCCCTCACTCTCGCCAAAAAAGTTGAAATTGGAAAAGCTGACCGTTAGCATTCGATATGTGCTTAATTATTCCAGATTTGAGTTCGCGAAAGCTCATCGCTGCAATTTTCGTTGCTTCGCTTAGCTCGTGTGCGACAGACCGAAACAGTGTCTTAGGGCAGCGCGTAATACTCTCACAGCCATTCGAGATCGCTCAGATAAATAATCTGCCTTCCATGATTTCTTGGAAATTAGAGAGTCTGTCAAAAATCGATCCAGACCATCCCATTGTATCGGATGGCGACACACAGACCCTCAGCCTATTTGGTCGTGAGGATCTAATCGCGGCGTCTAGTGATGATTATAAGCCTACTAACTGCTCACCATTTGGACCGGGAACAGCGGCTGTAGATGAGATCGTGCGTAGAGCCGGGCAGACTTCCATAGTTATTATCAACGAAAGCCACGAACGATCGCGTGACCGCTGGTTTACTGCGGAACTAGCACAACACCTGCGCCCACTGGGCTACGACACATTGGGGTTGGAAACGCTGTCGAACCCGCCAGCTACTGTACCGCAGCGGTATCTGCCCTCGCTTCTTGGCCATCCGGACCTGCCATATCTTTCCGATGACGACGGCCACTACTCTTCAGAGGCGGGCTATGGGCGGCTCGGGCGGCAAGCCAAGGCTCTTGGCTATCGGCTCCTGCCTTATGAGGACAATACGCACAACGAGCCGAGCAAAGGTGTCAGTCAGAGCCAACAGATTGCTCTTCGAGAAGAAGCGCAGGCCAACAACCTAGCATCATTCGTGAAGAGCCACCTGGCTGGGAAGCTGTTGATTCATGTAGGCTATTCGCATGCAGCCGAAGTTCCTCGGGCGGATGGTCAGAAATGGATGGCTGCACGGCTCAAAGAAAAGACCGGCATTGATCCTCTCACTATCTCACAAACGACATGCCGGGGGGGTAGCGAAACCCTGCGACTAGCGGCCCTGCCTTCGGACCAACCCGCTGGAACGTTCGATCTAATCATCGACCATCCGACCGAGCGGTTCACGCGCGGGCGACCAGATTGGCGTAAGGTGGCAGGCGACAGGATCATTACCATTCCCCGCACATTGCGGCCGGTGAAGGGGTGGCGTGTGATCGAGGCCCGCCCCTTAGGTGAGCCGGATACTTCGGTCCCGATCGATCGAGTAGCAATCCGCCCAGGTGAGGACATCGGCTTGCTATTGCCGCCTGGACGCTACCATGTCCGCGCTATCGACGTGGCTTATTCCGACCCCAAATGAGTATCAGTCGACAGGTAATTTATGGCGCCCTGTTGATGCAAAACTTTTGATTTTCGCATCACGAGCGGCGGCTTTGGGGATCGGCGGGACAAGCCTCGAATGACCGACTTTGGGCGCTTGCCGACCGTCCGATTCTGGAGTCTGCTTTCCCGAGCGTGTCGCAACCTGGTGGTTCGCCGACAGTCCGCTTTCGGGAGGGTTGATGCCAACCCGGACATGGCACCGCGTCGCCTTTCCACAGATAATCGTGAACGGACGCCCCCGTACCATTTTTTATACGCGGCCGGATAACCAGAGCACAATCGCCCTCTTGCTGCTCAACCGCGGGCTATTATATAGTACACTATGGAAACAGGCGCTTCACATATCTCGGATCAGCCAGCTACGGCACCAGGCGCGGGGAGCGAACTGGCTTTCGCCCTGTACGGCGCTGCCAACCGCATGGCCCGGATGCACAAACCGTTTCTCGAACCGCTCGGGCTGACATTTTCCCAGTACCTCGTGCTGCTCGAACTGTTTGCGGGAACGCCTCGGACGGTCGGAGACCTGTGCGCCAAACTTGCAATGGAAACGGGCACGATCACGCCGCTTCTCAAACGGCTCGCGGCCGCAGGGATGGTAACGCGAACGCGCGATGTCACTGACGAGCGACGCGTTCTGATCGAGCTAACCCCAGCCGGGGAGGCGCTTCGTGAGCGCGTGCAAGCCGTCAGTGGTCAGATCAAAAGCGCTTGCAAGCTAGACGAGCGAGGGATCGCAGATCTGCGCGGTACGCTCGACGACCTCGCCTGGCCAGCCGACAGAGCCGACCGATAATTCAGTCTTAATTTGAAAGGTAGTTATGGCAACGCAGCTCATCGAACGCGATTTGGACGCGATCTCGGCCGACCTTTTGCCGTTCGAGGACGCGGTCCGCACCCGTCGCTCTATCCGTGGCTTCCTCGATCGGCCGTTGCCTGAAAACATCATTCGTGCGGTATTGGATGACGCACAATTTGCTCCATCCAATTGCAACACGCAGCCTTGGAACACCCACATCGTACGCGGCGAGAAGCTGAAGCAGCTGTCGCAGCTACTTCATGCCAAGAACGATGCCGGCGAGTTCACGCCCGACTTTTCGTTCGACGTAAATGACTTCTACGGTGAATATCGCGAGCGCAACAACGCTCTTGGCAAGGCATATTACGAAGCCATGAATGTGATGCGCGAGGACAAGGAGGCTCGTCACCGCGCTGGAGCGAAGAACTATTCGTTCTTCGATGCCCCCCAGGCGGCGTTCCTGTTCATGCCGTCCTTCGGCGACAATGTCCGCGTTGCCGGTGATATGGGCATGTACGGACAGACCCTCCTGCTGTCGCTTGCCGCACGTGGACTTGGCGGCATTCCGCAAACGGCGCTTGGCTTTTTCGCAGGCACTATCCGTGAGTTCTTGGGCATTCCAGACGATCTGAAGCTGCTATTCGGCATCTCATTCGGCTATCCTGACGACGACGCGCCGGGCAACCGGGTACGTATGGATCGCGTGCCGCTCGAGACGAGCGTGACCTTTCACGCCTGAGACATATCCGGGGCGGACCATAGTTCGTCCCGGCTTTCCAAACGAAACCGCACCAAGCTCGAAGACCTTCCGCCGGGAGGTGATCGGGCGCTGATGGCGCACGAATGACGAGGATCAACACATGAAGATCGGGATATTGGGCACTGGCAATATCGGTGCGACGCTGGCGACGAAACTAAGCGCGGCCGGGCATGCGGTGAAGGTCGCAAACTCGCGTGGTCCTGAGACTATCGATGTCGACATCCTGAAGAACGGCGCGCGTGCGGTCACGGCTGCAGATGCCGTAACCGGGGTCGATGTGGTGATCATGTCCACGCCGCTCCGCGCCCTGCCCAAGATCGCACCTCTGGTCGCGATTTTACCGGAGGATGTAATCATAATCGATACCTCCAACTACTATCCAGCCCGCGATACCGAGATCAGTGCGATAGAAGCTGGCATGGCGGAAAGCGTGTGGGTGGCGAACGAACTTGGTCGACCGATCGCCAAGGCATGGAACGCCATCACCTCTGCCTCCTTTGCCGAAAAGGGCGTTCCGGCTGGAGCAACGGGGCGGATTGCGATTCCCGTTGCGGCCGATGGCGAGCGGGAGCGCGACGTGGCGATGGCGCTGGTGGAAGAAACCGGCCTCGATGCCGTCTACTCGGGCACGCTGGCGGAGTCCTGGCGCCAACAGCCCGGATCGCCTTGCTATTGTACCGATCTCACCCGCGACGAGATGCCCGCCGCGCTGGAATCGGCAGAGCGCAAACGTCTTCCGAAACGTCGCGATCTCGCCATCGAAGCGATCATGGAGCGGGTCGGCGACAGCACCACCAATCCAGACTCGGACTACGCCGTACGGCTCACTCGCGCACTTTTCATGTGAGCGCTGCCGGACTGACGTGCCTGTGCGTCCGCGCCGATCTTCACCGCCCTCAATCGAGAGACCAAAGATGACCACCGAATCCAGCCCCCTTATTTTCCTCATGGGCACCACCGGTCAGACCGGCCGATTGATTCTGGAAGAGCTCGACCGCGATGCGGGCAATTCCCGCATCCGCATCGGCGTACGCAAGCAGACGGATCTGGACCGGCTGCTGGCCGAAGGGCGCGATGCAGTCCTGTTCGACCTGGACGATCCGCGCACCTTCGGTCCGGCGCTGTACGGCGTCGATCGCATGAATATCCTTACCGGCTACACCATCGCCATGACGCACCAGACCAAAACCGTGGTGGACGCGGCGAAGAAGGCGGGGGTGAAGCATATCGTCAACCAGGGCGTGTTTGCCGCGGACGATGCCACCGACTCCAAATACTGCTGGTTCGCGCTCGTCGAAGCCTACATCGAGGCCAGCGGGATAGCTTGGACACACTTGCATCCCAACGTGTTCCTCGAGAACATGCTCAGCGTATCGCAGCCCGTTGGCGGCACGTTCTCTACCTTCTGGGGCGAGAACCGCGTCGGCTATGTCGCGCTTCACGACTTGGCCGCCGTCACCGCCAAGGTCTTGCGGGACGGTCCAGAACGCCATGGTTCGAAAGATTATTATCTCAGCACCGAAACCATGACCGCGCCCGAATTGGCCAACGCGTTCAGTGTAGTCCTCGACCGTCCGATCCGCAGCAATTCCCTGGATGCGGCCGATATGGAAGCGCTGTTCAAGAAGGGCACGGTGCAGGTCGAAGACTGGTACGCACGTAGCTCGTTTGAGCTTCTGACGCAGTTCAACGATGGTCGCATGGGCTATATGGGCACCGTCAAGGACGATGTGCCGTACCTACTGGGACGCCCTGCGATCGGCGTCCGTGCCTGGGCGGAGATGCACAAAGAGCAGTTGCTCGCCCTTGTCGACCAACCTTCCGCCTAAAACTTGTCTGCCGGTCACAGTCCTAATGACCCGCCCGCCCTCAAAGCTCGTAGCCATGAAGAAGCTTCTCGAAACTTACGATCTTAGCGGTCGGCAACTCCGAAATTGTTTCGTTATGGCTCCGCTCACTCGCGCCCGTCGACCCGACAACGTCGCAAACGAAGAGACGGCCACCTATTATCGCCAGCGGGCAAGCGCCGGCCTGATCACCAGTGAGGGATCGTTCGTATCCCCCGAGGCTCAGGGGTATGCTTCTGATCGGAGCCGCCTATCGATCGTTCCGATGCAGACCGGCCGGAGGCACCCTAATTGCTGCCGTTTGCTAGCTGTACGGGCGAACTCGAAACCCGACGTTGCGAGCGAGGTTTGCACCAGCGATCGGCGTGATCCCGGTGCTTGAACTCACCGAACAGCATCGTCTAGGCTGAGCGCCGTTGGCGATGCCCACCCAAGCTGACTTCGAACGGCGACCGTTCTGCGGGGACGCGTAATGACCTCATCGCCTACATGATCACGCTGCTCGTCGACTCTAACGCCCTGCGCCATCCCGGGCTCAAGGCTTTTCTGCAAGCATCGCGGGATCATGCGATCGCCCTATCGGACCTGACTTTGGTTGAAATGCGCAAGACCAAGGCGCTGTCGACGTCCCGGGAATCGCTGCAGATCGTCGCTTACTATCCGCAGCAGTCCTATGCCCTGCGCCGCACCCACGAGATGCTCTGCGAAACGATCACTTCCCCAGAGCAAAGCCTCGTCCTGTTCGACTATGAGGCCACGGCCTATCTAACGGACCTGTCCCGTCGCGTGCTGACGCTGCCGCCGCCAGCCGGCATCGCTGAGGAAATGGCGCAGCACGAGGCAAATGCACAGCTAATCGTGGCGCGGCTGACCGAGGAAGTGTCCGCGCTCGAGCCCGGCCTGGTGTCCGCGGCAAAGGAATTTACGCAGGCTGAGCTTACGCAGATCCGCACCATGAAGGACGTGACGGACGGCACCCATCGCAAGCTCCTTGATCTTCTCAAGGAGACGACCGGCGGCTTCATCCTGCAGAACCAGGCGCCCGGCCGCCGTCGACCGATGCTGCTGCGCGACACCATGGGCCAATTCGCCTTCCGTTACTCGTTGTGCATGCTTCTTTACTACATGGAGTGGGTCCGCGTCGGACGACAGACGGGCAAGAAGTTGCCGCTCCGCGTCAACGACGTCGTCGACATGCAGCTTGCCGCTATGGGCACGTACTTCAACGGCGTGCTGAGCGCCGACCGGAACCTGCAGATTGTCTCTACCACCGCGCGAAGCGTACTGCGTGAGTTCGGCGCCTATGTGGGCGAGGACTGGCGCGTGCCGCAGCCCCCGCAAGAAACCGATGAGGCCATCGGCGATGCAAGTCTGGTCGATCCGGGTTAGACTCCACCCATGCGCTTCCTCGCCAACGGTCCCTCGATTCCCGATGATCTTCTGATCGCGCGCGACGCGGGCGACGTCATTTTCTTTTGCGGCGCCGGTGTCTCCCGCCATCGGGCTGGGCTGCCCGACTTCCTTAAGCTCGGCGGTGACGTCATCGATCTCCTTGGCGCTGGCGACAAGAGCCTCGCCCGCAAGCTGTTCCGCCGGATCAAAGCACTCGACCCGATCGACGGCGTCGGCGGACTGATCGCCACCGATCGCATCTTCAGCCTGCTCGAACGCGAATCCTATCCCTTCTCGTCGGATGTAGCGGCGCTCCGCGAGTTTTTCCGGTGGATCGGGGTCCATGGCTGGCCCAAGGGTGTCGAGGAGTCGGTCCCGCAGATGTATCGCCCGCTACTGATCGATGCGCTGCCTGATGTGTTCGATGTTGTCGACGGCAATCACCGAAGTGTGCTGACCAAGGCAGAACTCGTTTGGGAATCGACCTATTCGGCCAAGTTCGACACGGTCGTCGGGCTGACCGGGATTCTAGCCAATGCGCCGAGCGCGGCCATCCTAACTTGGCTCGCTTTCGACCCGCGTTTCGACATGCTCAATCCGAAGTCCTTCGCGACTCGGCTCACCGGGCGAACGGGCCGGGCGTTCTGGAAGCCCTATGCGGGCCAGCTGCCGGACCTAGTTCGGCACATGATCGCGACGCGACCGTGGCTGACGGTGACGGACGGCGAGAAGGTTGCGCCTTGCGATGCAATGATTTCGCCCGGGCCGCTAGCCACGCTATTCAAAACTCCGGCTAGGCCCAGCGCCGCGGAAGAAGCGCAGTTCGGATTGTCGAAGGTCATCTGGGCCCGCGGCCTGATTCATGCACAGGTCCCGGACAAGTTGCAGGACCTTGCCGAACCACGAATCTATCGGCTTCTGGCGGGCCTCGAGAAGCGTCAGGCAAGCCCCGATGTCGTCCGCCGCTTGTACGGCCAGATCCTGCAGATTGACGATTTTGACCCGTCACGTGGCGGCGACGCGGGCGCCCGCTTCCGCGCCATCGGGACGGTGCAGGCTCGCAAGGGTGGTGCGATCGCTTGGGAGAAAGTCGGGGACGTTCTCTATCTCGACCGCGATAATTTTCCCGCGGCCGCGCGCGATCATCTTGCGCTGCTCGACCTCCCGACGCGCAGGGGGGCGGTCGAGATTGCGGCGCGCTTTGGGGTGCGGCCACTGAGCAAGCAGAACTTCAGCCTGACGGTTACGCGCGCAGTGCCGGAAGAAAGTAGCATTGCCGGCCATCTCCACACCCGCCTCCAAGACAGCCTGCGGTTCATCAAGACGATGCGCGTGGCGAATTCCGTCGACACCGGCAAGCTCGCACGCCTGGACGGGTTGCAGCTCGAGATCGTCAAGGAAGCGGTATTGGCATTCAGCCTATGGTGCCGCTCGATACGATCTTTAGCGCGATGAATTACTCAACTGCGATCAGCGTGGATAATCTCTGGGGTATTGCGAAGACGTTGCGTGGTCGCGAACTCGCTGAAGACGAGGACTCGTGCGTACCGCCCTATTGCGTCGAGAGCGGCGCATGACCGCTGCTGCTCGGTTCAAACAGGCTGATGCTACCCGTGCACTTCGGGCGGCCGCCAAGGCTGGCATGAAGCCGAGCGAGTGTGTGATCGGTCCAGATGGTGCGATACGCTTGATATTCAGCGACACACCCGAAATCGGCGTTTCGAACCCGCTCGACCGAGTGTTGCGACGATGACCCGTAAGCGCAGGTATCCGAACGTTAGCAGCTTCACAGACCGGCATGGCAAGCTGCGGTGGCGGTGGCGTAAGACAGGGCTTGCCACCTATTACTTCCGCAATCCGCCCGACACGGCCGGGTTCAAGGAAGAGCTTGAGGCGTGTGAAGCGGGCGCACCGACTCGGGCTGGGGAGGGACGTTGCGTTCCCCGATCCGTCGGTGACCTAGTGGCGCGCTACTACGGTTCGACCAACTTCAACCGGGGTGGGCTGGACGATCAGCGTCGCCGACGTCTCTTGATCGAGAGCTTTCGTCAGCCTTTCGCGGACGACCTCGTAGCTAACTTCGGCTGGCAGCATATCGAGGCCGTCTTAGCGGAGCGCGCGAAAAAAGTGGCGAACCATCGAGGACGTATGGTCGGCGGCCCGTTCGCGGCACAGAGCTTGCGCAAGCAGCTGCGCCGGCTGTTCTCGTATGCCAAGCGCCTTGACTGGATTGGGGAGAATCCGGTGGACGACGCCGAGCGCGTCCAGGCGCCCAAAACGTCGGGTTTCTATTCATGGTCTGAAGAGGACATCGGCAAGTATCAGAACCACCACCCGCTAGGAACACGAGCACGGCTCGCGTTGGAAATTATGCTGTGGACTGGCCAGCGCCGCGGTGACGCGAGATTGCTCGGGCCGGAACAGCTGAAGCACGGGCAGATCAACTATCGGCAGGGTAAGACTGGCACCGACCTTTGGCTACCTGCCGCGCCTCAGCTGCTAGAGGCGATCAGCGCCATGCAACGCATCGGGCTCAAGACCTTCCTCGTGACCGAATACGGCAAACCATTCAGCCGCGCCGGGTTCGGCAACAAGATGCGTGAATGGTGCGACGAAGCCGGATTGCCGCAGTGCACCTCTCATGGTCTCCGAAAGGCGATGGCGCGGCGGTTGGCAGAAAGCGGCGAGAGCCAGCAATCGATCAAATCCGTCGGAGGCTGGAAGGCTGACGCGGAGGTGACGACGTATACTGCTGGAGCCGACCAGAAGCGGCTCGCCAGTGCAGCGATTGGACGTCTGTCCAACACCGATTTGGCTAACCGTGCCAGCGGGTTAGCCAATCACTCAACACAAACACCGGAAAAGAAAGCCTGATCCAATGTATGTGGTGACCCCTACGGGAATCGAACCCGTGCTTCAGCCGTGAAAGGGCCGCGTCCTAACCGCTAGACGAAGGGGCCTGCGTGGTTGGAGGCGCCTAAGGCCAAGTGGCTGGCCCGTCAACCCTTCAATCGGCCCAGGCGGCATCTTCGACGTGCAATTCTGCTGCGGGGCGCGATGCCCAGTCGTCGATCTTGGCGCGACCCGCGAGCCAGAGCTTGCGGTGCGGGGCCGCGCCGAGCAGCGCCTGGCCGAGCGGCGTCTCGGCGGCGCGGAACGCCATCGCCTTGACGCTGCGGCCGTCGTCGCCCGCGACGATCGTGCGGACATGGCCATTGCCCACCACATCCGCCTTGATCACGCGGACCGGCCCCATCGCGACGCGCGGTGCGGGCCAGCCCATCCCATAGGGGCCACCTGCGTCCATCGATTCGACGAGCGCAGGATTGACCCCGCCCGCGGCAAGAACAGCATCGAGCAGCAGCGCGCGGCCGTCATTCGACTGCGCGACCGCCGCGGCGAGCCGGTCCTCAAAGAAATCCGCAAAGGCCGGGATCGCCGCTTCGGCGATCGTCAGGCCGGCCGCCATCGCGTGGCCACCCCCGGACACGAGCAGGCCCTGCTCGCGCGCCGCCATCACCGCCGCGCCGAGATCGACGCCCGGGATCGACCGGCCCGATCCCTTGCCGATGCCGTGTTCGTCGATCGCGATGACGATCGCGGGCCGACCGAGCTTTTCCTTCAGGCGACCCGCGACGATGCCGATGACGCCGGGATGCCAGCCATGTCCGGCGACGACCGAGACGCTGCGGTCGCGGCTGGCGAGCAGGTCAGCGGCCTCCTGCACCGCGGTCTCGATCGCGCGGCGTTCCTCGTTGAGACGGTCGAGCTCCTCGGCAATCCCGCGTGCTTCGTCGGGGTCCTGCGTCGTCAGCAGGCGGACGCCGAGATCGGCGCGGCCGACGCGCCCGCCGGCGTTGATCCGCGGGCCGAGTGCGAAGCCGAGATCGGTGCAGGTCGGGTTGCGCGTCAGCCGCGACGCCGCGATCAGTGCGGCAACGCCAATGTTGCGGCGCGCGCCCATGACTTTCAGCCCCTGCGCGACGAACGCACGGTTGAGCCCGCGCAACTGCGCGACGTCGGCGACGGTGCCGAGCGCGACGATGTCGAGCAGGTCGATGAGCTTGGGCTCGGCGCGATCCGCGAAATAGCCGCGCGTGCGCAGCGTGCGGACGAGCGCGGCAGCAGCGAGGAAGCACATGCCGACCGCGGCGAGATGGCCGTGCGCGGCGCCCTCGTCCTCGTCGAGCCGGTTGGGGTTCACCAGCGCCAGCGCGTGCGGGAGTGCGGTCGAGCATTTGTGATGGTCGATCACGATCACGTCGACCTTCGCATCGCGTGCGGCATCGAGCGCGTCGAATGCCTGCGCGCCGCAGTCGACGGTGACGATCAGCGAGGCGCCTTCGCCCGCGAGCCGGACCATGGCCTCGCCCGACGGGCCATAGCCTTCGAGCAGGCGGTCGGGGATATAGGCGCGCGCCTCGATCCCCAGATCGCGCAGCACGAGGATCATCAGCGCGGCGGAGGTCGCGCCGTCGACGTCGTAATCGCCGAAGATCGCGACCTGTTCGCCCGCCTGCACCGCATCGGCGAGCCGGTCGGCGGCGCGGTCCATGTCGCGGAAGATCGACGGGTCGGGCATGAACGCGCGGATCGACGGCGTGCGGTGCGCGTCGAGCGCCTCGCGCGGGCAGCCGCGTGCGAGAAGGAGCTGGGTCACCAGATCGTCGCCGCCGAACCCGTCGCGCGCGTCCGCGGCGAGCGAGCGCCAGCGCCAGGGCTGGCCGAGGATCGAGGAGGTTACGCCGAGAACTGTCATGCGCCGGAGGTAGTGGCTGCGGGGGGATTGTCGAGCGGGTTCACCGAAGCGGGCAGGCGATCCTCCGCCGACGGGGGAGGGGCGTCACTTGATCCAGGGGCGTTCGCGAAACCATTTCGTGACGATGTATTTGACGCCCTCGACCACCGGCATGCCTTCGTGGAGCGTCAGGCCATTGGGGCTGCCGTCGGGGCTCATGTTGTTCCACGCGAGCAGCAGCCCGCGCTTGGGCGCGACCTTGACGCCCGCCTGCGGGAACCACGTTGCGCCACCCTCGGGCACGTCGTTCAGATAGACCATCGCGGTCCAGGTGCGCTGGCCGCCCTGTTCCTGCATCTTGTCCCAATAGCTTTCGCTGGCGTGGAAATAATCGTGATGCGCGCGGAATTGCTGGCCCGGGGCGTAACGCTGCCCCTGCATCGTCTCGCCATGCGGCAGGTCGATGCCGAGCAGCGCGGCGATCGCCTCGTCGGTGGGTTGCACATCGGGGGACCAGCGATCCATGTCACAGCTCTCCGACGTGCGGAAACTGCTGTTGGGGCGGTCGGACAGCAGCGTCGACGGCCGCCGCTTCGAATCGATCAGCGCGATGAGCGCGCGACAGGTCGCGGCGTCGAGGAAGTTGGCGTGGTGATAGAATTGCACGCCGTCGATCGCGACCCGCTGGACCTTCGGATTGGCGTCGAGCCGCGCGGCGACGCTGGTGCCCGCCGCCTGCCGTGTCGGCGCCATCGGATCCTGCGGCTTGGCTTTGGTGAATAAACCCATGGATCCGAATTTGCGCAGCCGTCCGCGAAACGCAAGGGGCGCGCAACTGGGACGGCACGACGGGCGGGGTCGCTCGTCGTGCCGCGATGCGCCTACCAGAAGATATCGTAGACCGTGTCGACCACCCGCCCGCTGTCGAGATCGACGAGCAACGCGTCGGTGTAATAGCGGACCCAGCGATACGGCCCATAGGCCTCGGGCAGGCGATAGGTGTAGGGATCCTGGATCCAATAATTCTGGTTGTACAGGATGCTGTTCAGCGAAAAGCCGATGCCGAAGCGGCGATAGCCCGATCCCCATCCGTTCGGCGCATAGTAGCGCGGCAGGCGGTAAGCGCCGCGGTTGCTCGCGCGATAGTCGCTCCAGCCATAGCGAGTGTCGCTGCGCCAGCCGCGGTTCCATGCGCCGCGCTGGCCATATCCGCCGCGGCCATAGCCCTGGACGGTGCCGTAGCCGCCGAAATGCTGGCCGTTGCGATAGCCGCCCCGATCCCGATCGCCGTCGCGCCCGCGCCAGTCGTCGCGGCCGCGGGGGTCCGGGCGGCCGCGCCAGTCGGCGCGCCCGCGTGGATCGTCGCGATAGCCGCGGTCCTCGCCGGGGCGGCCGTCGAAGCGGGCGCGGTCGGGCTGACCGCGGCGGTCGTTTCGGACGTCCTGGCGGGCGGCTTCGCGCTGCGCATTGCCGCGGACCCAGTTCTCGCGAACCTGGTCGGCCTGTCGGTCCGACGCCACGCGCGCATTCCAGTCCTGGCGGGGGCCGTCCGGTCGGCCGTTGCGCGCATCGGGCGTATCGCCGCGTGCCGTGCCCTGCACGATCGCCCCCCGGTCGGGACGCTGCGGCCGATCGCCGCGATCGCTCCAATCACCGCGCATCTCGCCATTCCCCGGCGCCTCGGCACCGAACCGCTGCGCCTGTGCGGCAACCGGCACCAGTGCGGATGCCACGAGCAAGATCTTCAGGAAACTCCGCGTCATTGCCGTCGTCCTCGACTGCCGGCGCACGAGCCGGCTCCTATGGTGCACCCCGTCTAGCCTTACCGGCGTGAGGCAACGCTGAATGGCTTGGTCAGCGATCCGACAGGATTCGTGCGCGGGCGGCCTAGCGCGCGGGCGGCGGGACGAGCGCGGGGACGAGCCGTGCGGAATCCGCCGGGTCGATTCCGGGGCGGGGGCCGGCGGGCAGGACCTCTTCGCCGCGGGTCGCGCGGCCCGCGCGCTGGATCGCCTCGACGACGCGCGGATAGACGCCGCAGCGGCACAGATTGGTGATCTGTTCGCGGATTAGCGCCTCGCTGGGGTCCGCATCGCGTTTCAGCAGCGCGGCGGCGGCCATGATCATGCCGGGGATGCAGAAGCCGCATTGCGGCACCGCTTCGGCGATGAAGGCGAGCTGCAGCGGGTGGTTGCGTTCGTGCGACAGCCCCTCGATCGTGGTGACGTAGCGCCCCTCGATCGACCCGATCGGCACACGGCAGCTGCGCACCGCACGACCGTCGATATCGACCGTGCAGGCGCCGCAATGGCCGGTGCCGCAGCCATATTTGGTCCCCGTCAGGTTCGACGCGTCGCGCAGCGCCCAGAGCAGCGGCGTCGCGGGATCGAGCCGATATTCGATCGCCTGGTTGTTGACGGTGAAGCGGGTCATCCCCGCGCGCTAGCCGATCCCCCGGGCGGAGGGGAGGGGGCTATTGCCGCCAGCTCGTGTCGCGCTTGTCGACCAGCCGGACCATCGCCTCGAAATCCGCCTTGCCTGCACCACCGGGCAGCGAGACCTTGCCCAGATCGCGCTGGTGCACCTTGACGACATCGTCGGGGATCAGGATCGGCGTGCCCATCGACGCCGTCGCGACCTGGATCTCGCAGGCGCGCTGCAGCGACCAGTGCTTGATGAACGCCTCGGGCAGCGTCCGACCCATGACCAGGATGCCGTGATTGCGCAGCAGCATCACGCGCTTGTCGCCGAGATGCTCGATCAGCCGTTCGCCCTCTTCCGACCGGACGGTGACGCCCTCGAAATCATGATAGGCGATCTGGCCGATGAAGTTGCAGGCATAGAAATTGGTCGGCTGCAGCCCGCCCTCGACCGCGCTGACCGCCATGCCCGCGGTGGTGTGCGTGTGCATGATGCAATGCGCGTCGGGCAGGTGCTTGTGGAACAGCGCGTGCTGCGTGAAGCCCGCGAGATTGACCGGATAGGGGTTCTGGTCGAGCTTGTTGCCGTCGATGTCGATCTTGACGAGGCTCGACGCGGTCACCTCGCTGAAATGCAGCCCGAACGGGTTGATCAGGAACGCGCCGTCCTCGCCGGGGATCTTCAACGTGATGTGGTTGTAGATCATCTCGGACCAGCCGAGCATGTCGAACACGCGGTAGCAGGCGGCAAGCTGCTGGCGGGCCTCCCATTCCGCGGGTGAAACCGTCGAATTGCGCAGCGCTGCGGTCGCCATCTCATGCTCTCCCTTGTCGCGTTTGCAAACGGCATACCCGATGCCCGAAAGCGCGGCAATCGACGGGTGGCACGCCGCGGCCGGGCGCGAACGCGCCTCTAACCATTGCCACGCGCGGTCGCCCCGGCTTATGCCGCCGCCCAACAAGACCGCGAGAGGGCGCAATTTATCATGCATGTCGACACCCATCACACCGCCGCCGCGGGAGGCGCCGCCGCAGAGGGCGATGCCAATCACGGTTACGACGCCCCCGACCTGCGCGTCTTCGTCTTCGCCCTGTTCTTCATCTTCGGCGGCATCACCTCGCTGAACGACATCATCATTCCGAAGATGAAGGAGCTGTTCACGCTCGACCATGCGACCGCGATGCTGGTGCAGTCGGCGTTCTTCCTCGCCTATGCGCTGTTCTCGATTCCTGCCGCGGCGATCGTGCGCAAGGCCGGTTATATGCGCACCGCCTCGATCGGGCTGGTGACGATGACCGTCGGGTGCCTGTTGTTCATCCCGGCGGCGGGCAAGGCCAGCTTCGAGATGTTCCTGTTCGCGCTGTTCGTGCTGGGCGCGGGCATCACGGTCGTTCAGGTCGTCGCCAACCCGCTGATCTCGGCGCTCGGCGCGCCGAAATCGGCATCGAGCCGGCTGACCTTCGCGCAGGCGTTCAACTCGCTCGGCACGACGATCTTCCCTTATGTCGGTTCCGCGGTCATCCTTGGTGGTCTCGCGACGGTGGATTCCTCGACGCTGACCGGCGCCGCGCTTGACGCCTACCGGACCGAATCGTCGCGGACCGTCGTGCACACCTATATCGGCCTCGCCATCGCGCTGCTGATCGTCGCCGCCGTCGTCTGGACGCGGCGGAACCGGCTGAACGAGGAGCAGGAGCAGACGGGCAGCATCCTCCACGCCTTCACGCTGCTCAAGCGCCCGCGCTTCGCGATGGGGACGGCGTGCATCTTCCTTTATGTCGGCGCCGAGGTCGCGGTCGGCTCGCTGATCGTCAACTACCTGATGCAGCCGAGCGTGATGGGCCTGAGCGATGTCGCTGCCGGCCAGCACGTGCCCTTCTACTGGGGCGGCGCGCTGATCGGGCGGTTCATCGGGGCCTATGTCCTCAACAAGGTGTCGCCAGGCAAGGTTCTGGCCGGTGTCGCGACCGGGACGCTGGCGCTGATCCTGATCTCGGCGAATACCGAGGGTGCCGTGTCGGGCTGGGCGTTGCTGTCGATCGGGCTCATGAATTCGGTGATGTTCCCGACGATCTTCGCCTTGGCATCCGAAGGCCTTGGCAAGCGTGCGGCCGAGGGGTCGGGCGTGATCGCCACGGCGATCGTCGGCGGCGCGATCATTCCCTATTTCACGGGCGTGCTCGCGGACTCGTCGGGCAGCCTGCACTTCGCGTTGCTGCTCCCGGCGATCTGCTACGCGCTGATCCTTGCGTACGGGGTGTATGCGCGCAAGCCGGTGACGGCCGCCGCCTAATCCCCGTCGTCATCCTGGGCTAGACCCAGGATCCAGAGCCACGACCGCTACCGTCCGTGGCTCTGGATCCTGACTTTCGTCAGGATGACGGGTGTTTTGGCAGCATTGGTGCCGCGCGCCCGGTCGTGAGATCGGCATCCGAGAAGCGGATCGGCGTGCGGAGACCCGGGACGGTCGATCCATCCGGACGCACGACGTCGATCGCCATGCCGCGCGCGATCACCTGTGGATCGTCGAATGCCTGCGCGACGGTGTTGATCGGCCCGGCGGGGACACCGACCGCCTCCAGCCGCGCGAGCAGCTCAAGTTTAGGCACCAGCGAGGTCGCCGCCTCGATCCCCGCGAACAGGATATCCTTGAAGGCGAGCCGCCCGGCATTGGTCGCGAACCGCGGATCGTCGCGCATTTCAGGTAAGCCCATCGCATCGCAGAACCGCCGGAACTGCCCGTCATTGCCGACCGCGAGGATGAACCACCCGTCGCTCGTCGGGAAGACGGCATAGGGGCATACGTTCATGTGGGCGTTGCCGACCCGCGCCGGCGAGACGCCGCTCGCGAACCAGTTCATCGCCTGATTGGCGAGCACCCCGGTCATCGTGTCGAGCAGCGCCATGTCGATCTGCTGCCCCCGACCGGTCCGCTCGCGCATCGCCAGCGCCGCCTGGATCGCGATCACCGAATAGAGCCCGGTCATGATGTCGGCGAACGCGACGCCGATCTTCTGCGGGGCGCCACCAGGCTCGCCGGTGAGATCCATGATCCCGCTCATGCCCTGGACGATGAAGTCATAGCCCGCGCGCGGTGCGTAGGGTCCGTCCTGTCCGAAGCCGGTGATCGAGCAATAGACGAGCCGTGGATTGATCGCGGCGAGCGTCGGATAGTCGAGGCCGTATCTGGCAAGCCCGCCGACCTTGAAATTCTCGATCACGACATCGGCGTCGGCGATCAGCGCACGAACCGCGGCCTGTCCCTCGGGCGTCGTGAAGTCCGCGACGACCGAGCGCTTGCCGCGGTTGGCGGCGTGGAAATAGGCTGCATCGCGGGTACCGTCGGGGTTGTCGATGAACGGCGGGCCCCAGGTCCGGGTGTCGTCGCCGGCGGGGCTCTCGACCTTGACGACGTCGGCGCCGAGATCGGCGAGGACCTGGCCGGCCCAGGGACCGGCGAGGATGCGGGCGAGTTCGACGACCTTTAGGCCGGCGAGGGGAGAGGGTTTGCGTTCCATCACTAACCCACCACCCCGGCGGAGGCCGGGGCCCAGTTGGAAAGGTTGTAGTAACGACACGCAGCATCAGCCAAGGCGCGTTCCCCAACTGGGCCCCGGCCTTCGCCGGGGTGGCAAGCAAGCACGTGGCCTATC
>Ga0265798_10003094_pt1 | contig 23956 bp, 31 predicted proteins | sample P3T30metagenome_FD_192430 | JGI IMG/M metagenome (GOLD analysis project Ga0265798, IMG submission 192430) | Plant litter microbial communities from East Loma Ridge, Irvine, California - P3 T30 | ecosystem: Environmental > Terrestrial > Plant litter > Unclassified | place: USA: California... | reverse complement strand
GTATAGGCCTTGTGGTGTTTGTCGTGGTGGAAGGTCATCGTCTCCTTGGAGATGACCGGCTCCAGCGCGTCATGATCGTACGGCAGCGGCGGGAGTTCGAAAGCCATGGAATCCTCCTGTGGGTTCGCGTGCGCAACGCGACGCCCGCCCAAATGGCTCCCGCGCGATCGTTACGCAACCGCCCCGATCAGGTCATGGCGGCGCAGCGCGTGGCGTAGCTGGTCGTAGCTCAGCCCCAGCGCCTCGGCCGTCGCGCGCTGGTTGAAGCGATGGTCGGCGAGCGCTTTGGCCAGCAGCTCGCGCTCGAACCGCGCGACGCGGCTCTTGAAGTCGGACGGGCCGACTTCGCAGGCGGCGACTTCCTCGTCGTCGGATTCCGAGGGCGCCTCGCGCGAGGGCTCACCCGGCGCCGTACCCGCACCGGCTGGCGAGGGCGGCGGGCTCGACGCTGCCGGCCTGGGCGGTCCAGGGCGATAGGGCGAGGCGAAGGGGTCGAACTCAATCTCCCCGATCGCGCCGCCGCGCTCCCAGCGATACACCGCGCGCTCGACGACGTTGCGCAGCTCGCGCACGTTGCCGGGCCAGCGATAGGAGCGCATCAGCTCCATCGCCTCCTCCGTGAATCCCTCCCATTCGTCGCGGCCGAGCTCGGCGGCCATGCGTCGACCAAAGAAGTCGGCGAGCACCGCGATGTCGCTGCGTCGCGCGCGTAGCGGCGGCAGCGTCACCACCTCGAACGAGAGCCGGTCGAGCAGGTCGGCGCGGAAGGTGCCGGCGTCGACCCGGTCGGGCAGATGCTCGTTGGTCGCGGCGACGATGCGGACGTCGACGCGGCGCGGGCGCGAGGCGCCGATGCGGGTCACCTCGCCATATTCGACCGCGCGCAGCAGCCGCTCCTGCGCGCCCATCGACAGGGTACCGAGTTCGTCGAGGAAGAGCGTGCCGCCGTCGGCCTCCTCGAAGCGGCCGACACGGGCCTTGGTCGCGCCGGTGAACGAGCCCGCCTCATGCCCGAACAGCTCGGCCTCTATCAGCGTCTCGGGCAGGGCTGCGCAATTCATCGTCACCAGTGGCTGGTCCCAGCGCTGGCTGAGATGGTGCAGCCGCTCCGCCACCAGCTCCTTGCCGGTTCCGCGCTCGCCGATCACCAGCACCGGCCGATCGAGCCCGGCTGCGCGGCTCGCGCGCTCGAGCGCGTCGAGGAAGACACCCGACTGACCGACGACCTGAGTGGTTCGCTCCATGCGCCAACTTCTGGCGCAGAATGCCAAGCGCTGGCAACCGTCGAAATCTTCCTATCCGCTCGCCGGCGCGGCGCCATCGCCAAAATTGGCGGAAAAGCTGGTGCTGTGAGCAGCGACAGGCAGTTGGCACGCCTCCTGCAATACTCTCGGCAACTCAGGACGAAGGAGACACACCATGACCCGCACCGATCGCACCAGCAAGCTCGCCGCGCTCGCCCTCACCCTCGTCGTCAGCGCCACCATGGTGCTCGGCGCCGTCGGCCCGGCGACCGCGCTCGGCAACGCACCGATCCACCGGGTGGCGTGACACCCCGCGCGGCACGGCACCCTCCCCGCCGCCCGCGCGATCCGCTACAAGGGACCGACTGACGCAGGAGTCCTTATCGAGATGGGCATTTTCTCCCGCACCCGCGACATCGTCGCCGCCAACATGGCCGAGCTGCTCGAGCGAGCGGACGACCCGGCGAAGATGGTCCGCATGATCATCCTCGAGATGGAGGAGACGTTGGTCGAGGTGCGCGCCTCCGCCGCCCGCACCATCGCCGATCAGAAGGAGATGCGGCGGCACATCCAGAAGCTGGCCGAGATCGAGGCGAGCTGGACCGAGAAGGCCGAGCTGGCGCTGTCCAAGGACCGCGAGGACCTCGCCAAGGCGGCGCTGGTCGAGCGCGGCAAGGCGGCCGAGATGGGCGCGCAACTGCGCGACGAGGTCGCCACGCTCGACGAGGCACTACGCTCGTCCGAGGAGGACATCGCCAAGCTGCAGAACAAGCTGCGCGAGGCGCGCGCCAAACAGAACGCGATCGCGACGCGGCTCGAGAGCGCCAACACCAAGGCCAAGCTGCGCGAGATGTGGAACGGGCCGAAGACTCACGACGCGTTCAGCCGCTTCGAGGTGCTGGAGCGCCGCGCCGACGAGGCCGAGGGCCGCGCCGAGGCGATGGGGCTCACCCCGCGCACGCTCGAGGACGAGTTCAACGCGCTGCGCTCGAGCGACAAGATCGATGCCGAGCTCGCCGCGCTCAAGGCCAAGCTGAACCGGGAGAATTGAGGTGGAAGACGTGTTTGTCCCGTTGATCGCGATCACCTCGCTCTTCATCGGCCTGCCTTGGCTGATCCTCCACTATGTGACGCGATGGAAGACCGCGCCGCGCATGACCGACGAGGACGAGCGGCTGCTCGACGAGATGTACAATCTCGCGCGGCGGCTCGAGGACCGCGTCACTACCGTCGAGCGGATCGTCGCCGCCGACAATCCCGATTTCCGCCCGGGCATGGCCGATTACCGTAGCCAGCCCGACTATCGTCTCGACCAGCCGACGGCGCGCTCGATCGATCGGAGGAACTGATGTCCGACAGTCGCACCAAATTCTACCTCGACCGGCAGCACAGCCAGTGGAAGGGCGTCTGCGCCGGTATCGCGGATTACACCGGGATCGAGGTGATCTGGGTCCGCGTCGCCATGGTCCTGCTCACCCTGGCGGGCGGCTTCCCCTGGACGCTCATCGCTTACGGCCTGATCGCCTGGATGGCGGAGCCCAAGCCGGCCGGCCTCTACCAGGACCGCGAGGACCAGAAATTCTGGCAGGGCGTACGCTCCAATCCGACGCGGTCCACCGCCGAGGTGCGCGCCAAGTTCCGCGAGCTCGACCGGCGGCTCGCCGACATCGAGCTCCATTACACCAGCCGCAACAGTGCGCTCGCGCGCGAGATCGACAGCCTGCGCTGACACGACACGACAGGGAGGCAGGGACATGGACATGGGTTGGATGGTGCCGGTGGGGATCGTCACCGCGGTGAGCGCCTCACAGGCCTTCCGCACCTGGGTGCGCGCGCGCCACGGCTATCCGCTCGACGACGACCGGCGCGGGCGGCGACGCCATGGCGCACACGCGCTGGCCGGCGACACGATCGGCGCGGACCGCAGCGTTGCGCTGCTCGAGGCCGAGAACGAGCGGCTCAGCGGGCAGGTCGGCCGGCTGGAAGAGCGGATCGCGGTGCTCGAACGCATCGCCACCGATCCCGCGGTGCGCACCGCGCGCGAGATCGAGGCGCTGCGCGACCGCTGACGCCCTAACCGGAGGAGATACGCTATGTCGTTCGAACAGCTCAACGGCTTCACGCTCTTCATGATCACCTTCGTGGTGATCGGGCTGCCGGTGATCCTGGGGGTCGGCGGTGAGATGTTCCGGCGCTGGCTGGTCCACAAGGAGCGGATGGCCCAGGTGCTGACCGAGGCCACCGCGGAGAAGGCAGCGCAATATGCGGCGCACACCGAGCGGCTGGAGGCGCGCGTCCGCGTGCTTGAGCGGATCGCCACTGACCGCGGCGCCGAGGTCGCCGCCGAGATCGAACAACTGCGCGACGACCGGCTCAACTGAGCGACGTCGCCTTCAAGGGAGAGAGTAAGATGGGTCCGTTCTCGATGGTGGTCGCCATCGTCTTCATCCTGATGATCGGCCGCGTGCTCCAGGAGCGCTACCGCGCGATCGGCCGGGTGCGCGACGGCGAAGCCGCCGGTCACCCGAGCTCCGACACCGGGCGCTCGCACGACGAGGTGCGCCAGCTCAAGGAGCGTGTCGCGGTGCTCGAGCGGCTCATCACCGACAGCCACGGCCGCGCCGATCTGGAACGCCAGATCGAGCAGCTGCGCGATCGCTGACATCAACCCGCCACGGAGACGACAGCCATGTCAGATCCCACTTTCTATCTCAGCATGGCAGCGACCGGGCTCGCCGGGCTGGCGATGCTGATCTACGCCGCGCTCAACGGCTGGCGCGGCTGGCTCCAGCTCCAGCATGAGCAGCTCGGGCTCAATCGCCCGGAGCACGCCGCAGCGGCACCCAGCGCGGGCGCGCGCATCGAGATCGCCGACCTCAAGGAACGCATCCGCAAGCTCGAGGCGATCGCGGCGGGGGTAGACCTCTGACGGGTGGAGCTCTGGGCGGTTGCGGCGCGCGCGCGCGGCGGCTAGCCCGCGCGCGATGACCGACACAGCTCCCACGCTCGATGCGATCCGCGAGGAATATGAATTCGTCGAGGGTGATGATCGCTACCGCCTGCTGGTCGAGCTGGGCCGCACGCTTGAGCCGATGCCCGCGGCGCTCAAGACCGAGGCGACATTGGTGCGGGGCTGCTCCGCTTCGGTATGGGTCTATCCGATGGTGTGCGAGAACGGCACGCTCCACTTCCTCGCCGACAGCAACGCCGCGATCACGAAGGGCATCATCGCGCTGGTGCTGCTCACCGTGCAAGATCGGGCGCCGGGCGAGATCCTCGCGACCGATATCGAAGGCGCGCTGGCGCCGTTCGAGCTCAAGGCGCAGCTGAGCTCGAACCGGACACAGGGCATCCCGAACATGATCGCGCTGATTCGCGAGACAGCACGGCGGTACGCTGGTTGAGGTGGTGCGCTTTTCGTTGATTGGATCACGACGCCGTCGCGCCAAGTCACCCGGGGCGCCCTCCCCTTCCGTCATCCCCGCGCCGGCGGGGATCCAGACAGGCTGACCGCAGCGACGGAGCCCGAGCGGTAGCGCGTCTGGAATACCGCCTTCGCGGGAACGACGAGCAGAGTGGCGGGAATGTGCTTGCCGAGCAACTTCGTCCGCCCGCCCTCACCCGTCGTCGCGCAGCCGAGCCGCCAGCATCGCGACGTCCGCACCCGCCTCGACCAGCCGCCAGCGACCAGGCGCGCGCGTATCGACCAGCGTCACCGCGCCGCGCGGACATATGCCGAGGCAGCGCACCTCGACCACCCCGAGCGCCGCCTTGCGGCCCTTGCCCAGCCCCGGCTCGTCGCGCAGCGCCTTCGCGAGCGACCTCTTCCCCTTGCGACCAAAACCGCCGCCCAGCTTCTTCGAGCATTTGCCGCAGACCAGCAGCGCCCCGCCCCAGCGCGCGCGGATCTCGTCCCTCACGCCTCCGCCCGCGGCTTCCAGGTGCGCGCGTCCTCGGCCGCTCGCAGCACCTCATAGGCGGCCTGGATTGCCTGAAAGCGCTTGGCCGCCTCGGCGTCGCCGGGCCGGACGTCGGGGTGGTTTGATTTGGCGAGCCGGCGCCACGCCAGCCGCACGTCCTCGAAGGACGAGTCGACCTCGAGCTCCAGCACTTCCAGCGCGCGCATCTCGTCGCGCGAGCGCGTGCCGTCGCCCGGCCCCGCCCAGGCCTGGTGGCGCGACTGCTGATAGCCGCCGGCGTCGCGGCGCTCGTCGGCCTCGCGCGCCGCCGCCTCCTCGGCGGAGAGGCCCTCGAAATAATTCCAGCCACGATTGTACTCGGCCGCGTGCGCCTGGCAGAAATACCAGCGATCGGGGCTGTTGGGCGACTTGGGCGCGGGGCAGTCGCCCGGCTCCTCGCAGCCGTGACGGTCGCACAGCCGCACGTTCGCCGCCTCGCGGCCCGCGCCATAGCCGCGCCAGCGCGGAAAGCCCCAGTCGTTCGAGCGGGTGGGAATACGTGCCATGCGCTCCGGCACATAGGGTCCGCCGCCGCGCGCGCCAAGCGAGCGCGGCGGCGAAAATGCCAGGAGGCCTGTAAGCCGGGTTCTGTCCATCCCTCTCGGGACTGGGCGACCATTCCTCTCGGCGCGCCGTCGCCGACGCGCTCCAGCGACCAACCCGGGCGGCGAGCGGGAACACGCCCCGGACGCGCGAACGCGCCCCTGCCGCCCCTATTCGGTCTTGCTCCCGGTGGGGTTTACCGTGCCACGACCGTTGCCGGCCGCGCGGTGCGCTCTTACCGCACCCTTTCACCTTGGCCCGGCCGAAGCCGTGGCCGTCTGCTCTCTGTTGCACTGTCCCTGACCGCGGGCTCGCGCCCTTGGCCGGCGGGCGTTACCCGCCACCGTCGTTCCGTGGAGCCCGGACTTTCCTCGGCACGCTGCTGCGTGACGCGGCCGCCCGGCCCCCTGGCGCGGTCGCCCTAGCGGCTGCCGCGCCGCCTGGGAAGCGTCAGTCGTCGCCCCGCGGCCGCGGCAGCAGCAGCGCGAGCAGGATCATGCGGCACTCGGCGTCGATCTCGCCATCGATCAGCTCGGGGCGAAAGCGCCGCTGAAACGCCATGATCGCCGCCATCCGGTCGGTGACGTCATAGCCGAAGCGCTCGAGCGCGAGGCAGAAGGCGGGCTCGCTCCAGAACGGGTCCATCAGGTTCTTGGTCGGGCGCGGCAGCGCCAGCCGCAGCCGCGCCAGGCGGTGCCACGGGAACAGCTCGCCCGGATCGCGCTTGCGCGCGGGCGCGACGTCGGAATGGCCGACGATATTGCCGCGCGTGATCTCGTAGCGGTCCTTCAGGTGCGCGACGAGCCGGATCACCGCGTCAACCTGCGGCTCCGGGAAGGCGCGATAGCCGAACTCATGCCCGGGGTTGACGATCTCGATCCCGAGCGAGGCCGAGTTGACGTCATCCACGTCGCGCCAATGCGAGGCGCCGGCATGCCAGGCGCGCTTGTCATCGTCGACGAGCCGAAGCAGCGTGCCGTCCTCGTCGACGACATAGTGGCTCGACACTTCGGCGGCGGGGTCGCGCAGCCGCGCAATCGCCTCCTCGGCGCTCCGCATGCCCGTATAATGAAGCACGATCATCGAGATCGGCAGCTTGCGCTCGTTGAAATTGGGCGACGGCGCCTCGACCCATCTCATGCTCGTCGCTCACCCTTCGCCGCCGTCCGGATCGTCACGATCGCCACCCCCAGCATCGCCACCGCGCCCCCGGCCACCATCGGCCAGGTCAGCGGCGTGCCGAACCAATAGGATGCGGCGGCGACGCTGACCACCGGCGCGGCGAGCGTCAGCGGCGTGACGGTCGAAACCGGATGACGCTGCAGCAGCCACATCATCGAACCATGGCCGAGCACGGTCGAGCCGATGCCCGAGAAGGCGATCGGCAGCAGCGCCGCGATCGGCGCACGCGGCAGCCGCCCGATCGCGCCCGGCTCGAACCACCACGAGGCCGCCGCCAGCGTCAGCGTCCCGAGCAGGCCGATCCAGGCGTAGATCGTCAGCACCGGCACGCCCACCAGCCGCCGCTGGATCAGCGAGCAGATCGCCCAGACTAGGCTGCTCGCCGCGGTCAAGGCCAGCCCCAAGCCCTCGCGCGCCGCGGCGGGATCGAACACCAGCAGCCCCACGCCGGCGAAGGCGAGCAGGATGCCGATCACGCGCGGCGCGTGGATCCGCTCGCGCAGCACCGCGATCGCGAGCAGCAGCGAGAAGGGCACGCCGAGCTGCCCCGCGATCGCCAGCGCGCCGACATTGTCGGACACCGCGAGGCTGAGATTGATGAAAACGTAGAACAGCCCGCCCGAGAGCACGCCCAGAGCGAACAGCGGCGCCATCTTGCCCGGCACCACGCGCAGCGCACTGGCGCAGACCAGCAGCACGATGAGCTGGCGCAGCATGCCCGCGGTGATCGGCGGTACGAGCGCGACCGCCTCCTTGACCGCGACGATGTTGAGCCCCCAGAGCAGGTTCATCACCACCACCACGGCGAGATCGCGCGCGCCGAAGGTGCTGGTGGTGGTCGGGGCGGCGCTGCTCACGCCCCGCCGGATCGCGGACTTAGCGCGCGGTGTAAAGCCGCTCCGGCGTGTCGGGCGCGCCGACCCGCTCGTAGAAGCCGCGCGCGCGGCGGCACGGGCGCAGCCGCTCTGACTGGCCGATCACGGTCTCGCCCGCGCCGAGCAGCAGCACACCGCTGGGCTTGAGCGCGGCGGCGAGCCGCTCCAGCACGTGCTCGCGCAGGTGCGGCGCGAGATAGAACAGTACGTTGCGGCACAGGATGAGGTCGAACAGCCCGGCCGGGGCGGAATCGGTCACCAGATTGTGGCGGCGATAGGCAATCGTCGCGAGCAGCTTGGGCTGCGCTACCCAATGATCGTTCGGCGCACTCTCGAACCATTGCATCATGCGCCGGATCGGCAGGCCGCGCTGGATCTCGAACTGGCTGTAGCTGCCGGCGCGCGCGCGCGCGATCGCGGCGGCGGAGACGTCGGTGGCCACGATCTCGGGCATCAGGCCGCCCGCCTCGGCGAACAGCATCGCGAGCGACAGCGGCTCCTGGCCGGTGGCACAGGCCGCGCACCACACGCGCGCGGGCGCGGGCTGCTCCTGCACCAGCTTGGCGGCGGCCTCGATCACGCCCGCGTCGCGGTAGAAGCTGGTCTCCTGGTTGAGCAGCGAGTCGACGATCCGGTCGGCAAGTGCGGTGTCGTGACGTTCCATCAGCCTCGCCGTGAGTTGTTCGACCCGATCGAGTCCGAGCGACTGAAGCAGCGGCTTCAGCGCGGCGTCGAATTTCCAGCTGCGGCCGGCGGCGATGCGCTGGCCGGTGCGCGCCTCGAGCAGCGCGGCGAAGACCTGTGCCGAGCCCGCGTCGATCGTCGGCTGCCCCTGCGCCGCCGCGCTCACCGTCCGCTCCCCGCCGCGATCATCGCGCCGAGCTCGGCGGGCGACATCACGCCCTGCGCAAGGCCTGCCTTGGCGACGGCGCCCGGCATGCCCCACACCACCGAACTGCCCCGATCCTGCACCAGCACGGTGCCGCCGGCGTCGCGCACCGCGCGCGCGCCCTCCAACCCGTCTCGGCCCATGCCGCTCAGCACGATCGCGAGCAGGCGCGGGCCGTAGACGGCAGCGAGACTCGCGAACATCGGATCGACGGAGGGCAAGTTGCCGGTCGGCGCGGGCGCCTGTGACAGCCGCGTGGCCGCGCCACCGTCTTGGAGCGCGTGGGCGATCAGGTGCGCGTTGCCCGGTGCGATCACCACCTCGCCGGCACGGACGCGGCCATGGTCCTGCGCGATGACACTCGGCCGCTTGGCCGACATGCCGACCTGCGCGGCAAAATAGGGCGAGAAGGACGGCGGCAGATGCTGCGTGACCAGGATCGGCTGGGTCACCGCGGCGGGCACCTCGGCGAGCAGCGAGGCGAGCGCGTGGATGCCGCCGGTCGAGGCGCCGATCGCGATCGCATCGAAGGCGGGCGCCGCCGGCAGGGGCGGCACCGGAGTGACCGCCCGACGCACCGGCTCGGTCAGGGTGAGTGGCCCCGCCAGCGCCGCGGGAGCGGCGAGCACGTCGAGCCGGGCCAGCAGCGTGTCACCGAAGCGACTGGCGAAGGCGCCGGCGACGGGCTTGACCAGGGTGTCCGCGGCGCCGAGCGCGAGCGCGCGCATCGTGACCTCGGCGCCCTCCGCCGCGGCGCTCGACACGACCAGCACGCGCGCGCCGGCGCCGGCGACGAGCAGCTGCGGCAGCGCGTCGATCCCGCTCTGCCGGGGCATCTCGAGATCGAGCAGGATCACATCGACCCGCTGCGTCGCCAGGAAGGCGAGCGCGCGCGAGGCGTCGCCGACCGCGCCGGCCAGCTCGAACCGGCCGCTCGCCTCGACGTAGCGACCGAGCGCGGCGCGCGCGACCGCCGAATCGTCGACGATCAGCACGCGCGGCAGCGCGCCGCGGGGCGGGGCCAGAGGGGACGCGAACTGCGGCATGGCAGCGATCGGCGCGGGTGCGGCGGGCGCTGGGGTCAGGCGACGCCGACGATCTGGAGCTTGCTCTGCAGCGTCTCGCGATCGAACGGCTTCATGACATATTCGTCGGCGCCGGCCTCGATGGCCGCGCGAATGTGCGCCATGCCGTTCTCGGTGGTGCAGAACACCACCTTCGGGCGTGCCGGCAGCGACTCGTCACCGAGCGCCCGGAGGAACTCCATCCCGCTCATGACGGGCATGTTCCAGTCGAGCAGAATGACGTCAGGGCAGGATGCGCGGCAGGCGGTGAGCGCCTCGCGACCGTCCCCCGCTTCCGCCACGGTGAAATCGAGCGTCTCCAGGATATGCCGGGCGACCTTGCGGATCACCTTGGAGTCATCGACGATCAGGCAAGTCTTCATGGGGCGGTCCTGCGATACCAAGCGTGGCTTGCTTGTGCCGCGCGAGAGGTAAGTTTGGCGTTAACGGCGATGCGGAAGTTGTCGGGAGCGATTTACCCGTCGTCCCGCACGTGTTCCGGGATCGACCGCCCCGCATACAAACGAAACTGATGGGCGCGGACCGATCGCTTCCGGGACACGTCCGGAAAGACGAGAATATTGAGCCCGCCTGGTTGCCGGAAGATCAGCTCAGCGCGCTGGCACGCGCGACCAGCCGATCGACGTCGAGCGCCAGCAACGTCTCGTGCTGCCCCTCGCCGATGCCCGTGACGAAGTCCCACTCGCCCGCGGTGTCCAGCCCCGCGGGGGCGGCGCCGAGCTGGAAGGTGGAGACGTCCTCGAGCGAGTCGACCGCGATGGCGTAAAGATGGCCGTCGACGATCGTCGCCACGGCGCGGCCACCCTCGTGACGCTTCTCCTCGGGACCGCGCGCGACCCCGAGCAGTGTACGCACGTCCAGCACGGTGGCGACACGGCTTCGCATCGCCGCCAGCCCGATCACCGAGGCGGCGGCGCCGGGAGCGGGCACCACCACGCCGACCTCGACCACCGAGTCGACCCGCTCGGCGTCGAACAGCACGCCGCAGCCGCCGATCCGCGCCACGAGTTGCAGCGATCCGATCATGCGCGATGCTCCTTCAACGCGGCGATCAGCGCGCCGCGATCGTAACGGTAGAGTGGCTGGCCGCGCGAGCGGCTGAGCCGCAGCGCAGGCACCGGTGCGCTGTCGGCTTCCTCGTCGATCGCGAGCGCGATAGCGGGGCGCTCGCCCGGGTTGACCGCGCGGACCACGCGATAGCCGGCCTGCTCGATCGTCGGCTTGAGAAAGGCTTCCATCCATGCCCCCTCGCTGCCGTGGAGCAGGCAGAGCGGGCGCTCGGCCACGACGGGCATAGCGGCGAACAGCGCGAGTGGGTCGACCAGCTCCATCGGCTCGCCCGCGATCACCGCCAGCCCGGCGATGGTGCCGTGCGGATCGGCGGCGGGAGACAACGCGTCGGGCAGCGGCACGATCTCGATTGCCTCCTCGACCGGATAGGCGAGTTCGAGACCGTCGGCCTGGAGCCGCAGCACGGTGTGAACCGTCGTGGCCTCCACCCCGTGCCCCGCCCAGACTGGTACCGAGCGGCCGTCGATCGTTAGCCAGGTGCCGCCCGCGAGTGCGCGCACCGCTCCAGCGGCGACCTTCTCGATCCGGTCGACCGCGTCGGACACGATCAGGCGACGCTCGCCGTCGACGTCGAGGAACAGCAAGGCGCGCACCGGCTCGACCGCCACGGTGGCCGAAGCCTGTGCTTCGGCCTGCTCGAAGGTCAGCCCGGCCTTGGCGGCGATGCCGGAACAGTCGAGCAGCAGGATCGGCAGGCCGTCGTCGGGCAGCATCTGTCCGGCGTAGATCCCCGCGCGCATCACCGCGGGCGCGGCGGGCTTGACCACCAGCTCCTGCGTGTCGCGCACGCCGTCGAGCGCGAGCGCGAAACGACCCTCGCGCAGCGAGACGATCGCGAGATAGCGCGGCGGCTCGGCGGGCGTGCGGTCGAGCAGGTCGCCCAGCTCGATCATCGGCAACCGCTGCCCGCGCAGCAGCACGACCGACCCCGTGCCGACACGATCGACCCGCACCGCGCCGCCGTCGACCGCGACGATCTCGTCGACCGACTGGCGCGGCACGGCGAAGCGCGTGCCTGCGGCGTCGATCAGCACGGCGTTGAGGATGGCGAGCGTCAGCGGCACCTCGAGCGAGACGGTGAGCCCCTGCCCGGGTCGGTTGACCAGCGAGATGCGCCCGCCGGCCTGCTCGACATTGGCCTTGACCACGTCCATCCCGACGCCGCGGCCCGACAAAGCGGTGACCTCGTCGCGCGACGACAGGCCGGGCTCGAAGATCAGTCGCAGCCGCGCCTCCTCATCGAGCCCGCGCAGCTCGGCGGCGCGCGAGGGCTGATCGCGCAGGATTTTGGCGACGAGCCGGTCGGTGTCGACGCCGCGACCGTCGTCGACGATGTCGATGATGATGAGGTTGCCCGCCTGCCGCGCGACGACGCGCAGCTCGCCGGTGCCGGCCTTGCCCGCGAGGATGCGGTCGGCGCGGTCCTCCAGCCCGTGATCGACCGCGTTGCGGACGATATGGACGAGCGGGTCGCGCAGCAGCTCGATCATCTCGCGGTCGAGCTCGACGTCGCCGCCCTCGATCACCAGCGATACCGTTTTCCCAAGCGACGCGGCCGAGTCGCGCGCCAGCCGCGGCAGCGCCGAGAACAGCGCCTCGACGCGCTGCATGCGGGTGCGCGTGACGGTGTCGCGCAGTTCGTCGACCGAGAGGCTGAGGCGCTCGAGCATGGCCTCCAGCCGCGGGTCCTCGATCAGGCGCAGGTGGCGGGCGAGCTGGTTGCGCGCGAGCACCATGTCGGACACGCCGCTCATCATGCGATCGAGCAGGTCGACGGAGAGCCGCACCGAGCGCTTGTGCGCGGCGCGCTGCGCCGAGGCGGGAAGCGTGGTAAAGTCCGGCGAGGCTGGCGCGCTCGGTACTGGGACGACGGGACCGCCGAGGGTCGGCGCAGCGTCGAGTGCGGCGATCAGCAGCGCCTCGCTGCCGTCGTCGAGCGACTCGCCCGCGTCGATCGCCTCGACCAGATCTCCGATCCGGTCGATGATGGCGAGGATGGCGCTGACCAGGGCGCTGTCGGGATGGCGGTCACCGCCACGCACCGCGGCGAGCGCGTCCTCGGCGGCGTGGCTCAGCCGCGCGAGCCGCGGCAGGTCGAGGAAGCCGCAGCTGCCCTTGATGGTGTGGACGAAGCGGAAGATCGAATCGAGCCGCGCACGGTCGTTCGGATCGGCCTCCCAGCCGACGATCTCACCCGAGAGCGCCTCGAGCGTCTCGCGCGTCTCGGCGATGAATTCCTGCAGCAGATCGTCCATGCGGCCCCGTCGCGTCCTGTCGGCGAGCGCGGCAATGGCATGGCGGCGGTTAAAAGGGTCTTTACTCAGTGAAGCGCGGCACCGGCAGAGCCGGAGGCCGCGCCGCGACGCTTTAGTTTAGCTTGCCCGTAAGACGGAACGAAGCCAGCGTGCCGTCGTCCTTCTTGAGCGCGACCACCGTCGCGATTTCCTTGCCACCAGGCCCGAAAGGCCGCTCGCGGAACTCGCCCGTTATCTTGCTATCGCTGCTCTGCAGCGTGCCCTTGATGTGCTTCGTCGCGTCGATCACCCCGTTAAGCGCGACATCCGTCGACTGACCGCCGTCGTGGATCAGCGGGATGGTGCCCGAGACCGTGCTTTTCGCCAGATCAACGGTCAGCGGAGCGGACTTGACGCCGGACTTGTTACCTTCTTCGCCGATGAGCGCGGAATAGGTAAGCGTCCCTGATCCATTGATTTCGGCCGGATTGGTCGGTGCGCCGATGACGAAGTCGCGATACGTGTTGGCATCAGCATATTCGGCGAAGAGGAAATAATGGTACGACGAAACTTCGCTCGGCAATTCGAGCGCCACCAAACGTCCACCACTCTGTATATGAAGCCCTGAACCGCCACTATCACCAGGGAAAGAGAAAACCCCCCCATTGGGCAAATCTGAGCTGTCAGCAAAGGTGATCTTACTCTCGTTCTTCACGAATGAGGTGACGGCAGTGTCCGAGGAGGAAAATTCCGCCGCCTTGAGTTTGCCATCTACCACCGAGGAGGAGAAGCGGTCATATCCTGTGAAGGTGCGATCGGTAGTGAGATTGGCAGCCTTGTCGTACGAGTAGGTCTGCGTGGGCGACAGCGTCGGCGACGAAGTCGTCGTGCCAGCCTTTCTGCTGCTGGCCGTGGTAGACGCCTTCGCATCCTTGCCATCGTCGCCGCAGGCGCTAAGCATCACCACCAATGTCAGCGCGCCCGCCGTCATTGTCCGTCGCATCGTGAAATCTCGCCCCGAATCAATCTGACATCCGCGCGATCGGATGCAAGACCATTGTAGGGCGAACACTGTTCGCGCGTCGTTCTGCCGAAGTCTCGACGGGTAAGCTATTCCACTCCCCCGCTCAACAACTTGTCGTCACGACTCGCCGTCTTGGGCAAGCACCTTCTTCACCGGTTCGGCAAAGCCGCGCCGGACAGCAACGTCCCGTCGACCGCGTCGCTCACCATCACCGAGCCGCCCGCCTCGGCCGCGATCGTGTTGACCAGGAACGCCGCCGCCGCACGCGGGGTGATCGCCTCGCCCCCGGCGCCGTCGGTCAGCGTGGCGCGCAGCTCCGGGTCGAGCACCAGCCGCGGGCCCTCGGCGCGCAGCACGATCTCGGTGGTCTCGGTGCTCTCCTCCACCCCGATCGTCACCGTGCCGCCGCGCACCAACGTGTCGCCCGCGATCAGCGCGAGATTGAGCAGCACTTTGACCGCCGCCTTGGGCAGCTCGGGCTCCTCGATCAGCCAGTGCAACTGAAGCCGCTTGTTGTCGCCGAGCAGCCCCTCGACTGCCTGGCGCGCCTCGCGCACGTCGACGCGCTCGCCGAACCCGCCCGCCGCGCCGAACGCCAGGCGGAAGAACTTGAGCTTGTTGGCGGACACCCGCGCGCTCTCGTTAAGCAGCTCGAGGCAGCGCGCGCGCATCTCGGGATCGGTCTCGTCGTTGAGCAGCTCCAACCCGTTGTTGAGCGCGCCGACCGGCGACAGCAGGTCGTGGCACAGGCGCGAGCACAACAGGGAGGCGAAGTCGACCGGGCTGATCGTCATGTCGGGGGATTACTCCGCGCGGGGGGCGTCGCCGCCTTGTGGCGGGTCGCCGTCGCCTTCGCAACCGCCGTCGCACATCGCCACCGCGACGAAGCGGCCGTGCAGTGCGCCGTTCGCGACCGCGCGCCACGCCGTCACCGCGTCACCCGCCACGATGAGCCACAGGCTGCCGTCGGGCACGGCGTCTGCGGCGTCGCGCGGGGAGGGACGCGCGTCGCCGCTCGGATGCGAGTGATAGTGGCCGAGAACCGCCGGTCCGCCGGCGCGCGCTGCGCGATGGGCCGCAAGCAGCGCGGCGGGATCGAGCTCGAAGCGCGTGGCCGGGGTCGCGGCGAGGTTGCGGCACGGCAGCGCCCGCTCCACGCACTCCCCGCGACCGAGCAGCAGACCGCAGACCTCAACGGCGCTGCCAGCCGCGGCGGCGATCAGTTCGTCACGCAGGCGGATTGAAATCTCGACCATCATCTCCACATAGTATGAAGCAATGGACCGGGGGGTTTCCATCATCTCAGCGACGATCGCACCGTCTTCGGACGGGTGGCGGCTCGATCGCGCGCTCGCCGAGGCGGTGCCGACGCTGTCGCGCGAGCGGCTGAAGGTGCTCATCAACGCGGGTCAGGTGACGCAGGACGGTGCGGCGGTCCGCGATCCATCGCGCAAGTCGCGAGCGGGCGACGCTTATGCGGTCACAGTCCCCGCCCCCGCCCCCGCGCACAACGAGGCGCAGAACATCCCGCTGGTTGTCGCGTACGAGGACGATCACCTCATCGTCGTCGACAAGCCTGCCGGTCTGGTCGTCCACCCGGCGGCGGGCAACCTCGACGGTACGCTGGTCAACGCGCTGCTCCACCATTGCGGCGGGTCGCTCTCCGGGATCGGCGGCGTGGCACGGCCGGGGATCGTGCATCGCATCGACAAGGATACGTCGGGGCTGATGGTGGCGGCCAAGACCGACCGCGCGCATGAGGGCCTCGCCAAGCAGTTCGCCGCGCACACGATCGACCGGCGCTACCGCGCGATCGTCAATGGCCGACCGATGCCCGCGGCGGGCAGCGTCGACGCGCCGCTCGCGCGGTCGGCCGCCAACCGCAAGAAGGTCGCGATCGTCGCCGGTGGCAAGCGCGCGGTGACTCACTATTCGCTGCTCCAGCCGCTGCGCGACGCAGCGTTGGTCGAGTGCCGGCTCGAGACCGGGCGGACCCACCAGGTGCGCGTTCACATGGCGTCGCTCGGCCACGCCTTGCTGGGCGACCCCGTTTATGGTAGAACGAAACGGGCACATCGAGGTGTGATCGAAACGCTTGGTTTCCGCCGCCAGGCCTTGCACGCCGCCCGCCTCGGGTTCATCCACCCGATCACTGGCGACGCGCTGTCGTTCGACAGTGCGATGCCGCGGGATATGCAGGAACTGTTCAGTCAGCTCGTCGTATAGGTGCGAAAGCGCGCACCGTCTGGCACTAGTCCGGACATCGTCGCGTTTCCCGCCAGGAAGGGAGATCAAGGATCATGGCAGCACGCAGCAACGTCCCGGCGACGATCCCTGCGCTCGGCGGGGAGCAGAGCCTCAACCGCTATCTCGCCGAGATCAAGAAATTCCCGATCCTGGCGCCCGAGCAGGAATATATGCTCGCCAAGCGCTTCCAGGAGCATGGCGACACGGAGGCGGCGGCGCAGCTCGTCACCAGCCACCTGCGCTTGGTCGCCAAGATCGCGATGGGCTATCGCGGCTATGGCCTGCCTGTCAGCGAGCTGATCTCCGAGGGCAACATCGGGCTGATGCAGGGCGTGAAGAAGTTCGAGCCCGATCGTGGCTTCCGCCTCGCCACCTATGCGATGTGGTGGATCCGCGCCTCGATCCAGGAATTCATCCTGCGCTCGTGGAGCCTGGTGAAGATGGGCACCACCGCGGCGCAGAAGAAGCTCTTCTTCAATCTCCGCCGCATGAAGGCGCGGCTCGACGCCTTCGAGGACGGCGACCTGCGCCCGGAGGATGTGCAGAAGATCGCGACCGATCTCGGCGTCACCGAGGCCGACGTGGTCAGCATGAACCGCCGCATGGCGATGGGCGGTGATACCTCGCTCAACGTCTCGATGCGAGAGGACGGCGAGGGTCAGTGGCAGGACTGGCTCCAGGACGACGCGCCGCTGCAGGACAAGGTCGTCGCCGACCAGCAGGAGGCGGACGTCCGCCACGACATGCTGGTCAACGCGATGGGCGATCTCAACGACCGCGAGAAGCATATCCTCACCGAGCGGCGTCTCACCGATGATCCCAAGACGCTGGAGGAGCTGAGCCAGGTCTATGGCGTCAGCCGCGAGCGGGTCCGTCAGATCGAGGTGCGCGCGTTCGAGAAGCTCCAGCGTGCGATGATGCGGCTGGCGGGCGAGAAGCGGCTGCTGACCGCCTGAGATGACCCGCGGCGCGGACGCGGTGGTCGTCGGCGGCGGCGCCGCGGGGATCGCCGCGGCGCGCCACCTCCATGACGCCGGTCGCGACGTGCTGCTGCTCGAGGCGGCCGACCGGCTCGGCGGGCGGGCGCATAGTATCGCGATCGATGAGGCGACCGTCGACCTCGGCTGCGGCTGGCTCCACTCGGCACGACGTAACCCTTGGACGGGGATCGCGCGTATGCGCGGCTTCACCGTCGCCACCGATACCGCGCGCTGGGGCGAACAGTGGCGCGACCTGGGTTTCCCGCGCGACGATCATCGGGCTGCCAACGCCGCGCGCGAGCGGATGACGGCGGCGGCGCACGCCTTGGCGGCGGCGCCCGACCGTCCGCTCGGCGCGACGGTGCCGAGCGACGACCGCTGGCGGCCGCTGCTCGACGCGATCTCGCGCTTCGCCAACGGCGCCGCGATCGATGATGTCTCGCTGCACGACTGGCTCGCCTATGAGGATGCCGCCACCGACGCCAATTGGGCAGTGCGCGAGGGCTATGGCACGCTGGTCGCGGATCACGCGCGCGGGCTGCCGGTGCGGCTCGGCTGCGCAGTGACGCGGATCGACCATCGCGGCGCGCGCGTGCGCATCGAGACCGCGGTCGGGACGATCGAGACCGCCGCGGTGATCGTCGCGGTGCCGACGCCGGTGCTGGCGCGCGGCGCGATCGCCTTTGACCCTCCCCTGCCCGAGAAGGTCGACGCCGCGGCAGGGCTGCCGCTCGGCGTCGCCGACAAGGTGATGCTGCGCGTCGATCGACCCGACTGGCCCGCCGACTCGCACCTGATGGGTAATCCCTACTCCGCGGATACCGCGAGTCACCGCCTGTCACCTTTCGGCCACCCACTGATCGAGAGCTTCCTCGGTGGTCCGACGGCGGACGCGCTGGAGGATTCGCACGCCGCCGCCGCCTTCGTCGTCGACGAGCTGGTAGCGCTGCTCGGAAGCGCTTGGCGGGCGCGGCTTCGACCGGTCACCGCGACGCGCTGGCGCCATGAGCGGTGGATCGGCGGCAGCTACTCGCACGCAGCGGTCGGCCACGCCGGCGCGCGCGCGGTGCTGGCGGCGCCGGTCGACGCACGGCTGTATTTCGCGGGAGAGGCCTGCGCCCCGTATGATTTCTCCACCGCGCATGGTGCCTACGAAACCGGGGTGGCGGCGGCGCGGGCGATCCTCGGCGCAGGATGAGAAAGACGGCGGCAGTGTTCCTGCGCGAGCAGGAGCCCACGGCCACACGCGTCACCCTCGCGCCGTTCGGGTCCGGCGTTCGTGGAACCTTCGGGAAACCACTTCGCCGTCCTGGAGCTTGATCCGGCATCTATGATGCCGCGCGCCCTGCGAGCGTTGTTCTTCTGGAACCATAAAGCCTGGTTCACGGCCGGGATGACGACGGAGCACGGCGCAGCGTCGATCTCGCGACGCGCCAGCGTTCGCCGAAGCGCGATGACTCGTGCGAACGCGCCCCGCGTCCTTCCCTTCTCACCGCGCCCCGAGCCCGCTACCTAGCCTCGCATGTTCCGCCTACTCCGGTTTCTGCTCAAGCTCGTCCTCGGGTTCGTCGTGATCTCGGTCGCCTGGGTGCTGCTGTACGTGGTCGTGCCCGTGCCATTCACGCTGACGATGGCGGGCGATCTTGTTGCCGGGCGCGGCGTCACCAAGGAATGGCGCCCGCTGTCGGCGATCGACCCCGACATGCCGCGCGCCGCGATCGCGGGCGAGGACAGCAAATTCTGCACGCACCACGGCTTCGACTGGGGCGCGATTGCGGGCGCAGCGATGCACAATGCCGAGGGCAAGCGCATCCGCGGCGGGTCCACCATCAGCCAGCAGACCGCCAAGAACGTCTTCCTGTTCCAGGGCGGCAGCTATGTCCGCAAGGCGCTAGAGGCGTGGTTCACACTGCTGATCGAGACGATCTGGGGCAAACGCCGGATCATGGAAGTCTATCTCAACGTCGCCGAGACCGGGATTGGCACCTATGGTGTCGAGGCCGGGTCGATCCGCTACTTCCGCCACTCGGCCGAGCGGCTCAGCCCGATCGAGGCGGGGCGGATCGCCGCGGTGCTGCCGCTGCCCAAGAAGCGCGCGGCGATCGATCCGAGCGGGTTCGTCCGGCGCCACGGCGACCGACTGGCGCGCTACGTCGCGGTGGTGCGGCGCAACGGGCTCGACGCTTGTCTGCGGTGAAGCCGGCCATTCACTCCTACGTCAGCCCGGGCTTGGTCCGGAATCCTCGGCGCTGCGCCCTCAACAGCTGACGCTCGAGCGGCACGCATTCACCATGCGAAAGATCGTCACCATCGACGACGCCCTACTGCGTGGCCTCGCACAACCCACATCACAACGGACCCGATGACCGCGGAGAGCGGCCGCGAGACGAGCGCGCCGATGCGGGGCTAGGCTCTAACTGCGGGCTCCTTCTCAGTCCAGCAGCGTCAGCGGCAACCGCGGGGCGACGACCTGGCGCAGCACGAAGCCGGATTCCATCTGCGTCACGCCGGGCAGACGCGACAGTTCCTCGCGGTGAATCCGCGCGAAGTCGCCGAGGTCGCGCGCGCGGACCGTCACCAGATAGTCGTAGCTGCCCGACATCAGATCGCACCGAACCACCGAAGGGCTCGCGGCGATCGCCTGCTCGAACGAGTCGAGCACGTCCTTACGCTGGCTCTCCAGCGTGACCTTGATGTGGACGATTGTCGCGCAGCCCAGCTTGGCGAGATCGAGCCGCGCGGCATAGCCGGTAATCACGCCCGCCTCCTCCAGCGCGCGCTGGCGCCGCGCGACCGCGGTGGCGGAGCGGCCGATCGCCTCGGCGAGCGTGAAGGCAGTCGCGCGCGCATTGCCCAGGAGCAGCGCGAGCAGGCGGCGGTCGATTCGGTCGAGAGCGGTAGATTCCTGCGCCATGAATTGACTTTGCGCAGGAAGTCGACGGAAAGTCACGCACCCGCCCCCCGCTTCGCGCAGACTCGGCGTCACGCCCACGCTATCCTGCGTGCAGGATAGAGGAGCCTGGAACATGCGCGTAGGCGTACCTAAGGAGATCAAGAACCACGAGTATCGCGTCGGCCTCACACACGGCGCGGTGCGCGAATATGTCGCTCGCGGCCACGAGGTGGTGGTGCAGACCGGCGCCGGGGCGGGCATCGCCGCCGACGACCAGACCTATCGCGCCGCGGGCGCCGCGATCGTCGACACCGCCGAGGAGGTGTTCGCCACCGCGCAGATGATCGTCAAGGTCAAGGAGCCGCAGCCGAGCGAGTGGGCGCAGCTGCGCGAGGACCAGATCCTCTTCACCTATCTCCATCTCGCGCCAGATCCCGAGCAGGCTAAAGGATTGATGGCGTCGGGCGTCACCGCGGTGGCCTATGAGACGGTGACTGACCAGCGCGGCCACCTGCCGCTGCTCGCGCCGATGAGCGAGGTCGCGGGCCGGCTGTCGATTGAGGCGGCGGGCACCGCGCTCAAGGCGGTCAACGGCGGGCGCGGCGTGCTGATCGGCGGCGTGCCCGGCGTGCAGCCGGCGCGGATCGTCGTGCTCGGCGGCGGTGTGGTCGGCACCCATGCCGCCCGCATGGCGGTGGGGCTTGGTGCCGAGGTGACCGTGATCGATCGCTCGATCCCGCGGCTCCGCGAGCTGGACGAGTTGTTCGGCGGGCGCGTGCGCACGCGTGTCTCGACGCTGGAGGCGATCGAGCATGAGGTGGCCGAGGCCGACGCGGTAATCGGCGCGGTGCTGATCCCGGGGGCCTCGGCGCCCAAGCTGGTGACCCGCCCGATGCTGGCGCTGATGAAGCCGCGGGCGGTGCTGGTCGACGTCGCGATCGACCAGGGCGGTTGCTTTGAGACCAGCCACGCCACCACGCATGCCGAGCCGACCTATGAGGTCGACGGCGTGATCCATTATTGCGTCGCCAACATGCCCGGCGCGGTGCCGCTCACCTCCAGCCACGCGCTTAACAACGCGACACTGCCGTACGGCCTGGCGCTGGCCGACAAAGGCTATGCCGCGGCCGAGGCAGATGCCGGGCTGATGGAGGGCGTCAACGTGCGCGAGGGGCGGATCGTCAATCGCGTCGTGGCGGAGGCGCTCGGGCGGGGGTGAGGCGAAGGCGCGCGTTGCCGCGCCACCGTCAGCATCGTGCGTTCGGGGTCGGTACACCGCCGACCCTAAGCTCGGCGCTGTTGAGCGCGTGGCGATGACCGGCGCGACGGGATGAGCCTCTCCGCGCCCGCATCCTTCGACAAGCGCGGGCCCTCGCCCTATATTCGGCGGCAATGACCGAATCCCTCGATCTCGAGACTTCACCGCCCCCCGCGGGCGCACAGCCCTATCGCGTGCTCGCGCGCAAATACCGGCCGCAGTCGTTCAAGGCACTGATCGGCCAAGACGCGATGGTGCAGACGCTCGCCAACGCGATCAAGCGCGACCGCATCGCGCACGCCTTCCTGCTCACCGGCGTCCGTGGCGTCGGCAAGACTTCGACCGCGCGGTTGATCGCCAAGGCGCTCAACTGCGTCGGTCCCGACGGGCGGGGCAGCGCGACGATCGACCCGTGCGGCGTATGCGAGCCGTGCCGCGCGATCGCCGAGGGGCGCCATATCGACGTGATCGAGATGGACGCCGCCAGCCATACCGGCATCGACGACGTCCGCGAGATCATCGAGGCGTCGCGCTACGCCGCAGTGTCGGCGCGCTTTAAGATCTACATCGTCGACGAGGTCCACATGCTGTCGAAGGCGGCCTTCAACGGGCTGCTTAAGACGCTCGAGGAGCCGCCCGCGCACGTCAAGTTCCTGTTCGCCACCACAGAGGTGAACAAGGTGCCCGTCACCGTGCTGTCGCGCTGCCAGCGCTTCGACCTGCGCCGCATCCCCGCGACCCTGCTCGCCGACCATTTCGCACGCGTGGTCGAGGCCGAGGGCGCGCAGGCCGAGCCCGAGGCGCTGGCGCTGATCGCGCGCGCCGCGGAAGGATCGGCGCGCGACGGGCTCTCGATCCTCGACCAGGCGATTGCGCACGCCGACCTCGCCGGCGGCGGCGTCAGCGCCGATGCGGTGCGCGAGATGCTTGGCCTGTCCGACCGCAGCGCGGTGCGCGACCTGCTCGGGCTGGTGCTGGCGGGCGACGCGCCGGGCGCACTCGCCGCACTGCGCCGCCAGTACGATCTCGGCGTCGACCCGCTCGGCGTCATCCGCGCGCTGCTCGAGGCGGTGCACGGGGTCACCCAGGTCAAGGTGGGTGCGCCTGACGATGCGGCGCAGCCCGCGGAGGAGCGCGCCGCCTATCGCGACTGGGCCGACAAGCTGTCCTTCCCGCTGCTCCACCGCTTGTGGCAGCTGTTCCTTAAGGGGCATGAGGAGGTCCAGCGCGCCGCGCTGCCGATCGAGACCGCCGAGATGGCGCTGCTGCGCGCGATTTACGCCTCGACGCTGCCCGATCCGGGCGAGCTGGCGCGCCGGCTCGTGAGCGGGGCGATGCCGGCGCCCGCCGCCGCGGTTCCGGCGCCGCCGCCCGCGCCACCGTCGCCGGCGGATCGCGTGCCAAGCGAGTTCGCGGGCGTGCTCGCGCTGCTGGACGAGCTCAACAAGCTCGAACTGCTCGTTCGGCTCAAGCGCGGCGCCAGCGTCGTCCGCTACGCCCCGCCCGAGATCGTCCTGAGCGGCACGCGCCCACTCTCCACTGACACACTGACCGAACTCGCCGCGGTGCTGCGCGAGGCGACCGGCATGCCGTGGAAGATCGCGGTGGCCGACGCGCCCGGCGCGCCGACGATGTTCGAGGCGGAACAGGATGCGGTGCAGGCGCGCCATGACGCTGCGCGCGCGCATCCGATCGTCGCGGCCGCGTTCGAGGCCTTCCCCGAAGCCGAACTTATCGACCCCAAACCAGCCAAGCGGAGTATCACGTGAAGGATCTCAACGACATCCTGGCGATGGCCCAGAACGTCCAGAACGAGCTACAAAAGGCGCAGGAGAGCCTCGACACGATTGAGGTGGAGGGCGTCGCGGGCGGCGGGCTGGTCAAGGTCCGCGCCTCCGCCAAGGGGCGGATCATCGGCGTCGCGATCGACGACTCGCTGATCGTGCCTTCGGAAAAGCAGATGCTCGAGGATCTCGTCGCCGCCGCGTTCAACGACGCGCGGACCAAGGCCGACGCGGTCTCCTCGACCGAGATGTCCAAAATGACCAGCGGCCTGCCGCTGCCGCCGGGCTTCAAGCTGCCGTTCTGAGTCGGGACAGTCGGACCGTTGCGCGGCGGGAACAAGCGCCCGCCGCTGGCATTCCTCCGCTCACTCAGGTGAGAGGAGGATGCCATGAGCGATGACCGCGTGACCCAGACCCCACACACCACGGTAATCGAGCGCCGCGGCGGCGGCGGTGGTGTGCTGATCGGGCTGGCGGTGTTGCTGGCAGTGATCGTCGGCGCCTATCTGCTGCTCGTCCGCAACGACAGCGAGGTCGCCAAGAACAACGCGATCACGTCGGCGGCGAAGAGCGTCGGCGACACCGCCTACAAGGCGGGCGCCGCGGTGGATCGCGCCGCCAAGTAAGGTGATCTGCGGCTCTGAGGAACTTGCGGAAACAGAGTCGGGACGATGCGGCATGGAAGTGG
>Ga0265798_10003093_pt1 | contig 23960 bp, 15 predicted proteins | sample P3T30metagenome_FD_192430 | JGI IMG/M metagenome (GOLD analysis project Ga0265798, IMG submission 192430) | Plant litter microbial communities from East Loma Ridge, Irvine, California - P3 T30 | ecosystem: Environmental > Terrestrial > Plant litter > Unclassified | place: USA: California... | reverse complement strand
TCCAATCCGTGCACCTCACGCACGCAAACGTCCTCAGTTTCATTTACTTCACGGCGTTCATCACGCCTGAGCTGATGCACTTGCTTGAAATCAAGGACCAGCGCGCCGTCTTTTTACTGGGCTGGTGGTTTAGTATTATTGAAGATGGGGACTTGTGGTGGATGAGTTCGCGGGCGAAGATTGAGGGGTGGGCAATTCGCTTGTGGTTGGAGAGGGGGGATGATGGGTTTGGGCTGGCGGGGGTGCTGGATGGGCTGAGGAGGGAGACGAGGGAGAGGGTGGTTGAGGGGTGGGATGCGCCGGTTGAGATTTGGGCGCATGATTGGGATGAAGATTAGACTTGACGCTTGACAGAGACTCTGGTACGGGTATGATTTCTTTCTCGGTATTCTTCTCATCTGCATGAAGGCCGAGCTGCTTTTCGTCCTTTGTGACGCTGCTGCGTTACTGGAGGCAGTGTTATCCCGGCACGCAGCAATCGGGACCGAAGTCACGCAATATTCAGATCGAAGCAGGACTAACGCATCTTCTGGACAAGTACTTCATATGACGGATGTGCTCCAATCTTAGTACTCCAGGCGGCTGAAGATGTGTCCTGGGGATATTTGGGCAGCCGCGTCGCGACTTCCATCTCAACGCCATAAGTCCCACGCCATGTACTCGCCGACAACTTTCAACCTTCAACGTCCCTCTCAGAATTAGGAATGACTTGTACGAAACAAGCTCAATTGAGGACAACTCGTCCCCCACCACTCGATGTGGTATCTGCCCACCCCTGCTCATGGCGTGCATAGGCGAGCCGTGAGGCTGAGCTTAGCAAGAAGACGCAGCAGCCCATGTCCAGCTGCCCCGCCTCGTCTTACCTCGAACCGCACCTCGCCGCGCATTTCAGAATATATGCTACGCTTCATGGCACCCTCTCTCGACTCTCGACCCTAATCACAGCTCATGTGACGACCCGGCCGACCATGCCAATGCGCCGTCCACAACGCGAGGCGGCAATCCATGGCTACGCAAGGCTATGAAGAGGACCTCCTTCAGCGATGGTTTCCAACGACCGAACCACGGGCCGAGCCGAAGCAATTCGCGGAGACGGATATCAGCACAATCTCGGCGATCCTGGAACGTGCGGAGAAAGGGGCATGGAGTCGCATACCAAGGATATACATCGTGCTTCGGTTGATCGGCAATCTCGAAGTCATTGACGACTTGATACTGCAAGAGGTTTCCGACACATGGCTTCCCTTTACGCAACAGAGTCTACCCGACGTCATACGCTCCCAAGCTCGACGTACCGAGTTTTTACATGCTCAGCGACTAGTCTACAACTCGAAAGCTCTTGATCTGGAGCGTGGTCGACACGGCCACTTTCATGACGCGAGCGATGTGCCGTTGAAAAAAATTGGCGATCTAGGCAAAGGGGGTTCCGGCTTTGTGGAGCGCGTCATCAGTACAGTCACATACAAGGAGTACGCTTTGAAGCTCATCAAGAGAGGACAAACCTTCAGGAAGGACAAGAAAGTGTTGCGCGATTTTGAGAAGGAGCTTTCGAACTTGAAGAAAGTGTCGCAGGCGCACCGGCACATCATCGACCTCATTGGAAGCTACACTGAACCGAAGTATGTCGGGATACTGTTTCCCGTGGCTGACTGCGATTTGGGTGACTTCATGGAGCTGCCAGACCTTGGAGAGCGACGCTGGACATTGCGGCGATATTTTGGATGCCTCGCGTCCGCTCTGGCCTTTATACACAACAACAACATGCGCCACAAAGACATCAAACCACAGAATATTCTTGTCAAAGACAATGAGCCGTACTTCACCGACTTTGGACTTGCTGTGGACTGGGCCGAAGTGGGTCACAGTACCACCCAAGGCCCAACTGGCCTGACGCCTCGTTACAGTGCACCCGAAGTTGCGGCTTGGGAGCCGCGCAACTCGTCATCGGATACCTGGTCCTTGGGCTGTGTCTTCTTGGAAATGTTATGCATGCTCAAAAGTGGGTCTTTGTTAGAACTCCGCACTTTCACAGCACCAGACGGACAGCCGTTCCCGTATCACTCTCCTCGCATCAATCTTTTGGAAGTATTCGATCACATCGAAGGACTTCCTGGACCGGCATACGACAATCTTCCTTTAGCCTGGATCAAGCACATGCTCCAGCGGAATCAGCAAGACCGGTGGTCTATGCATTCTGTGTTGCAGCTTATCCAAGAGCATGGGATCGATGCATCGATCCCGTTCCTGTACATTGGTCGGTGCTGCTTAGATGATGAGGAAAGTTCCGAAAGTGTTGTGTCGTACCTGAGCTCAGAGCGTGAGGATGTCATCATTGAAACCAAATCTGCGGACAAACAAGCCCAGGACACGACAATCAAGAACGGGACCATGGTGCAAGCATCATCTACTGACGTAACACTCGTCGATGACAAGACAGGCGAGAGATCCGTGCAACACAACCAGCCTGAGTCACTTCAGGCACCATCATCGAATGAAAGTGACTGTGATGCGCAGACCAGGCTACCTCCCACATCTCATGAAAGCAATGCTAGCGCGCGGGTCGAAGAGCCAAACCAATTTAAACCAAAGCGCGTTGTCAATGGAGAGGAGAAGTATACCGAGGCCAACGGCTGGGAGAGTGTCCGGGACATTCCGTCAGATAAATCATGGAGCTTCGGCATCGCGCCACATTTATACGAACCGAAGTCCAATACTGAGAAAGGGGATATGCCGACCGGAGACAAGAGCTGGAGAGGCGAATGGGGAGTACTGCAAGATTGGGATGCATGGGGCACCCCACAGTCTAACACGGAAAAAATCCAGCCCACGTTCGACTCACGCTCAGACGGAGTCAATGGCATTGTGGCGGACGATGAAGTCAACACACCTTCGTCGTCAACGAGAGACGCCTATGGTGCAGGTGCTACCAAGACGAGTCATGCGTACACGCACTTGCCTTCCGTAGCAGATGTTGAGATTGATCGCACACTACCCAGATCTACGCCCTACGCATTCACGAAACGCGTCGATGACCTACCAACGCAGGCTCTGGGCCCTCCGGTTCCTCAGAATATGCATTCCGAATCTGTCGATGCATTCTTGAGAATTCGTCAACGTGTTTTGAGCCCCAAACACGTCGGCGACCTACCAGCGCAGCCTTCGGGCCCTCCGGTTCCTCAGAATATGTATACCAAACGTGCCGGTAATGATTCTCGGAGTCCGTCGCCTTCCCTTTCTATGGTTGCTGAATCAAGTGTCGAGGGGTCTTCGGATGAAAAATTGGCACCGCAGAGCAATGTGCCGCCATCGAGGCGTCGCACGCGAACAGAACTCACCAAACGCGCCAAAGCACCGACAAAGAAGCCTACAGGAACTGGCTTCGTCGGTGTCGTGAAAAGCTTATTCGTAGATCCAGGCAAGGATAATCGAAAGGTCAAAGCGAACAGGCGTCCAGATGCACATACGCCTTCAAAGCGTGGTGCCGAACGTCGTAGAGGAGACGTGTCCGACGACGAAAGACGCACTGTCACCCACGAACAGAGGCGACGCCGCGAGAAAGCAGGGACTCGATCAAACGCAGACGATCACCAGGAGCACAAGTCCGGTGCGTCTAAGGATGATCACTTGGCAGATGAAAAGGCACGCGAGGACGAGGCAAAGAGAAATGTGTTTACGGCCTGGCAGAAGATAAAGGTTCCTCAACGGCCGGGCGACGTCTCGGCAGAGATTGAGTCATCAGCAGACGAAAAGGCGCACGCGGACGAGGCAAGGCGAAATGTTTTCACGGCACGGCAGAAAATGAAGACACCATATAGTCCTCGTCAGCGAAATCCTGTCTGCCCAGAAAACGAGTTCTCGGCAGACGAGAAGGCGCGCTACGAAGCAGGCTATCAGAGGCGCAGAAAAGAAGACCAGGCAAGGCAACGTGCTTCAAAGCCATATAACGAGACAAAAAGCCGCCGTCAGCAAGATTTCGTCTCGTATGAGTCCTCAGCGGACGAAAAGGCACGCTACGAAGCAGGCTATCGCAGGCGCAAAGAAGAAGAAGAGGCAAGAGTTGGTCGCAAGGCGGAAGACGATCGAAATCAGAGGTTTGTCTCGGCAGAGAGTGACTCTTCAGTAGATCACATAGCACGCTATGAGGCAGCCCACAAGCGGCGTGTCCAGGAAGAAGAGGCACAGAAACGCGGAGAAAGGCCCAGACGCGGCCATGGTTGCCCGTTATATGGCGAAGATTCGCGATATGGCCCTTCCTCGACTCCGCGCAAGCTACAAGCCCAACAAGAGGATGCCATTCGCTACCTTTACAAATCCCGCGCGCAGGTCGATAAGGCACTCCGTCCCGAGCCGAGTGAGACTTCTTCGCGCGATTACTATGATGACAATCGCCGGATAGGTTCAGCTCGACCACGGTCTGGTGAAGAACAACCTGAATCTGTGCAGCGAGCAAAGGAGCCTCGCCCGAGCGCTCCTGGGAAACGTCATGTGCGCGAAGTTCGACCCACGTCTATTCGCTCCTCGTTCGGCGTTGAAGATGTTCGATATACGCCCAAGACCAGCATGAAAGAGAACGGCGATGTTGAAAAGCGTTCTAAATCAGGGCTCCCGCACGTTACGTACCCATACTGAGGGTTTACACAGCTTCAGGTGTCGCATTCACATCTTTTGTCTACCTGCATATATTCAACCTGTGGATACTCTCACGATTCCCATAGCAAAAAATATCCATGCCACCAGATCAGTAGTGCAGGATTTAGGGTCGCTTAAGGGGTCGATGTGTACGACAACTAAGCCTGTAGAAATACATCTCAAGTAGATTCTGATCCATCTGATTTTTTTTAGGAAGTCCTTCGAGTTCTCCACCAAAGAATTTAACTCGCAGTACACACGCCAATACCGCTAATATCATCAGCGTTAGCTGCGTTTGCTGTGTATGTTTGCTACATGGGGTTCTTTGTCGTATTGTTTGCGTGTTCAATCGCGGGAGAGTGCGCTAGACGTAGCAGGCGCCTGTTTCATGTTGAGTATTCGAGATGCTCGATTTTGCCTGATGTAGGGCACAACTAATGAGGTCCAAAGAGTGTGGTCAAGGTGACCCGGATGGTGCCCCACTTGGTGAGCACGTGAGCACGTGTTGGTACATCGCACAACTGCGGGGAAGTGGAAAAATTGCTGGCTGCCCAAACTTCATGTCGGACGAGAGCAAGCTTCAGCCTCAATTTTTTTTTTCATTATAATGTGACTATTTTGCAAACTCTTCAACGACAACCTCGTCTCTACCCATCCAACCGATTTACAAATCGGATCCGCCCTCTTGGCTTAGTGGTAAAGCGTATCACTAGTATTCATTGCTATGATAAGATCGCTAGTTCGATTCTGGCAGAGGGCATATGTTTTTGCTATCTTGGTGTTATCGAAAGGTTGGTGCGTCACTATACTAAACGATATTTGTTCAATTTTTGATCACCGCTGTAGGGGTGGTGGTGGTTAACTAACTAAGCAGCCTCGCATCAATGCTCATCGGTTGGGACTTGCCTGCTTCTTACATAAGGCTTGATTTCGCATTACAGAAGCTGGTCATTCATGAAAGAGGAATGTAGGAATACTGCACGCATATCTATTTTGCAACGAACAGGATGGCGATGTCTTGCGAGCAGGTAGTTGGCCGATAACAGTAACCACAGTTCACCACCAGCACCAACTCGAATTGCTCGCGATCAATCCAGTGTGCAGAGAATCCTTCATCCTTACATCTGCGATATGGCACTCTCTATCGGTGACGGAGTTCATAAACAGTCTTTCGGCCCCAGCATGCACCTTCATTACACCCGAAATTGCGATGTGCCGTCAGACCGGCTGCGAAAAGGAAGCAGCACACGGCAACAACGCAGGGCCTGCGCATGACATCTGCACCGCAATTACCGGCTCCAAAGAGATCACCCGTACGTCAGTACCTTTGACCGAGGGCTTGGTCACTCACGATGCGATAGATGGTGTCACATAGCAACATGAATAATCACAGTCATACGACGTACGACAACCTCGAGAGCAGCTGACTTTGCTTAGCCGCGCTTGCTGGCACTTCGCAAACTCAAACCCGCTGATAGATGTCATAGCTGTCGATAAGGGGCTGCACCGCCATGGCTACTCAGAGGCGGAGAGGCTGAGGAGAAAATAGCACGAGCTCATATCGCCCGGCCAATCACAGTGTGCGCGTACCTGCACCTGAGCTTACGCTAACGCAAAAGGTGGAGAGATGAACAGCAGCACGGACTGTTTGGCGCTCAAATGGCTGCCAGGCACGCGGGCGTTTCGAGAATCGAGCGCTGGTTGGCAAGCCGCGGTGCCGTGATTCTTCATCTCAGCCGTGTCTCCATTCCGGCGCCCGTCTGCTGTGTGCCTTCACCTCTACCCTCCCTCACTCACCTACCTAATTCTCCGTTATCCCACGGCCCGGCTGTCGTTTGCCCTTCGTTCATCGAGCGCAGCCATTCACTCCTTACCACCAAAATATACACTCCTTATTTGTTTAGTACCTAGTCACGATACACGTCGACAGCATTCCACGAAACCGTTGGAGGCCAGCCCATCGACAGTACATTCCACCACCTCCCTTGAGCCACACTCGGTTCCACTGTTAATAATCGCCCTCACTCTCTCTGTTTGCGCAGCATACGTAATCGCGCATCAATAATAGCAAGGAGAAGGTGAACCAGAGTCAACAAGCAACCTCGCGATCTAAGACACCTCCCTCGCTACACCAGACTCGACGCGAGCTGCGCGCCACCGAACACAACATGGCGCACCAGCACGCACACGCCCACCTCGTGCGACGACAGCGAGACCGCGACGATGAGGACGACGAAGGCGTCGCGGTTGTTACTCGCTACGTTACCGCGAAAAACACGTACACTGTCCCAGTCAGGTTCATCACCGCCGAGCCGCCCGAGCCCTCGGTCGGCGTAATGCTTCCCCCACCCGCGGTGATTTCACGTCCTCCACAAAGTCTGAATGGAGATGGAGTACGCCAGAGCAGCACTCGCGCTGCGAATCAGGCATCCGCCACATCTTCCAAGAAGGCGAATGACGATGTGATCAAGCCGCCAGCTTCTTCTGTCCAGGTTCAGTCAACCTTGATGATCTCGACCAAGACTCCGACGCCAAATGCCGGTTCTCTAGGTGCAGCCCTCGCATCTGCTACTGCTACCGCTGGAGCCATTGCTTCGGGAGCTCCCGCGGAGGGCGGCATGTCTACGGGCGCAAAGGCTGGGCTAGCGTTGGGACTCCTCATCCTCGTCGGAGCCCTTCTAACCGGTGTCCTTCTCCTGTACCGACGCAAGAAGAAGCAGGAGATGGCCGCGTCAAAGGACAACGAAAAGATTGATCTCAATGATGCGCCGCGACCATTGCCTCCCCAGATGCACTCTGGCGCAACACCAGTGATAGCGCTAGCCGCAGCCCCCAGCATTCGTACCAACCGCACCACGTCCACAGCTCCACGTTTGAGTCTCCGCCCCGTGACAGAGTTCGACCCTGCTTTCATCGAGCAACGCAAGAGCGCAGGCAACCTGCTCAATGTCACCGCAGCAGCAGGCCCTGCCCCACCATCCAAGGACCGTGATCTGCCAGATCGTCCGAGAAGCGCCTGGGAAAGACCTGGAGCTGCCAGTGCTGCTCCAGCCGAGAATCCGTTCAACGACCCTCACAGCCCTGCTGTCAACCCGTTCGGAAATGACGCTGCTCTCGACCCCAATCAGGCGCAGATCCCCAACTCTCCTCCAAATGCTTCTCCGTTGCACTCGACTCAACCAAGCGCAGACTTTGCCAACCCTGCAGTAGCAATTGCCGCCGCTGATACCGCAAACGCACTGGCTCCTCCTTCTCGCGACTTTCCTGCGCCACCAAGCATTCACGGAGCCTCGGATGGTGTCCCAGCCAGTCCTGCCTGGACCGAAGACTTCCCTGCCTCCCCTGGCCCTGCTCCTGCCGGTCCGCTTCCTGTCGCTGGCGCCATCGTTGGTGGTCGTCCTACCAGCCCGAGCTCTCCTGTCGACAACGTTCATCGAGTTCAGCTTGATTTCAAGCCCTCTATGCAAGACGAGCTCGGTCTCCACGCTGGTCAACTTGTCAGGATGCTGCACGAGTACGACGATGGCTGGGTAAGCATTGTACCTGAACTACTGCATTGTCGAATACTAACAGCTTCCAGGCTCTTTGCATTCGCATGGACCGTTCTCAACAAGGTGTCGTCCCCCGTACGTGCCTTTCCAAGCACCCTGTCAAGCCACGTACTGGTCCTCCCCGGCAAGGCCCGCCACCACCAGGCATGCGTGGCCCACCTATCCGCTCACCAAATGGCCACGGCGGCATCCCTCAACCTCGTCCTCTCTCGCCTGCTAGCGGTCGCAACTCTCCCGGCCCGCGCGCGATGAGCCCCGGGCCTCGTCAAATGAACCCCCACATGCAAGGCGCTCCTCGTGGCCGATCCAACAGCAATGCTCCTCAATATGGACCTCCTCGCGGTCGCTCCAACAGCAACGCCCCATATGCTGGCCCACCTCGCTCGATGTCTCCAGGTCCATACGGTGGCGGACCCCAGATGGCTCCTCCCCCAGAAATGGGCCGCCCTAGGTCAAACTCCGCTAGCCAAGTCAACCAGCGACGAGGCCCTGCACCCGGACCAAGTCCCATGAACCCGAACTCAAGCGCCGGACCCATGCCCCGCAAACCTGTGCCCGGCATGGCCCTGTAAATTCTTCCACCGACCGAGTCTTCATGAGGAAACGTCCAAGCAACTTTTCTTTGCCTGTCTATATATTTCCCATCTCGTTCGGTTGTTGCTATCTAGCTTGCATTTCACTTCTCGAGACGCTTGCTTCCTCTGGCCTTCACGCTGGGCGAAGTGACTGCTCTCTCTCTCTTCTTTATTTGGCTTCACTGCTTATACCCCAAGAGCTCCAGTACTTGCTCAAGGTGGCTGAGCGCAAAACAGTTTTTACTCGCGTGGTTCGTTAATGTCTTGAAGATATTAGTGTGCTTTAGCCTGCCACTTATTTTTTTTTGTATACCTGTCCGCTGGGAAGGTTTCGGACGGGCTGGCTTGGGAATTCTCTCTTCTTGTGCTTGCTACTGAGTACTTGTGCTGCTGCTGAGTACTTGTGCGAGGTGTGGGAATTTGATAGGGATGGGAGGACTGATGATGGGGGTAAATTAGGTGGTTAGCTAGGAAATGTCATGAGTACAAATCAGCTCGACGCTCACTCTATTACGGACATGTCTTCATCTTCACTTCACGTCTTGTTTGTGTCTCGTTCGCTGATCTTCCGTCGTTGCCTGTGTTGTGTTAACAGACGGCCTCGCTAAACTTCGAAGACGCTCTCCTCTTTGGTCTGTATGGTAAGTCATTCATATCTAATGAGAGCAGAGGGCAGGTAATGTGAGGATGACCGGGAGAGGTTTCTGTACTCGACGCTCATGACTAAGGTCACAGTCAAGCAGCCATCGCTGTAGTCATTGCATGACGCCGCCAAAGAGCGCATCAGGTTCAATAGTGACATGTGCAATCCGTGTATAAAGTGGATGCTCCTCCGCATCTGCAGCACTAGCTACGTCAGCAGTGGTTAGATGTATGAGACTCGCCATCATGCTCGCCGTGTGATCTTCGCAGCATGAATTGCACGGTGTCCTATTTATCGATGTCGTACTCAAGACACAAGCTCTGGTCTCCCTTTCGTAGCCTGAATTGTGAAGGAAGGCGATCTCGTGATTTCCTGACAACCCGAAGATTTTTCACCAACGAGGGGTTGCACGCATGTTCACCGGCGCTCAGAGCGACAATAAGAAACGTAGAATATTGACCTGAAGCAGTGTGGTGCTAACCTGCCGCGATCCCTGGTATACAGCATCGAACATAAATATACATCCTCCAATGATCAAGCCGCCTACTTGATCTTCTTGTTCTTCAGCTTTATAGTCTCGCCGTTCACAAAAATTCCCTTACCCTTGTAAGGCTCCGGTATCCTCCATGCCTTGATGTTCGCTGCAAACTGCATGACCACCTCTTTCTCTCGTCCCTCTAACAGCAAACGTGTGGGTTGCGGTGTGCTTGCGGTCACGCCCTTCGGTATACCGAGCTCGACCGGGTGAGAGTAGCCGACTTTGAGATTGATGAACTTCTGACCTTCGTATTCGGACCGCACGGTCGTCGCGGTGTCTTCTACCGATGCACGGAAGCCGACTCCAACGAAGCGGAGAATGGCGCTGTGGCCTTCGCTCACGCCGAGGATGTGGTTTTGTAGATATGCGCGGGTTGTACCTGGAATACTGGTTAGAACAGCGAGTGACGAGCCTGTAGCTCAACATACCCCACATGGCCTTTTGCTTCGCGTCTGTCGAGTCTTCAATCGTCAATGTCGGACCGATCAACTTGGGGTCCTGATCGATGTTGACGTAGCTTGGTATCTCCATCGAGAGCTCGCCCAGTGGCCCTTTGATCTGTACTGTCGACATTGCTTGCGTCCTTGTGCCTTTGTTCTTAGCTGAGGGTGGTAATATCGTGAATGTGACGCCTTGTGGTACTGAGAGCGGCGCAGAGCCGATCTTGGACCGACATGGCGAAGTCGTGGTGAAGTTCCTTGACGTCGAGACTTTCGCAAACGCAGGTAACTGGAAGGTGGAATGCGAATACAAGGGCTGTACTGATGCTTTCGTAGCGCATTGAGCGCACCGCCGTCGTGCTGGCGCAAACATGGTGTTGACGCTGGAATCCACATCTTGGCGTCGATTTTCCGAGATGTGAATTGCGGACTCCAGCCTTAGTCATCTTAAGTCCCGTGATACCGCGTCAGCGCTAGTGGCAGATCGCGGCTTCCTTCTTCACCAAGCTTCCGTTCACCAACACTCCTTTCAAAGTCTCCTTCCCAATGGCGGATCCTCTGTACGATAGCTTTTAGTGCTTCATTTTTGATTGCCGGCCTCAGTCTCTCACCAGACGCTGAAGCCGTTTGCTCGTCAACTAACTTCGAGTCTCCTTCCTGTGGCGTCTCTCACCTTTTTCGCAGTAGCACCTTCCAAACGTCGGCTGTCAAGCAGCGGAGACACCCTTCTTCTCTCACCAAGACTCTGGGAGCTGTGGACGCTATTGATGCGCTCTTTTACTGACCCTCTCCCTCTCTTTGTACTACTTCTTTTCTTCTGCAATCTGCTCCAGACCAACTACATCACCAGCTACTTCCTACTTCGAATCTGGCTGATGCTCACCGACTCTACTTGCAACCAAGCATGAAGCCCTTTCCGGGACCATCGTCCCTCGTCCTCGTCCTCGTCCTCGTCCTCTCTTCTCTACCAGCGGGGTCCGCCCATTACCACTCGCCGGCAGCAGATGCCGCTCCCACCATCAATGTCGATGCCCTCTTCCAGCACACCACGTCGAGAAATCATCGGGTCATAACGCAGGCCGTCGACTTTGTGGTCTCGATGCAAAATGCGCCAACATGTACGCGAATGGCTGCCTCGCACCTCATGAACGAATGCAAGCTCCTTGAGAACGCCCCAGACTTCGCCAAAGCACGACCTGAGGCGTACCTGGACAACGTCAAGACCGAATATGCCGCCAAGCTCGCCGTGTGCGAGCTGCTGAGCGCTCAGCCGAGCAACCCGATGCCGCCTCCGAACTGCGACATACTCGTGCCGACCTCACGTGCTTGTGGGAAAGGGAGCACCTGGTGGTACTCGCGGCCAGAGTCAGTGAGCGACAAGCAATGCTATCCCGACTTCAAGGAATACCAGTACGTCCAGTGCCTCAAGACGCTGCAGTCCTCTCCACAATACTGGACCTCTTTCAGCAACGCTCGACAGAACGCTGTTGTCATGTGCCAAGCCAGCAGAGATGCCATTGAGCGAGAAAATCACCTCGAAACGTTCAAGAACCTCACACAAGTCATGGGAGCTGTGTCGTCCGCCATGAAGAAGGCCACCGAGGAGTACGAGGCACTCGTCACGGACCAGAAGCAGTTTGCGGATGAGGTGCGAGAGGCTCAGGACAAATTCAAGGAAGAAGCACATGCCGTGCAAGAGAAAGCGCTTGCTACCGTGGGAACGCTCGACGACAAATTCCACACGTTCATGGACACGTCCATGTCAGAGCTCATCACTGCCCTCGCTGACAATCAGAGCAACGAGATTGTCCGTATCCGCCAGGAGATGCAGGTCTTCTCGTCGGACCTGATGGCAGAGAGCTCTCAATTTGCCAAATTCTTCAACTCCCAACTGCAGGCGCACCAAGAACAGGCACTCACGAGCCTTCAAATCAACCACGAAGCCCAAGTGGGCAGCTACAATGTCTTGTCTGGCAAGATGAACGACGTTCACGACATCGCAGACAGAACAAGCCTGGCTGCGAACTCTTCTTTCACGACCATCGTCAGCATCGAGCAGCGATTGGTCGACCTTTCCGATCAAGCGAACCACATTGCACAAGGTTTTGCCTTCTTCAGTGCAATCCCTGGCCTACTTTCGAGCTTGCTCCGTGGGACGGTCGCGACGATAGGTCTCATCTTCCTGTTCTCCATACTCTGCAAGCTCAATAGGAAGTTGGCGACCTATTCCGCTGGAGCTTGCAGCTCCGCCTACCTCTTCCATTTGTGCGGCTTGTACCAGTGGCTTGGGAGTCTGCCCTCTCATGCGGCCAAGGTCCCGGACCACACCCTGCTTTCCATGGCCTCGGGCTTGTCATCAGCCCAGAAAGCAGCTGGCCTCATGATGCTGCTTTGGCTCGGTGCATATCCCGTGGGATGCATCAACGTCTATCTCGGCTCCATCATCGGATCCGCCATCAGCAAGCTCCTCGGCTCATACTGGGTACGCCAGTACAACAACGATGGTGGCATGGGCTTCTTACCCAGCATCGAGATTCCAGCCGCCATTCATACGCGCAAGACTGTGTCTGCCAAACCCGACTTCATGGATATGGAGTCGCTGGCGTACCCAAGTCCGACGAGGGCTTCAGTCTATGCTTGAATGCTCCAACAACGCACATCAGCATGGCACATCACGACAGTCCAATCACGCTCGCCTATTCTCCAGCCACGAACAAAATATCCTTCGCGAATTAACGACTTCACGACGCATACGACATCTTACCTACCACATACAACATCTTCACATCTCATGTCACAGCTATTCGTTCGCGTACAGCATATACCCCATCTGCAGCATTTGATTTCTTATGACCGCATATTTACGGCGTTGGAGCAACATCATATTAATTCGAATTTCGCATTCGGCGCATTCAGACGGCTACACAAAATATTAGTGGGATCTTGGGAGGCAGGTGGAGAAAAGGACTAGGAGTTATTTCGAGAATTCTGCGGTATATTTCTAGGTAGTGGTACAGTTTTTTCTTCGGTTCGGTGGGCTGGCAAGGCACCAGTACGGGCCAATATTTACTTTCTTCACATTTCACATGGAACCAATTTAATTACTTCTTGCTGATGAGAACTTCGTGTCAAGACCTGTCCTTCGGAGCTAAGTGCATGCTAGCCTAAGAATATGCCATCGGTGGTCTCAGTGCTGCTAGGGCAAACTCAGGCCAAACTTGTATGCCCGTATTTTCGCGTCGGCGCAGAGTACTTGCGTGCTCAGTCTGAGTCATCCGGCAACTCCTCGATCCTGCCCGAGCGGTATGCTGCCTCGACGGGATTCTGCACATCCATAACGCCAGTCGCTTTGAGCCTGAAGACTGATTAGCCACATGATCACGAGATAGATTGCGAAAAGCGTACCTCTCAAACAGCACGAAGAGCCGCTCAGCCTCCCGCTCCTTCTCCTCCTGCGTCATGGGCGCGTTTTCATGACTCTCCTCTCTATCCAGCCTCTGCCCCGTGATAGGATTGACAGGTATGCCTTGCGTTGCCTGCGCCGTGGCATGTGCCTGTATGGCATCCTCGGGCATGGGAATGTTATTCGACATCAGGAAACCAGACGCGAAGCCGTAGCCCACATTCTGGACAAACGTCGACGCATCCTTGTTCGAGAGCTCGAACAGCATCGAGGATATGGAGCCCCGGAGGTTGGGCGTCAAGGCTGACGTCGACAGGTTGAGTAGGCGCGAGGGCAGTGTGTCTGACTTGCCGAGCGGTTTGTCGCGCTCATCGGGTGTGGGCAAAATGGCGCGCTCCATGTACTTCTTCACGCCGTCGGGTGCTATCTCGTATATTCGGCGTATGAGGGTGAGTACAGGGGCGATCGTGCTGTCGAGCTCGGCTTCTGGGTACGCTATGATGGACGCGTCGAGAATGTGGACAAGGTGCGCGGCATTGCATTTCTGGTCGAACAGGGGAAACACTGCGTTTTGACCGAAGCAGTGCATTTGCTGTCCTTTTACGTCTTCAAGATCGAGGTTCAAGAGGGCGTTGACGAGGTAGTTTACGGGAGCGGCGAGGGGTGGTTTCGCTATACCGCGGCGGACGAGCAGTTTGCATATGTTGGGTATGGATTTGGAGAAGTGCTCTGCGAGGTCGGGGTGGAAGTGTGTAATGTTGAAGAGCAGCTTGAGGGTTTCTGACAGGGCCATGAGCTCCATAGGATTGGTGTGTTCGTGCGACTTCCGCCGTGCTGTCCCGGAATAACGCTTTGCATGTCGTGCTATTGCCGCGTTGATGTTATCTGCAAGGTGGTGGTCTCGGACGAGCTGTGGGTAGTCGAGGTTCGCGTCGTAGGTGGTAAGGAAGAGGATGCGGGAAATAAGGAATTCGTCATCGGCGCTGTCGCTCTATGGAGTAGTCAGTATACCAAAAACAGTCGGTTTCGACGCATGCTCGTGCCTTCAGCTTCTCTGCCGCGTGCGGTCCATGGCCAAGGTCTACCAGTATTTGACGTGTCTTGGGCTGCAGTAACAAGGCATTGGCTATGCACCGCAGCGCTTCTTGTGACGTGGTGGTCTCTTTGCCTTCGAAAGCATAGCGGCCTAGTGTTTGAATCCCCTCGATTCGTCAACGTAAGCTCTAGACAACTAAGCTACATCAACTCACCTCTTTCGTGAAGATAGGTTCCGAGTTCTCGACGGATCGGCCATAGACCTTGAGCTGTTCAAGTAGTTGCTTTCGTTCTAGTCAGCCAATAAGCATGCTACGTGCGAAGTGCAGGCTTGAGACGTACGTTGGGTCGAGAGTTGCGACGCGTCGAAGTCGGCCTTCAACTGGGAGAGTATCCTGGTGACATCGTCGAGCTTCGCTGGGGAGGATCAGCAATTGGGCGACGAGGTAGAACTTGGCATAGAGATGCACACACCTTGAGCTGACTTTTGGGGGAGCATTGTGTATTAGAATGGTGTATTGGTATGTAGGAAGCTTGGTGCTGAGTTCACGGCAAGTGCCCCACTTGAGATCGCGGTTGCGGTGTGCAGATCCAGGGTCCAAACCTTCAAGACGAACAAGGTGGCACGTGGGTGGAAAGACAGCAACGCAAGACACGGTCGAGTAGATATTCATGATGTACACTGTGTTTATAGAGTCCATAAGTTAGAGTTCATAGATTGATGAGTATCGCGAATGTATACACGCTACGTCATCCTCACCGTTCGCATCTTAGAGACGTAGGGATGCGAAGGTCCCATGCAACACACGATCAGAGCTTATAGAGTCAATCGACTGTACTTTATTGGCCTGCAATGGTGCGAGAAACACTACCACCAATGAAGACCATGTCGCAAAAAGGAGTGCTCGTTGCGAGTGAAAGGCACAGCGCACCTGCAGCCACTTTACGCGAACTACCCGTACCTAGCGCGACGATACCGCGACCAGACGCGCCTTAGCGGATCTTCAACCTCCTCCACAGCTGCTCTTGAACGCACCCATTCGCTCGCCGACAGCAATGCGAGCACACTTTCCTACCGTGTCTTTTGTTTTTGTTTGTTGATTTGCAGCATAGCCATGGTGTCCAATAAATTCGAGAGCCTTTCATTGCGTCCACCGACTCCGCCCCGTGAACTACACGACCTTCGTCCCGTTCAGCCTGACGACGAGACTCTGCAGTTCCTCGACGACCCGTTTGGCGAGAAGCCCGCCCCGCCCAAAGCCATTGCGGCCACCAAGGCCCTGCTCAACACGCCCGAGCAGTCGCCCTCATCCGACATCAGCATTCCCTCCAGCTCCGCGAGCAGACAGAAGCGGGTCAACTTCGAGCTGCAGACATGCGCCGTTTCCCACAAAAAGGCAGCCACGCTTACCTGGACTCCCACTCGTAGCTCGCCATTACGCGCACTGCCTCAGACACGCGTGTCGCTGCCGCTCAAGTCGATCCTCAAGCCCTCAGACGGAACGCCTACACCTCCCTCGGGCGACGACGGCGCTGCCGCACACACGTTCAAAACCTTCGCAGAGATGCTGGAATCGATAGTGAAGCTACTTGCTTCGGCAGAGCGGCCCTCTCGGATGGACGCGTACAACTCGTTGCATAGGACATTGCAGGCCTACGACAAGATACCAGACGACCAGGCCCTGAAGAATAAGATGTCACTGTTGACCCAGTTCATACGACGAGACGTGCAGGCGTCTAGCCCGACTGGAACGGGCCTTGACTCGCAGCTGATATCACAGTCGCTGAAGCTGCTCATGGCTCTCTTTCGAATCACAGAAGCTGCCTCGGCCATGGACGACGAATTCTGCGCCTTCATAATCGACCGCACCATACATGTCGCCTCAGACAGCGCAATGCCGAAGGCCGTTGTCAACACTCACTTGGCCACATTCATGCAGCAGAACTTTCGGCCTAAGATTATGACCCCCGCTCGCATAGAGAAGATGCTGGATGCGCTGGAGACCATCCACGAGCGTGTTGGCGGCTTCTCAGTCCAAGCATACCGCATACGCATACACCGAAAGATGATTCAGCAAAAACCCGAGATCATGATCAAGCACACCGAGCGATGGTTCAAGCATGCCCTCAAGGCTTTCATGTCGGCTCAAAAGGATATCAATCAAAGCGCACTGGACATTGCTCTCTCTGCGGCGAAGACAATCGGAGGACAAGATACCCAGGTCGGGAAGGCTTGCCTAGCTGTTCTCAATCGCACCAAGGGCAACGGTGAAACCATTGGCAAAGTTTTTGCAAAAGAGCTGGTGCGAATGTTGAGTGGCGATAACGCCGTCTTGGTTCCTCAGATCTGGGCTTCAGTCACTGTCCTGCTGCGCGAATGCTTTCAGGGCACTCTGTTTACCGCGATGAAAGAGTGGTTAGAGGCCTTTGAGAGCTGCAATGCGTCGAAGAAGGACGTAGTCCGTGTTCAGACGAACGTCGCCTACTGCTTCCTGGTCTACACAGTGAATCTGTCGCCGGCCACAGCGGATCCCTGGTTCAAGATACTGCGCAACATACCATTGAATCAGCTCCGGCATAGAGTGCCTACGAAGAAGACTGAACGCGACGCAGTCTCTTCAAGCTACTTTACTCTACTATATTACGCATTCCGACCCGCTGCCCCCTTCGAGCAACTCGACCGATGCTGGCGGGAATTCATTGTCGATTTCTGGACCCCACTACTCCACTCGCCGGCATCGACGCATGCAATTGCAGCATGCCGCATCGTTGACCAACTCTTGGATGGCTCCAGAAAGCCTTGGAACGAGCAACGAGCCTTGGATCAAAGGCCTCAGTGCATGGTGTTTCTCGCCGAGCTCCCACTGCTTGACCCCAGATGGGTCCGACGATCTCTATCGGCAGTGCTTCCATTTGTGGAGACACTTATCGAGGCTTCACACTGGTCTGAGAATGAACATCAGGAGGAAGCGCCGGTCAAGAAATTGTGGCTCACGCTCCTTGGTTCGTTGGTAGAAGCAAGCAGCAAGGAGGTTATGGCTTCCAGCGAGACCAAGGATGCTATGGCTCAGATCGTGAACTTGGTCCGTCGGGTTTGGGATAGCCACACAGCACAACTGGCTTTGACAGAGCAACAGGAAGACGCCTGGGCTAATAAGTTCTGCTTCTTGCTTGAGACCGTCGTGCAGAAATTGGGTGCTCTTCACTTTGCGGACAAATTCCTTACAAGGAACAGCACAAACGATTTTGAGGTGGCCTCCACGCCCTCACACCGATCACGACACATCGGAGTCCGGATATCCCCTCTCTTGTACTTCATCGATCTGCTCGTCAACCAGTCCGAAGGCAAACTCTCTGACTCGGTGCGTTTACGTGCCATCCGCTTGATACTGGGACCCTGTTATAATACCCAGAACACCCGTCTGAGTCGTCTCGAACTGCTTCGTGATTGTTCGACCACTGCCCACAGCTCTCCCACGACACAAGTTTCGTCGGACTTCTGGACGCAGATCGAGGCACTTTTACAAAACTCCCTTCAGGATCCAAAGCCAGACTCTGGCGAGCAAGGGTCGCGGTCACTAGGCAAAGAGTACGATCTTGTCGTGGATATACTCAGCCTCGGCTCTTGGCATTTCCTCGTTGCTTCCGGTGGACATTCCGTCTTAGCACTTTTGGTTGAGACTGTGCGCAAAGAAGCTGGAGAAGCAGCAGTCGTTCTTGCTGTGGTCGAAAAGGTCTCAGAATGCGTGCTGAAGCGCGTTGCTGAAGAGAACAGATTGTCGTGCCTGCCGTACACTACCATACTACTCAGAAACCTACCCAAACAGACTAGTCGAAGGAGTCTGGAGCAAGGCCGGCAGCTGTTATGGCCGTCCTCTCCAGCTGCTGGCCGACACGCTGATTTCGATCCCTACAACCACATCTACGGTATCGTCGCATCCGTTGGAGCTGCCGCATATCGCGACTTTGGCAACGAGAACGCCGAATCGGCTGGACGCTTCCTTGCCGCTGTAGCAATAGCGATCAAGGACTGCACAACGTCGCATCTTGCCGTCTTTCTACGCAAGACTCAAGAGGTTATACGAATTTGGGTTGAAGATGTCGGCCGAAAGATGCAAAACACTGAGCAGCCAATGAAAGCGCTACATAGCGAGGTACGCTACATACCGCAGTCATGGAAACGCTCGCTAATTAGCTACAGGTCGTTAAGCTTTGGTCCGAAGTAAGCCATGCCATCGAGCGACTACCACGGAAGGACGCGCAGATTCTAATGCATTTGGAGCCTCTCATCACCTCAGGCTTTGTTAGCAGAAGGCGAAGCATTGTGAATATTTCCATCGGCACTTGGAACAAGACCTTTGGCAAAGAAGAGAGCCTTCGATACCCGGCTCGACTGGAGAAGGCTCTACGCCGACTTCGATCCACTGTTGATCTCTCCTTACCTTCGCTTGAAGTTCGCGATGAGGATTCAGTAGGCAAAACACATTCCGCGGAGAAGAACACCGCTGACAAGACGCAGCTCGACGGTCTCTCCTTCTACGAGTCGGACACCGGCATTGAAGATGCTAAACGAGCTTTCAAGAGTCCTCGTGTGAAGGAGTCACCTTTCAAGATCTCCAAGTCTGCGCGGAGGTCTTTGCCTCGATCTCCTGCTGTGCCAACACCAGGTAGCCGGAGATCAGCGACGCGACAAACAAACAAGGTCCGACTAGCACATAACGACTCGCAAGTAGTCTTCGAAGAAATTCAGTCTTCGCCCACGAACCCCTTCAACCAAGAATCGCAAGTTCTGACTGAACGACAAAAGGAGATGGTTGAGCGACATAGGCTTTCCAGTGGTCTTTTCACGAATATGGCCGCACCATCACCACAACGGGACGCTCAATCTCCCATGGAGCTGCATTCAGATGCCTTAACAGTGGATGACCTGCCCGCGGACGCTGCTCGCATCACTCCGTTGAAAGCGATAGCAGAGATGGGCCCTATGGATGCCTTCCTGGGTTCCTCGCCTACGCCGCATGCCCGGAAGAGCACACGGAAGATAGTGAGCGATGAAGTAAGCGTGGCTACTCCGACCGCTGTTCGAACGGCAAACGTAATGGACAACACTGAGCTGGGTTCCTCGCCACCGCAGTTCGATAAGCACAGCGTGCTAGAATCAGCGAACAAGAACAGTGACATCCTCGTGGGATCGAGCTTTGAGTACCGACAACCAGATGCTCCATTGGACGGATCTTTCGACGAAGGGACCACGATCGACGAAGAGACTTTACTCGTTGCAGGAGAACAAGTCGCAGGCACGGAAGATCGCTCCGAGCATGATGCTTCTACAGACGTTGCCATGTCTGATGTTCCTAGCTCGGCCATTGACTTGCAACTCACTGCGCAGCTTGATGCCGATATCCAGGCTCACATGACCGCCGCCACACCCGACATCGAGGAGGTAGCAGCCGAATCGATCAACGATTTTGTCGACGCAGCTTCTCATCCGCCATCGTCAGAGGTGGATGGTGATCAAGCTGGTAGCGACACTGAAGTACAAGAAACCCAGATTCCGTCGTCTATGGTCATGAAGTCCATGCGAAGGGATTCTGAAGGCGACGCAAGTATTTTAAGCCGTGTAGGTGACTCCTTCAGCAAAGAAGATTCAGAGAAAGGCACGCCGCGGTCCCGGTCTCTTCGACGCTCTTCTCGCCACTCTTTGACCTCTAGCCCTACAGCAACTCCCAGCAAATTGAAGCGGAAGCAGACACAAGCGAAACAAGCGCCAAAAGCGCCAGAATCAGAGACGGTGGGACCCCAAGAAACGCAAGTACCAGCCCAGCCGTCCTCAAAAGCACAAGCTCCTCAACCGGACGAAGACGGCATGCTCGACAACATTGTTGTCGCTTCGCCTGTATCACGTCCTCCGAAGGCCAAGAAACGCAAGTCAATGAACGAAGCCCCTACTGTACATGTCCCAGAGACGACTCGCAAGCGCGGTCCCGTTCACTCGCGCTCCGCCCTCAGTCAAGTCGAGAACTCTCAAAGTATTCTCGTCGAGGACACGCCAGCACCCAAGCGCCCCAAACAAAGCGCCAACCAAGACGTCAGCAAAGCCAAGAGCGCAACACCACCGCCCGCGCAGGGCTCGCAGACTAAGCGTCTCAGCCACGTGCAGGTCACGCCCAAGCGCTCGTCCGAGTATGGAGGCTCGGTTCGTGCTTCTTCGGTCGCTACTTCAGTTGCTCCGTCTGAATCGCAAGACGCAGCGTTGGCAGCTACGCCGAGTCGCTCGTTCACGGAGCGCGTTATTCTTACGCCTAGGAGTATCATTCAGCAGCTCAAGAGCTTGAAGGATTATTTGTTTAGTGCGTCGCAACTTGTGCTGGGACGTGAAGAGGAGAGGGAGATTGACGATGCATTGTTTGATATAAGGAGGCAGGTGCATGCTGCTGGTCTGCGAGGGGACAAGAAGATGAATGAGGGCGATTGAGGAAGGGTGTTGAGTATTGAGGTGGTACGTCTGGAAAGGGATTGTGTAAATATTGAATATCCTCATGTGTCATGCGCACGGGACTCGGCCTTGAGCCTGAGCTTGGAATGCCATCAGCATCCAACATATTGTTTCCATCGCCTTTGATGATTTTGGTCACGTTGAAAGTCTACTAATACTCGTTGCGTGTTCTGCTGACGTGCCTTGCGGCCGATGCATGGAGACGATGTAGTAAGACTGACGAACACAAGGTTCACTAATCGCAGCTTCGTACGAAACTGCATTTGATCAAGGCAGTCCTCTCTTATAGCGGATCTACGAGATACAACACCATCATGACAGACACGAACACGTATGACTTTATCATCGTTGGCGGTATAAGCTTTTCCCTCATCCATATACCTAGCTATGTCCACTAACCATCTCCAGCCGGTCCCTCCGGCGCATCTCTCTCCTCGCGCCTCGCCTCCCACCTCCCATCCCACACAATCCTCCTCCTCGAAGCCGGCTCCTCCTCCTCAGCCGCTCCATCCTACCTCTTCGACCGCTACTCTGCGCTCAAAACACCCGGTCTCAACTACGGCTACCAAACCACGCTTCAAATAGCTTTGCATAATCGCGTAGTAGATTACTCTCGCGGCAAAGGTCTCGGTGGGACCAGTCTGATCAATTTCGCGTTGTGGAATCGCGGGTCGAGGGACGATTGGGATCAGTTTGCGAGGAGGGTTGGAAGTAGGGAGTTCGAGTGGGAAAATGTTGGGAGGGTGTTTGATGGGATTGAGGGGTTCAAGGACCCGGCTTATGCTGATGATGGGATAAAGCAGTATGTGCGTATCGAGCGCGAGATACCGGGTGAGAAGGGTCTTGTGAGTGTGGAGTATGCGAGGCACGTGGATGACTATTTGCTGGGGCTCATGAAGGGCGTGGTGGAGCATGGGTTTGGGATCAATAGGGATTTGAATAGCGGGGATCCGATTGGGGTGGGGTTTGCGCCGGCGACGTCGAAGGATGGGGTGAGGGTCACGGCGCGGACGTATTTGCAGGATGTGCCGGCGAATCTGACGATTAGTTCGGGTGTGCAGGTTGCGAGACTTCTGTTTGACGGGAAGAAGGCGGTTGGTGTGTTGGGTATCGATGGGCAGAAACGTAAGCTATGGTGATGAGATGATGGGCTGAACTGACTCGAAGCAGTTTTTGCGACGAAGGAAGTTATACTCTCAGCTGGTGCTTTGGACACGCCCAAGCTACTTCTGCTGTCTGGCATCGGACCGGCGAGCGAGCTTGAAGCTCTGGATTTACCCGTTGTGCAAGACTTACCGGGTGTGGGCAAAGGCCTGCAGGACCACTGTCATTTCCCCATGAGTGCTGTGCTCAAGGAACACGTCAGACCACCGAATCCCATTCGTCCAGGGTCTGACGCTCTCGCAGCAGCGCGTTCTCAGTTTGCCGAGAACGGTACTGGTCCGCTGAGTTACGTGAACGGCTCGTACGTGATGGGCTTCCTGAAGGACGCTGAACTGTACGAATCTGAAGAGTTTAAGGCACTGGACTCTAGGACACGGGAACACCTTCTCAAGTCGACAGTGCCATCGTGGGAGTTTAGCACCGGTCTACCTCTTCTAGGTCCCCCACCTCCAGGTCCAGCGAGACAGTATCTGGTCAGCCTTGGTGTCTTGATGAATCCTCAGAGTCGTGGGAGCGTCACGCTTCAGAGTTCTGATCCAACGCAGCCAGCTCTGTTCGATCCGAGGCTGATGACGCACTCATACGACCGGAAGGTGTTGACGACGGCTGCTAGGCGGATTTTGGAGTTCATGAAGACGCCATCGATTGCGGAGACGATTGAGCGTCCAGCGAATATGCCGGCTTCTGATAGCGAAGAGGACGTTCTGGCTTTTGTCCAACTGAATCTGAAGTCGACGTGGCATATGAGTGGTACAGCTAAAATGGGGGATGTTGGAGATGAGATGGCTGTTGTGAATACGGAATTCGTGGTGAGGGGCGTGGAGGGACTAAGAGTTGTGGACTTGAGTGTGCTGCCTTTCTTGTTGAACATGCATCCTGTTGCAGCTGCGTATGTGATGGGCGAGGTTGCGGCGAAGGCAATTGGAAGACTGTGTGGAGCTTGAAATCTGAAGTCTTCTGAATGCTTCGTTTTGTACTCCCTGAGCTTGACGTCATCGGCGTCTTGGTCTCAGTGATTTCTTGATGCAACGAAAAGGTTCGCGTTCCATCGAATGCTTTCGTGTATTTAGACAGTTTGTGATGCAATGTTCGCAACTTTTGAAGTCGGGGTCGTGCATTTCTCGTGGGGCTACCATTGGCTAGGGTAGTGATGCAGGCAAAGAGTCTCGTTGCCAGCGAACTGCACCGAACCCTCGAGGATCCAATGGCCTTCGAAAAATGCCGCACTAGCAGATGCATAGCAGCTCATCTGAAACACGTCGTGACCAGGATGTTTCAAGCTGCGACAACAATGGAGGGGTTCAAGCTCTGTGCCCCTCACTTCCTACCTAGCAACGACTTCTTTATTGAGGCCTTACTTCAACGCAGCTTCCCTTCAGCTGGTCAATTCTTGCTCCCTCTCATCCTCCAACAGCCACTGCTACATACGCATACGTCTCCCACAACACAGAAGCTTCTTGATACCTCTCCACTACACCACATTTTC